>Ga0247824_10001052_pt1 | contig 14734 bp, 14 predicted proteins | sample 13C_PalmiticAcid_FD_194412 | JGI IMG/M metagenome (GOLD analysis project Ga0247824, IMG submission 194412) | Soil microbial communities from agricultural site in Penn Yan, New York, United States - 13C_PalmiticAcid_Day48 | ecosystem: Environmental > Terrestrial > Soil > Agricultural land... | reverse complement strand
TCTGAGCGTCGAGATCCATAGCGGCGAGGAGGAAGGAACAACCAACACGAAACAAGAACCGGATCCAAACTCACCATTGGTCTGGAGGAGATTCGTGAACGACTACTCATTACTGCAATTCCTGGAGGAGCGAGTCCAACAAGAGCCAGTGTTCAAGGATCAATTGCTCGCCTATATCGAGCACTCGAAGAAAGACAAGAAATGGCGCACAGCAGCGGCCAACGCTATCACAATTCTTGTTCGAGCAGGAGTACAATTTATCGGCACAGACCTTCGAGGTGTTCGGATTCCAGGTGCTGATCTCAGCTACGGCATGTTTGATTCCGTGCAACTCGAAGAAGCCAATATGAGGAAAGTCAGTCTTCGAGGCGCGTGGTTACGACAAACGGATCTGAGCAGAGCGGATATGACAGGTGCACAGTTTGGCGAGTTGCCATATCTCGCTTTGAACAGCTTCGTTTGTCCTGCGCATTTTCGCCAGATGGGAAGTCATTCGCAGTGGGTCTTGGCAGTGGCGATATTCAATTGTACTCGACGTCCAACTGGGAGATGATACGAACCCTGAATGGTCATGGAAATAATGTTCGATGTGTTTTATTTTCGCCAGATGGAAATCTAATCTGCTCTAGCAGTTTGGACAAGACCGTTCGAATTTGGATCATAGAGACTGGATCCTGCCGGCATACGCTGACTGATCATACCGATGGGGTCTATTGTGTGGCATACTCTCTGCACGGAAATCAAATTGCTTCCGGCAGTGGTGACAAGACAATAAGGCTGTGGGGCCCATCGACCGGTAATTGCTGCCAGATACTATACGGCCATGAGAATCAGATTAATGGCGTCGTATATTCGCCAAAGGGCGACCAGCTAGCGTCTGGAAGCGATGATTTCACTGTACGGCTCTGGAATGTTGGAACTGGAGAATGCACCTATACATTCGACAGCCACCGTGATGAAGTTTGGGGCATTGCGTTTTCACCCCAAGGGGACCAATTTGCATCAGCCAGCAAAGACAAGACAATTCGACTATGGGATGTTGAGTCGAGGAATTGCTATCATATCCTTGAAGGACACGGCGCCGGAGTCAGTGATGTTGCATACTCGCCGAAAGGTGACCAAATCTTCTCTACGAGTGACGACGGCACAGTGCGAGTATGGGATGCACAGTCCGGGACTTGTCGCCATACACTGACTGGCCATTCTGACAACATCAACTGTGTCGCATATTCTCCGATGGGTGATATGGTCGCCTCTTGCTGTGGGGACAAGACAGTGCGTCTTTGGGATGTGTCATTCGGAGGATCTCGACACATCTCGAGTGGTCACATCTCAAATGGCCATGGCCAACAGGTTTACAATGTCAAATGTTCACCAAACGGAAAGCTGATTGCCTCCTGCAGTTTGGATGAAACAATACGGCTCTGGGATATGGAAACAGGAGCATGTCTCAGAACTTTGAGTGGACATACCAGCATGGTGTTTGGTCTCGAATTCTCACCCCAAGGCGATCAGATTTGCTCTGGAAGCGCTGACCACACAGTACGGTTGTGGGTCGTGGAGACAGGAACATGCCAACACATCTTAACTGGTCATGTCAGCTATGTCTATGACATCGCCTATTCTCCTCGAGGAGATCTAGTTGCGTCAGCCAGTGAAGATACGACTATTCGACTATGGAATGCGACAACCGGAGATCACTACGGGACGCTGAATGGCCATATAGGATTCATGAGTGTATCATATTCCCCTGACGGCTGCCTAATCGCCACCGGCAGCAAAGATAGAACTGTGAAGCTATGGAATGCCGGAACTATGGCTTGTACCAACATCCTCATCGGCCATGGCGGCTGGATTCAGAGTATCATATTCTCACCTCAAGGAGATGAAATTGTTTCAGCCAGTAATGGCTGCAGAATATGGAATATGGCAACTGGAGAGTGTCGATTGATATTGTCTGGTCATGTCGGTGAAGTTAGGAAGGTGGCCTACGCACCCAAGGGAGATATACTCGCTTCTGGCAGTTTTGACAAGACAGTGCGACTCTGGGATGTTGCATCTGGCCAATGTCGAGCAGTGATACAAAACTTCCAAGGGCCTGTCCTCGGCGTCGCATGGATACCCTCTCCCGGCGCCAATTTCCTGGTCACTGGCTGTGGATCAGTACTCAAGTGGCAAGTCATCGAAGAGGAAGAAAAGTGCCATGTCGGGCTCTGCTGGGGTGCCACAAAGGGCTCTCTCACACTGACAGGGGCGTCGATACAAAATGTGCATGGATTGACTTCACTCAACAAGCAGTTATTGAAGCAGCGCGGTGCTGAAGGCGAGCCAGAGAATCTGTTCCGTGAGGCGAGCAAGAAGTTGATCACCATGGGAGCCGTGGTATCTCAAATGAAACACCCTTCGAACAGAATGGTACAGGAATCTCCCTCGACCACCAACGAACAACCACAGCAGCAGGCCGGGCCGCAAGTTGAACAGCAGGATGGACGGCAGAGCGAAGCGCAAGTTGAATAGTAGGTGTTGTGGTGTAGCTTGGAGAATCTGAAGGGAAATACATATGTCATGTCCCAATCCCTGTCCCTTTGGACCAAATTTTGCGCGAATGTACCGCGTGTTCGTGTTCGTGTTCGTGTTCGTGTTCGTGTTCGTGTTCGTGTGTCGTGTCCCAATCCTCATGGGCCTGTATCGGCATGCGTAATCTATGCGCTATGGGAGCGGGATCGTAAGAAGAAAAAAGTAATAGGATCAGAGGCAACAGGATCAAGGGTAGGATCAGGAGGGTATATGTCATGTAGCCGGCGTCGCCAGAGTTGATGTCGAGGTAGAGGCTGCGTCGGAGCACGTGCACGAATGTTGTTTCCAGCCGACCCCCTCACCTTTTTTTTTTTTACCTCCTCCCTCTCAAGTCCCTCTCTCCCTTCATTGCACCCTCACTTTGCGACACTGGAGTCTGCACAATCCGGGAACTGGACCTTGTCGGTGCGGGATCAGCCCGACCGGAATCAAGAGGCGGCTCGAAGCGACCCGATGAGTGTCCTGCCACACACAAGTTGAAGACAAGAATCAACTGAACACATCACCTCGACAAACCCCTCTCACCTGCGCTCTTACTCTTCCCCCCCACTCATCTCACTTGCGTGTGTCCACCAGGACATGTGGAAGCCCGCTAGAATATGTTGGTCAACCCTCCATTCTGCATAGGAAAAGCAACCCAACGTCATGCTTGTTATAATCCCGAGTTCTTGAAAAGGAACACACAGTGCGACCAGGAGAGAGTCGTCAATGGACAGCAAGGATTTGAATCAGGATTCGAATTCAATGACCAGACCAGGGAAGTACACTTGGAGCTTCAAGGGACTCTGGGCACAGCTTTATGGGAACCATTCAGAAACTGGAGTCGTTCATCCATCAAAGGAGGGCAACAGCAAAAAAAAAAAGGCCCAACTTGAAACGACCGATGCGCTGAAAGGAGGGGGATTATCATGATGCGAAGTTTGAACATGATGTATTTCTAGGCACCCAAAAATAAAGGGAACCGAGTAACGATAGAACTCACGGCATGTTCTCGTTCCATTGACTTGGCACAGTTGTTGTCATTGGGCATTTGTAGTTCGCCCGTACATTGGACAGCGCACAAATAAAGTTTTTGTTTGATGTGACCACATATTGTCCCTTCCTGGCCTCGTAGCAAGCCGTCGCCATTTCGATGCAGGAATGATAGTGTCTCTTGAACCCCTATCATAATTGAAGGTGATGGATGGGGCTCGGGGGAAGGGTCACTCTTCATTACTAAGGTGCATGAGACCTGGTGTCCATGGCAATCCACAGTGAAGTTCCTGCAGCGGGCCAGAACACCAATCAAGGCTTGTACCCACAGCGCCACACTGCATCGCCTCCGTTTGCCCAATTTTTTTTTTTTTCTTCAGGTCCACCCTTTCCCTCTTCCTTCCCTTCCCTCCTTTTTTTTCCACAAATACACCATTCACTTGCACAGAGAGCTGTACTCTTGTACACGAACACATCCTTGATCACTTCTTTTAATATCGGCGGCATTTGCCAAGGGGCAGAGACTCACCCAGCGTTCCGGGAAAGGTCCCAAACCATCCAAGGTGCATAGCAGCTGCTGGAATGCATGGGTTCATTTTGCGAATGCTGAAAAATCGTCGTTAATCCCGTCTTCCCTCTGGAATAGTTATTGTCAGGGATAATCAACACCCGCCCTGACTGTGTAAATATCGGTTTTCTCTGCACCACCCTGTAAGCATTGCGAACACAAGCATCACACCGCCTAATCAATACAAAAACAATTTTTGGCTGTTTGAAACAAAGTTTTTTCGTCCTGACTCTTTGTGTCCCCACCCCACCCATACCCTATCTCGCCTTGTAACAAGTGATCCAAAAAAAATGATGTTCGGTAGCATTGTCTCGTCTCCACGAGGGTCTCTGTCGCCACAGAAAATATTGGAACTCGCCAACGTTTACTTGGAAACGGCTTTCAATACCACGGACTCGGAGATTGCTCTGGTGCTCTGTCATGATACAGAGGTGTCATTGTCCCAGGCGAGAAAATCTGTCCAGAATCAGAATGACAAGGGTCCAATAGTGACGGAAGGAATCGCTACTGCGTATATTGGCTTGGGGAAATTGCTTGAGAGCCGTGGATATGTTGGCGGAGCTCAAGCCAGCTTGAAGAAAGCAGAGAAACTTGGGTACGTTTTTTTTAGGTTTACCAACCAACCCTTTTGACAGGGGAAGGGGGGGAGGACCTGTGCGACAAACACTGTTTCGCGCGCCCAAAAAAAAACTTGCCCTGTGCTGAATTTTTTTCACGACCATCAAGAGGGGGAACGGCCAGGATTTAACCCGACCCACAGACAGCTTTCGCCCCAGTCGCAACAAGGGGACATTTTATTCTGCGGGGGGGTTGTACAAAGTGGGCTCAATGCAACAAAGCAACAAGATGTCAACAGTCGCTCTCGCACACATCTTTGGAGAGAACATTTCTCCACCAACCATTCAAGTGAAACTACCAGAGCCGGAAGAGCGTCTCGAGAACACTCCACAACTGGTGTGCTGTCTTGGTTTATTGAGGGTTGGCCAGTCGCCTGATACCAAACTAGAACCGGTCGCTCTCAAGTGGGTGCAAGCTGTTGAGAAGGACAAGGACGAACAGGAACGACTTTATGCTATCGCCACCGATGTGATCCGAGCGTTCAAGAGGGAAGAGATCAAGGATGTTAAAGTGGTCGCCGAGGTGGTATGCCTTGCACCCGTTCTGGACAAGGATACGTTTCGTGATCTACTCGGAGGGTTCTATTCAGGGGTCAACCACTCGGGCTTGCTGAACTTTCAAGAACTTGAAGGCATCGCACAAATGATCCAAGGTGCTGATCCCGGTCACCTCAATTCGGACGATCTTGTCAAGATTCTTGAACTTCTCAGCGCTCGTTTGATGGGCGCGCACCAGCAGTCGTCACAACACATGTACCAATTGACAATGGCCGTCTCGCACGTCTTGGATGCTATGGCTGATACGAAGGTCACTGATTTGAATCGCGAGAAACTGCATGAACCCCTCTCTTTGTACCTAAGTGGGTTGAAGAAGAGTTCGGATCCGTTCTTGGTATACCAAGCGGCCTATGCCTTCCAAGCCCTACTGTGTGTCCCAGATGACGAGTCGACGTGGCAAGCAGCTATGCGACGCACAGTAAAAGTGATCCAAGGTGTATCTGGATTGGTAACCGCAGTGAAAGGTCTCGATCTGGTCAAGTTCATGGAAGGACTGGAGAACATTCAGAAAGGCGTGGCTGGAGCGTCAAAGGTCGCTGGAGTTGTCAAGTCAACATATGATAAGGTGACCACTCTGGTTACGGGAGGGCAGAGCTTCATGAATTCACTCAAGGATGGGTTCAGCTTTGAACGAAAGCGCGATTGGTATTCAGCACTACGAGGAGCTGATGCGTTGATTCGAGACGGGGAGCTCGCCACCTTCAAGAGATTGATCTGTGAAGCACCTTGCCGATACGATCCAGCCTTCCAGTGGGGTGTATGTCAACGGCTTGGAGAGATGGCAGGGAATTCAAAGTGGGATACTGTTACTCGCCGAAGCGCGATGGTATTCCTCGGAGAGATCTACAGGAATGATGCGATGTGGGGACAGCAAACTAGCGTCAAGCAATGGATCCTCAACATTCTCATGCAACTGTCCTTTTCATCTGGAGGACCATCACAGTGTACGTATAACCATTCGCAGGCTGAGATGCCAAAAGTATCAATGCTTTTGATGTTGATCCACCGAATAACTTTTAATTGTGGTCATCTAGCAATTGCTGCAGCCGCAGAGACACTTTTCAGAGAGCTGGAAGCAAGCGATGACATTAAGAAGCAGGGTCTCTACCGAACGTGTCGAGAGAGTGGTCCTATCGCCTATCCATTGAATGTCGCTCTACCTGAACTGGCGTCTCCATCACTGATCGACCGCGTACAGAATAGACCAGATGTCGAGGGACACATTCGCATCCAAAGAAAGAAACTCACCAAGGAACGAGGCAATGCCGTGTATACCCAACCTCAAGCCAAGTCTAGCCTGCAATCTGCCGATGATGCACGGTTTCCACTGATGGATAAGGTCAAAGAATTCTTGAAAAGCGACCAAAAGGTGTTCCTGCTGCTTGGTGAATCTGGTGCGGGCAAAACTACATTCAGTCGCGAGCTCGAATTCGACCTGTGGCGGTCGTACAAGAGCAAGACGGACCGTATCCCACTCCACATCAACCTCCCTGCCATTGACAAACCGGAACTCGACATGATCGCAAAGCAGTTAAGGAGGAATGAGTTCACCGAGGCTCAGATTCGAGAAATGAAGCATTACCGCAAGTTCATCTTGATCTGTGATGGATATGATGAGAGTCAACAGACACACAACTTGTATATGAGCAATCGACTGAACCAAGACGGAGAATGGGATGCTCAGATGGTCATCAGTTGCCGCACAGATTACCTTGGATCCGATTATCGAGACCGATTCCAACCGGGAAACCGCAACGAGAAGCTGGATTCACCATTGTTCCAACAAGCTGTGATCACGCCCTTCTCGATTCACCAGATACATGATCACATCAAGCAGTATGTATCTGTCCACGAACCTCTATGGCGTGAAGAGGACTACAAGCAAGCACTCGATCTCATCCCAAGTCTTAGGGATCTGGTCAAGAATCCGTTTCTGATGACCCTTTCATTGGATGTTTTACCTCGTATGGTGGATCCGGGACAACACCTTTCAAGTGCGCGTGTCACTCGAGTCGCACTCTATGACCATTTCGTCGAACAATGGCTGGAACGAGGCAAGAAGCGGCTTGCAGAAAAGGAGATGTCTCCATCGACTAGAGAGGTTTTCGAGAAGCTGAGTGCCGAAGGATTCGCATTGAATGGCATTGAGTATATGAAGAAGTTTGCTCTGGCGATCTACAAAGAACAAAGTGGTCAACCCGTTGTTGAGTACTCTCAACTGATAGACCAGGGATCATGGAAAGAGGCCTTTTTCAGCTCAAGGGAAATGCAGCTCCTTCGTGAAGCCTGTCCACTGACACGACATGGCAACCAGCATCGATTCATCCATCGGTCACTCCTGGAGTACGGATTGGCACGCGCAGCATTTGATCCACAAGACAGGAAGAATCGACCAGCACTCGAGTCAATACTAGGTCGACGTGGAAGTGTGAGTTCCGCTCTGAGCTTTGAGACCCATGGTATTGAAAGGGAACCCGCCACCCAGTCAGAACAGGAGCCGGACCACAACTCGCCTTTGGTCTGGAGGAGTTTCGTGAATGATCACTCACTGTTGCAGTTTCTGGAAGAGCGAGTTCGGCAAGAAAAAATGTTCAAGGATCAATTGTTCGCGTATATCGAACACTCGAAGAAGGACAAGAAATGGCGCATCGCAGCAGCCAACGCAATCACGATCCTCGTTCGAGCGGGTGAGCAGTTTTCCAAAGCAGACTTTCGAGGCATTCGGATACCAGGGGCGGACCTCAGCTATGGGGTGTTTGATTCCGTGCAGCTACAAGAAGCAGACATGAGAAAAGTCAACCTTCGAGGTGTTTGGTTACGGCAGACGGATTTGAGCAGGGCAGACATGACAGGTGTGCAGTTTGGAGAGCTGCCGTATCTCACCATGGACAGTGAATCTTCGTCCTGTACATTTTCACCAGATGGGAATTCATTCGCGGTTGGCCTCAGCGGGGGCGATATTCAAGTGCACTCGACATCTAACTGGGAGATAGCAATGACATTGGAAGGCCATGGAGGTAATGTTCGAGGCGTCCTCTATTCGCCAGACGGAAATCTGATCTGTTCCGGCAGTAATGACATGACGGTTCGACTTTGGGACGCAAAGTCAGGCGCCTGTCGACACACCTTGACCGATCATACCGGTATAGTTTTTCGCGTCGCGTATTCTCCTTATGGAGACCAAATTGCTTCCGCCAGTGGTGACGCGACAATACGGTTGTGGAATCCAACGTTGGGCCGTTGTTATCAGATACTATTCGGCCACGATGCTGCAGTCTTGTACGTCGTCTATTCACCTGATGGTGACCAGCTTGCCTCTGCCAGCGTTGACTCTACGGCACGGCTCTGGAATGTGTTAACTGGAGAGTGCAGCCATATCCTTTCCGGTCACATTGCCTTGGTTTGGGCTGTCGCGTTTTCACCTCAAGGGGATCAAGTTGCATCTGCCAGCAGAGACAAGACCATTCGAATATGGGATGCGAACTCTGGAGATTGTCGCCATCTCCTAGAGGGACACGGTGACGGAGTCAGTGGCATCGTGTATTCACTGAAAGGTGATCAAGTCTTTACTGGGAGTGAGGACGGGGCGGTACGAGTATGGGATGTACAATCCAAGATGTGTCGCCGTACAATGACTGGTCATTCCGGAGCTGTCTTTTGTGTGGCACTCTCACCAAAGGGGGATATGGTCGCCTCTGGCAGTCATGACAAGACGGCACGTCTGTGGGATGTGTCCGTCGGAGGATCACTTCATGTCTCGAACAGCCACAGTCAATGGGTTATGGATGTCAAATGTTCGCCAGACGGAAAGCTGATTGCCTCTGGCAGTGGGGATAGCACCATACGGTTCTGGGATGCGGAAACAGGAGGATGCAGAAGGATTTTAAGTGGCTCTCGTGAAACCATTCTCGGCGTCGCATTTTCGCCTCAAGGAAATTCGATTTGTTCTGCAGACGCCGACGGTACAGTACGGCTATGGGATCTCGAGACTGGAAGCTGCTCACACATCTTGACCGGTCATACGAATGTGGTGAACAGCGTTGCGCACTCTCCTTGGGGATATCAAGTCGCCTCAGCCAGTCTGGATGGGACCGTTCGACTATGGAGTACGATCACTGGAGATAACTACGGGATCCTGATTGGCCGCGAAGACGGGATCTTGAGCGTTGCCTATTCACATGATGGCGGGCTGATCGCCACAAGCAGCAAGGGGTCTGTAAAGCTATGGGATGTTAGGACTACGACTTGTATCCTCACTCTTACAGGTCATGGCCACTACGGGGTTCAGGATGTTGCATTCTCGCCTCAAGGGCACCAGCTTGCTTCAGCCAGTGAAGACAGGACGGTGATGCTCTGGAATTTGACAACAGGAGAATGCCATTTGACACTTTCAGGTCATAACAGTACAGTCCGACGGATTTCTTACTCACCCAAGGGAGATCTACTCGCTTCTGGCAGTTGGGACAAGACAGTGAGAGTATGGGACGTTGCATCTGGTCAATGTCGAGCAGTGATACAACACTTTCAAGGATGTGTCTTTGGAGTCTCATGGACACCGTCTCTCGATGGCAATTTCTTGGTGACTGGCTGTGAAGATGGATCGGTGGTCAAGTGGCAGGTCATTGAAGGGGAAGAGCAGTACCAGGTCAAGCTCTGCTGGAGTGCTACCAACGGAACTCTTACGATGGCAGGTGCATCGATACAGGATGTATGTGGACTGACTTCAGCCAACAAGCAGCTGTTGGAACAGCGTGGTGCTCGAGGTGAACCCAAGAATACGTTTCGCGAGGCGGGCAAGAAGTTGATGACGATGGCATCGGTGGTATCTCAATTGAGAGAGTCTTTCGACGGGATGGTATCGGATTCTTCATCGATTACTGTTGTTTCTGGTAAAGAAGCACAGCAACAGGATGGCCAGCAGCAGCAAGGGTGGGAGAAGACTGGTCAGCAGGAGGAGGAGATCTCGTAGGACAGCCAGTTGCCAGTGGGGGTGAGACTAGAGGCAGTTGATGGTGGTCTTGAAGACGATGTGAATGTACGATGTATTTGTTCATGGTATGTCCCCTCTCCCGCCAACTGACCAAAAGTGAGTCAGCACTTTGAACCACCCCAAACCACTTTTTGGCTTCTCTCCCATTCAACACAAAAGGTGCTCGACAGAACATGTGACCACAAAGACCGCTCTCCTCTCTTTCCTCTCCCCCATTCTTCTCCTCTCTCCCATCCATCCATTTTCTTCTTTTTAGCAGACTTTATTACAACGCCCCCTCACCCTCTCTACTTCTCTTTGTACCCCTCCTTCAACCCCCCTAGCTCTCCGCTCATGCCATCGATTTCCCTCACAATGCAAGCCAAGACTCCCCTGCAACTTTTTACTCTGCCAGCCATGGACCACACGCCAGATGATATCTTCTGCTCTCCGAACCTTCTTCCCTCGCGTTGCAGCACAGCCCGTGTTGTACAACACACTCGGGTTCGTTCAATCGTTCGCTCCTTTTTATCACTCTCACTCTTGCTCTTTCACCCCCCTACATACTTGGCCGGGGCACACGGAGACAGAACCTCACGATCATACGAGATTCCGCCTTCAAAAAAGTGCTCTTCGATACTCTCGACACAAAGAAGAACCACCTGAACATTGGGACCCCATCAAGAAGAAGCATCGGATCCTTTTGCCCATTATTCACTATTCAGGTCCTGACAACGCCGGAAGGCCAGGGCATTGGCACTCGAGCAAGAACGCGTCCGACGCCACATCGTTCAAACAAAAGAGAACACCTTTACACCTTTTTATTGTGTTTCCCTCTATTCAAAGGATCAACAAGACCAATGGACATCCTCAGTTGTGCAAGATTCATCGCCCGTAGTTATCCAAGTGCATTTTTTGGAAGGGACAAAAAGGTGCTGAAACTAGGCGATTTAGCAAATGTCCGCGCACCAGTCGTCGAGAGCAGATTCCTGGTTGCATGCCTTGACTCGCATTGTTCTGGTGTGAAGGCACCAGTCGCCGTTGGCAGTGCAAACCCACCGAGGATCAGCACCAACCCCGTGGTAGTTGAAAAAAGCAACGTTACCGACTTTGCGGCCATTGCTGAATCCATGGAACTCCATCTCGCATTGGGTCAGGTCGCAGGTATGTCACCCTGCTCCACGCAAAAGAGTGCAGAAGCCTGGCTAACAACAGCGGCGGCCAGCAGGACTTTGAACAGCTTGGAGATCATTCTTGGTTACGCGCTGTAAAGAGAGGGAGGGAAAGAGAGAGAAACAAAGTGTTGGGAGGATGCGTGTCAGAAGAGTGAAAACAAATATGCCAGCTTTGGATCATTGACGATCCTCTTTGCAAACAAGTATAATCACTACTTAGCTTACAAGTGTCTAGCGAAAAGCTTGTAGTGGATCGTGTAGGAGGGGGCTGGAGTAGAGCTGCCGAGTGTTCTTGAGTCTTGAGGAGGGACTGGGTGTGCGTTGATGTAGGGTTGTGAGTAGGCATCACACCTCCTTTTATACCTGAACTGGCCAGCGTTGTTCTCATGACAGTACGGATGAAAAGACAATCCGAAGCATTGATCGGGATGAATAGGATGATCATGGTAGAAAGAACGTGTCTGTAGCGGTTGGCTGATAGTTGATGAAGAATTGGAGGACACTAGACAAACTACAACGGTTTACCAGGTAATTTGATATACCGATATCCTGAATGTTGTTATGGGCTCAAAAACACGCGAAATGACGGTGTATATGATGAGGGCTGAGTAATTCTAGACAGACCAGGGTGATACAACCAACGGACCAGAAGCCAAAGGGCTACTACATACGACCTTGATTCCTATCGGGAGTGGTGTAACCGACCACCCGAAAGGGCCGTCCCACCGATAGGCCCTCGTTCCGATCATGCGATGGTACCCTCGTTCGCCAACGTTCCGCCTAAACAAAGGTTCACCCAACACAGAACGACTTTCCCATTGCAAAATTGACGCCAACGAGCACTTTACCTTTTTTGGTGAGGGTGCAGATCAACACGAAGAGAAGTGCACAAGAGGGCGAGTGGCGGCCGTGCTGGTTCAACCAGCGCAACCGACCCTCGAATGTGTGTGTAACATGTTCTGTGGCTTGTGATATTGGTTCTTGAAGCACTCTTTGAAAGTTTGCTGTTGACATCACCTCGCTCTCGCCCTCGCCCTCACCCCAGAACGGAACACAGGGACTCAGAACGTGTGAGGACACCATGGGAGTTGGAGAAAGCAAGGTTGGAGAAAAACTGATAGAACCTCCAGTGCACTACTTACCTCACTCTTGTGGCGCAGTGGGGGCTCTGTTGACAAGTCATTAGACTGCAACAACTCATCGTTCGGTCATTCCTCATCTTTCACTTCCACTCCTTGAAGGTAAGCACCTCTCTATCTCAGCCATGCAGAATCATCCATTCCAGACTGACTATCGAACGCAACTCTCTGTCGGCCCCATGGAGTTCATGCGTGGAGTTGGATGAGTCAATCGGTACAATATCAGACACAAGTCCCTGCCCTTGAGCACACTATCTCTCAATCGCTTATGCCCAGTGGACGTCTTTGACTTGTTCGTTGCATTCTGCAATGCACATTGCGGATAGAGTCCCTCGGAACCTGAAGGGTGTTTGCCACGGCTCCCATCCCGAAGTGCCTTGTGTGCAGAACACCCCATGCCGCTTGCCCACTGTAGTCGCTTCCCCTCCCTTGGAGCCTGTGTTTTGGATTAGCCAGGCTGTACCAAAGTTGGACCGACTACTTTCTGCAAGTGGGTGTGAGGTCGTTCTACCTATCAACTTTCTTGGGTCCTACGTTCGTGTTGCATTATTACGGCCTACTGACAACCACCGTCTTTTCTTGTCCTGAGACCTCTTCTCCTCTGCATGAGCTGTGAGCTCGGCAGAGGAGAAGACGACTGTAGAACCAGGCCCAAGTACACACGGAACTCGATCTACGACTACGGATCCTTCCCCCTTTCCATATCGCTGATGAAGTGACGACTCCAATAAACATGGATTTGATTCAGTACTTCAACGGTCTCGGCCACCGCTGTCGGCTTGTGTATTCCATTGAAGATACTCTTCCGAAATACCGATTCTATACCGGACTGAAAGGTGGGGATGACTTGTGCTAGACTGAGCGAACGATTGGTTCCCTAATGTCGCGCCGTTCGTCAGTAGTTCGAAAAGTATCGATTACCGTCGACTAAAGAGTTTCATACCGCTCAGGCTTCGCGCGCCTCTAAGATTAAACCGATACGAGGCTCTCCACTCACGCAGCCCACAAAGCAAGACTCCCCTGTCTAGTTTATACTCCACCAGTCACCGATCACACCATACGCCAGATGATATCGTCTGCTCTCCAAACCTTCTTCCCTCGCGGTGCAGCATAGCCCGTGTAGTTCAACACACTCGAGTTCTTTCTATCACTCGCTCTTTTCTATCACTCTTGTTCTTTCACACACCTCCAAACCTGTCAGGGCACATGGAGACTGGAGCTCGCGATCATACGAGATTCCGTCTTCTCTTCGATACTCTCGACACAAAAAAGCCTACCACTGCCTAAAGAAGAACCACACGAACATTGGGACCGCATCAAGAAGAAGCATCGGATCCTTTTGCCCATTATTCACTATCCAGGTCCCGACAACGCCAGAAGGCCAGGGCATTGGCACTCGCGCAAGAACGCGTCTGACGCCACATTGTTAAAACAAAAGAGAACACCTTTTTATTGTGTTTCCCTCTATTCAAAGGATCAACAAGACCAATGGACATCCTCAATTGTGCAGGATTCATCGCCCGTAGTTATCCAAGTGCATTTTTTGGACGGAACAAAAAGGTGCTGAAATTAGGCGATTTAGCAAATGTCCGCGCACCAGTTGTCGAGAGCAGATTCCTGGTTGCATGCCTTGACTCGCATTGTTTTGGTGTGAAGGCACCAGTCGCCGTTGGAAGAGCAAACCCAACGAGGCTCAGCACCACCTGTAAGGTAGGGGTTGTAAAAAGCAACGTTACCGACATTGCGGCCATTGCTGAATCCATGGAACTCCATCTCGCACCCGACCCAGTCGTCGCAGGAATGTTCACCCTGCTCCACACAAAAGCGTGCAGAAGCCTGGCTAACAACGACGGCAACCAGCAGGACTTTGAACAGCTTGGAGATCATTCTTGGATACGCGCTGTAAAGAGAGGGATAGAGAGGAGGGAGAGAGAGAGAAACAAAGTGTTGGCGCGTGTCAGAAGGGTGAAAAGAAAATATGCCGGCTTTGGAACATTGACGATCCTCTTTGCAAACAAGTATAATTACTTGACTTACAAGTGTCTAGCGAAAAGCTTGTAGTGGATCGTGTAGGAGGGGGCTGGAGTAGAGCTGCCGAGTGTTCTTGAGTCTTGAGGAGGGACTGGGTGTGCGTTGATGTAGGGTTGTGAGTAGGCATC
>Ga0247824_10001051_pt1 | contig 14748 bp, 23 predicted proteins | sample 13C_PalmiticAcid_FD_194412 | JGI IMG/M metagenome (GOLD analysis project Ga0247824, IMG submission 194412) | Soil microbial communities from agricultural site in Penn Yan, New York, United States - 13C_PalmiticAcid_Day48 | ecosystem: Environmental > Terrestrial > Soil > Agricultural land... | reverse complement strand
AGACTACGCGGCTTATAGTTCTCGTTTTGTTGTATAGGTGTGCCAGTACGAGCAATCGGGATCCGCGGCAGCAGTCGGGATGCATTGCAGTAAGCGGGATCCATCACAGTAGCTGGGATCCATCGCAGCAGTCAGGATGTGGATCGAAGGCGTCAAGTCGAAGGGTAAGCAACTGGGTCCTCGTTTGGCAGACTGGATGGATGACTTGATACACCTACGAGGACATGCTGCTCACAGGACCTTTTTTTGCTGGATGGATGTGCTATAGGTGTTCAGGATTATCAGGAGTTTGGCTCGTGGATCTGGACGAAGAGAGTGAACGGTAGTACTCAGCATAGGAATAAAGCGACACGACTTTCTGTATTTTGTCTACAAAATGGAGTAAAGGTCCGGCATGTGGATCATGACCTTGAGAGATAGCTGACAACTATAGCCAAGTGTTCTATTTTTTTGGCAACCCGAGTCGTCAGACGGGCGAGGTCCGTATTATGATCAAGTCAAACCCGAAGGGGCGTGAGTGCATTACACAGACGACATGGCAATGGTGATTGTATCAAGCGATGTGCGCAACATGCCCTGGCCCGGCAACTCGCTAACAGCCATTGTCCATTGAACAGACCGACGCACTTTCGCCAATGACAAGAAACCAGGAAAGAGTGGATAGGATCACAAGTATTGAGGGCCAGGATGGATTGACGTTCCCCCATCGTCTTGCTTGGAGCAGAGGTCCCAGAATCACGTGCGTATTGGACAAAGAGTCTCGGTTTGCACTCCCCTCACCTCAACTTCGTTCTCATCATTCCACTACTCCACTACTTCAGCAACGGCACCATCAGCACAGGACACAGCAACAGAAACATTTGTTTGGCGTCAGGCACCACTACTAAAGTTCAACAACCATGGTACCGGAGCCTTCCTTTGCTTCTCGTGTCTCATGAAAGACCTTTGGGAGGAAAGCTAATGCCAAACCTCCATTTCCTTCGTAGGGCATTCTGTTAACGAAGCTCTGGCGCAAGCTGATGAGCCAGGAGGAAGTCAAGATTGTCATTGTGGGTCTAGATAATGCCGGAAAGACAACGGTTCTGTATAAACTGTAAGAACAGAGTTGGGACCACAATTCAGTGTAATGCTAGCTAGTCTGTCATTGAGTGCTTATCTATCGACTCTCGCCATCTCTCTAGGTTGCTGAACGAGGTCGTGACAACGACACCAACGATAGGATCCAATGTGGAAGAGATAACATACAAGAACATCAAGTTTCTTATGTGGGCAAGTTGTCGTGTCTTTTCATAGCCAGGAACCATTAGCCGCGGTCTGAAAGCACTTTATGCGGTCGATTTTGAGCCCCAATTGGATACTAATAGTCTTGGCATTGTCAACAGGACATAGGAGGGCAAGAGTCTCTGCGGTCTTCATGGAAAACGTACTACGTCAACACAAAGGCAGTGATCATGGTCATCGACAGTTCAGATAAGGAGCGCTTACACATCTCAAAAACGGAACTTCACACCATGATGGAATCCGAGGTGCGTCTTGTTACAACCATCGAAAGCTGGAGATCATGTCGAGCCGACCCAACGTGAATCACTTTCTAATTGCTTATTGCTTTGTATCACCATGGAATAGTCCCTGCGCAACGCAAGCCTTCTTGTCTTCGCAAACAAGCAAGACGTGAAAGGCTCACTCAGTGCGGCAAAGATCTCAGAGGCCCTTGCGCTCACATCTTTGCAGGATCGACAATGGCACATTCAGGCGTGCTCAGCCCTGACCGGAGATGGGTAAGCAGTCCTTGTAGAAGAGCCATTCTGGCCTCCTTTGGGTATCTCGGAGTAGTTCTTCTTTGTGATTAATAGCCTGTGTTTCTGTGATAGATTGTTCGAGGGACTGGACTGGATTGTAGCGCAGATTGGGTCCCATTAAAAGGGCAAGTGTATTCCTGTGCTGGAATCTTCCTGGCGGTGGACGACTCGCTCACTCTCTGTACTTTAGCATATCTAACTTGTGTTTGGCCGCCGCTTGCGGGTTCTCACTGACATAATAAACTGGCGATGTCGCTCTTCTACATCCCTGCGAATACTTACATTCATGCAGCCGCGAAGGTGCCACGGAAGATACCCGTGAGGGGAGCCGCAAGGGTTGCACAAGGGAGCAACCTGCTTGGTCGGAAATGGAAGTGCCGCCCACCCTTTGACAGGTGCAGAGGACGAGGGAAAATCCCTCAAGGGCTCACTTTTGACATTCTTTTTGTGCGATGAACAACCTTCTCACCATCCTACCATCCCACCAACACTCCCTACGGTGCCTCGATCCAGATCATAGTCGATCCTTACCTCTGCATTGCCTCTCTCTTTCTCTCTCTTCTGTCCAGTGGCAACTTTTGTTCTCGTGTGCGATCAGATCCCCCTCACCCTGTAGCCCATGGAGTCAACTAGCGACGCAAAAGAGTCAGGCGAAAAAGCCAACGGGACCAGTTGTCAGGGCGAGAGAGCTTGCTCTCCAAAGGACAGAGACTCTCGGCCAGAGTCACTATTCGAAAGTCGTGGCAACCTCGACACCCTCGCCGCAGCTGCTCTGAAGCCTTTGGGAGACGGCGCCTCTTATAGCCGACGCTCTCATACCCCACCATCCTACCAGCAGACTCATAGCCGTGAATGCTCGCCACGCGTAGAACAGAACGAGAGCCGCCGCATGCATGGCCGTCATGACGATCATTCCTCGCGGTACCATTATCGAGAACATGGCCAGCAGCTTACTGACGAGGACTCTGAGGACGGCCCTTCCTCTCACAATCAGAACCGCAGCAGCCAGCAAAGAGAACGACGATCGCCGCCGTCTTTCCGTTCTTCCCAATCGCCCCGAGGATCATACGAGCAGGACCAATCGGCCAAGGTAAACATTGCTCAGTCAAACTTTTGCCAGGAGAAAGCAGAGTCGTGCATTGTTATCATCAGCCTTGCTTTCTTTACAACTCACTGCACCATGCCATTCTCACCTTGGAAACAACTTGTAGGTTAATGCTCGGTCGACCATGTCTATCTCGTCCTTGCTAGGTAAGGCTCAATGGCGTGTAAACCAAACGCGCATTGGGAGGCGACATGATCCAACCTTTTGTACACCCGGTTGACCGACTATCGACATACTCAATAGGCGACACGTCTTCTGCACCTGAATACTCACATAAAGCAAAAGGTGAAGAGAAAAGCGACAACAAACTGTCTCAAGAAGTGGGCGTTCAGTCTAGGAAGCCAGCAGAAGAGTTCATGTCTTTGTGGTACCATGCTGACACACTGATTTGTACGTTCTTCCTCCGTAGACAACGAGGCCAGGCCACACAGAGTTTCTCACGGCGGCGACAACGAGTCAGACAGCAGAGCTCTAGAGCATCAGCGTCACCATCACCACCATCACCACCATCATGACCCGGCGCTTCATTCGAGTGATATGATGCACCATCACCATCACCATCGTTTGCACCAGCACCATCAACACCACTCTCCCACACTCCAACATTCGCATGGACATGTACACCACCACCACCCCTCGCACCATGCACACTCACACGCACACCAGCACTCTGTTCTACCGCACCATCACCACCACCACTTGCATCATCACCATCGATCATCAAACGGTTCTGCCTTTTCATACACGCCAAGATCACTTGGACTTGTAAGTCTCATCCCTGACGAGAACGAGCAATATTTGTCTGACCAGTTCTTAGTACGATGTCTTGACATGAATGTACCTTTTCATCCTTTGTACCAGAGGCTCAACCCTAAATTGAAGGTGAATGCGACCCAAGTGTACATATCTTATCTGATCCAACTCGATCAAATGGTGAGTGTCACGCCACTCTTTCCTCCGCAGTTATGATTGACCCAACCCCCATGGATCCTCTAACCATCCGTCTAATGTGAATAGCAACGAGCACAGCATCTCATGCGATCGTCTGAAAAGCGGAAATCCATGAATGACTCTCTTGTCGACAGCTCAGGGCATTCTTCACACAAGCACCGCCAACATTCTCACGTTCGCGCACTCAGCTCTGGCGAGCCTTGCCACAATGCACAGCCCATTCCACAACAGGAAAACCGTGCAGAACGTGTCAATGACAAGCCTTCACCTTCACCCGAGACTCAATTGGAGCGAGAAAGGCGCGATTCATGCAAGCCAGAGGATGCGGATACAGCCTCTGTCGAAAACAAACAACCCGACGTTGCATCAGAATCATCAGAGACTCAAATATCGCGACAAGGCCATGTCCACGCCCACGCCCACTCTCAACACCAGCACCAACATCAGCACCAACATCAGCACCAGCACCCGCATCAGCACTTACATGGACACTCACATGCTCATATACATCATACGGCGCCTGTGTTACCAGCACATATCCACCCGGCGCAACATCACCACCATATTGTACCTGCATCAAAGCTGGAGAGAGGAGCTGGTAGGACGAATGGCTCACCAACGGTCCACAGACATCATGTTTTACATCACCACCATCCACATCACCACCCTTACCACCCTAATCACCCTAATCACCAGCACCATTTTCACCATCATGCCTATCCTGGCCACAACCACGGCCATAACCACCACGCTCACAACCATGGACATGGGCATGCACACGGACACCCCCATGTACATCATACTCACTCACACATGCATGGGGGTCTTCACCACGCCCATACCCACAATCACTCTCCTTCGCACCCAAGAGGCGGATCGATCCTTGAAATATCGCATCGTGAAGGAGGCCAGAGCAGGAAACCCTTACTGGCACTCCCACCGGCTACAACAACCACGGCTGAAACCATTTCGTTGTCAGATGCTCGTAACGATGGTGGCGAAAGTGGCAACAGACATCATGAGAACCCATCTGCTCCGACACCGCAACAGGATCGAGATCGACAATCGATTTCTCCACAGAGGCCGCGTGCAGAAAGGGCAGAGACACGAAGAGATGACTTGTTGGATCCATCTGAATCTAAATCCACGCAGGAGGCAGGACCTTTGGGAACCAAAGATTCACACCAAGAACAGAGGGATAATTCGTCCTCTTCCCCTGTGCCTTCGCCGTCGCCCTTGCCTATCACATCGACACCATTCCTTGCTAGATCTGAGAGTGCCATGGTGGTTGATTGATACCGGCGCCGCAATAAATGATCATCTAGCTTATGGATGAAGGAGGGTAACGGGCATGTTGGCACAAAGACCCAGTGGGTCGAAGCCACCCTGCTGCTTTCTCACGGTGGATGTGCATTCTTCCCCCTTTTGGAAGCGAAGAGTATCTTTCCGTCCGACAAACAATCGTTCTCCCATCTTCTCTTCCCTTTTCATTCCCTTACCCCACACACCTCTGATTCAAGATGCCGTACGATCCCAACTCGCTCTCCAACCTCGACGAGGTCAAGACCAACCATATCCACCTTGACTTGGTGGTCGACTTTACCGCAAAGACATTGACTGGTTCCGCCGAGCTCACCATCGAAGCCATCAGCAAGGTTGCTACTAAAGTCATTCTTGACACCAGCTTCATCGACATCCACTCTGTCTCTCTCGCAGGAAAGAGCCTCAAGGTGAGTCCCATTCGACAGCTTTCGAGATCAAAAAGAGTACGAGGGTGATTGCTCACATGTATGTTTGATGATCTATCGTACATGACAGTACACTTTGGCAGAGCGTCATGAAAAGTTCGGTTCCGCCTTGACCATCGAGCTTGAACAAGCGCTCAACCAGGGTGAAGTGATCAATATTGTAGTCGGCTACGCAACCACACAACAGTGCACAGCCTGCCAATGGCTTGCGCCCAGCCAAACCGTGGGCAAGAAGCATCCTTACCTTTTCACTCAGTGCCAGGCAATCCATGCACGTTCGCTGGTCCCTTGCCAAGACAGCCCCTCGATCAAATTGACCTACAGCGCCAACATCAATGCGCCTCTCCGTGCAGTGATGTCTGCGGTTCCCACAGGAGAGGAGAAACAGACCAACGGCACGGTAACATACAAGTTCCACCAGAAGACACGTATGCCATCGTATTTGATTGCGTTGGCTGTTGGAAACCTTGAAGGCCGCGAGATTGGACCTCGCTCTACTGTTTGGACAGAACCTGAGGTCATTGAGAGCGCTGCGTGGGAATTTGTGGACACGGAAAACTTTATTAGCACGGGTGAAAAGCTCTTGACCCCATATGACTGGGGTCGTTATGATCTCTTGGTTCTCCCAGCATCCTTCCCTTATGGTGGTATGGAAAATCCATGCTTGACGTTTGTCACCCCCTCACTCTTGGCTGGAGACCGCTCTTTGGTTGACGTTGTAGCCCATGAGATTGCTCACAGCTGGATGGGCAATTTGGTAACAACAGAGAACTGGGAACATTTTTGGTAAGGAATGGCTCTTCCTCTTCTCCTCGAGCTTCTCTTCCCAGTCGTTCTGTTTTCTGTATGTACTCACAACTGGATTGTCTCTTCGTTTGTCTGTAGGTTGAATGAAGGATTCACGGTCTTTGTTGAGCGAAAGATTTTGGGAAGGATGCAAGGCAAGCAGCACAGCGAGTTCAGTGCCATTATCGGCCTCAAGGCGTTGGTGGAAAGTGTTGAACTCTATGGTCCCGATCACCCCTTTACCGCTCTTTGCCCACGCCTCCAAGAGCAGGACCCAGATGATGCCTTCTCCTCCGTCCCCTATGGTACGTGGATTGAACTTCAGTTCATCCTTGGCCTTCTAGACACCCAAGACACTCAACTAACACCCACATACCCTGATCTACGATCTTTTAGAAAAGGGATTCAATTTGCTTTACTTCCTTGAAAAACTCTTGGGTGGCGATGAGATCTTCGAGCCTTATCTTAGGGCACACGTCCAAGAGTTTGCCGGTCGCTCTATTAACACCAACGACTGGAAGGATTTCTTGTATTCGTTCATGGCGAAGAACTTTGGAGATGAGAAGGGACAGGAATTGGTCAAGCTTTTGGACACAGTTGATTGGGATGCTTGGCTCAGCGGTGTTGGCATGGTGAGTTGGGTTAATTTGCTCTCACGCTGTTCACCTACACGTTGAGTGATCCGACTTTAACAAGAAACGGTCTGTTGCTTCTTTGGAATTGACGATAGCCTCCTGTCGATAACAAGTTTGACGACACGCTTGCCAAGGAATGCAACCGCCTCTGCAAGTGCTGGGGCAACTCGCGCTCTGAGAGCGACAAGCAAAAGCTCAAGGATACGTTCTCGGCCAAGGATCTTGCAAACTTTTCATCGACACAAAAGGTTGTGTTCCTGGAGCGCGTCTCTGAACTCGAGCCCTTGTCTCACACGCACTTGGATGTGATGGATGAGCTATACGATTTAAGAAACGTTGGCAACGCAGAGATCAAGTTCCGTTGGCAAATGGTTTGCTTGCAAGCTAATTACGAGAAGATCTACCCTGAGGTGGCTGCCTTCGCCTCGACAATGGGCCGCATGAAGTAAGATCCTTTGGCCCGCCCTATTCATCTTTCTGGGACCTCTAGATTTATTGTACTGACCATGTCCCTTTTCTTGCACCTGTAAAATAGGTTCTGCCGCCCATTGCTCAGGTAAAAGAAGACAAGACATTTCACACGTCAAATCCATGGGTCCTTTCGTACATTGTCAACGTTCACTCACCCGTTTCGTCTCGCTGTTTCTTGTTTTTGTCATTTTAGGGCGCTCTTCCATGCCAAGAACGGAGCTGAGCTTGCGAAAGAAACGTTCTTGCAAAACAGGTCTTTCTATCACCCTATTGCGGCAACCATGATCGCTAAGGATCTTGGCCTGTCACATTAGAGTGGTGTAACTTGTAGAACAACCTGAACTGGGTGGATGCAGGAATAAAGGCCATTGCACAGATGTCGAGGTGTCTGTGGTCGGTTTATTGGAGTGGTGTTGTACGAAAATGAAAGTGAGGGAAAGAGGGAGCGAGAGAGCCATTGAGCCATTTTGTCTGACTCGTGTGCTTTCGCCTTCGCTATTACTGACTCTTTCCAGTAGCACCCGGGCATTCATTCTCCAGAGCGTGAAGCTGCTTCACATCGGCGTCGCTGCCTTCGTTCTCGATCTTTCGGATAACCGCTGGGTGCAGATCCCACTCGTTTCTGCCACATTGACAAACACCCTTGGTTGCATTGGTCTGTTCGGTTCGAACCTGTTGGCTGCTGTGGTCGTGGTGATATACATGTCCTTGTGGATCACTGCTGGACATTTGGTTTGAGAGTGTCCGATTGACTTGAGGATGCAAGTCCCATTCGGCCCTCTTGCTGGCGCAATCGCATTCGGTCTTGGGTGCTCGGGAGGTCATGATGTGCGTGAGAGAAGATATAATTGAGACTGTATGTGGGTGAAAGGAGTGATGATTGAAGTGTGAGGTGTGGAGTTGAGTGTGGGAGAAAGTCTTTTTTTTCCACGGTTTTATATGAGGGGAGGTCTCACACAATGATGCAAGGATGCGCCAGCCAGAGTCCGAACCCAAATGGGGTATTCCCTCCCGAAGACGCACGGGAAGCACAGACCTGCAGTCAATTTGTGGATGATCCGTCACTTGTTTTTTGACAGACACCTTTTTTTTACGCCCCGTCGGTCGATGCCTCGAATCTTCTGGAGATGTCGTCAAACGACGCCATTATGCATCGCCCCCCTTCCACCGCCCACCCCCTTTCATACGTGTTACTATCCCAAACTTGCATTGGCTCCTCTACATTTGTTACCATAAGACCTTTCATTCTCGCCACGCTACAAAGACCTCATCTGTCCTGAACCGCTGCGTGCACCATGTCTTCTCAAGAGGTGTGGTATACCCAGTTTGATAGGCAAGAATCCCAGCCTGTGCGATCATGATCCCATTGTCGATGCAGAACCTCTCATCCGTGGCAAAAACTTTACCCCCTCGTTGGCCGGCCATCTGGGCCATCATCTCTTGTAGCCGCATGTTGCACCCTACACCTCCAACAATCAATACTTCCTTGGATCCAATGTGTGCCATGGCGCGCTCGGTCGTCTCCACCAACATGGCAAATGCCGTCTCCTGAAGCGAGAAGCAGAGGTCCGCCGCCGTGTATTCTCCAGAGGCAATGAGCGCTGGGGCATTGGTCTCAATGTAGGTGAGAACACCGCTGAATGAAACATCCATGCCCTTGACAGTGTAAGGAAGATCCAGCAACTTGCTACCCCTACAGAACAGACAAACAGATATCGCCACCCAAAAGATCCCTCGTCTGTTTAGTATCCAGGTCGTATCAAACAGCCGAAGAGGTCACTTGGTTACACGCTTTTTAACACTTACTTCTTGGCCAATTGCTCAATGTTGTAACCTGGTGCAGGGTCATTCGGCAGGTTGAGTACTCGTGCAAAACGATCCAGGCAATTACCAACAGCGATATCCAGCGCTTCTCCAAAGATCCTGTACCGCTTCTCGGCATAAGCAATCACCTGTGTATTTCCTCCTGACACGTACAGCACCACTGGGTTTTCAGCTCCTGTGATCTGTCGTCCCATCTCAATATCTAAGAAGAATAATGCGATTGAGAGTCGAGCCTTAGTCGGTGCCCCTTGTAACACCTCATGGCATATGATCACAAATCCAGACGCTATCTCTCCATGTTCGCTGCGAGGAGAAGGGAAGGGGGAGGGGTTTGCATGAATACATACGTCCTACGCAATGGTTGACGCCCACGAGCTCTTTCTTCCACATCAAAGCCAAAGTCCTTGCCACCACCGCGACGCTTGTCAGGGGTCCACCCATGCCAGGCCCTTTGGTGAAGCAGATCACGCTGATGTCTTTAGGGGTGATATTGGCCTCGGCCATGGCATTCTTGACCAGTTCCAAGATATGACTGCGGTGGTGCTGTGCTGTGTCTTTGGGCAAGAAGCCTTCGCCTGGTGGAGGGTGGTATGTGTGTCGCAAGTTGGAGAGAATCGTCACTGTGGGAGGTGTTGTGCTCATGTCATGGCGAATCAGGCCGACGCCAAGCTTGTTGGCACTTCCTTCGAGACCCAAAGCGATCATGGTTGTGTCTGCCGGCTGCGCGTGTAAAAAGTGGGAGGAGAGATCAGGCTCGAAAAAGAGCGTGCAATGACAGCCCCCTCAAAGCCACCCCTGAAGGTCACCAAAGCACAGCCATCGTTCCAATGCCCCCGGATCTGGGACAACGCCATGACCCGATACCCGTTCATAGCAGTTCATTCCAAGAGTTGCCCAGGTTGAACGCCTGAGGTCGACCGGATGTGCTGACCGATGTCTATGTGATATTCTTTTGAATGCTTCTATCCTTTGGGCAGTTGACACCATTCTCCTTTCGAGTCACAAGTCGCGAACCAATCATCGGCACAAACCCTCTTCTCAGATGCAAGGCGCAAGCACAATGTTCCTGCCCAAGGTTGGCACCAATAGGTTGTTCGGCCTCGAATTGAAGGGTTCAAGACCTTCAAGCTCTCTTAAGGGCGCTGCGTGGAAGCTCCTTGGAGAGGAATACCGTATCGGTCCCTGGAGTCCCTGTAGAGAATTTTTCATCCTTCCTTGTCATCAATTCCCACCCATCGAGAGAGAGAGACCTCGTCGAAGGTGCAAACGCCCCCAAAGCACCCTCAGCACTCAGTCTTCATCCCTTCAGGGAACCCTTGTTCCTCTGGCCAGGAATCAGATCTACAGCTTCGGGACCCAAGGATCGTTTCGTTCATTCCTATTGCACAGTCGGACCGGCTTTCGACTTTCTTCAAAGGACCTCCCTGAACGCCTTGAGCCCGACCTAATCCAGTATCGGTACCAATGCCACCCGTAAGGATCACTGTCATTGACAACGTACTTGTGGTGTTGCTCTTGTGGAAAACGTCCATCCTGCTCAACTGACACGAGTGACCTTGCTTCTGTGACATTGGATACAGCAACGGCCACCAATATACGCTGGACGGGAAGTTCCACAACAGTACACCAAACTGATCCGCGGCCTCCAGGTACTGTGCCTGTGCCCGTCTCTTTGGGGCACTTTTACCCATCTGCAGCAGGCAAGGAATATCCAACACAGGGATGCTCATTCGCTCATGATCATGCAGAGTACGGCCCTCGATAACTATGTGGGCGTTCTTTGGGTGAGTGTTTTCCACCAGTCGCGCTCTGGAAAGGCAGGGTTGACATATACAGCATTTGATCTTTAGCCCAAATTTGAGTTAACACCATGTTCTTTCTCTCTTCGTACGTCGTTGCACCAAACTTCAACAACAGTGCATGCTAAGCGGTCTTTGGAGTTTCTGGCTGACCAACAACCTGATCCGTCGATGGTTTATCCACTACGAGCCACGACCAGCAATCATCCGACTCTTCACTCTTGCTACCATCTTTTGGTTCGCAGTCGTTTCGTTTGTCAGTCATTTTGGAGTGGACGAACCGATCTGGCCATGGATGGCTATCTGTGCGATCCTTGCAGTATCTCAGATCATCCAGGCGGTTCACTTTCGATTCAGAGGGATCTACACCATCGAGCCCCACAAAAACCCACGGTCTATCGACACCCGTCTTGTTATCCTTCGAACGGTCTTGATCCCAGGAAGCATTGTATCCTTTATCACTATGATGATGCTCCTTCACCAAAACAATGCCCGGCCCTCTACCGACTCGATAGCCACGAACGGAGCTAATGCCATTGGTGCGTTCAACGTTACAAAGCAGATCATCAGCTTCTCAGAGACACAGATTCTGATTCTAATCCTCACATCATGGGCCCCCAGTGGACACCAAAAGAGACAGACCGTAAGAGAGACGACACTTAAACTTTTGCCGCAATCGAGTTCAAAGTTCTCGTTCGCTTACAAGTTTGTTCTCGGAGAGGCTCCCAGTGCACAAGCTAGAGAGTCTATGGGTCCCAAGATCAAGGCGGAACAGGATCAATATGATGATGTCTTGATTCTACCTGTCTCGGACAAGTATGCGGACCTGAGTCTCAAAGTTTATAGAGGAGTAGAATGGGCTAGCAAATTCAAGTTTGACTTTTTGTGCAAGACTGATGACGATGCCTTTGTGCGATGGGATGTGGTTGCTCGCGAGTTGATGGAACTTGGACCTACACACTACTACTGGCGCGGATTGGCCTTCTGGTAAGTTGAAACGCGTCTTATGTGGCGTTTCGTTTTATGAGGCAAAATTGCTCACACTCGTGTTCGTGGCCATGATATCACAGGGAAATCCCACCCATCACGGATCCGACAAACAAGAACAGCGACAATCTGTTCAAATTGGGTGTTTTCCCACCACATGTCGGAGGATTGCTCTACTTCTTCTCCAGGGATATTGTAACGTTGCTGACATACCCCGGACCTCGATATTTCACCAAGAACGAGGACCAGAACGTTGGCATTTGGCTGCACTCGTACAACATCAAACCGATTCACGACAGGCGCATTCAACAATGGGATGTCTGTGAGGACGACATGATCGCCAAGCATTTCAGCGACAGCTTTACACCACGGGAGTCCATGCACGACATGTACAAGAATGTGATTGAAGGTCGACCGCTCTGTAAGGGATTCCGACAGATCATCTGTGCGGCATGCTATTCGTGCCTTGGCCGCAGTAATCACTGGAAGGAATGGGGCTACTCTTGCGACAGCGTCAAGGGCCTGACAACCATAAAGCAAACTGGACTTTACCCATCAACGGGGGGGATGGAGATCAAGGACTCTATGCCAAAGGTCGACAAGAAGGATGAATGGATACTTCCTGGACTCTTATCAGAGACCACTAGCATTTACTCGGACACGGATGACTGGGCGAGACTCCACTGGGCGACATGGACGACAGATCCGGCCACAACGTGGCAAACGCGACACTTCCAGGCGATCGAGACGCTATTCGTGCACAGTCCGAATGCGGTGCTTATTATCTTGTCCAACACCCTTCCGTCGAATTTCTTTGTCGACTATACTCGGCAAGGGTATCAGATTCATGTTTTGTCGTATTCCAAGGAGCATATGATGAAGCGCAAGTGGTTCGTTAGCCCAAGTACTGAGGAGTGGCTCAAAAGGTTGGACAAAAAGTCAGAGGCAGGAAAGCACTACCCAGTTCAAATTGCCGACTACTTACGTTTGGTGGTGCTGTACAAGTATGGAGGACTTTACATGGACCTAGACGCACTGTGGGTACGAGCACCTGGAGATGGAATGACAGAATTCGTTGGGTCTGATGTGTCCGATCAAGATGAGGATCACTCGTGGACATTGGACGACAAGAACACGTACCTGAACAACGGCGTGATGCGTTTCAGGCGGGGACGGTCCATGTTCCGACACATTGCCGACACTATCTTTACAGTGCTGGATTTTGACCCCGAGTGCCTTAACTGTGGATCGAAAGCACTTACGAAATACGTGAAGACATATGGTTCAACACTGGAGGACAACGGATTAAGAGTCTTGCCTCCTGAGGCACTCTTTCCATACAGCTCGAAGGACATTGATGCTGCTCTTCGATCAACCAAGGATGCGGATGAAGAGATTCGGCGTGTGGAGCAACACGGTATTGGCCTTAATCTCCATGGCAAGATGACAAACAGAAAGTTCATCGAGGAGGGTAGCGTGGTGGCAGCAGCTCTCAAGATCTGGGGCCTGGATCTGCATGCGTCAGTGTCGTCCGCGCCAACATTGCATGGACCAAAGACCCTCATTTACCCTATTACTCCTGAAGCGTCGTCCTCGTTGGCATCACTATCGTCACCCTCATCAACGAAGCTTTTCCTATTCGGATCCAAGAGCCCGCTGCTTCAAAAACAACCCGGCTCGTTCACCGGAGTCGACGCGGTCTTCGTCCGAGGCCAACGATTACCTTCATCGACCTCAACTTCCAGCGCACCTGTCACCAAGCGAGCAACGATCACCACCAGCGTTCAAGAGGGATATGTTACTATGGACATCTCCGCGACTGGCTCACGGAGAGTCGATCTGGATATGGGAGAGAGTGTGACGATGGCCCAATTGAACACAGCTCTTTCAAGGATACGATATCTCCCACCGCTGACTGCTAATTCGAATATCTTGGAAGGCTCGGATCAGATCTCGATCCAGGTGTCGTTCGGAGAGATGCAACAGGAGCTTGTGATTCTGGTTGTCCGGAAGCTGGTCAAGACATAGAGAGACTAGCTTTACATGATACCTTGTATTAAAGACTTCAAATACAACAAGTTCCACTAGCTAGTATTCACTTGATCGTAAGGGAGCACCTCAAGGACCGAGGAGCTGGGACACAGACATGTCTACAATGATATCACGAACCACTTCGTACGCAGCTATTGAGCTAGATTTTCATGCTGGAAGGGTCCTGAGGAGCCAGCCTGAATACGCTTGGCTGTCGAAGTTCAGCGCAAGAAAAGCGATCGAGATGTGCTCTGGCCCTTAAGCGGACGCGATGAAGAGTGAAGACTTCGCCCGCCACCGTTTCGCGCTCCTCATCGCGCTCCTCAAGAGTCCAAGAGCCCTCGGGCTTTGAAGGTACGTTCACCACGGGTCGGGGTGAGGTGGGGTGAGGCGGGTGGTGAGGTGGTGGTCCAAGCAGTGTGCCTTTCAGTTCCTCTGTCCCTAAAGCGATCCTTTTTCTCCCCAGACTCTCCTCCTTTCGTTTGATCTTGATTTCTACTTTTTTTGTGTTGATTCTGCCCGTTCTTTTTTCCCATGCAAAGCATTGAGCTCCTGCGAACACGGTGTCGTTCTGTTCTGAACCGTCCTAGCAGAGAGGAGATACCAAATGGC
>Ga0247824_10001050_pt1 | contig 14748 bp, 21 predicted proteins | sample 13C_PalmiticAcid_FD_194412 | JGI IMG/M metagenome (GOLD analysis project Ga0247824, IMG submission 194412) | Soil microbial communities from agricultural site in Penn Yan, New York, United States - 13C_PalmiticAcid_Day48 | ecosystem: Environmental > Terrestrial > Soil > Agricultural land... | reverse complement strand
AATTACCCCAACCCCGCCGGTTGGAGAATGCGCCACGGTCTCCTTTCTTTTTGACAGCCCCCAGAGAGTTCTGCTTTCACTCCCACACAATTGTCACCATCTTATCTTGCATACTATTTGGCTACTTCAGACATCAACCAAAATGAGCAGCACTGATCCCAAGTTCCACGAGTTGCACCAGCAGCTCTTCGAGGCTGGTCTCCAAGTTCGCCGCAGCGTCGTCGGAGAAGCATACGTCGAACGGGCCCTTGCCAACGGCTCAACCGAATTCTCCAAGCCCGGCCAGGAGCTCGTGACGGAATGGTGTTGGGGTTACGCATGGACGAGGCCCGGTCTCGACCGGAAGCAGCGAAGGTGGGTGGGTGGATGGTGGTGGTGTGCCGTGTGGGGTGCCACCTCTGCTCCGCGCTCTCTCTCTCTGTCCTCTGTCTCTCCATCGTGATGGTCCGCGGGCACTGCTGATAGCGCTGGCGGAAGCTTGCTCAACATCGGCATGCTCATGTCGCTGAACCGGGCGCCCGAGTTGGCCGCACACATACGCGGGGCGAGGAACAACGGGCTGACCGAACTCGAAATCCGCGAGGCGATCCTGCATTGCACCACCTACTGCGGCGTGGCTGCCGGGGTGGACGCTATGAAGACGGCCGAGAAGGTTCTCGACGAGATGGCTGAAAAGGGGGAAATGCCAAGAGAGCTGGGAAACAAGGCGGCATAATTAATCAGGGGTTTGGGGAGCCAGGGACGAGATATCACAGGCCGCGGTGCGCATGTTTATCGTTCCACGATGCTGCCAAACTTTGCCCAGAAGACAGTGGTTAGATTATCGGGAGGCGACACAGAGGATGGCAATTTGACAGAGGCGGAAGGAAGTTGTCCCAGGAGCAATCCGTACCGCGCGTGAACATTTATCATGTGGGGGGGCTAGGATAGGTGCTAGGTAATCTTCCTGGAACTCGACTTCCGCATGTTAGGTCAGATGCTCCTGAAAGCCGTTAGGTGAATCTGGCTCGTTCGAGCTTGGAATACTTGCCATGCATGTTTGATGCACCACACAACCCCGCGCCTGTCACCAGGTCACCCTCCAACTTACCCCTCTTCTCAGCACACACCGTGTCGACACTCCTCAGATGCCCGCCGCCAGCGACACCCTCGACAACATTGTCGTAAAGCCAAAACGCTTCCTGTGTACTAGCTGCCAAAGGCGGTTTGCTCGCCTCGAACACTTGCAGCGCCATGAGCGAACACGTAGGTTGTCCCAAGGCACCCTGAGTCCAGGACCTCGGCTTATCCTGTCATCCTCTGTTCGACACAGATACGCGGGAGCGGCCGTTCCCATGCAAGCGGTGCGAGTCCCGATTTACCCGAAGGTATTGTCGCAAGATACCTCCCTCCTTGCTCTTCATTGGCCCGGACTTTACTGGTGACTACCAACTTATTCGACCAGATGCTAACCTCCTGCCTCCGTATCTCCAGGGATTTGTTGATTCGCCACGAGAGACTCTCTCATGGGAGATCCCGAGGAAAGCCCCAAGAGGAACAGGAGCTCAATGAGCAAACAGACGAACTACTGCTTGCGGAAACCTCGGCTGAATGCAGCAGGGACGTCGGAGGGGACGAAGGAGAGGAGCCAGCTCCTGTCGAGGGATCTGTCGTTCCCCATCCAACACCGCCCTACCAGCCAACCGAAGATGCGCCGGGAAGCCCTGTTGACCCCTCATATGGCGTAATCCAGACCAGTCCCTGCCGAGAATCCGTCCCTCCGTATGACGCAGGCACGGACGAGATGCTAGACGGGTTCACCAGGTTTCTCACGTCAGGGGCTCTGGACTCCTACCCCCTTCCGTCTCCTGGAAACTCCGGACAGACATATCCAACATTCACCCTGGACTCATTCATGGACGCAGAGCATGCAACTGTTGCCTCTTTCGTTCCCCAGACAACCATCGAGTCCGGGAATCTCAGCTCGCTCGGTGAACCGGAATCCTTGTCCCGGTTTTGTTCTCGGCTGCCTTCTCCCCAGGCAGACGACGTAGCCCCCGAGAGAAATTTCCCCACGGACCTGGACTGTCGGCCATCCCACACCGGCATCGTCGACATATCGATTCAGGACAGGGAATTCATGCTGCAGCAGCTTGTCGACTTCACCGCCCTTGTCCCAGACCTCAGACTCCCGAGCAGACTTTCTGTGTCGCGATATCTCCGCGGATACGTCGAAGGGTTCCACGAACATCTTCCTTTTCTGCATATACCGTCGATGACGGTTGGCACAAGCTCGATCGAGTTACTGCTTGCCATGGCTGCGGTTGGCTCTCAGTATTGCTTCGAATCCGAAAAGGGATTGGCTCTCTTTCATGCAGCCAGGGCCATCGCCAACGAGCGCATCAGAAGAAGAGATGCCTATGCCAGTATGGCAAGTCGGTCTGACCGGCCGCTCGAGCCGGCCAGCTCGGAGTCTCCAACCAGAACTGCTCCTACCAGCCTTCCTACTCCGAACGGGCCCCTTGGGATCCCTTCCAGCTTGGAAGGTTCGGTTCCGTCTCCGCCCTGCCATCCTTTGATGCAGACGGCCCAGGCGCTCCTCATCCTAATGGCGATGGCTACTTGGAGCAAACACGGCGAGCTCTTGAGGGAAGCCCTTGCCATCCAAAGCATCCTAGCGAGCATTGTTCGCGAGGACGGGCTCCGCATGGAAGCACGACCGAGTGACGGCTCGGCAGACTGGCAGGCGGAGATGTGGTACGAGTCCGTTCTGCGGACCAAGTACATTGTCTTCTGCTTCTTCAACCTGCATTGCATTGTATACAACATTCCGCCGCTCATTCTCAGCACTGAGCTTCAGATGAGGCTTCCTTGTAGCGCCGCCGAGTTCAGGGCCGACACCGCCGCGGTCTGGAAAGAAGCAGCCCGAGGGGCCGAAATGCCTCCCGCGTTTCAAACGTCCTCGCAGCGGCTTTTCTCCCAACACGGAGGAGACATGACAGCCAGACACTCGTCCCTGGCAAACTACATTCTCATTCACGCCATCATCCAGCACATTTTCCTGGCCCGACAAACTGCAGGATGCCGCTCCGGTTTCGGCGACGCAAGCCTGCCAGAGAAAGACACAGCACTACTCAAGAACGCCCTTCGAAACTGGCAGCTGGGCTGGGAACGCAGCCGAGAGTCCTCCCTGGACCCCAGCGGCACCCACGGCCCCGTCGCATTCAACTCAACAGCACTTCTCCGCCTAGCCTACGTGCGCATCAATATCGACACGGGGCCAAGCAGGGCGCTCGGGACGAGAGACCCCCAGCAGATTGCGCAAGCGCTCCGCGACATGCCGATGATCAGACGCTCCCCCGACCTCACTCCAGCCCTCCTCCACTCTGCCCATGCCATCAGCATCCCCATCAAAATCGGGATCCAGTTGGTCGCCAGGACACAGACTTTTGTCTGGTCGATCCAACACTCGCTCTCCTCTCTCGAGTGTGCGTTGCTGCTCAGCAAGTGGCTCGAGGGTGTCTCGCAATCGGCGTGGTCAGGCACCGATTACGCGCTCAGCGTCGACGAGAGGAGGATCGTGGGCCTCGTGAAGACGATGTTGGACGAGACAGAGTTCGCTGTGCCTGACGAACTGGTTTTGGACGTCATTGAGACAGCGAAGCACCTCAATATCGGGATCTTGAAGGTATGGGCAACGATCTTCAAGGGTTCGCAGACGTGGGCGATCGTGGACGTGATCGGGTCCTCGCTGGAGTTGTACGCAACCATGCTTCAAGCAGTGTATTGTTGATTGAGGAAATTTTGCTGCTCTTGCAACTCTCTGTGGCACCGGTTTCCTCATCCGCTTGTCGATACCTTGTCTGGTAGAGTCAGGTCTATGACCAGCTTCCCCCCTTCGCCTTTGTGATACTCGTCTACAAGCTCGTTCAAACCCGACAGTGGGAATGTTTTGATACGTGCCCTCACTCCCTGTTCGGACGAAAACTGCAGCATCTCCCTCAGCGTCTTGTTGCTGCCCACTAGACTGCCAATGACCGAGATGTCGCGGAACACAAGGTCCCGGGCGGAGACGTGGAACCCCTTTTCAGGGAACGACACCACCACGCACCTGGCATGGTTCCTCAGCAGTGTCATGCCATAGTCGAATGCTCTCTGGCTCTCCGGCAAGATAATAACGGCATCCAGCCCCATGTCCCCTTTCTCATGCTTGCCATCCTCCCGCCCAATTCCAGCCACGACATCAGCTGCCTCCTCAACCCTGGCGTCCACAATCCTGGCTCCGGGCGCCTTCACGGAGGCAACGTCCCTAGCCAGTCGAAGGGGCCCGTCTGCATTGTCAACTCCCATCACCCTCAGTCCCATCGCAGCCGCAAACTGGAGTCCCAAGTGCCCCAGCCCGCCACCGCACCCGATAATCCCCACCCTCTGACCAGGTCTGAGACGACACCGTTTGAGCGCCGCGTAGATGGTGACGCCAGCGCACATCAGCACGGCCGCGTCCACGGCGCTCATGCCCTCCGGAAGCGGCGCGACCTGGCGGTCATCCACAACGGCATACTCGGCGAACCCACCCGGGCCGCTGATGCCGTTGTTCCCTGCGTGCGGGCAGTTCACCGAGTAGCCAGGACCATCCTCGTCGGGATCATGCGCCGTCGGGCCGGCAATGCATTCGAAACACTTGCCGCAGGGATCCAAGGCGCGCCCGGGTACGCCGACACGGTCTCCTGGACGAAAGCTGCTTCCGATGCCGGCGGACACGACGGTGCCTGCAAATTCGTGGCAGCCAATGTGCGGAAACGAAAGGGGAAAGGGCGGCAGCTGGCCGGCGGCGATCACTGCGTCCGTGTGGCAGTAGGAGGCTGCCTCGACCTTGACAAGGAGGCCATGTGGAGACGAGGGACCAATGGTTGGTAGGGGAAGGAGGCGGAGGGCGTAGGGTTTGTTGTAGGCGTCGAGGGCCTGCGCCTTCATTGTGGTTGGGATCTGTGCTGCCATGTTTGATCGCCTGGGTTCCGTGGCTGAGTTGCGAGGCAGTTGTGGCGGTTATCAGAGAAACGGGCGAGGTATGAAGTATTGAACCGTTGGCCATTGTCGAGGGAGGGGAACCGTAACCCCAACAACGCGGAGGATCTGCCGAGAAGACGCCGTTGGGGGTGCTCGCGGGGTAACATTGCCGTCGATTGGGACAGCTCCGGTTCCCCCGCACAACATGGGGAACGTGATACCTTCCCCATCTGTCTGAAATAACGAGGACAAAGATGTCCGGTGGTAAGCCACATGATTGTTTGAGAAGTATCTCCTGTCTCTAACTAACCTGGAGCCGGGTGGCCTCTCTTGTCCCAATCCAACGTCTTTCTTATCGAGTCACCCATCATCACGACAAACCAGCACCATGGCTACGACGGAGCTGCCAGTCTTCGTAACCGTTTCAGCCCTCGATGGCGGTTACATCACCCTCCCTGAACGGCTGTTCGTCACAGACGCAGATCCAGAGAAACGCGCAACAGTGCCGTCTCTGGCCTTTCTGCTGCAGCATCCCTCACCCTCACCGTCCGGTGGCGGGACCGACGTCACCAGGCTCGTGTTTGACCTTGGCGTCAAGCGCGACCTAACTGGCTATACACCAGCCCAGATTTCCCACATTGCCCAGCGACAGCCGGTTATTACCGACCCTGACTGCGCCGCCAGTCTTCGAAGTGCCGCGGCAGAACCCCCTCTTGACCCGGCCAAGGACATCGACTTCGTCGTGCTCAGCCATGTTCACTGGGACCACGTTGGGACGTCGTCTGACTTTTCCCGCGCTACGTTTGTTGTTGGTTCTGGCACTCTGGACCTCCTCAAGCACGGTGCCGGGGCGCTCTACCCAGCCGAGCTGTTTAACCACGACGAACTCCCAGTGTCCCGGACCGTGGAACTCCCACCTGTTCCCGGCGACATCACTCGGAGCACTCCAACACACACCCCGTCGCCCCCAAGCACAGAAGCCCTGTTGCCCGCGTCGGCAGCCAAGTGGGCATGGCGGCCCCTCGCCGGGTTCCCTGCAGTTCTGGACTTCTTTGGCGACGGAAGCCTCTATGTAATTGACAGCCCAGGACACCTGTACGGCCACGTAAACCTCCTTGCTCGGCTTGGGGAGCAGAGATACGTCTACCTTGGCGGCGACTGCTGCCATGACCCAAGGATTCTGACCGGAGAGAAGGGCATTGCGCTGTACGAGGATGGGAGGGGCGGGACGAGGAGCGTGCATGTAGATACGGGGGTGGCAGAGAGGACTTTGGAGAGGATTAGGGTATTCGCCAAAGGGACATTATTTGGAGGAGAGGAGATAGAAGTGGAAGTTGTTGTGGCCCATGATGCGGCGTGGAGAGAAGCAAATGGCCGCCGTTTCTGGCCAGGCACGTTGTAAATAGCCCCTGAGCACAATGATGTTTATGATAACGCAAAGTGCCCGTTCCCGTCCTTACAAGTCCTCTTGGATTGCAGTTACGATACGAGATCATTATCCTGTATATTTCCTTGTTTCGGCTGGTTTACCACCCAAGACCGCATGGCTATCAACATCCCCTGACGATATTAGCAGGTTCCCCAAACACGGGCAGCTTCTCCAACTCGGACCATTGAGTGCATGACGCACTGCGGGGGAGGCTGATGGCACCCGCCGGTTGATCAACTGCCGAGCCGACGTTTGTGTGTCTGTGCCGAGAAAGTGGAATAAATGCTATTCTCTCAGAGGCACTGCATTCGCCAACCATCCTCAAGGTCCATTGAGGTCAGGCTGGAACCAGCAAGAGTAACTGACACACTATCACCACCAAAGGCTTGAGACCCGAAAAACCTTTACCCACCGCGATGCCGAACGCATCAGAACACACGGTCGCCTACATCGGTACTGTCGCCCCCCATTTCCTCTACCCCGCGCCAGTGACCATTCCGTTGATGATTGACACTCTCAGGCCTTGGAGTCATGGGATATCCCATGGCAAAGAATCTCCGCGCTGGACTGAGCCGCGAGACGACGCTTCTGATATGCGACGTAAACAGTGAAGCCCTCACCCGATTCAGAACAGAGATGATAGCGGAGGGGCCGGTTGAGATAATCAGCAACGGATATGAGGCAGCAACAGCCGCCGTAAGAACCGACACCTGAAGCGGACAGCTTCTTAAAAAATGGGGTAATAACAAATCCAAGCTGATGTTCGTCTGCACAGGATGTGGTCATCACCATGTTGCCAGGGTCAGACGCTGTCAAGGCCGTTTATCTAGACCAGCAAACCGGCATCCTTGCGGGAGCAGCTGCGGCCGCCCGCGGGGCCTCCTCGCAGAACAAGCTCATTATGGAATGCGGGACCATCGAGACCGACACAATCCTCTCGGTTGCAAGGGCCACCCAGGAAATGACAGACGCTGCTGACACCCTCACCTTTGTTGACGCACCGGTCTCGGGCGGCCCCATGGGTGCAGTGGACGCGACACTGACCTTCATGGTTGGCTGCCCTCCCGCGGCATCCGACCGGGTCTTCCCCCTCGTCAAATCTTATCTCCAGCACATGGGGAACCCCGAGGGCATCTTCCTCTGCGGGGATGTGGGCGCCGGTACGGGCTTCAAGATCATCAACAACTACCTCAGCGCCATCACCTCGCTCGCGGCTGCTGAGGCTCTCAACATCGGCGTCAAGGCTGGGCTTGACCCAAAGTTGCTGACCGAGGTCATCAATGTCAGCGGCGGGCAGTGCTGGGTGACGAGCAAGGCCAACCCCGTGCCAGGCGTCCAGCCGGGCGTGCCCAGCAGCAGGGGATACGAGGGGGGGTTTCGGATCGAGCTGTGCGCCAAAGTGCTGGGCATGGGGTCACGGCTTGCCGAGATGGTTGGCGCGCGGACGGTCTTGGACGGCCCGACTCTGACGGCGCTCGGCGAGGCTATAGCCGATGAGAGATACGCGGGCAAGGATGCGAGGGTCGTGTATAAGTGGCTGAACGAGAGTGAGAGGGGGTGAGGCTAAGCACCAATGGTAAAAACCCCGTCTCTCCCTAGGAGCCAGATGTACTAGAGTGTCAGTTATCACATTCTATCACCTGATGACTCGCGACAAACGAACATGCTCAAGGGCGATGAATCGTGTGACGGGAGGGGGCTGAGTCCATCCCCATCCTCCCTCGTCCTTGGCACCGATTGTTACCCGGGGTCCAAGCATTGCTGACAGGTGTCAGGGTGCTTTTGAGGACCGATGGCCAGTAGGGATGGTTTTCGGGGAGGTAGATATAGAAGAGAAAAGCAAGAGAATAAACGAGAAGAGGACATGGACTGACAACAGGGCAAGAAGGGGTTAAATATGCCTAGGCTCGGACAAACCATGACCTCTTGGTGGTTCTTCATGACCCACTTCTCTTGCCTTGAACGGCAACTATTCCCAATTCGCCAACAAGGGCAGAAAATGGAGCGACGGTGTGTTTCCGGGCTCGGTGGCGTCCTGGATCACAATGACCAATAAAAAGTTGCATGCCTCACGAGACACCTGCTGGCGGCTGGAATCACTTTGCTCTGGTATGCACTTGCAGCAGCCTCGTGGAATTGCCATGTGAGATCTCTGCTTCGTGCAGCTGGTGAAGCGCGGCGTCAGGAAGGGAAAGTGGAGACGACCAGAGATTCGAGGAGGACCAGGGAGGGGTCCAGGACGGAGTCCCTTCTGATCAGCAAGTCTGCTCCTATTCGTCCAAGGGCTCGGGACGGCTCGCCATCCGAATGTTGGCGGGACCGGCCCTGGCTGCCCATGACCCTGGCTGTGCTGGGCCAAGTTCGCGCGGAGGCACCGTTCCTTCGATGGAGGTTGGAGGGGACAAAAAATCACCAGGCCGAGCGCACCCCGATGCACCCCAAGCCATGCCTGATGAGCGAGGTTGGCGCGGTGGTGTGATGGTGGGTGGGGGAGGAGTTCATTTTTGGTGCCATTGCCGGCAGGGAAAAGCCCGATGCAAGCATCCACGCCATGCAGCCAACCCGCTGAAGTCCCGCTTTTTGTGGGCCCATGGAGCCAAGGCCAGCAACGACACTCTATTTTCCTTCGGCTCGCGGTCGAATCTGCACCCCGCGAAATCGATGGGGAAGCAGCCAGGGGGAGGCAGGGGGCGGAGAGTCTCCCCCAATGTTGAGCCCCAAGGATCAACCGGCGTCATTCCCTGGCTACCAATTAACAAGTTCAACTCGAGGGGAGAGGAGGGAGGGGAGGGGCAGTATCCATGTCGCTTATTACCTCCTTGCCGCTCGCCGTCCGTCGCTGCTCCTCATTGTGACGGGCGGGAGCGCCTGACACCGGCCAACATCACCTGCGATACAGATCCGTGCAGCAGGGTAGGACCGAGAAGCACCTTCCCTTCCTGTCGTGGTTGCTTCGCCGAGGGTCGGGTCCTCGACCGAGCCATGCGCCAACTTCCAGGAGCGCGACATGCACACCACTCACGGCAGCCCGTCCATGTCGGGGGCCGCCGACACGGCAGGGATCGCCGTCTTTTTCAACGGCTCCGGGTCTGGCGCCCCACCCCACTCCACCAGCCCCCCTGTGTGAGTCCCTCGTCGAGAAATCTTTCACCCTTAGCACCGGGAAGGATGGGCCGACGGCGAACTCGTGGAGCCTTTGCTTTCTCTCCAAGTAGAATCTTGGGGTTGGGTGCAGAGGTAACATAGCAGCCGCTGCCGCCCCCTTTCCAGCTGGTCACTTGTGGCTCGTTGCTCATTCTTGCACTGCTTACTGGGTATCATTGGCTTCAAGCACCCCATTTGACTCTACTTCCGGGCCCCGGAGTTTGCGGAATCGGCCCCACGATGGCCTCAAACACACAAACCGGCGACACGCCGGTAGACGATGAGAAAAGGGGCCAGTATTTCGCCGCCCACAACCATGACCAAGACACTCGACGTGAGGTCCTGGACCGTGTCATCAAGGGGGCCAAGGCGGCAGCAGAAAAGGAGCAGAACATGACGTTGCTTCAGGGCATTCGCTTGTACCCCCGCGCCATCGCGTGGTCCTTTCTCGTTTCGACAATCATCGTGATGGAGGGCTACGATATTTGCCTAATTAACAACTTTTGTGAGCGCCCTCGTATAGCCCCTGGGTTCTGCCCGACCTGACCGCTGGCCGGCAGGCTGACCAGACAACTTCAAGACGCGTTTCCTCAGTTCAACCAAAAATACGGAGAGCAGCTCCCCGACGGGAAATGGGAGGTCACGGCGCCCTGGCAAGCCGGGCTCAGCAATGTAAGTGCTCACGGCTTGCCAACTCGTCTCCTCTTTCCTCTGACAAGAGCTGACCAGAGAATCCGGACCAGGGCGCCAATGTTGGCGAGCTGATCGGTCTCCTCATTAACGGCTGGGTCTCGGAGCGATTTGGGTATCGCTGGACCGTGATTGTGTGTCTGATGCTCATCAACGCTTGGACGGCACTCTTTTTCACGGCCCAGAATGTACAGACCTTGCTGGCAGCGGAGATCCTGTGCGGTATCGTACGCCCCCCTTGCCCCCTTTCCCCACACTCTTACGCAGGGTTTGACGGGATACTGACCCTGCCCGCAGCCGTGGGGCGTCTTCCAAACCCTCACCATCACGTATGCTTCCGAAGTCTGTCCTGTTGCTATGCGGGGCTACTTGACGACTTACGTGAACTTCTGCTGGGGTGTCGGTCAGCTCATTGGAATTGGTGTTATTATGTCTATGCTAGACCGAGACGACGAGTGGGCGTACCGGATCCCCTACTCGCTGCAATGGATGTGGCCGCTCCCGCTTGCCATTGGGATCTTCTGCGCCCCCGAGAGTCCCTGGTGGCTCGTCCGCCGCGGGCAGCTGGATAAGGCAAAGGCTGCGCTGCTGCGGCTGACGAGCCTGAACAGGGAGGTGGACTTTGACGCGGACGAGACCGTGAACATGATGGTGCACACGACGGCGCTGGAGGAGAAGACCACGAGCGGCGCCAGCTACTGGGACTGCTTCAAGGGCCACGACCTGAGGCGGACAGAGGTGAGCCGAGTGGTACCTACCGGGGCGGCCGTTGTCAATTTTGCTGACCATCACGGGCACAGATTGTGTGCATGGTCTGGGCCATCCAGAACCTGAGCGGGAATTCCTTCTCCAACTACTCGACATACTTCCTCACCCAGGCAGGCCTCGACTCTAACAGCGCCTACGGATTCGCACTTGGACAGTACGGCATGAACATGGTTGGAGTCTTTGGTGCGTGGTTCATGATGAGTCGCGGAATTGGCCGCCGCTCTCTCTATCTGTACGGCCTCTGCGGGTTGTGCGCCATGCTCATGATCCTCGGGTTCTTGGGTCTCGTCCCCGAGTCCCATCGACGGGAAGGCTCCATCGCCACCGGCAGCATCATGCTTGGCTGGGCCTTGACGTACCAACTGACAGTGGGGACCGTATGTTACTCACTGGTGAGTGAGATCTCAACACGGAGACTGCAAATCAAGACGGTCGCTCTCGGGCGCGTCCTCTAGTGAGTTTCCAACCCCCAAGGGTTCTAGATCCTGTTTACTTACCTTTGTGAAGCATCATCGTTGGCATCATCTGCAGCGTTTTGACGCCCTACATGTTGAATCCTGGAGCTTGGGACTGGGGGAACTATGCGGGTTTCTTCTGGGTAAGTCAACCCCCCTCCACCTCTCCGCCCAACCTCTCACTCCTTTCTCTTTCTTCGCCCCGACCCTCCTCCCACCCAACTTTACCGATTTGTTACTTATGCCTCCGCGCGCGGTCACAGGGCGGGAGTGCGTTCCTCTGCATCGTCTATGTCTACTTCCGGGTGCCTGAACCGACCGGCCGCTCCTTTGCTGAGCTGGACCTGCTCTTCCAGCAGGGGGTGAGCGCGCGCAAGTTTGCAACGACCAAGGTCAACGTGTTTGAGGAGGATATTGATGGTGATTTTATGAGCCAATACCACCAGAAGGCTGCAAACGAGCGACGCACTGAATAAATCCGGGACACCCTTTGGGTCGAGGGAAGCCCACCACGGACGGCTACGGCGCCAATTCTTGCCGGGCTGCAGGAGTGAGGATATCAGGGATCCTCTAGGAACAGAATTGCTATCGGGTTATTCAAGTAGGCAGCCAAGCAGCGTTGTCGATGGGGACGCGGGCGAGGAAACAATCTCGACGACCCCCGCCGCGGAGTGCGAAAGGGGCTCTCTCCATGACGTAATGCCACCAGCCAGCGATTCCCAGGCCCCCAGCTCAACGCGAGTGGGGGGGCCAAGGAGGAGAGCACTCACCTTGCTCCCATGCAGGTGGGGAAGGAAACTGGGAAACAGAATTTGGAATATATCGACCCAAAAGCGAACACCTGATACCCCAAAATGAGGCACACGATGTCTTGAAGCTTTCCGCATTGCAAGCGACCACGAGCTCCTTCAGCCCACTGCCGAGAGTTGCAGCGAGCCAGCAGGAAGCAAGCAAGGGTCCGCGGGGCAGCAGCCAATCGCTCTTGGCGCTGCCAGCCCATCCGATCATCCAGCGACCCCGCCCCACCACCAGCCTCCAGGTCATCCCACCACGCTCCATCAACCCATCCCCGTATCCCAGAACGGGAGAGGCACGGAAGAGCGCAACGTTTTGCATCAACAAAGAAAACCCACAATCCAGGACGATTACCCAAGAAAACGGAAACACAAACAATGGCGAGCGCTACAAGCCCAACAGCACATACCCCGCCGGGGTCGACTACCCCGCGCCCAAAGGGTGAGTCGAGCTATTTCGAGCTCTTATTTCCGCGTGCCAGGAGGCGCCCGCCCGTTCGGCGTCACGGCGAGCGAGGAAGACTGAGGCTGATGTATGTTTCGCAAACAGGTATCCTCAAGAACCCGCAGCGCGGCTCGCCCCCGGTTTCGCCGACACACAGCCATGGCCCAACCCACTCATCCCCCCACCACGCACACACAGATCACTCCATGACGCCACTCGAGGCCAAGGAGCTGACCATCGCAAACACGCAATACAACGCGGGCCACCGGCGCTCCTCGTCAGCCGCGGGCTCCCGCCCCGGCGGTTCCCGCAGGCAGAGTTCGTTGCCACCCAACGACGGCGACGAGGAGCAGGGCCAGCGCCTCAAGTGGGACGAGGCGAACCTGTACCTGACGGAGCAGGAGCGGAGCAGCACGATGAAGATCAACGAGCCCAAGACGCCGTACGCCAAGCACTACGACCCGGCCGAGGACCCGTCCGACGACGACGAGGACATGGCCGATCAGAGCGGCGGGAGCTCGCACAACGCCGACGGCGTGCCCCACCAGCGCCGCCGCCCCGCCGACGAGGAGATCCCGCGCCTGTCGCTCGGCGAGCCGGAAGAGGAAGTCCTCGAGCCCGATTCCGCCCCATCGTCGCCGGCCCGGTCCCGAGCCGTCCACGTCGACAGCAACGGCAGCGGGCACGACACTGATGGCGAGGAGTACCTGGTGGGGCTGAGCGCCGAGGAGCGGGAGAAGCACCGGCGGTTTGAGGAGATGCGCAAGAAGCATTACGAGATGAGGAACGTGGCCGCGTTGCTGGGACACCCGGAGGAGGAGGCTGATGACGACGACGACGAGGGCGGCGCGCCGCCTGTCCCGCCGCTGCCCGGCCGGGTGAATGGTTCAAAGTAGGCGGTTGCGCTAGGACGTGTGGATTTCTTAGGCTTATGATTCTTCTTCTTTTTGTGGCGCTATGGCGGATCATGGAGATCTCGTTTTGTGTTTGTTATTCGGATTGCCGCCCGCCAGGGGCTCTGCTCTGGACGGAAACGGAGCATCGGCTTGGGTGTTTCTGGGCGAGGAGTGTGGACTTTTCCCCTTGTTTTTCTGGAGGCCCCGAACTGGAGCTTGACCGCTCTCCCGCCTCCAAGATGCGCTATTCGCCAGATATAATGCTGAACCAAAAAGAGCCATACTCGATTTCCGAGGTCTCAGAGCAGTCCCTTGCGGGCGAGCTCGACCTTCCTCGCCGCCTCGCCCGCCTTGAACCCGCCCCTCGAAATGCAGATCCGCTGTCCGTCCGCAAGCTCAAACTTGTCCTCGTGTGACGGCCATGCGCAGGGGCAATGATGTGGGTAGTGCACGCATGCTAGCGGACAGATCAGCAGTGGCCGCAGAAACGACTCCCAAAGGGAAGGGGGGAACCAACCCAGCGTATCCGGGCAGAGGTATTTGTCGCAGTGTGAGCGTCCGTATTGGGTGCGGTAAGCTGAAGAATCGCTCGGTACGTTTTGGGCTTGCTGGTGGTGTTGCTGCTGTCCGCCTCCAGAAAACATCTGGTCGAAGAAGCCAAACTGGGCAGAAACGGCGCTCGCGAGCGCGAGGAGGAGGAGGGCGACGATGCGCATTGCGGCTCGTAATTCTGGTCCTTGGGCAACGGGGGATGCTTCTTTGCCCTGTCGGCTCTCCGGCGTTGGGGCTAGTTAGAATAATAAGCCTGATGCCGGCGGTTGCTGGTCCGGGTTGATCAGAGGTTCTCGGGGTTTGGCTCTTGGTGGTGTGGCAGGTCAAAGTTGACTTGCTGGCCACATCCAATCAATGATGGAACGCCGCGCAGCGGAGGGCCTCGCCAGCCCGCTGTGGACCCTGGGTCCCCGGTACGTACCACCGTACCTGCCATATCTTATCAAGGAACTGCTGACTCAGCCGAAAACCTGACCTGAGCACAGCCGGTCGCAGGTGCGGGTGGTGCAAAACACCAGCACCCACCACCAGCCGACCTCAAGCTCTGGGATCTCCCGCGTGAGCTGAGCCGCCCGTCCTCGGCCCACCC
>Ga0247824_10001049_pt1 | contig 14751 bp, 17 predicted proteins | sample 13C_PalmiticAcid_FD_194412 | JGI IMG/M metagenome (GOLD analysis project Ga0247824, IMG submission 194412) | Soil microbial communities from agricultural site in Penn Yan, New York, United States - 13C_PalmiticAcid_Day48 | ecosystem: Environmental > Terrestrial > Soil > Agricultural land... | reverse complement strand
GGCTGGGAAGGAGGGTGAGTCGAAAGAGGGCGAGGGGAAGGAAGCGACTGGGGAGGCGACAGGGGAAGGACTGGCGGCTGCTGAGGCGAAGGCGGGTGGGATCAAGGAGGAACCGGGGGCGGAGAAGGATAAGACTGCCCCTCCGGATGCTCCTCCTGCTGCTGCTGCTGCGAGACCGGGGAGTAGCGGGGCGCATAAACGAAGTGCGAGTGTGTTGAGCACGACGAGTGATAAGAGCGCGAAACGGCAGAAGAAGTAGATGGCTGCCGAGGGTATATTGTGTCACTATGAGCTGAAGGAGTGATAGCTATCCGTGTTGAACAAGCGTTTGTTGCCACTTTGTAAACTTGCCGTGGACGTGCTCTGGCGCGTATGGTTACTCTTGACTACTTGACTACCAAGCGCGTTCGTTTAGTTACTTGGCCGGGTGTTGGGTCTGCCTCGGTGGCTGAACAACCTGGCTTGGGACGACGGTTCAGAACACAGCTCACTGGCCTAGGGTTCATTAGTATTCGTGTCATTGTCTCGCGTGCTGAGGCGAAGGTTTGCTAAACACACAACTCGGGGTCATCTGGAGACCCCAACTCTATCCCCGCCCCTCTCACAAAGCTCGACATAGGCACCATCCTTCCCGAGTTCACAGAGGGGATGCCAAAATGACTTATGTGACCCTTGTGAAGACCCTTGAGACTCCGGTGCTCTGACTCCTCGTTTCTGTTGTCGAGCTGTTGGTGGTTAGAGATACCAAGACTGTCGTCTTGTCTCGCGGGCGGGTGGGTTATGTTTCATAAGTCACTTGAGTTGTCTGCCTCACTTGTATGCTTTCACTCTGGGAGGTCGCTTTTTTATGACTGGAGGTTGACGAGGCTTGTGTTTTCTTGTCGTTAGGTTGTTTTTTTCCATTTCCTTTCCTCTCTTTGGCTTTCCTCTCTTTAGTTTCCTTCTCTTTGGTTTTTCTCTCTTTAGATTTCCCTCCCTTTAGTTTCCCTCCCTTTAGTTTTCCTCTCCTTAGTTTCGTCTCGGTTGGTTTTATCTCGCTTGAAACTCCGTCTCTTAGTTTTTCTCGCTTAGTTTTACTCGCTTAGTTCTTCTCGTTTAGTTTCTCTGTTCTGCTCTCTCTCATGCTGTCCTCTCTTTCTTTGCAATCTTGCCTGACTATGGAAACATGGGTAACTTCGGATTTAAAATATGGCGCGCACACTATCAAATATTGCTGAGGAAAACGGTACCAGAGCGAGGGTCAAATTCTTTATCGTCATGGTTGTCAACCTACCCAGTCGAGAGAAAAGCGTAAGCTTGTGACAATGTGAGAATATTGTCTCCACCATTGCTGTCGAGGACATATCGAGCGCAGTGGAGGATGTCCCCTCCATTAACTACCCCGACATCGACAGTCCGCGGCCGAAGGAACTCTCTGCGAAGAAGATTCCTCCATCGTTTCGAACACCCATAAGGTCAACGTCTTTGGTCCAGCTGGGTTGTTGGGAGAAAGCGGCCGGTTCCAAGGATCGGATTTCCCCGTTTCGGTGATTGCCTGCACTGGGATAATGCAATGGTGGCAACTGTGAGGCACGAACTCAGGACTTCCCTGATTCTCTTTTTCCACTGTTGTCTCTCACTGCCAGTTATCTATTTCTTAGGTACTTTGTCAATGCTCAAGACTAACCCAACGGTTTCTACGGTGGTTGTGTTGAGTAACTTCCTCTCTTCAACTACCCCATGTTTCACAAACTGGATAACACAGAAGCACAATCCGGCATACTGAGATACCCGCCCAACAGGCCAGAAACCAACACACACACATCAGCCTAACAGAGCGCAGCATAGCTACGGCTCGTGCGACAGCTGGCAGAACTGGTGCTGGGAGGGCAAGTTGCAAGTCATGCAAGCGAGATGTGGCGACAGGGGGCCAAGAATAGCAACAACAAAAACTGTCATGGGTTTATAAATGGACCAAACTGCTACACGTTGTTACCAGAACCCCTTGTCGGGTTTGTCACTCACTCCAACCTCGCATTCGGTGGTCGTCCTGAAGGCTGTGCAGCTGCTGGGCGGTTGGCGAGTGATGGGATGGCAGCAGACCGGGAGCGAGCGGCTATCTCAAGAGTCCTGGAAATTGGCTCTCCTTGTTAGTTGTTTGGAGAAAGCCGGGGGGATGAAAGAAGGGATGAGCGGTGACGCTGAGTCATGTGTAGCAAGAAGCAGAGGTGAAACTGTTCGGTCGTCTCATGGTTACCGTGGTCTGTGATATTGATCCTTAGAGACGGAAGCAGGGAAACCAGGCGGTTTCTGTCTGTGGAAACAAAGAAGATATAAAAAGATGTCGAGCAGCCCTCTCAGCCAATCGTGGGATGACAGCCACGTTGTCCTCGGGCAAGTGTGGGCTGCATGTGCGGTCTGGGTGTGTTCGAGACAGGCTCGAGAAGCCAGGTCGTTGAAAGTGGACCCAAGCCATCTGCAGGTACAGCACGTCGATCGGGTAAGTACCAGTACTTTGGGTCCCTTGGCTGTGGTACAGGCTGCCAGTGCCGCAGATCTAGATCTCGCCATGCCCGTGATAGGGCTGTTTGGCGCAGGCGCCCCGGGGGAACCGCGAGGGCGGTAAGGGGTGTGATGGAGGTGGTAGGTGCGTGGACATGCCCGGGAATGCAGGGCGGCCCGCGTGGGAGGTAATGACGACGGAGTGCTGGGACTGTCCATGGGCCTTGCCTCCCCTTAGGCAACCAACCCCCGTAACGTTCTCCTGCAGGGCACCCGCAGGGTGTTGCCGCCTCCAGCTGCCGCAGCCGCCGAACTATCTGCATGTCATCCCTTCTTGGTGGGCGCGAGAACCTCGAAGAGCCGCAGCCAGCCCTTGTCACCTGCCCGAACGTTCTGGGATGGCGCCCTGGTCTGGGGAAAGGGGACTGGGGTGGGGAGGGCAGAAGAACAGGGCACGGGTGGTTCTTGGCGATCATTGGGCAAGCCTCCGATATGCAATGATATCACCGTCGGGTTGGCGAGCAGCCAGTGTTGTTTCGTAGCGTTTCGAAACAACATCGTGGTCCCGGAATTAGAACTGGTGGGAAGGTTTGTCGTCCAATGCCATGGTGGCGGCTGATGGTGCTAAGAATTCTGGGGGGCGGTTAGCCAATAGAAGCGCCGTGATGTGATCTGTACGCGCTCTGGCAGTTGTAAGCGCCGCTTCGGCGTCAAGCGACGCGCGCAGCGCCTCGATGCGTCCAGCAACCACTGGGCGCCAAGGCCGGACTCTTGCGCAATCGTGCATCTGCGGCCGGCGTGAAAGGCCCTGGTTTGCGGGGAGGACCCGGCCCGTCACGGCGTTTCGCTGCCCGCTGCCCGGCCACGGACACTGTCGTCCACTCAGCTTACGGTGGGCCTGCCGCCACGGTGCCGGGGTGTTCTTTTTATGGTATCAAAAACATCCGTCTCATGTCGCCGCAAGACGGAGCAGTGGGAGCAGGCAGCCCAACCGCCGAGCCTTCTTCGGTCACAGGATTTGTTCCTGAATCCGAGAGGTCTGGCGGTGACGTCCGTGGCAGCATGATTGGGCGACTTGGGCGACCGGGCGACAAGGCAGGTCGGGTATTTCGCACGCGTCCTTTCCGGCGTTTCGGGGGCGTGGAACTCTTCTAGAAGCAGAGCACCGAGACGTCATGTCTAGTGCCGGGTAACTCGCACGTGCTCCCCTGGTGCTTTCATGCTATGGGCGGTTAGATGTGAGTCTATTTTAGGCCCAATGCAAACTTGGGTGGTGAACTTGCGACATCCGGCCCGAAGGAGAGGACGGAAGCGGGCTATGAGTCCTCGCATTAGCATTCAGGCATCCATCGTCCCATCAACCTGGTCGAGATTTGGTTTGAGACTTGTGAACTGACCGAAGCTTATGCCTCGGTCGGTGCCCAAGGGTAGCCTGTCGAGCCTGTCAAGGACATGTTTCCTTTCTGGGACCAGAGGCAGCTCGCCCCGCAATAAGCGCGTGGCCAACCCGGAAGCAACGCTGGGGTTTTTGACGACGGCCCAACGACTCTCCGATGATGAGACTGATGCTGATGGCAAAGGTGTTGATGGTGATGCTGATGGTGATGCTGATGGTGATGCTGATGGTGGGCACTCTCTCCGTGCTTCGCGGCCGTGAAGAATCTTTGACGACGTGTCAGCCCAGCCAGATTTCGTTGACAGTCTGACAGGTGATGAGCCGCAATCTTGGCGACCTGTTGTTGGTTGTCAGGACAGGCTCGTCATGGCATGCAGGGCCAGGGTGTTGGAGCTGTGTTCCCAGGATGCCCGGATACACACCGCCTGTTTCTTCTCTGTGTTGACCTCCACCGGGCTTCTCCAGACGGCGCATGGGTTCCCTCGGTCTCTGCGTCGTCGTCGCTGCTGGCTTCTCGCTGCAGTGTTTTAGTTGGGCGTTAAGAGGTTCGAGGTTCATGTCAAATCGTGGAATGCGGCGCACCAATGAGATGGGTTCCATCTCGCCAGAAAATCGCACGTTGCGACCGTAAGCGCCTCAGCCAGTGTTGAACGTGCTCCAGCCCAGACGAGGTTAGACGGCTACCAAGCGCAGGCACGAACCGGGATAACCTGGAGGCATCTCTCCGTCAGGACATGCGCATATCCCATCTTCCGCTTCATTTCGGCCGAGTGCGAAGGCCATGTGCACTGGGGTTTCGTTTCTAAGAATGGATCAAACACTCCCCCTCGTGGTGCTTGCCCTTAGGTGCTTGCATTAATCTTTTCCAGGCTGCTCATAGGCTGCAGCGTCGGGCGCTCTGGCCAATCAGCGCCGCTTTGGCGGTCTGCAACTGATGGCCCAATCAGAACGGAGGTTCTTCAAACGGAAAGTGCGACAGGGGTCTAGCGTGCGCTTCTGCATTCTGCACCGTGCGTATCACCAGAGCGGGCACCGTTTGCGCTTCAGGGCGAGCTCTCGAGTTCTCGGGCTCGCCAGATCCTCTTTGTATCGATCTCGCTGCTGGCCTTGTTGAAAACTGCGTTCGACACCAACAAATCCCGGCGCTGCCAACGCCTTGCGACGCAGCATGCAGGCCTTGCCCAAATGGCCGTCCGGGACGCTGTTTCTAAATTTATCCTGCCCGGAGTGGCCCGACACCCACTTCGGAAGATTATCGACTCCGTTTCATCCCCGACCAGAGGTCGGCATCGTGGGTGTGGGGACTGATGGCACCAACCCTCACAAGCACGCGCGAGGCGCAGGAGAAGAACCCTGGGCGATCACCGGCAGGACGCCCCTCAGGGTGACATGGAATCATGGAGGTGGCCAGCCTCAGCTCCGCCAACCACGCGAACAAGTCGGCACTTGGCCGCATCTGGACGTGAGATGGGAAAGTTGGCAGCAGGTCGGCAGCAGCCCGGTAGCATCAATGCTCCGGTTGTGCAGTTTCGGCAGCCCCCTCTTGAAATGAGCAGGAGGCCAAAGAGGCAACTCTTGTCCATGACTCGTCCCAGTCTCGACAGCCCATTACCTGCTGGCTGCGTCGTTTGACTGTGTCTGTCTCACTTCCGTCGGTTGGCGGCTGATCACCGCGGATCGGAGCCGCCGATGGCCAGCAAACGCAGCGAAGCGAGCTGGCCGCGGCTGATGGCCCTCTGGAACGAAGCAGCTTCGTGTTTGGCCGAGATGGTGGGCAGTGCGTACCAGCGGACTGGGCTGACTTGCGTCAGTGACCACGAACCACCACTCCCTGCGTGCCCAGCCATTGGTCGCTCGATGTGCAAGCCTCAGAGCTCGCTTCGCCATCCATCCCTCGTCGCAAATCCGCTCTCCATTGAGTGCCCTCAGCCCATCACCTCTTCGGTGATGCTGGGCTGTCATCCAAAAAACAAGAAGACAATATCGAGGGCGAAACATCAAGCCGAGGTGTCCAAGGACGGGCACGCAGTCGGGTAATACGTCGACCAAAACGCAAAGTAGAAAGACGTTGGCGGCACATCGATGCCCCGCCGAAGGCGAGTTGCACTTTCAGCTCTCAGCGCTGCGGTGTGTCATGGTGCCTCCAGTACCTGTGTCGCTGCAGGGGACGGTTCTTCGCACATGCACGCCATCGTTTGCGGAAGCAAAGTTCGGAGGCTCATCGCCCAAGCATTGCCAACCACAATTCCCAGGTTTCCAGGATGGGGGCCAAACGATCCGCTCCCTGGCCCCGGGCTTCGCCCTTCTCCAAGGCGAAACTCACGCCCAACATCGACGGTTCCCCATCAATATAGGAACGGCTGAGTGGGGCACAGAAGCAACGAGCTGCGCTAAGAGACAGCGCAAACCGATTCAAGCGTCACGGTTGAGCGCAGATTGCAAGCTGAGATTGATAGTTGGGCCCCCACTCCGTGCGAGGTGAAGCAGATCACCTCAAGTCCCGCGCCACCCCGTCACACCGCGGATGGCCGTGATGGTAACGCAGGAAGTCATTGGCGATGGCGGAGGGTGTCCAGGCGCTCACGGTGGGGCCGTTTGAATCATCTTTGGCGGCTGTTTCGTCGCCCGATGCACCACAAGACGCCAACTCGAGATGACCAGGGGACACCAATTTCAACGTTGCAGGCGCCCACGCACTCGGGCACCCGTGCACCCAGGCAGTCAGATATCTTCCGTTGTAGAGACGTTCTCTCTAACCGGGACGACAGACTTTCTATCTATCCAGGCACCCGTCAATCAATGGGGAGGGAGGAAGGGCCAGGAAGGCGCCGGGAACAATGGCGTCAAGAAGACCACCTCGCCCTCGAGTCGAGTGCTCCCCCAACCCCAGACTGGCCCGTGCAAAGCGGCAGCCCCCCTGTCCAACTGTGCCGATGGAGCTGGGCTTGGCGTGCTCGCCAAAATGGAACTTCAACTGCACATGCAAGTGCCTGGCCCGTCCGGCCGCTCGTTTATGGGCGGGAGCGTCTGTCTCTTCCGCACCGCTTCCCAAGGCGGTATCCCACCCCTGGCGCAAACACGCCTGGAGTACGGAAGTACCTCCGGGCGTACCGGTACGAGATCGATGACCCGCCATCACCCCGGCTCGGCGGCGTTCCGCCCATGTTGAGCATGCCGATGCTGACAGGTTCAGTCACTGTTGCTATTGCTGTCATCTGCTGTCGCTGTGTGCTGCAGCCAGGGATCGCATCTCACACATTCCAGCGCGGGTATCGTTGACCTCGATTCCCCCCCACAAGTACTTTGTCCTCGTCTCTCAGTAGGTAGGCAGGTAGCCAGTCCTGCATGGGCGAACCGGAATCTGTGCTTGCCCACGCCGGAGGAACCTGGTCTTTCTCGCACTCCAGCTTGACATCCGCGTTGCCCGCTGCAAACCACACACCCTTCCCCCGTCCCCACCCCCAGGTAATTCAGGCACGGCAGGCCCACACGCTCGCTGACCGGGGGGCCCTGCCAGCGAGATCTCGCCGCTTCTCGTCCAGCCTTCTGCACCCGCGGCGGCGTCTGTGCGTTGCGACTCACGACGGCTGGGCGGTGCATTTTGCTGGCGCTTGTTTGGCTGTGAGCACTTTGACCGGAGCGCTGGCCGGGGCTCTGATTACCTCTCCCTTCCCCCTTCATACATCTCCGCTCCGCACTGCGGATACATCCTGCGAGACGAGGCCGCGAGGAAAGTCTGCCCAGGAGGGAATATTTCCAACATCGAGTGCGCCCGATTTTGCAGCAACCCTTCGAGCAGCCGGTCCCTGATTCCTTGGAGGAACGTGCTCTCCGCACTGCCGCACCACAAGCCAGCCTCTCCCGACAGGCGCAGCATAATCGCGCGTTAAAACGGGCCAAGCGCCAGCGCCCGGCAAACTCGACACGAAGGCTGGGGGACTTTTACAACACCGGCTGCATCTGGTCACCGGAACGTCGTACACAACGCACCGTCTGGGAGTCCCTTTCATCCTCATTCCGCCACCGCATTGGTAGCAGGTTGCCGAGGGACCGCAACGGACAGGAACGACGTCGCAGAGCCTTCATCACTCACAGAACGACGAGAGACGGATGAGCCGATGACTTTTCTGGAGTGCCCAATCGTACCGACATAACTTTGTGATCTCGCTTCCTACGACATAACCAGCAACAGCGAACCTCAGCAGCAGCAGCATTTGCCTGGCGGTCGACGACGCAGCGGCGAGGGGAGATTGTGGCGGTTTGCTATTTTGTTGAGGTCTCTGCAGCGGCTTGCAGTTGTTTCCTGGTCGCCTGGTCGCTACCCGATCCCGGCTTTGCGTTTGCCCACCGTGCCCCGGATTTGCGGTCGCCCATTGCTGCATCCTGGCTTCATTCAGGGAGACGCAGGTCGACACACCGAGTATCCGCCGCGGCTTGTTGCAGCGCCATCTTCATTGACACTCCCAGCAAAAGAAAAAGAAAAGAAACGGGAGGTTCGAGGCTCCGGGCCGAGACGGGCACATTTGCACCAGGACCAGCGCCAAATCGCGCCCAAAACGATCGAAAAGCGCGCCAGCGCCCGAAACGAGTCCAGGGCTGGAAGTATCGGACGCACGAGCGCCGACCGGTCCCCACCTTCCTTCGCTGGCGCATCGCAGACCGGGCGCCTTCCTGCTCATCCTGCTGCAGCCTGGTCACGCTCTTACCCCAACTAAGGCTGCTGATTGAAGCAGGGAATCCCACCCACGATCCCGCTAAAAAGCCCCTCCTCTCAAAAGGCCGGGGGACAGGGTTGCGTCAAGTTGCGGTCGTCGCATGTCCTACCCGCTGCGTTTTCGGGTCCCGGAATCCAGCTCGCTTAGATCCGCCGCCTTCAGGCAGCTCATTTATCTGCCACAACCCAGCACTCTCCTCTTGACCTCTTGAGGCCGCCCTTGCTCACTGCCTCATTGCGCGACTCGACTGACGCCAACCGAGTCTTTCGGGAGCCCTTTCACGCCAACGCGCCCAACCCCATTGCAGCCGCAGAGCGGTCGCCTCGGTCCTGGGTTTCGTTGAGGGCTTGCGTCCGTGATTTGGGGATTCTCGGAAAGTTGCCAGACTTTTACAGGTTTTTTTTTTTTTTCCCTGCCGTTTGCGAATGGAGATGGCCGCGTTCACGGCACTGAACGGTGGCTCACCAAAGCCCGCCGAAGGCGTCAACGGGACAGCAGACGCGGACCGGACAAGCAGGCAATCGGCCGGTTCAGAACCCAGATCCGCGGAAGGGCACCACCACAGCCAGAGGGACAGCCAGCGGGACCGCGAGAGGGACCACGAGCGGGACCGAGAGCGGGATCGGGAGAGTCGGGAACCCCAGAAGACCCGGCGGGGCTCCAACCACGAGAGGCTTCCGTTCCCTGGGGCCGCCACGTTTTCTGATGTCGAGCCTTCTCACAAGCGCAAGCGGTCCATCTCGGACTCCCCGAGGAGAGAGCGCCTGCCATCGCCACCCATGCGGGACGAGAGGATCGAGAGGATCGAGAGGACCGAGAGGTTAGAGCGCTCAGAACGCCCAGAGCGGACGGAGCGATCTGACCAGTACGGTTCGCATCGTCCTCGGTTGGGTTCACGCGATGAGCGGAGCACGCCGCAGCGGGATGTTTACCGGGGAAGAGACGGAGACGAGGCGCGGGACGGCGGCGAGCATTGGCGCGCACAGCAGGCCAGGGAAGAACGCACGTCGAGCTACGAAGGCCCGTACTCGGCCGGTCCGGTATCAGGCCAGTCAGAGGAGCCGATGGGCGAGATGCTACGGAGGGCGACGAGCCATGGGGACGACGACCAGAGCCCGGATGGTGACGACCACGACCACGACCACGACAACGGCATGTATTCGGGCCAGTATACGCCCGAACACCGCAGGGACGGCGTCATCTCGGACCCCAAGAAGAGGAAGCGCAACTTCAGCAACCGCACCAAGACGGGATGCCTGACATGCAGGAGACGGAAAAAGAAGTGCGATGAGCAAAAGCCCGAATGTGAGTTCTAGCCCCTGTCATAATATTTTGGTTATTCCCGTCCCAGTCGCGCTTGTGTACACGCATGGTCTCGTTTTGTGGCCGCATCGGGCCTATTCTGGCGGCTGACAATCCGCGCAGGCAACAATTGTCTCAAGGGCGGATTTGTGTGTGCCGGGTATCCCCCGCAGAGAGGGGCGTGGCCCAACAAGCCTGAGAGCAAGCCAGCACAAGTCAACATTGAGTCCAAGGATCCAAACTACGTGCCGCCGGGAGCGTACGGAATGCCCCAACCGCCCTCCTCTTATAGCAGCAGCCAGCAGCCGCCGCTCGGCCAGCAGCAAAAGCGGGACTCGTTACCATATAATCGCGGCCAGCCCACGCTCCGGATCACGCCTCCCCAAGGCCGCCCCTTACAGTCAGACGACGACAGGTTGACAGCATCCACAATGCCGAGCTCAATCATTAGCCCCGACAACAAGCTCTCAGCCCTGTCCGGGTACACGACGGCGACATCGGCAAACGTCTTTCCTACCCCCGTCAGCGCTGCCGTCTCCGCCTTCTCGGATCGCACCCCCAAGGAGTACCAGCGGGTGCCTCCGCTTCACGACCTCACGCGGACCTCGCCCGACCAGCCGCAGCCGCCGCCGCCGCCGGTACCGCAGAGCACCACTCTGACCCACCCTCCGTTCAGCAGTATGCTGCACGGGGGCAGGACATCCACCCCACCGGCGCCGCCGTCTGCCATCTCGGTTTCGACCCCTTCTGGCGGTGCGCAGGCAACAGCCCAACTCGCCCTGTCGCACACGCAGTTCTCTTCGGAGCGGCAGCGCCGGCAGAAGGACGAGATGCTGAACGGCAGGCCGTATTTTCCCTTCGACAAGGAACTCGTCCTGGAGCGGGAGCGGTGCAATGCCGCCTGCTGGAGGTTCAACAACTCGACCAACCCAAACTTGGGCGTTTCCCCCACCGAGCGCGCGCGGCTCTTCCGCGACATCCTGCACCCGCGCGAGGGCGTCCAGCTGTCGCCCACCATGGTGTCGCCCGTCACGCACGCCGGCCGCGTGGGCGAAAACGCGACGGTCGAGGCGCCTTTTAACTGCGACTACGGCTACAACATCCTGATCGGCAACGACGTCTCGGTCGGCCGCAACTGCCTCATCAACGATGTCTGCGAGGTCAAGATCGGCAACAGGGTCGTCATCAGCCCCAACGTGTGCATCTACACGGGCACGTGCAGCACCAACCCGCACACGCGCAAGGGGAACCGAGGGGCGCAGTACGGCAAGCCCGTCATTATCGAGGACGATGTGTGGATCGCGGCCAACGTGGTCATCCTCCCCGGCGTCAGGATTGGCAGGGGCTCGACGGTGGGCGCGGGGTCGGTCGTCACCAGGGTACGTGCCAACCAATACTACTTTCCTACCTTCTCCGTTGCAATCATGATCAGGTATGCTAACAGGCTTGACCGCACAGGACGTCGCCACCTTCAGTGTCTACATGGGCCTCAAGGCCGGCCATCGCAGGGGTATCGCTTACGTGCCCGCCGCATGAACCACTAGGGACTCGAATTTGTTTTTAATTACCTCTCTCTCCTGTTTCCCTCTCTATCTATCTACTATTTTATCTTTTATCTTACTTTTTATTTTATTTTATTTTTAGGTTTGGGACTGGATCTCACTCTATCTCTGGCACTCTCTTTTCCTTGGTTATGTTGTTCATGTATGGCTGGTCTAGGTCTGATGAGTGTTACCCCCTCTCCTATGATACCCAGTATTTTTCTTTTTTCCCTTTGTCGTTGTTCATCCTCTGTTTGTATGTAGCTATGTATGTATGACGGATGCTGGGCTCAATTGCTGGGGTTCAAATGTTGTTGGGATATAATGTCTTGGGGGCGGAGAGTTGATGAAAGGGGTTTGGGTTTTCCTCTGGACTTTACTGGGGAGGATTGGGGCTGGGCTGGTGTGTGGTGTGGGTGTGGGCTACGATGTGATGGGAGAGAGATGATTTTTGATACCTGTTTATCTGATACCTATTTTTTGTTACTACCTTGTTGCTGTTGTCATTCCAGAGGAAGAGAAGGGGTGCAAATGAATGTGGTGTGTGTGTGTGTGTGTGGTTTGTTACTTTGGCGCGCGCTGTGCTTGTTGTGTGCATGCTAGCTGCCACTCACTCACTTACTGCTTATTCAGGTCAGGATGGGAATTACCGTGGACGTTGGGATCGCGTTGGCTCCCTCGTTTATTTTTGACTTGTACAAATGTTATGCCGAGTCTTGAACGGTTGGCTAGGAATGGGGGCGATGTGGGATCAGGATCGCGAGATTGTCATGCGCGTGGGTTGTTGTTGGGCCCGTTGGTTCCTTGGCCGTTTGTTGACTGACCGCAGTGGTTGAGAGATCACCAAGTGGAATCTGGCTAACAATGGGTCTGTCTGCCTCGCCGCATGCCTGCTTCCTGTTGAGGGTTTGTTCTGGTCTGTAGGCACATCCAGACTCTGGACATACAATTCAATGTAACATGCCATGGATGGCGGCGATCCAGGATTTGGCAGATGCGGCTCGGAAGCGGGCATCCGATTTGTTTTTTCTACTTTGTTTATGGGGCGCTCGATCCAGGGCCAGGCCAGAACCAAACACAAACAAACAATGCGGATGTCCTACGCCTTTTCCTACTGGGTCGGACAGTGGATGTTCCTCCTCCGTGGCCGCGAGGGCCGCGGCCCGGGCTGCAGGAATCGGCCGCTCCGCGAGGTGTTGAGATGCGGGGGGGTTGACGTGTAACCTGTGGCTGGGACCGGGCCGGGCCTGGTATGGCCGCGGATTGTGGCCGGGTCTCTTACATACCGTGGGCAATTGGGCGAGTGTTCACGATGCTTGGCTTGGATGGCCTCGGTGAGCGCCCTTCCTTGTCACGTATGCGGTAGGTAGGAGGGGGCCATCAAGGATAGAGTGGTGAGGTTGTTCGGTTGGGAACTTTCAGTGGCGACGGAATGACAAGCAAAGAATCCTTGCAATGTAATCACCAACGGCATTTCTACATGTCGGTATCCGTCCGAGTTGACTGTGAGGGATCGTGATGTCGAGGGGTGCACTGAGCAGGGTAAGCCAGCAAGTTCTTGTGTAACCCCCATTCAGACGGCGGCCGATGCTGGTCCTTGGCTGCACCCCAAGCTCTCGAGGCACCCTCGAAATAACCCCCCCGCAGATCTCCGCCTCGGCTGGCTGTATTGCTACGGCGTGGAGCGGCGCGGATCGACAGGGACGGAGTAAGTCCCTTCGACGTCACGCTTATCAGGCACACGGAGGATACACTGTCCACGGCACAGAGCGGAATCTGACTTGGGACGAAAGCTGCATGGCAGTTACCTGCCGCTTCCCGCCCCTGGATGTGCGGGTTGGGGGCGCTGAGGGAGAAAGCTGGGGGGAGGACCACTGAGGGGGCTATTCCAGGCTGTGGCGTATCACGGTTGGTTCGGACTTGCAGCTCGGACATTATTTTGGTGAGTCCAACACGTGGGTGATGGAAAACCCGCCGACGAAACGTGCTGGGTAGTGATGGTGACGAGGTGGTTGCAAACCACGATGTGCAGTTCCATGCTGTCGGTAATGCCCTCTCTTCGGCAAGCACAAGAATAAATGTTCCGAGCGCGCCTTACAGTTTCCAAACAGTACAGACTGCAAACGGCGCCAACGAGCCGCGGCTGAATCGAGATCTCGTACGTGAGCCAACGGGAGATCCCAGATGGGGAGTGGGAGGACCCCAGACATTGTGACGCTGCAAGGCTGACGCCTACTCGCAGTGGATTGACGACATGGTAACCGCTTTAGGGGGTCGGTTGGGGGCCCTGGGTACGGGATCCTGCCAGCACGTTTTCTAGAAGTGCATGGGTTGGGGGCTGTTGGTTGTTGACGACCTTTGGGCGGCTGAACACATGATCCAATGGCACATTCGGGAGTGAAACTGTGAAAGTGATGCCAGGATTCGTTGGCCACGCTCGGGTGCTAAGGAAAATGATCTGGTGACATATTCAGGGGCGAACAGACAGATGTCCTGGCGACCTGCTCAGGGGCTGAGTGACGGCAGGATTCGAAGGCGGAGGATTTGCAAGCCAAGGGCGGTTGGGTCTTGGAAACTCCAGTGGGAGCTTGAAAGTTCCAGGACGGTTGGCCTGTGCCGTCAGGTGAGGCTTTGTATCATCTCCGACCGCTGCTGATAACTCGAAGAGCCACTTTGTGCGCTGTGCACATGCACCGACCTCGGTCTTGTATTAGCACCTAATCTCGACGCCGCCCTTGCTAACCGTGAGGTACTTGACCCCCTTGTACGGTTTCACGTTCTCCCCCAGTCCCCGACTCTTCCTCGCATCGATCTGGATGCTCTCAACCTTGATCCCACTGGCCAGCCACCCCTTGACAGCAAAGCTGACCGACGCCGAGCTGGGCATCAAGATCTTGTTCTGCGCCGCCCTGCGCTCATCCCTGTCACCAGGCCCGCCACCAGCATCAACGACTGTCCTGGCGGGTTTCGTGACGGGCGATACGCTCTGATATGGCTCGTCGTACGAGTAGGCACTGGCGCCCGTCCCAAACCCAAATCCTGTCGGGTCCGACTCCTCGTCCTCCTCGGCCGCCTGCCCAACCACAGTGCACCGTAGCGCAAAGGACGCCATCCCCTGGGCCAGCTCCTTGTTCGAGATGGACCACTCCAATGCCCGATCCCCGGGGTTGTAGGTGGCATCGCCCCTCGTAGGCCGTATCTCGGACAGATTCCTCACGTCCTTGGGTAGGGGCACGGACACGGTCAAATCCTGCAACGCAGGCGACGCCGCGGTGCCAGCATGCGGCACGCCCACCCCAAACCCCCTCCCACCACC
>Ga0247824_10001048_pt1 | contig 14756 bp, 15 predicted proteins | sample 13C_PalmiticAcid_FD_194412 | JGI IMG/M metagenome (GOLD analysis project Ga0247824, IMG submission 194412) | Soil microbial communities from agricultural site in Penn Yan, New York, United States - 13C_PalmiticAcid_Day48 | ecosystem: Environmental > Terrestrial > Soil > Agricultural land... | reverse complement strand
GTCTTGAGCGGGGAGGGGATGGGTGGCGCGGGGGTTGAGTTGTTGGCTCGGAGGAGGGAAGATGTTAGAAGGTATGTTGAGATGCCGGCTGCTGCGCCGAGGGTGAGGAAGAAGGCGGCGCCCGCCGGCGGGTCGGGCCGGAGGGTGGAGGCCCAGACCGGCATTGGGTGAGGTTGAGATGCCTTTGGTGAAGAGGATGGCCCCGTGTTATCCCTCCCGGCAACCTTGCGCCTGGTGTGAGTGTGTCGATTTTGTTGCGGATAGGGAGGGATCCAGGATGCGGGCGGCAGCCGGGAATAAATGTTTCGATGCGGGCACTTCTCGGCTCGGCAGTCTGCATGCAGGGCCGCCTTGGCAAACCTTGGCCCCACCGGCTCCGAAACCGAGATGCCGGGTTGGTGTTGAGGATATCGCTGGCCGGTGAAACTGAATTGTTTCGGCTTTGCTGTGTTAATGAAGGGTCTCTCCCCACACAAGAATTTTTTAGAACTTAGAATCCAAGGGAGGCCACACACGGTGTGCCCAGCAGCCCAGGATCACCAGGGCCCTGAGTTGGCGGGGTAGCCCTCCCTGTCAAACACCCCGCATCGCGAGGTCTTGACAACAACAAGACCGTCATTTGTCTCTCCTATACAGCTCCTTCAGCCTGGCAAGCTGCCGCCGCACGATGCCCTTCTCCTTCTCGGCATCGGTGTCCGAGAGTTCGAGCGAGGAGGATGGCCTAGAGCCGTTCATGTCCTTGACGAGCTTCCGCGTCGGCGGTCTCTCCCCGGTCCACGACGCCCGGTTTTCGACCACGGCCAGCCATGATCTGGAGTGATAGTCGAGAGGTGAAGCTCGGTCGCGGTGTTGCTGGCTAGGTTGCTGTGTCACCGAGACGCCGGGGTCCAGGAGGGATGAGTATGCCGACTGATCCAGCGTAGGCTTTGGGGAGTGTCGGCTGCGGAAGAATTTCGACATGATGGAGATGCACGCGGTCCAGAAGAGGAGGCAGAGCTTGTCGAGCAGATGTTGTCGGAACTCCGGGAGCTCTGTTTACGAGCTGGGGCGGGGACCTCTCACGAGACCTTAGCGCCCAGATCAAAGCCCCTTTGAAGGACACCATAGAGGAGGGTTAGGGTTGAAATCGGGGCCGTCTGTGGAGGCAGCTCACCCTCTCAAAGGCCCAAGAGCATTCCCTCAGGCCTCATTTGACCTGCTTTGGATGAATCCGGATACCCCGAGACTGAAGATGCGCAGCGCGTTTCCATCATTCGCTCGAATCAGGAAGGATCGGCCCGACCAACTCGGCTTTGTTCACCAATGGAGTCTCACATCAACTGTCTTTGAGCAGCAAAACACTGGATTGGTCCAGACTGAGAAGGTTGACCTGCGCAGAAACCCCTTTTTCCATGAAAGTCGCTGCAATCAATGCCCCCCCAGTGGCGGGATCTTCTGGAGGAGCTGACGTTTTGACGAATTTTCACCAGATGCTGAAGGATGGGTTGCGCAAAACAACTCCCAAGAACCGGATGGGGGCAGAGGTATTCGGCTTCTGATTGTATATGTACAGGCTCTTGGTGCTAGGGGCAGGCCTCTATGTCCATAACACCACCTATCGTCGTCTTTCGTTCGTTGCAATCCCGCGACTCTATTCCTTGACAAGCTTCGTAACCGTCTCCTCGATCTGCTTGTCCGAGAGACCTGTGTCACAAGAATTAGCCCCTCTCCCAGCCCAATTCCGCTTTGCAAGATCGTACCTTCTAATGACTCGCTCTTCTCCTTGCCAAACGCTGCAATTGTTGTAAGCAAATCGGTCCTCGGGCCTGCACGGGAGGTATTTCGAAGCTACGGACCGTATCTCGCATAGACCTTAGGGAGCGTGCCCTGGGCCTCCCGCAGCATGATGGGTATCGAGGGGTTGTTCTTCTTCATGATCGGGTAGGCTCGTGTGAGGAAGGACCTGCATGCCGGACATCCATTAGCAAGGGCTCTGCTTGATCAAGCTCTCTTCCGACTCAGTTTGGAGGACGCACCTTGTCGCGGCGCTGTGCTCGCCAGACTGGCAGAACAGAAACCGGACCTCCTTCAGGCCGTTGGCGAAAGCATATCTGGCCGACATCTTTGGCTGCTTTGTCGACGGACGTGCCGGTGGGGAGTGAGTGGCTCAATTGGGGGCGTCGACGTCGCGAACTCGAGGGGAGCGGGAAGCGGGCTTTCCTGATCGCACGGCAATGAGGCTGATGAATTGGAGGCTTGACTTCTAGCGCACGAGCCACACAGTTCCCACCGCGGATTCCCCAACGGACCCACTGCTGCACACCGACCGGCGTCCAAGCGTCATCTTGTTTGCTGCCATCTTCGGAGGGTGAGTCGCCATCCTTGTCGAGAATCCAAGAATTTCCAATCGGCACCGTCGACAATCGGGGTCACAAGTCTCACAGTCCTCTCCACTCATTGTATGTTTCGCATTCTCCCCAACGGTCTTACCCACCCATCCCAACTAACAAATACCACCCACAGCCCATTTTATAATCCGTCGAATTGACAGCGTCCCAGCTCGCTGTCCGACAACCGGAGTCCGCCCTCCCAGAAACCTCAACCTCTCTGGCACGCGACCGACCGCCGGATCGCATATCCGACGCTTCCCAACGTCGCATACTCCCACCAATCTCCCCCAGCAACCCATAGAGCCAGAAAACCAGTCATGTCGCCGACAAGCAACTTCTTCCGCGCGGCCCGGCCTGCCTTCCGCGCCCGCGAGTTCTTCTTCCGCCCCAAGCAGGCCGGCGCCCGCTTCCAGAGCACAGCCGCCGGCGCGGGGTCGTCCGATTCGTGGGCCAAGCGCATGTGGAACAGCCCCGTCGGGCTGAAGACGGTGCACTTCTGGTAGGCCCCCTGGACAATCTTGCCAGTTTCTTGTGGATGGAGGAGGCGCTGACACGAAGGGGAAACGATGCAGGGCGCCCGTGATGAAGTGGGCTCTGGTCCTGGCCGGCGTCTCCGACTTTGCGCGCCCCGCCGAGAAGCTCTCGCTGACGCAGAACGCGGCGCTGACCACGACGGGCCTGATCTGGACGCGGTGGTGCCTCATCATCAAGCCCAAGAACTATCTGTGCGTTTTTCCCCCCTCCTTACTTGTTCCGGGTTCTGGAGACAAGAGAGACTAATCTATCGTGTGGCAACAACAAACAGCCTCGCGGCGGTCAACTTCTTCCTCGGCGTCGTCGGCGTCGTCCAGTGCACGCGCATCGCCCTCTGGCACCAGTCGCAGAAGGGCCAGAGCCTGACCGACAAGGCGGAGGAGGTCAAGGAGGCCGTGGTCAAGTCATAGAGGGGGTGCGCTGAGGGTTCGTGGGGGTGCGGTTGAGACTGAGAAAAAGGCGAAATTCATCTGGGGTCGTTAGCGGCGGCTCCTGCTGGGCGGTGTAGGAAATCAATGCCTTATTAGTTGAGGCAGAGTGAGTCGTGGACGGGGGACGGGATTTATCAGGGACCGGGAAAGGATTGCAGATGACGCATCCTGGTCTTGGGGTGTCTGGGTTGTGTACAACAAACGCTGGCTTCAGCGTGGTCTTGAGTTCAGCTTGGCGGAGCATGCTTCTGTGTTCGCATGGCGTTTGCACATGTGCAGGTACAGCTTGCAGACGAAGGGCGACGGGAGGGGCGGTTTAGAGAAGAGGGTTGGCAAACCATCGGACAGATCTGGAGATGTTCACTGTCGTATCTTCCTCAAATAAACCAAGCGTGTTTTATAGCTCGTCCATCCGCATTGCTCAGAAAGATGCTGCTACTCAGGGTCTATTATGCTACCTGAGATAAACCGACCGCTATATGATGCCGCCATCGCTACAACCAGGCAGACCCAGCCGCCAAAAAAAGAATCGCTACCGAGGGATATCAGCTTACACGCCATGCACGCTAACTCTGTCGTCAGAACCATCCAAGAAGAAAGTGCCGATAAAGGACAACGAAAGATGCCCAACCCGGCGGGGATATCACTCAACAACCGCCTCTGTCCCATTCACGGTCCCGTTCAACCTCACACCCCCATTCCCCTCCACCGCCGCCGTCGCCCCTCCCGCATCCCGGCTGCTCCTCCTCGCCCTCAACCTCAACTCCAGCGGCACGGCCGGCAGCTCATCAAAGCTGCCCCTCCTCCCCCAGTTCCTCGGCTGCCTCTTAAGGAACGCGCCCACGGCGCCGAGGTACCCCTCGTGGCGGAGGAAGTAGGCCTGTTTGGCGCCCTTGGACCAAAACTTGATGGCGTAGCTGAGCGTGTTCATGGTCTGCGGGTGCCCGCGGATGAAGGAGCCGCCAAAGTAGATGTGGGAGAGCTCGTGGATCTGGGACTGGAGGTAGGCGATCTGGCCAATGTTGTTGGAGATGGCGTACAGGAGGGAGACAGAGATGTCGGCGGCGCCGAAGGGCCGGCACTCGTCGTGGGAGAAGGGGGAGGGCCCGTCCTCTTGGCAGGGGCTGTCGGGGGACTGGGGTGATTGAGGCTCGTCGTGGTGGTGGTTGGGGCGGTGCTGGTCCTTGTGCCGCTGGCCGCCGCTGTCTTCGGCTTCCTGCTCGGCCTGCCGCTTCTTGCGAAAGACCTTGCCGAACGAGCTGGCGATAGTGGTGCTCTTCAGCCCGATCTTGCCGTAGTCGGTACCGTAGATGTCGCCCACGAGCATGTCGACCTTGGAGTTGTCCCCTTGCGAGGCGAGCTCCAGCATCTCGTCAAAGGTGCGCGCCCCTGTCAACAGGCTGAGCAAGCCCCACAGCGTGCCGCCGCCGAGCGATGTGCCACCGACACGCTCGTACTCGCGCGGCCCGGATACTTTCAGGAAGGACACGCCGGAGCCGATGTTAACGAGTAGGTAGGGGTATACGTTCTCGGCAGGCTCGACGAAGTGCATGGGATTCGTCTCGGAGTAGGTGAAGACCTCGCGCGGAATCTCGGTGATGAAAAAGTCGAGACCGATAATCAAGCACTCCATCTCGTCTTCCCTCAGCACGTCCACCCCGAGCACGTCGCGGATCTTATCGTAGAACTTGTAGGCGCCACCCCCTGTCGCCATGACGCACAAGTCGCTCGTCGACCGGGAGGAGCCATTGCCGTGGCCGTTGAGTTCCAGGTGCTTATCCTTGAGGCGGCGCATGTAATCGAGGCACTCGTCGATGCGGTCCGTCTCGAAACTCAAAAAGTTGAGCCGTCCGCCGGGCTCCATCGAGTGCGCTTCGCGCGAGAAGTAGACAAGCTTGGCAAGGGAACCGCCAATCTGCGACAGGGCTGAGGGTCAGCGCAGCTCGGCAGCGGCAAAAGCACGATGACATCATCGGCAGCAGAGGGCAAAACGTAAAAGCCCCCAGGGTAAACCACATACATCAATTGCGATATGGCTCACCACGGCGGTGTGGTTTGGTAGCCGGATGTCCTTTGTCTCGTGACGGCCGGGCGACCCGCTGCGGCCATCGGGGGTTGTGGGCGTGGCCGTGTCCTGGTCGACGATGAAGGCGCCCTTGACATTGATCCGAACAGAGCCCGGGTGGCTCAGGGTCTCGTCGATCTCGGCGGTATCCGCATTCGCGGTACGAGGGCGGGCGGTGGAGGTCAACAGAGTGGCGCTGCTGTCCTCTCGGTGCTGCTGCTCCCGGGCCTCCACCGGCGGCCGGCGCGGAGGGTCGGCCTGGTAGATATCGCTCGGCATGGTCAAACCGACGTGCCTGGACAGAATTCAAGAGGAGGACGAATACGGCCAGGTAGATCAGGGAGGCTTCATAGGAATGTCCATCGGAGTGGATTTTCGGCGCTGGCGAGGCCGAATGCAGTCGAAGGCTTATAAAAACGGGAATGCTCAGAATTACATTGTAGAACTCATCCCGCCGAGTTTCGGTTGACTGCGGCCGGGCAAAAAAGAAGGGGAGCCAAGGACAAGGCGAGCGCCTGCCGGTTATCGATAAGGATGCCCCCCATTTTCCCGAGGTTGTGGTCCAAAGGGGAAACTGCAGGCGTGGGCAGCCAATAGCCACCGCCCCTGTCACGCTGTCTTTCGGTCAACGTCAGCCGACTTGACACCCGCTGACAAAGGTCACCAGGACACGGCTGAAGGGAGTCCCCACGATTCAGGCAAGCGTTAACGTTACATCCCTCTATCTCCGCAGGATGCCGGCGGAGCTTGTTTTCAGGCTTCGTACAAAGCTTCTAAAGTCCGAGATCCCAAAGACCGGAACTAAGTGTTGTTCTTGATTGGGGCAAGGATCTTTGCTTCGTGGTTCTCTCCTGTGTAGGTATGGAGTACTTTTTGTAAAGCAAAAAAGAAGATAACTTTTGTGGTATTATGGACATAAAAAAGACGACCGTCGAGTCAAAAGGGTGTTGTTGACGTACACCCAGAAACCCAAACAACATACAGCCCAGAGACCAGCTAGTATTACAACCATCCCCGGTCAACATATAAATTAAGTCAATCAGAAAAACCCACCCCCGGGCACAGCAACAAACACCCCCGTCAGCACCGCCGAGCAGACCACCGCGAACAGGATGCTCTGCACAAAGATGGTGTCCTGGATCTGCCTCAGCGCGGGCTCCTCCACCCACACCTCGCGGTCAAACACCTTGCGCACAATGTTGCGCTTGCGGTACCGGACCACCCACGGCTCGTCCTCGTAGCTGTTGGCCGACCCGAAGCTGTTGAACGAGTTCTTGGAGATGCTGATGGCGTCCTCGTCGTCGTCGAGGTCCGAGACGAAGAGCTCCCAGGGGCGGATGTGGCGGTGGTGCAGGCCGTGGAGGACGACGCACTGGTATGAGGGTTGTATTGTCAGTCTACGCCCCATCTATCACAACGCGTCCAGCATTCGGCACCCCCAAAAAAGGTATGTACGTACCATCCCCTTGTAAGCCGCCACCAGCGTCGCGATGCCAATCACCCACGCGATCGCCGCCAGCGCGCGGTACCCCCTCCCGGCGCCCGACAGCGTCAGCAGCACGGCGGCCGCAAAGCCGAGCGCGATGGTGCCGACGCCCAGGCCGCGGGCGAAGACGACGCGCGCCCGGTTGCCGTTGCAGATGCTCCAGCGGATGAAGTTGGGGTGCGCCTGCTGCCGCAGCGTCGCCTCGATCAGCCGGGCGATGAGCCGGAACGCCGACGGGTGCGTCGTGCGCGAGAGGGCGTGCAGCACCGTCTTCTGCTCGTAGTCGGAGAGGTTGAGCTGGCGCGGGCCGCCGTCCATGATGTACGTGGCGATGACCCGGTCGATCTCCTTGCGGAAGGGCTGGATTGTGACTGCCTCCTGTGTTAGTTTGGATACAGAAGACAGGAGGGGTTGAGACGAGGGCAGCCTACAGGGTGTCTTTACACCTGCTGCGGAGAATGCGAGGTTTGCTAGAGTCGTGCTGATGGGGGAGTTCTTGGTTAGAACGGTTCTCTGTGGTCTAGCCTTGTAGAAGGGGTCACGAACTGAGACTCTTGGGTGCCAGTGACGGATCCTTTCCCGGAACTGGTGCCCCTCTCGAAGTCGGTGCCCTTGAATACCTCGGCAACCTCCTTTGGCGCCCTCCGTGCCTTTTCGGCATGGTCCTTCTTGATACGCGAAACAGCCTCATCCTCCATCGTCTGGGTCCACTCGGGGGCCAGCGCGAGGTCTGCCGTTTTGGCGTCGGCGAAGCGGCGCTCGTAGTCGCGGTACCAGAGGAAGAACTGCAGGTTCTCTGCTGACCGTTCGACATAGATGAGGTAGTTCATGAAGTCGCGGATCGTGCAAGGCTATCCCTCTCTTTGGTCAACACGAGTTCGGAGACACTCAGGGGCAAACATACCGGGCAGGTTCCTCCTTCCATGATCCGGTCGAAACTGAGTGCCGAAGGGATCCCGGATCCAGAGCTGCCCGACCTGACAGGTCTCAACGAGCCGCCCGATGTGGTGCCACTGTGAAGTGAGACCTGGCTGCCGCCAGACTCGGGCTTCTCGACGAACGCCGGCCGGCGGTACGTGAGCGGTAGCAGACCCATGTTGACGTTGGGCAAAAGGGTTGGATGGATGTTCCTGACTGGGGCAAACGGGGGGAAAGGGGTGTGAGAGACTAATATATATTCAACCTGCTCCCGTGGTACGCTTGTAGTAGTTGGGTGGCTCTCATAGACAGAAGAAACAACGGCGTCGAGGCTAAGGCACGTCAAGGATATCCACAGCGGGCGGGAAGGGTGATAAGAAAGACCGGCGAGGCGCCGTCGTGTAAGCTAAGACCGCTGCGCGGGGCATAAACAAGGAAAAGCACTGCAAGCCGGGACCCCTGCAAGGTCCAAGTGGATGTCCAACTTCCCGCGCAGGGCCATTCTCTTGGTACTCTTGGTACCTTATCTGCACGTCGTCGGCTTGTGGTGTGGCCGAGATGCGGGAACCAACTTCCACAGTCGGCAGAAACATGGTTGTAAGCTTCAGCTGCGCACGGGGCTTAGGGCGCAGTTCTGCGGGATGGTCCCTTTTGCGCCTCACATGCTGGCCGACAGGGTCGGTCTCAAGCTTGCGCAGAGCCGGATGCCCCTCACTTCACTGACCGGGCGAGCCGGGCATGCACTCTTTGCAGCTTGTTGCAGTTGAGGATTGAGACATTGTGCGGGAGATTGGCGCCTTTCCCTTGGCTGACCGCGGCTACCGCTCCATTTTGTCGTCCAGCTGCACGTGTGTGCAGACAAAGCAAAGTGGCAATGGAACGGACAGGGGAGGATGTTGACTCGAGGGGCATTGGCATGTGTTGGCGGATCGTGACGGTGGGAAACAACCCCGGGAGTTGCAGTTGACTTCGGCGATCAGAGACAGCCATGCAGCCAATCAAAGGCCTGCGATGCGCCAGCTCCAGATCAGCTCCCCACACCACAACCCAGCACTCCGGATTTTGACCCCTTGTCCCGGCAGACCTGCCCAATCCAGCACCAACATCGAAATGAGCAACAAGGGGCCCAAGTCCCATGTCCAAGCCCGCCCTCGAGCCGGCCCAGCCCGACAAACGCGATCTCGCATTTGTGCCAGGATCGATCAAGATCGAGAAAAAAAAAATGCGGTTCGATCTCCACAGAAACCGACGCCGGCCATCCATCGCGCATTGGCCCTCCTCAAACCCTCCTTTCTTCGCTGAGAGCCCTCGCTGAGCCTGGACCAAACCGTCCGGTCTCAACAACGGGCTGTTAGAAGTGGAAATCGAAAACCAGGACCAGTCATATCTCCTCGTCCAACCACTCGCCAGCTTTGCGAACTAATCGTGATAGTGGCTGCAGCACAAACCCGCCGTTTTCAAAAAGCCACATCCTTCAAAAGAAAGAAAAAAGCACGAAATCCTCCGAGACCTCTGGGCCCTTCTGGGCCTCTTCCTTGTCTCAGAATCAGGCGTTCCTGGGCCGGGGAACTCGGTGGCTTTTCGAACGCTTTTCCCCTCAACGAGCATGTTTCCAACTGAGCCTAGCTTCTCAGCCACTGCTCCATCCGGGCGACGGCATGTCGGACTCGAGGCCGATTGCTTCTTCTCTGGAGCGGGGACCGTCCACGTCACCCAATTATTGCGAGAACTTCAGTCACTTTTTATGCACGTCAACGGAAGCGATGCTGACTACAGACATATGACTCTGAAGGAGTTACCTAAGATGGGTGGTGAGTCTCGATGCATGTGTGTCGGCGAACGGTCTTCTGATTTCTTAGTCTCGGCCGGGGTGCAAAAGAAACAGCCTTTCGTTACTCCCCTCTTCTCTCCAAAGAAGCCAAGCGACAGGAAAAGCCTCAACGGTAGGTAAAGGCCTTGATCACAATCTCGACATACTGTTCCCGTTGCTTTGCATGCATCTCTAAGGGGTTTGCATATGGTTTTCGGTTTCAGGATCAAAGTGGTCTTCACAGCCGGCCCGGCCCCCAGACACAGACCTCAGGTCCTCTTGTCAAAAAATGACCAACTTGTTACCATGTTTGACCCAATCATCAACTCCAACGCCTGCTCTCATGCTGCCGTGATGCTGCAGCATGGCAGGTAGAGGACGCCTCTCTGTCTCATCCCCTGCCTTCTCTCAAGACGTGTGGTTTTCAGGGCACCGCAAGGGCAGGGAACAAGCCCTCAACTGATTCTCTCACCCTACCAATGCTTCTCACTGATCTCTACAGACTCCAAGTCCACCCCATCCCTAAACCACCTCTCCCCCTCCTCAATCTTGACATCATTCGCACACATCTGCCTCTTCCTCATCAGCCCATTCTCCGCAAACGTCCAGTCCTCCAGCCCGTACGTCCGCCACCACTGGTCCGTCTCGTCCCTCCATTCATACCAAAACTGGACAGCGATCTGTGGATACCGCGTTCGTTGTCAGTCAGGGCGCCAGTGGTACATATCACTAGTCGGGAGCAGGGCAGCAAGGAAGTTCGACAGACCTTGTCATCCGTAAACGCAAACAACTCCTTCCGTAGACGGTAATCCTGCTCCTTTTCCCACTTTCTGCGGAGGAAGTCGACAATCGCATCGCGCCCCTGGAGGAAGGTGTCGCGGTTGCGCCAGATGGAGTCCGCGGTGTAGGCGAACTGGACAAACTCTGGGTTTCTGGACGTTGAAGAGATTAAAACTACGCTCTTGGAGGTGGGTCGTCGTAATTCGAGGGGTAGCTCACTTGGTGTTCCATGCTGCCTGGGCAACCTTGACTTTCTGCTGGGCCGTCTCCCGGGTGAAGGGGGGGAAGGGGGGTTTGGATTCGGTGGCCATGGCTACCCCTTAACAAATTCAAGGTATACTGTTGATCCCAATGGTTTCACCCGGACTGCTAAGTGAGAATGTATCAAGAGAACAAACCCAATTCACGCTGCTTCAAGGTTGTCTTATGTCAGATCGGTAATTGTTACAGAGGAGGCGCCCGGAGCCGGCCCACTCAGGATGACGCAGCGCGCCCTTTCACGACAATCCAATGGAGACGCAGGGGCTTAATAAGCGGTTTCTGTGTGAATCCCTCACACGGGAGCTACCAATTGTCGGTTTCTTCACCGTCCATGGAAAATCTAGCGGTTACTTCTAAGCGATGTCATAGTGGGAAGAGTCGCGCCGTTGAGACCAGCCCGGAACTTGCCCCGCCGGAACATCCGGGATCCAGCGGAGACACAGGGCCAAGGCCGGGTCCGGAGACCGGCGATCTACGGATTCCCGAGCCGGAGAGCTACGCCGGAAGCCGGATCAGCTCACCCATTGGAGCCCTCGGTCGTAGCGCGTTTATGAAAACCGATAACTCCGGGTATGCCGAGCGTGGAGGAAGGGTTTGAAGGTCTGTATGTTGGCTCATCCAGGTTGCCGATTGCGCAATGCAGTGTCATTGCCAAGATCCCACGTCTAGGCAGTGAATACAATGAATAACACATTACATGATGCAAATAGCCTTGGTGGTTTGTACCATGGTCAGGCATCTTTCTCGTTTGCCCCTTTACCGTCACGTTGTCTCAAAGAGTTTGATGTGAAGTAAGTCAAGAGAGAGCAAAGGCTCCACTCAGACAATCAACCCCTCAACTCCACCCCGCTATAAACATCCCCAAATCCCCAGCATCAACAGCGCTCCCAGCAACCCAACTCAACCTCCAACATTTTCAGTCTTCACCAACCCCCCAACCATCCACAATGGCCCCCCTCACTCCCGGCTCGCCCTTCCCCGAGGGCGTCAGCTTCACCTACATCCACCCCACCGGCAGCCTCGACCTGACCGCCTGCGGCCTGCCCACCAAGTACGACGCCAGCAAGGGTACACATGCCACTCCATTTCACTTTTAAACCTCCTATGCTAAACAGAACCACCCACAGAGTTCCAAAACAAAAAGGTCGTCCTGGTCGCCGTCCCGGGCGCCTTCACCCCGACCTGCCAGGAGCAGCACATCACCTCCTACCTGGCCAACCTGGACCAGCTCAAGGCCAAGGGCGTCGACGCCGTCATCTTCATCGCCTACAACGACGCCTTTGTCATGTCGGCGTGGGGCAAGGCGAACGGGATCAAGGACGAGTCTATCGTAAGTTCCCCCATCTGCCCTCCTCAGGCGGGGCATGCATGATAGGAGCGAAATGGCGGGAACTGATACCAAGAAAAACAGCTCTTCATGTCCGACGCCAATGCCGAGTTCAGCCAGAGCATTGGCTGGACCAACGGGGAGCGGACGGGGAGGTACGCCATTGTCGTGGACCACGGCAAGGTTGTCTATGCCGAGGCAGACACCACGCGGGGTAGCATCGCGCATTCCGGGGCCGAGGGTGTGCTTGCGAAGCTTTAAGGAGAGCAACGGATCTAGACGACGGGGGAACAGGCCATTGATTTGCAATCTCTGGAGTCGGGGATAGACCAAGCAAGCTGCGTCCATCATACAAATCATAGAATCCGGCCCCTGCCCAGTCCGCGGTCGTGCTCGTTCGTGTTGCTTTCAGACCAGTGCATAAGTTGGCATTCTGCGAGCTAACCCCATGCAAAGTGTCCCATACCCGTTACGCTGGATCCATGCAACCGAACCGGTCCCTTTCAGAAAACAAGCTGGCTTTGTCAACTTGCTGCAAGTGCAGAAACCCTTTAAGAGAGCTGAGCAGGTATAAAAACCGAGTACCGACCGACCGACTCCAGCGTTTTCCCTTCCGGCCACAGGCAAGACCGTAAGATAACCATTCATCTATTGTGCTCCTCTCATGACCTGGCTTCCCGTTTGCCTCAAAAAGAACACGCCCCGCTCCCGGACCTAGCAACCACCAGAGAGAGAAACCTTAACGGCTCTTGGCGGCAACCTTGACCGGCGCACCCTTCGCACCCTGCTTGCTGGCGATGCGGCCCTGAGACTGGCCCTTGGCGGCGGCGGCGGCGCCCTTGGCCTTCTCAGCCTTCTTGGCGGCCTGCTCGGCCTGCTTCTTCTCCTTGCTCTCCTTGATGGCGGCCAGGCGGGCGGCGCTCCGGGCCTCGGGGCGCATCGAGCGGCGCTCCTTGATCACATCGAGGGAAGCACCAACGATGGCACGCTGGGCCTTGACGGTGCGGCGGGTGCGCTTCTTGGCAACTTCCTGTAGAGGGGGTCAGCAAGCTGTCTTGAGGAATCCCCTTCTTGTGTCTCGTCTCGTCCGCCCGTCCATGTCGTCATTGTGTTTCGACCCCTCCCTCCCGGTCGTTCCCCCCCAACTCGGACTCGGACGTGTGTATGCAGGAAGCGGAGAAAAGCGTACCTCAGAGATACCCTTGCGGTGCTGCCTGCGGTAGAGGACGGTCCAGGCAATGCGGCGGGGGTTCTTGCGCTGGAGGAAGAGCGACTCGGACTTGCCGTTCTGGAACCGGAAGACCTTGCTGTCGCCACGGACGTACAGCTTACCCTGTAGAGCAAAAACACGGTCAGAATTGCTGTCTCCCAACCAAAATAAAGTCCCCCTCCCACGCCCGTCGACGAATTTCCCACCCCGGTCCTCGTTTGGCGTCATTCGACCTCGGGGCCAGCTGTCGCGTCGCTGCTTGACTCGGGGTGGGAAATTCGCCGTCGGTCGCCATCGCAGAAATGGGCAATTCGTACCTTGCCGGGGTAGATCCGCTGGCCGGAGAAAGAATCGTCGTACGTTCTCATTTTGGCGGTGGTTGTCGAGTTGTCGTTGTCGGGGTTGCTTCCTCTGAGTCCAAGGTTCCAAGGTCGATTTTCGCCAAATTCTTTGGTGCAGGTTGTGGGATAGGGCTGCCCTGTGATAGGCTGCGGCGCGAGCCACGCGGATCCGCTTTTTGCAGATGTGGCTGGTGTGGGGTCAGCAGCTCAGTTGCAGGTGGGAACAAGCCACACCTGAATCCCAAAGACGACTTCAAGAAACGCTAATTTCAACAACTGATACTTGCGCGAATTGAGCTGCGTTACATGATAGTGTCATTGAAGATAAATTCTCAAAACTAGATTAATTGATATTTCTTCAGTTTTGTTGGAAACGCACGGTTTCTTAGGCAGCTGGTACCCAACCCTAACCCTTTCAACACCTTCAACATCCCAAGCCTTTGCCTCTCACTCCCTCTCCATCTGGCAATCATTTGAGGTTTTGAGCACGGTCAATGCACCGGTAAGCTCACGATGGTGGCCGAAGCTGATAGCATAGCATTGGCCGTTTTGGAAGAGTTCAGAAAGCTTCCAGCCAAGCGAAAGCCCGCTGTCCGCGACAATGGCCTCCGCGAATGGGTGCCCTTGAGCGGCATCGTTGTGAAAGGTATCTTGACAGTTAAGCATGTGCGATGTCGTATGAGATACTGACTTCAAACCTCGAGGTCAGGCCCAAGTCTCCTGAAATGTGTGGCTCTGGCGTGAGTTAAGACCCTCTTTCGACCCACCATCACCACAACTCCAGGACCCAACACCGGGACACTGACCCCTTACAGCACTGGCATGAAATGCCTCCCGGCCTCCAAGCTCTCCCAGGCCAACGGCGTTGCCCTCCACGACTGGCACGCTGAGGTACTCACCCTCCGCGCCTTCAACCGCTTCATCCTCGACGAGTGCCGCCGCTTGGCCCAGTATGATACCGCAGAGTCTGATTTTCTCCGTCGACGAACGAAAGGAGAGTTCTCCTCCTCGTCAGAAAGTCCCACCCCAACTTGGAACTGCCAGCCCTTTGCCTGGCGCGATGGCCTCACTCTCCACATGTATTGCTCTGAAGCCCCTTGTACGCCTCAGCCCCTTCCCTCCCCTCTTCATACTACTCTCAACTAACACCCCAACCCCACCCAGGCGGTGACGCCTCCATGGAACTCATCATCTCCGCCCAACCCGACGCCACCCCCTGGGATC
>Ga0247824_10001046_pt1 | contig 14771 bp, 15 predicted proteins | sample 13C_PalmiticAcid_FD_194412 | JGI IMG/M metagenome (GOLD analysis project Ga0247824, IMG submission 194412) | Soil microbial communities from agricultural site in Penn Yan, New York, United States - 13C_PalmiticAcid_Day48 | ecosystem: Environmental > Terrestrial > Soil > Agricultural land... | reverse complement strand
TGGGACATACCACTTCGGAAGTGGGTGATGCCGGCATCGGTCTGCTTGGACCATCTCAAATCTGATTGGGGAATCAGGACATGGCCCATTGAAAGCATTCCCAAACCACCAAGTTCTTTGGGCGTGAAGAAAACTAGAACATTGCAATACATGGTAGATGGAGGCAGAAAAATCAGATCGAGCAAGTCCATGGCCACAATACAGTCTCAACAGAATGTGTGGTGTGACTGAGCACTTTACCTGTCGGAGGGAATCTTGAAGGCATCTTGGAGTTAAGACCAATCTTGACACGCGTTTGAATCTTGTTCTCACATTTGACCAAGAGATCCAAGAGCTCTCGTGTGTGCACAACAGCCTCACGGTAGTAGGTCATCAAGCCAATCAAGCAAGAGTTCCACTTGTTGATGATCTTTGAGAAAGTTGTCGAACCCGACGCCATCAGGATCTGGCGCACACGGTTGTGGAATCGCTGAATGCCGTCTTCATCCACACGGAGGAATGCCTGCGCTGTACGCTCCTTGGTCTGCTCGTTGATCAGATTCCATACGCCATCCTTCATCGAAAACTGTTCTTCCTGGTTGCGAATCTTGGGTAGGATACGGATCTCAAATGAACACATGGCAAAGAGCAGATTTGGATTGTCTTTGCTGTAGACCGAGACATACGTATCATCCCACTCGATGGTCGTCAAACTGCGAGGGAGACGGTTCTTCATGTCCCAGAAAGCAGCGCGGCCCAAGTTGACATCGTGCTTCATGAGACGCATCCTGCAATCGCGCGGCCAGCACTTCTTGTTGCGGTAGCCAACGACATTTTCGTTGTTGGGATCTGGATGCTCGGTTAGATATCTCTGAATCAGGTCCCTAGCTTCGTCTGCTGTGAACCGCAAGAGCATATGGAAACGATCAATGTATCGCGAGTAGAGTCGAATGGGGTGGCGAACCTCCGTTGCAACATCGCGGTACTGCAAAAAGTCGTTCGGGAGTTGGGGAGGACCAGCCATCTCGCTGGCACGCTGAAGACCGAGTACCAACAGATCAAGGATCAATCCATAGTATTGGAAAATGAAGCTCGAGAACTGAAGACCGCGAATCAAACCATACGCGTTGACGTGGTTCATGTCCTTATAGTTGAGCGACACGTTATTCTTGGCAGTCATGTAGTCGGCAATGTTGTGGTCGAGAATCAGGCGCAACAATCGATTCAGCAGTGTCAGGTCCACCTTCTCTGCCAACTTGCTGAACTTGGTCTCCATCATCACAACGCACTCGCCTTCGGATGTATCCCAGACGTCTGTCAGGTTGTTGATGCCCTGGCACCACTTGTAGGCCAGCAATGGCGCTGGTTCTGTGTCCGCTGGTTTGATCCATGCTGGGAACAAATGTCGTTTGTCAGCCTCGTACCACAGATATTGGTCCAAGTAGGCATCTGTGATCTTTTCTAGAGGTTCGACATCGTACACTGGGATCAAGTGGCTGTAGAGATCCATAAATTCGATGCCCACTTCCTTGAAAGCACGCTGCGTAAGCAAGAGACGCTTGATGCGGCTAAGAGCCTCATGTGGATTGTCGTACGCTTGTTCTACAAGACCGAGTTCCTCACGCTGCGACTGGTTCAAGCGGCCCTTGACACTGTATGCTTCCTTCAGCTTCTCGAGTGCCAAAATCAGCAATTTGGTGTCATGCTTATAGCTCAATGGCGGGAATGGGATCGGCGAGAACTTTCTACTTTCCAGCCAGTGCACAGTTGAGGTGTAGATGGCCACTGCTTCTTCTGCAGTGATATAAGGACCATCCTTCAAGTAATTGTGCTGGCGCTCTTGTTCAGCCTTGAGCCAGAGTCGGGTCAATCGACCCAAGTTCTTCTTGGTAACAGTCTTGTCAACAGTTGCTCCACGTCGAATACGTTCACGATTGTAATGTGCAACGTTGGTCCACCAGTCGGCCTTGTTTTTGACGTAGCGAAGAATCATGTTCTCAATCGGTGCTGGCATCATAGGGACCTTCCATGGGATGTTTGCTTTCCAGCATCTAGCAAAGTTAGAATGAGGATGGTGGTTAGTCAGAGAGATAATGTGATAGTTGACACATTCCGTTTCCTGCCAACACTGGCACTTGATAGGTACCTCCAGGCTTCGCTCAAGTGCTGCAGAATGGTCTTTGACTTGTTCGTCCTGATACCCTCGGGCATCATGTCCAGAATATCAGTCATAACCGAGGCACGAAGTTCGAGATCGTAGTGTGATTCTACACGTTGCTTGGTGACAGTCTTGGCAATACCCTTTGAATGACGACCTTCGAAATGTCTGGCAAGAAGATTACCGAGCCAGCGCTCCAAGAGAGGAACGATACCACGCAAGAAGAACAGCCAGACTCTCCAACCAGGTGCCCAGAATCCGCATCCTGGACCTTTGCCAACTGGGCCAGTGTTGAAGCGATAGTAGATAACGTGCTTCAGATCCTTGCATGCACGAATCTGTCTCATCAGGCGATACTTGTATCTGTACATGCCTGTCAGCTGGCCAACGTGTGCAAAGATATATTGAAGACCATCGGCCAACTGGAAGGCATCCACGTTTCCAAGACGGTACTGGACATGCGAATCAACAATGAGCTTGGTAAGGCGAAGGATTTCACGGCACAAGTGCATGGCGTTACCGAAGCGGGACTTTTTGCGTTCCTTTGTTGTGAGCGTTTTGACAGGCTTCAAGTTGAAGTTGTAGTCCAGATGGAGGTAGTTCAAGTTCTTTCGATGAATCAAGAGGTTCAGCATGTTGTATCCTTGACGGCACACCTGAAGACCAACTTCGACCCAATCCAATTCAGTCGACTGGAAGAACTTGGTTGCTTTGAGCTGGCGGAACAAATATTTCTTGCTCAAAGGCTTGGGACGGCGGTGGTGAAGGGCGTTGAGGACGTAGTTTTTGAGTAGCTTTTGGTATGATACACGGACCTTGACAGGTTGATCGCCGGGACAGTGCTCCAAGTACCAACTCTGAACAAGAGGAATATCCTGCGCTCGGCGCATACGACCGCTGCGCTTATTGAAAGGATGGGGTGCCCAGTAGAGGCTAATTCCATTTGCAGTGTTGTCGGTGTACAAGGACTCCTCTTGCAAGAATGGCTCGACCTCGTCTGGTAGTTTGAACTCGTCGTCGTCATCCTCATCCGCGTCTCCAAACAAAGCATCTTCTAATGAAACTTCCTGGTTGGGAGCTGCTGTGTTGCGAGTGGTGATGGGATTGATGATAGGGTCGTAGTAGAATGCTGGGAGATCGGGATCTTCGCTGGGAATGTGGACGACAGTTGGGTGATGGTACCATGAGACATGAACAGAACGAGGCAAAGAGTTGTAGACATATGGGAATGCGACCTTGTACTCTGTGCGAATAGGTTGGCGAATGATGATCTTGTTGATGTCATTGAATTCGTTCCAGTCCTCATCTGCGGGGTCAACATCGCGATACAGTGGCTCGAACTTGGGTCCACCTGGGATAGCGACGTTGAGGGCTTTGGCGGTGAAGAAGCTGGGCTTGTCGAACAGGTAAAAGTAGTTCTTGTCTGTCAAGTCTGACATCAGTTGCTTGGCGATTCTGTACAAGTTCGACATTTGGTCCAGATCGAGGTGCCATGTTTTGTAGGAGGATCCATTGACGTGCCTCGTGTCCAGCAAGGGTTTGTGATCGTAGAACCAGTCGTAGATGGCCTTGTCTTCATCCATGTCAAGCTCCATCTGAATGGCCTCAAGGGGCTCTACATCCAAGATGTTGTCACCATAATCCAAGGGCATTTCCTCGTCGTCCATGGGAGGGAAACGCATGCGCTTGAAGTGTCTTCTGTCTCTCTTCTCGCGTCTCATCATGATCCACATGCTTCCCCATTGTGCCATATATACTGGTTCGATCACCCGTGGGATCTCGTTGACAAACGAGATCGCTCCTGTGATGTGATAGAGGACTGGCACCTCGCGAACCTGCTCCCAGGGCATTGGCATGTTCTCCAGTAGCTTCAGAACGGAATGAGGTACATACTTCAGTGCTCCGAGGTAGATGCGTTTGTCGTGTCTGAACTTTTTGGAAGACATGTCACCGTGGTCTTTGATGATTTTCCGGATATGTTCTGGAGGCATGTCAGCCTTTTCGTGAGCAACAAAGCCAAACTTGCGCTTTTCACCATAACGCTATTATGCAAATCAAATGGAGACATGTGAGTATGAAGATCCGGGTGATCAGGGTAGATAGACCACGAACTGCGCAAGCCAACGAAGAGTGTCGGAACGTACCCTGGCCTGTAGTTGTTGCCACTTCCTAGCCTTCTCGTCTAGTTTTTCTTGGCTCAACTCCATGGGCGTGGGGACGTTGCCATAGGCATCCACCTGGCCATAGGGGTTGCCATGGCCGTGGTAAGGATTCGCCGCCATATCCGAGGTGTAGATCTGCGTCGAGCGCTTGCTTGCTTTGGTGGCTGTTGTCTGAGGAAGAGATGAATATGATGATCAAAGTTAGAAAGATCTCCAGTGCGGTGATCATGGAAAGGTGTAGCTTCAGGTGCAGTAGTATACCTGCAAAGACGACGATGAGGTCCAACAAAGAGACAAACAGAGGTTCCTCTGTCCTTACAAAGTGGAAGTTGAGAGACGTAAGGCGAGGATTGCCGACCAGGGAGCGATGTGCGGTTTGGCAAAGAGTTGGAGGCGCGAGAAAAGGACAACTTGTGCAGCTTCAAAAATATATCTGTGGTCACGGAATTGTAATCGCTCGTATGCGCTGCTTTGATGCCTAAGATGGTTTTTTTGATGATTGAATGCAAAGTTGGTCTGACTAGACTATCTAAACGCCTAATCCATGTCCATGCTTGTTGCCTTGATGACCTGGGCGCCAGTTGGGCCCGCATCGGGGTTTACCCACAACGTGGTGCCCCACTTGGGATATACTCTCTTGTCTAATTGATTGGAGACGGGAAGACAAGGTGGCCAACGTTAGAGGTGATACAAGGGTAGGGGCCTGGGTCAGCGTCTGAGATGATAGAAACGAGGTTGACTTACATAGACACATCATTACGGTATCCTGCATAGAGATTTGTTGATCCCTGTTGGCCACAGATCATACAAGAGAGAGTGTCGTTAGTTTTTATCATGAAAACAACCGCAACAGCAGCAGGCTTGCGATTCTGACATCACACTCACCATTGCGCTTTGAAGTAACCGTGTGTTCCTAGAGATTCCTTAATATGACCTGTGCGACCATGTTTTGTTCGCAACTCCACAGACTTGTAATACCACACATCATCAGGGTTGAAGAACATGAATCGAATCGTTGCCGAGCGCTTGTGCACCTTGAAAGGATGTCCAGTCAAGATGATTCTCTTGGCGACAATTCTCCTAGGATCTGCGTCCATTAGAGTGCCTGTTGCAACCATGGTTGGGACTGTAAAAGAGAAAGAATATATCCATTGTCAATGAGTTGCCTGCTCAAACATCGCATCCGAGAGCAGTTCAAGTGACGGCACTTACAGTTGATATTATCAGAGTCCTTCGTGAGTGTCACAGGTAGGCTGCCAAACTGAATGGGGGCGTAGACAGTAACGACGGTGCTGCGACCTTGCTGGAGGAATCTTTCGCTCTTATGGACATTGTTCGTGCCTTTGCCATTTCGTGTGTTTTGTGAAAAGACTGGCCGAACGACGAAGCGACGGAATCCGCAATGAAGGACGAGAGGGTCCTTAGCCTTAACGACACCGTCGTACTCAGAATTGCGAGTGACCACAAAGTTGATCACACCCATCTTGTGCTCGTACTGTAACAGTCCGAATACGATGAATGGTCGCGATGCCGAGTATGTATCCATGACCGCTCGAGGGACATTGGCAATGTACAGGCTGATATGTGTACCAGGCAGGACTCCATCTTCTCTGGCTTGGTTCATGACACGGTGCTTTGTGCGGCGAAAGTTCTCAAACTGGAAGATGCGGCCATAGTCCACTGGGAGATTCTCATAAGGATCCCAAGGGGATGTCCTGAATGACTCCAAGGCACGATAACGGGCAAATCGGACACGAGCGGGAACATCCACAGGAGCCTCCACTTCATCAGGGAATTCCATGTCATCCCTGTTTTCTCTCTCTCTGGCAAGGTATTCGGCATACTGGCGAGCCTCCTCGTCTTTGTCAAGTTCATCCTCGTAGATATCCTGATCTTTAACGGACTCTTCATTCTCAATCTCGAGGTCCTCATATTCTTCATCGGAATCTCGATCCTTTCGTCCATTGAGGAGGTCATCGTCGTCCATGCGGTCATCACCATTCATATCGTCGTCACTTTCATCTTCAATATCCTCGTCGCTTTCATGATCAGAGTCAACGATCCATGCAGCTTGATAACTGGAGGTTCCCTTTGGAACACGTCGGACGATCTTTTTGGGAGCCGAGTTAAATGATCCCTCTGGCATGTCATCAGGATCCATATTCTTGACGCGCTCTATTTGGAAAAATGAGCATTGAATAGTTGAATTATGAGCATGGTAGATGGGTATAACAATTTGATGTATGTGAGTTAGCTCGGATGATGCACCTACCCTCTGCTTCCATCAGTTCCTCTTCAGTGGGCCATGTTTGCTCATTAGCCATCAGATCCGGCTCATTTTCAGCAGTCAAGTCGTCCTGTTCTTCAGGGTCAGGGGTATCCAAGACAGCTTCGGTGCTTTCAGTGTCCATGCTATTGCCGTTGCTTATGTGGATCGATCGATGTTTAACAGGGGCAGATGTGATCTTCTCCAGCTGAAAGTCGCCAAAGTTCTGCAGATGCACTAGACGATTAGCCTGGAAATGTGTTCCTCTGGCGTATCCTGTCACCTTCAAGGTTCCAGTGGTGGGATCTGAAGGGTTTTCTTCGAAAGAAACGCTTTCCGCCAACATGTATGGATGTGTATCGCGCCAGTTGACCGACTTTGGCAGTTGATTAGCCATCATGCGAAGAACGTTGACAGTTTCAGTGGTGTTGTCGATTGCGTGAACTTTGGTCTCCTCGGGGAAGAAATGGTTGGTGAAGGAGAGAAGTGACTTTTTGATATCCGAGTGCTTCTTCGCAGGGGTGCCTTCGAGATTGCTGACTGTGGCCACGACTGAAGGGACACCCTGAGACTGAATGGCAGAGAGAATCATTTCACCGAATTGGTCAACCTCCACAACGGCGGACATGACAAACAAAAGAAAGTCGGCGACCTTGGCAGCATCCATGATGTCAATGTAGTTGCGCTGCAAGGGGATGATCTGAAGCTTCTGCTTGAAGCGGTCGGTGCTATTGGTGCAGAGCGTAAAAGTGAAGATCAGTCAGCATAACCTTCTCGACAGCTTGTATGATCACATCCGACAAAGGACCTGGTTCAATCACTTCAATCTGGTCATGACTTACGTCATAAGAACAGCTCCCTTGTTGGCAGGAACCTGATCCACACTAGCAAAGAGCTTTGCAACCGCATCATCCGAGCTGACATCAGGACAAAGGGCCACAACAGCGATAACCTTGGGCGTCCCATTCTTTCCATCAAAGATCTTTGTTTTCCTGAACAGTTCCTCACGCTTCTTCTGCTGGAGAAGCTTGGCAGCATTCCTGCGGTCAGTCCTGTTGGAGAGTCCTCTAGTAGATTGGTGTTTGATGGAAACGCGCTCGACCTTGCCTGTGTTTTGTTGGTATGGTGAGGTGCATATTAGCTTTTTGTTTCAAGAAACTATCCATGGTGAAGCGCAGGAGAGAGGGTGCTAACCTTTAGCCTTGTCCCTCAAGCTGCCCTTGCTCAAGTGCTTAGACTTGAACGGCTTGTTCTGCTGCTTGAGCTTGGTGTTTGCTCGATGCTGGTGGTGTTCGGACATAGTGAGGTGTGGAAGGAGCAGCAGGAAGAAAAAGAATATCTTGAAGTGCCTGTTTTTGTTTACACTGGTTAGGTGCAGGTCACGTCATGTGACAGAGTGCGAAGCTCAAATGCGCCCTTTGCCGGTCAACCTTCACCTTCACAACCACACCAACCACACACAACACCTCGTCGACATGCCCAGCAGCAGTAAGAGTCGCAGCAGAGACAGAAACAGAGGCAGAGATAGGAGCCGCAGCAGGGACAGGAGCGACCGTCGTAGAGATGACAGACAGAGATCTAGGTCACCCTCTCGTCGTTATTCATCTCGAGAACGGCAAAGTGATGAACACAGAAGCAACAGGGACAGGGGGAGCAGAAGGTCACCCTCGAATCGGGATAGATCTCGCGATCGAGATGTAAGGAGACATAGAGACCGTTCTCGCGATAGGGACAGGGATAGCAAATCAAAGCGCCAGCAGGACTCTGACAGCGACGATGATCAGGATAGAGGCCGTTCAGGTCACTCTTCTTCCAGAAAAAAGTCAAAGAGAGATCGTGACGAGACCAACAAGAAGTCACGTGAAACATCAGAAGAGAGAGCGGCTAGGAAGGCTCAGAGGAAGAAGGAAAAGGAGGAAGAGAAGAAGGCGATCGACCTCGCCATGTCAAACTATTCGAACTCCAACAATCCTTTCAACGATGTGAACCTGGCCCAAAAGTTCGTATGGGCAAAGAAGCGCGAGGTCGAGAAGAAGAAAGGAATCTCATCATCAGAATCAGCCAAGAGAGATGCCGCTAGGAGAGAGGAAGCGCGAGCGGAACTTGAGAAGCTGACGAAGAAGAGAGCGGAGCGTGAGCGCGAAAGAGAAGAGAGAGAAGAGGAACTGGTGAGGATTCAACGAGCATCAGAGCAAGCGCAACTTGGAGATTGGCAAGCCCAGGAAGAGGAATTCCATTTGAAGCAGGCCAAAAAACGCGCAGAAATCAGGATCAAGAGCAACCGAGCCAAACCGATCGACATCCTCGCAATGAACATCAAACTTATCGCAGAGAATGCAGAAGAAAAAGACGATGATGAAGACGATATCGGTCTTGAGATCGATGTGGATGAACCATATACCATTTTTGAGGTGAGATCCTTGTTCTCGATGACACATCACGGCTTGTAGGAGATACGAAATGTTTGCAAAAGACTGACATAGCCTTTGATTATCTGCCGTCTCTTAGAATCTAGGCCTGGATGAGGTACAGGAGCTATCCCATGACATCAGGTTCTATCTGAGTCTTGACAAGGATGAACAGAGTGTGGACTTTTGGGGGGCAATGCTGATTGTTTGTGAGGATAAGATCAGCGAATTGGATCCAAACAGAGTTGAACAAGGCGTTGTTGCGCCTCACATTGCGCAGGATATTGCCAGCAAAATGGCTGGAAAGTCTTACGAGGAACTCACACTTCTCCAAGGCCAGATCCAAAGGAAACTGGGCGCAGGAGGTGCAATCGATGTGGATTACTGGGAAGCACTCTTGAAGACTTTGATTGTTTGGAAGGCAAAGGTAACGTTGCAATAGCCCAACGCTCGAAAATATGGCTTTGTTATTGATTTCCGATAACCACAGTACTCCGGACAATGACTGACATGCAGTCCATTATTCATGCACTGTTTCATAGGCCAAACTGAACATGATTCACCAGCTCATTCTTCAGAAGCGACTTGAGCAACTCAAGGCACGTCAATTACGTGAGGCTGAGAAGGAGAAGGCGGAACTGGCTGCGGTTTTGGCGATGCAGGCCCAGGATGTGGATGGAGATATGGCGGCATCAAGTGAGATGAACACGAGCGACACGGAAGATCCTGAGGATGACCTTGATCAGGAGATGGGCGAGGCGCCCACCTCTGTTCCTTATGACCGTGCTATGAGCCCTGAACCATTCGATGCACTGGCTCGTGAGGACCAAAACTTGGCGGTTGTTGATCAAGGAGAGGACTGGGCAGAGATCGTAAGTGATGGATGACTGAAGTTGGTGTTATTGACAATTCGTTACGAAAGGAAACTGACCAGCTATGCGTTTTGTTCACGATGTGGATCTTTGTAGCTGGATAAGCGCCGTCAAGTTCTCAACAAACAATTCAATCCCAAGAAGAAGAACCCCGATCTGGATGCAGGAGAACAACATCCTGATGATGATTTTGTGTCCAAGATCTTGTTCGACAGAGAGGCAGCCAAGCAATTGGCCGGAAACGAGGAAGTTTTCAATGTGGAAGCATCATTACAGAGACAGCAGGTAAGCCATCAATTCGACCAGTTATCACTCCAAGGGTCGATGTCCAAGTGGATTATGATGGGATTCTTATACATTGGATATCTGTGAACCGTAGACATATATGTGGCAAGACAAGTATCGACCACGCAAGCCTCGGTTCTTCAACCGTGTGCATACAGGATACGAATGGAACAAGTACAACCAGACGCACTACGACCACGACAACCCACCTCCCAAGGTTGTTCAAGGCTACAAGTTCAATTTGTTCTATCCTGATCTGATTGACAAGTCGCAGGCACCTACGTATGAGATCATTAAGGAACCAGACACTATTGATACGGTACTGATCAAGTTCAAGGCTGGTCCGCCGTATGAGGATATTGCCTTCCGAATCGTCAATCGTGAATGGGAGCACTCGCACAAGAGAGGGTACAAGTCTGTTTTCGACCGCGGAGTGCTTCAGCTACACTTCAACTTCAAGCGACAGTTCTATAGACGATAAACAGTTCAGGTTCCGGGACAAACTCTCAATGCCCAACCACACTTGTTCACACGTGATTTGTACGGCCTCATCTTTCTCCAATCTCCACGTCATTCGGCTGCTTTGAAGCTTTTTTGATCACTATCATCATCCACCATCCCTCTCTTCGTCCATTCACGCGCCCTTACACTTCAGCAAACGACAGGTTTTGGCACTACAATGATGAGCAAGTTCGTCTTCCTCGTGGCTGCCGTTCTGGTGGCCCTTCAGTCTGTTGCGGCTTTCAACATAGTGGTGCCTGCTCAGGAGCAGCGCTGCTTCTTCGAGATCCTCGAAAGGGGCGACCATCTTCATATTTCGTACCAAGTCGGCGAGGGTGGTCATCTTGATATCGACTTTTGGGTAAGGAGGGACGCTGTCAACCGCGTGTTTGTCACAGATCGCGACGTGTTCCCGCCGTTTCAGGGGAGGAAAGGAGTCATGCGTCGTCTAACAGAGGATCCCTTGACCTTTTTGACACAAAAAAGATTACCGACCCAAGCGGAAGTTTCGTTGAGGACGCGACCAAGTCTGCATCGGCCACATACAACCACGAAGCCAAGGTTGCTGGAAAGTATCAGTACTGCTTCAGCAACGCCTTCTCGACCGTTACAGAGAAGACTGTCGGATTCAACGTCATTGTCATTAAGCCCTACAAGGAGGATCCCAGTAAGCAGATCACCTTGCAAATCGCATACCCAGTCCAGCCACGCACGTTGAACATCCGTCTGTTAAACCTCACACTCCCTTCTTTATCGATCTCCTTGCTTTTGAACTGTAGCCATCAAGGCTGATCCACTGGAAAATGAGATCCGCGAGTTGGCTGCTGGAATTCAGGAAATCAGGAACGAGCAAGAGTACACAATGGCCCGCGAAAAGATGCATCGCAACAGTATGTGGTTTTTCTTTTTTGCTCCCACTTTCTCTTTTGTTCGCTATCTGCGGGAAAGACCAGTTTGTCACAAAAACGACTGACCCACCCCTCCCATTCGTGTTGATGTTGTAACGTATCTGTCATTGTAGCTGCCGAGAGCACAAACTCGCGCGTTGTGTGGTGGTCGCTGTTCCAGTCCGGCATCTTGTTCCTTGTCTGCGTCTTCCAGGTCACCTATCTCAAGCGCTTCTTTGAGGTCAAGCGCTCTGTTTAGTTGATGGTTTGCGTATCGTCCCTGTGAAAAATAAAATGTGCCAAGAAACCGAAGCAAAATTGTTTTGGCTTCCATTGGCTTCCCTCCTTTACCTCCTTCACCTCCTTCACTCCCTGTCTTGGCATTCCTCCGCATCACTGCATCACTCTTGGTTCGCCATTCCCTCTTGCTCACACACACATGGATCTAAGTAAAATGACCGAGGAGTAAGGCTCTTGGTACTTCCTGCCACACCAAACGTTCTTGGTAACACGTCGAGTGTTTGCTGGTCACCTAGCTAAAAGTCTTGCCACCTCCTTCTCGCTAGGGAAGCGCGGTTGACCGTCTCCCGCATGCTCCAAGAGATGGACAGGATGACAAACGGCGACGTCTCTGAGAGCGAGGATGACTCTGATATCGAAGACGATGCATCAGGTATGACCAGTGCGAGGCCACCGATTACCTGAATGCACAGGACTCAAGGTTTTGTCTAACACTTGTCTCCTCCTAAAAAATGACCACACCAGCCGGGAAAGCTCCGTCCACTGAACAAGCTTCGTCCGCTGAACAGACTTCGTCGACTGGACAGGGTCCATCGACTGAACAGACTACAACTGCTGACGAAGCAGCGGTCGCATCTACCGAGGACGCGCCAAAGAAGAAGAAAAAGAAGAGAAAGTCAAAGAAAAAGACTGCCAATTTGCCAGATCTTGAAGATCTTTTGAAGGATGATGGCCCGCTAGAACCCGAAGACCCTTATGACATGTATGATTCTTGCTGGACATGTCCATTATTCATGAACATGTATCACCTGGTCAGTGGTAGCTAACAGAGGGATCATTGCTTCTTGCCCTCAATAGTTCCAAGTCGGTGGCTGAACGCGTCGAAATTGCTGTGACCAAATTTCGAAAGAACCGCAAATTCACCACGGAACGAGCTGCGATATTTTCATCATACCTTGCGTATGGTGGCATCCGCACTGGCCAAAAGGCTTTTCAAGGTGGAGCTGCCCAGTCCGAAGGGCCGGGTGATGATGGGGAGCCTGACTTTGAGGCCATGAATGCTGGTGTCGATCTGGTAGATCTGCCCGAGGATGGACAGGTGGTTGACTTTACAAACGTCGTGACCACGTTCCTTACGCAGCACTTCCTAAAGTGCACCGGGTGGATCGATATGGTCTACTACAAGGATACTCCAGTAGTTGTCGCGTCGTTGATGAAGTACTTTTTGATCCGCAATGTCCTGCCTGAACACGAAGACGATATCAAGGGCGCACTGGCCATAGCGGAGAGGGCTCAGATCGAGCTGCCGCTGTGCAAGATGATCAGCAATGGTCTCCCTGGGCGGTTCTCCAAAGCCTGTTCGCTGATATATGGCGGTGAATGGCACAACTTCTTCGACAATACATGGCAAAAGCACAGTCAGCTGGTCGAGACCCTCGGAATGGACCGTCCAACTGCCGAAAGGATTGTTCTGTCTGTCTTCGGCCCTGACGTCGATCTGAAGAGCGTGGAGCTCAAACCTCGAGTGTTCCTAGATCTTGAGATCGTCAAGGTGGAGTTACCTGAGGATCTCGATTCTTCGAACAATCAAGACGAAACCGAGCCTTCGAGCGGCCTTGCCCCAGAAGACGAGGCCAAGGTTGTGGAGATGGTTGACAGAATGCTATTGGGTGCGGACCAGGCATCAGACGCCAATCCTGAGGGACCATCACCTCTCTCGAACGGACTGGAGCCAGCTCTTGGAGAAGAGTTGATGCATGTGCCATTACTGGCAAAGGTGACCCTAGCAGAGTTGGACACTGCCCTGCCACGACTTGAACAAGCTCCGCTCGAACAGCGGCGCCATGTCTACACATACTTTGATCTGAGCATTGCCACAAAGATGGTCCTGGGAATGCGAGTGGAGGCTTTTGTCTTCACGCTGTCCAATGGCATCTCATATCTTGAGCAGTCATCCATTTATCCCACTTTCTACCTGGAAGAAGACGAGGTTGATGAGGAAGTTGCTGGAGTCGCTGCGTGGGACGACGACGATTGATGTGGCAGACCAACTCGTTGAGACATTTTTTGTTATTGCAGAATCGTTCATAAAGTGTTCATGTCTTTACTTCCCGCTTGCTGAAGGACATGCGTGTTGCTCTACTTGTTGAATCAGTGCGTCAAGCTTTGGCACTTGGGATTGGAATCCTGTCCCCTTCATGCTCTCCACCACTCTTTGAGCAGGCTCCCACAACCTATGCTTGACACATACCCTTAGGAGTGTGTAGTATGCCTTCCATGAGACACTGTTCCGTCTATCTCTCGACATTGCCCCTTGTTGTTCGTAGAGCCACTTTTCTGCCTTGTCCAACATCAACAGCTCGGCATATCCCGAGATCATGATCAAGTATCCAGCAGGCGTCAAGCCGTTCTCAACCCTCGTCTTGGCAAGTACAGCGAATTGCTCTGCTAGTTCGGTATTGCCCGCCTTCAAAGCACCTTGCATCATGGCGCCATAGCTATGAATGGAGGGTTCGTATCCAGCCTGCTGCATCTCTTCAAAAGTGCGTTGAGCATTGTCCAAATCACCGACGTTGACAAACCCTGCAACTTTGCAAGAAAATGTGATAGCCGTTTGAGGGATCCCACGTTCTGTCATCAGTTCCGCCACCTTGAGCGCCGATTGTGAATCACGGTGTGAGAAAATGGTGTACGTGATGATGCTGAACGTCATCTCATTCGGCTTGATCCCATCCTCCTCCATCCTTTTCAAAACCTTGGCCAACGCTTCATGGTCCTTCACAGAGAGCAATCCTTTGATCATGATATGGTACGTGTCCAAAGACATCTTAATATCCGGCCTGGTCACCATTTCCTCGTAAAAAACCTTGGCTGATCCGGGCTGATGATTGCGGAATAGACCAGTTATCAGAGTGTTGTACATCACGGCGTTCGGCTTAATCGCATGCGGTTTCTTTTGCATCTCTTCCCAAAGATTCAAGGCGGATGCTGCATCATGAACCCGCATGTATCC
>Ga0247824_10001045_pt1 | contig 14772 bp, 20 predicted proteins | sample 13C_PalmiticAcid_FD_194412 | JGI IMG/M metagenome (GOLD analysis project Ga0247824, IMG submission 194412) | Soil microbial communities from agricultural site in Penn Yan, New York, United States - 13C_PalmiticAcid_Day48 | ecosystem: Environmental > Terrestrial > Soil > Agricultural land... | reverse complement strand
GGATCAAGAGTCTATTCTGTACTCTACCAACACAACGACATACAAGTACAACATCAAGACCGATGCATGGGATAAGGATCCTTACATGAACTGGACTTACCCCGCCTTCTCTAGAGGCGCTGTAACTGACACTGATACAGGGCTGATGTACGGTATAGGGTTCTATTACGACACCGTGACTGATCCCCTTCCCAAGTCGAGGAGGCTCACAACGCTCGATCCCGTCACCAAGAATTACACCTTCGCGGACGCCGCCCATAGCACTTGGACGTCGATGGTCTACAGCAGCGCTAGCAAAGCTATCCTCGCGTATGCATCGCTCTTGAGATCGTATAACACCACATCCAAGGAGTGGTCTCTAATTGTAAGAGTGAAATGTAGTATGAATGCTAAGGACGTTGAGAGAGAGCGATGGACCATGGAATCCTAATATCGGAACTTGTCTTCCTCTTTTTGCATTTGTCATTGTTGTAGGGTATGGAAGGAGATTCTCCATCGACGCGTCAGTGGCCTTGCCTAGTCTCTGGTAAGACTTTGCGACTCACAAGAGCCTGTCGCCTCAACCATTGATATCTTTTGTCTGTTGGTACTCACTCTTTATCTCTCACACCTTTTCTCTTTTTTTGTACATTAGCCGACGGTGGAAAGAAGCTGATTCTCGCCGGAGGAATTGACATGGAACTCAAGGCCCCTCACAAGGACGTCTATATCTTGGACGTTGCCACATCCATTTGGTCCAGATTGGCAGACGCTCCTCGAGCCGCTTTGGGCCCTGGCTGTGCTGTTTCCGGCAACTCTTTCCTCTACTGGGGAGGAGCAAAGTCCATCAATGCAACCGAATTTTTCGAGGGAGGAGCAAATCCCATCAATGCATCCGAATTGAACGAGGAAGGACCTGCCATTCTAAACCTGGCTTCGAATACCTGGGGCAACAGGTACACCCCTCCAGGACAGACTCCTATCAGCTCAGCCGATCGTCCAGTGCTGTCCAAGATTGGATTTGTTGCTTTGACATTGATGTCGGTTGCGGCCTCCAGTTTGGTTCTCTAGATCTCAAGGATCATTTGGTAGATGTAAGGAGCGATAAAATATATACGTTTTACATGCTTCTCATTGCTGGATCATCTGTACCATGGTAGCCATATTGGATCACGGTTACTGGATCAAGAAAGAGAGTGTAAGAGGAGACCGCCGCCAATCAACAGGGAAAGAATGAGTCGTATTGGCCTTTCTGTTGCTGGGTTGATTCATTCAGGCTATCCTACGCGATAGCTACGACTAACTAGGATCTAGTCGGTCGGAGAATGGGATAGAAAGGAGTGCCCGATTTCGTTCAGCAGTCGATGATGAATTTTATGGTCACGGACAAGGAACGCCATAGTCATAAGAACGTTTGCTGGGAAGGTTCGTGGGAAAGGATAGGGGTGGTGGGTTACATACGGACTGTCATCAAGCAAGGGTTGAATGAGAAAAGTCTGGAAGGTAGAAAGGCACCATCCTCTGTGCTCCGTCCTCCGTCTATGTTTTCCCGGATACAAAGTTCGAGAGCAAAGTGTCCATCTGCTCCTCCCATACTACCATTGGTAGGATAGTGCCCCATCTAAGGTTAGAGGCACGAGGAAGTTCACGATTCTCTTGGTAGGTGACTACATGAAGACGTCCACACCTGGCGCGGCAAGGCAACAGTATCAAGGGGGGAGGGGAGGATGAGCAACAGATCGACTGGCCTGTGGGAGAGAATGTTCAGGTTGGTTGGACAGGACATTGTTACAAAAGGTCGAATGCACCCCCTACACGCAGGACATGGGTGCTACAGTTGATGCTTCAGAGCGACGGGAGGTTGCTATATAGTATGACATACTCGGTTCCCTCTTCCTTCGCTTATCAATTGAGACAAACGGCGGGCCAAAATTGGGTTTTTACGATGGTGGTGAAAGAGGATGTGGACCAAATAGTAATACGGATCAATGTATGGAGGGAGTGGAGTTTCCGCAAAGTGCTGCACACACATTGGTGTGCTTCCATTTGGGGTATGGTGCTTGCACAAGCTTCGACGGAACGGTAAAATCCTCAGAGTTTGTAATTTTAGACAATGAGAGCAGTTGGAGTTCCGCCGACTATTTAATACGAGCTTGTGGCTCTTGCCTTCCCACCACTCTCCACCTCTCCACTCTTTTTTAATTTTTCTCAAGGATGCGCTGGACTCGGTTGCACTCACTCCCCTTGGCTGCCGCTTTTGCGGCTCAGGCACTTCCTCATGTTCTCGCTGCTGGATCATTCACACCCATCGGCTCGGGATTGTCAGAAACAGTGTCTTCAGAAAACCAAAAGCTATACATAAGTGGCGGCGGTCGCTACATCAGTGAAAACTTCCAGTTCACCAACCAGTTTGTTTCTCTTGATCTTTCAGTTGCTTGGACGTCAGATGCACCCGCCTGGAGTAGTCTGACCCTCCGTCCAACAGATCAACTCGAGTTCCAGGGAACAATGGCCCTCGCCAAGGACCACGAATACGTCCTGTTCTTCTCCAACACAGCAGCGTACAAGTACAACACCAAAACCAATGACTGGGATAAGGACAGCTTCATGAACTTCACCTACCCTGCATTTGATGGAGGCGCCATAACAGACACCGATTCGGGACTCATGTATGGTATCGAGCTCTGGGATGACGATGAATTTCTCGACAAGCGGAGATTCACAGAGTGGAATCCTGTCACCAAAAACTACACCTCTGTGGATATTAAAGGTCATCCCGATCCGAAAGTTTGGACTTCGATGGTCTACAGCAGCGCTACCAAAACTATCTTCGGGTACGAAGATGCCAGTTTACCCCAACAGCCATCCTTGGTGTCGTACAACATTAAAACGAAGGCGTGGTCTCTAGTGGTAAGAATGGGATATTGCTCTCTCCATCATGGATGCCAAGAATGGTCGAGAGAACTGGAAACCAGGAGATCTCAACATCTAAGCTCTTTCGTCTTTCTACTTGTCGTTGTAACAGAATGCAACCGGAGATATCCCACCAGTCCGCCAGTCGCCTTGCTTTGTCTCTGGTAAAGTTTCATACGGACAAGTGTCGCCAATTAGCGCTGATCGATTCCTTGTCTTGACGACCCACTCACTCTTCCATCTCCATCTCTTGCACTACCGCTCGCTCTCTATTAGCCTATGGTGGAAAAAAGCTGATTGTTGCAGGAGGACAGAACTTGGATCTAACAGCCGTATACAAAGACGTATATATCTTTGACGTTGAAACATCAGTTTGGAGCAAATTGGCGGATGCCCCCCGGGCAGCTCGGGGCCCTGTATGTGCTGCTTCTAATGACGCCTTCATTTTCTGGGGAGGACTGGGCATCAGCACCTCCTCCGATGAAGGCCCTGCTATCTTGGACATCACTACGAACACATGGGGTAAAAGCTACACACCTCCTGGACACGCTCCTATGACTCCCCTTTCTTCTTCGTCAGCTGACCGCGCACATATGGTACTGGCTCAGGTTGGGCTCGTTGGTTTGACTGTGGTGTCGATTGTTTCGAGTCTAGTCCTATAAGCTCGCAAACGCGTACGATCCTTTCACAACGATAGCAACCATAATATAGTCAAAGCATCGGAACACGCATATCATGCCAATTGAAACTTCTATGGGTGAATTGGTAATCCTCTCCGTCTTAAACGTTTTGCCATGAAAACATGCAGCGCATCAAGTCGACATGATCGAACAACCTAGATAATGTACACGCGTTCGCATCCTGTTGGCACCCTTTTTTTTGGGGATGCTTAACGGAAATAAGGTATCGCCGAAACCCTCCACGAATGTCGTCCTTCTTGCTGTCAAGTGCGTCATCGACCCACCTAACCGGTGCGCAGCCAGGCACTACGTGGCAGCCGAGGAGGCTCAGTCCAACACAACAATCATGGCCCGATATGTTGTTGTTGCGATGGTGCAATGGTAGGTTGGACAACCACCACAAGAGACCAATTGACATTGACTAATGATTGCCAGGTAACCTCCTTGGATTTAGTTGGGATTCCAGTGCATGTTGCTACCGAGAGGATGCAATGGAGGGTAACTGCGGGTTGCGCATAGAACCCTAGAGAATGTCGTGATAAGGGGCTATCTAGGTCTTCATAAACTGGTTTGTGCTACAGGCATGTGCCAATCCATGGACCACAGAGCGAAGACCCATCGTTGCCGCGCTGCGCGCAGCTGAAGGGTTCTCTTCCGATTGCGAATGTCGTTCTTTTGGAGCCGTCGATTCTGTGCAATCGCCAAACCTAAATTGACTTTAGCACCATCCGCTATAAAAGCCTTTCGCTTCTGTCCCTCTGGCACCCATCATCAAGCACAACCAACATCTTTCATCTATCAGCAAACATAAAGGGTGTGGCGAGTCGTCATCAGCACTCTCACGCTAGAATCATCTTGCATTTCACTCTATTCCACCTCGCTTTTTGCTTTTCTCAATCCTCATTCATTCCATACACTCTGACACAGACACACGGGAAACACACCTCTCCACAACACTCTCGGATAGTCATTAGTCATGGCTGACACTATAGACAAGCCAAAGCTGCCCTGGTACCGCCGTCTAAACCAGATGAAGGGGCTCCTGCTCATTATTGTATCCATGGCCCAGATGCTTGATATCATCAACGTGGCCAGTGTTACTATTGTTCTACCCAACGTCATGCGCGATGTAGGCTTCCACATTGATCAATTGCAATGGTAAGAGCGCTGTGAATGTCGAAACCTGTTTGATAGTTGTCGTGTTGTGTCCATTTCTTCAATCGACCAACCCTGTCTTCCCTCTCCTTTACGCCTAATCTCAACAGGGTCTCGTCTGCCTACGCCTTGGCCTATGGAGCTTTTCTGCTTCTTGGAGGTCGTCTCGGAGATCTCTTTGGTCATCGCAACGTCTATATCTTTGGTGTCACCTGGTTCTCTATCTGGGCCATCGTCAATGGCTTTGCCAAGGATCCGATTGTCATGTCAGTGGGTCGAGCGCTTCAGGGAATGGGTGCTGGATTCACCGTACCCAGTGCCTTGGCCATTATCACGACTTCATACCCTGTTGGTCCAGAGCGCACAAAGGCATTGAGTATCTTTGGTGGTACCGCTGCTATCGGCTCTATCATTGGTCTTCTTCTTGGTGGTATCTTGGGTTCAACCATTGGTAAGATTCACGCATCTACTTTGTAACAGCATGAGTAACCATGCTCTCACGCGGGCGCCTCGAGTTAACCTTGGATTTTATACCACACGTTTCCTCACTGCAGGTTGGCGATGGATGTTCTACTTCACGGGAATCATTGGTTTCATTCTGACGTTCCTTGGCGTTGTCGTGATCCCTGCCGAGAAATCACAGGGCAAGGTGGAGGACCGACGTATTGATATCTTTGGAGTCCTGGCTTTTATCTTTGGCATCGTTGCCGTGATCTTTTACCTCAGCGAGAGTCCCGAGTCCGGTTGGGGTTCGGCCAAGACCCTAACGCCCTTTGTGATCGGGGTGGTTCTCCTTGTTGTATTTGTTATCATCGAGTTCAAGATTGACTATCCGATCATGCCACTTCATATCTGGAGGTCTCGACGATTCATCGCTTCGTGTGCAACGACCATTTTCATGACCTCAGCTATGAATGCCCATTTTTACTTCACCTCTCTTGCATTCCAAGGCGTCCTTGGGTATAGCCCTCTGAAGACCTCATTGGCTTTCATCCCTCATGGTGTGGGAGCCATCATTGCAGTCGCTATCCTCTCAGTTGTGATTCCTTTGGTTCGATCCAAGATCATTATCGTCGTTGGGTGGATCTTCCTGATCGCTTCTGGCGTGCTGTGGGCACAACTCAAGGAAACAACCTCCTATTGGGCGATCCCTTTCCCTTCTCTGATCATCAACCTGATTGCAATGGCTTGTCTTTGGCTTACATGTCAGATCAACTCTGTAGCCGATGCGAAAGACGAGGATCAAGGAGTTGTGGGTGCTGGTAGGTTGGATTGTCTCTTTTCAAGGCTCTCCTTCTCTCACAAGTTCAGGTGCTACTCAGCTCGCTAACGGTTTCTGTTTTTTTTTTTTTTTTTTCCTGTAGTATACAATGTGTGCCTCCAGCTTGGAGCCCCAATTGGTATTGCCATCTCCAACATCATTGCTAACGGCAGGAATTCCCCCACAGCTGTGGGAGCAGAGCTTCTTCCTGGATACCGCGCCGCATTCTATTCGTTCACTGTAATGGCTGGTGCAGGGCTTGTTGTCTCGTTGTTAATCTTCCCTAACAGTGATCCCGTCCGACTATCCAAGGATGCTACCGATGCTGAGGCTGGGGAAGCTGCTGCTGGTGTTGAGGTGGATACAGTTGGAGGAGACAAGGAGGAATTGGGCGAGACAGAGAGTGACATTTCTGAGATTAAGGGTGCAACGATCTTTGAAGGTTCCTCGACCTCCTTAGAGAAGAGGGCCTGAGTGTGTATGTCCACTACCATGTAACATATATAGAATGAATGAATGAATGAAATGTATTCATAGTTGAGACGACCGTATGCAATAGATCGGATGGTCACCGGCATGAGGGAGGGGGAGTCAGGACTCTTGTTCCTGGTTGACGCGATATGTCCATTTACAAAAAAAGGAACCAATTGGTGGTTACTTGACCCTTCCCCCCGCTCCAAGCAAGGCGTCGTTGATGTCGCTTCGTTCGAGGAGTAAGAGTAAGGCGTGTCAGGGGGGTCGAACGTGCCGAAAAGCCCCCTTCGCACATCCTACGCTCCACGTACGTTCAGGTAGGCAGCCACACTCCCCTGGTCCGAGGATAACGTGCAGGATGTCAAGGGCCATTGTTCTCAATGCACCCCCTTTCTTTTTTTTCCAGTGGATTGTCCCTTGCCTCGCCCTGCCCTCTTGTCCTTCAACGATAAAAGAGACCTTTGTCTGCCTTGTCTACGGTACATCTCCTCTCTTGACCCTGCACACCCTTCACCCTCGTTCGTCCCTTCCCCTTCCTTTCTCATACACTCGAGACTTTGGATCCACTTTTTCACCATCAGCAAAAGCAATTGACCGCTGAAAGCACCTTCGTTTCCGCCTCTCAACTTCGATTGATCTAGTCAGGTATGACTTGCCTCTACCGTCACCTTCAATGTATCTAACAATCTCGCTTCTACGGCTGATTCACGCAATAACATTGATCCTTCCACCCTCTCTCTCTCTCTCTCTCTCTCTCTCTCTCTCTCTCGGGCATAGTATCAGCAAATGAAGTCCAGTGTCACTATTCTGTTGGCTCTCGCAGTTTCATCGGCCATGGCATGCGGAGAGTACGCGTACCGATGCGTCAATCCATCAGGGAATGTAGAAAGCGACTGGAAGACAACGAACAAAGTGGCAGACATGATGGGATACACGAACAGTTGCTGGTGTGCCTATCGTCAAGAGTGGTACTATGACACAATACAATCTAGATCCGAATCCTTCAAGAAGAACTGTGAATCCTTCTCTGGATACACCTGGCGCGCTTGTTGAAGTAGCCTGATCCCTTTTTATCTCTCTCTCTCTCTCTCTCTCCCTATGAATCAGAATAAAATAGATGCTTCGGCTGCTTTCTTTCTTTCTTTCTTTCTTTCTTTCTTGGCAGGTTGGGGGGTATCGTCTTGGGACGTTTGTGAGAAGCGCGGTTGACGAAGAGGTGAATGGCTATCAGAAAAGCGAAGAGAGGTGTTGGACAGGATGAGGTCATGGGTCATGGGCAATGAGCAAGTGAGGAGAAGTTGGGACCCGTATGATTCTTTGGTGGACTCGTGGGGGGGTTTTTTGTTGTTGTTGTGCAAATCCTTTCAATGGTCTCGAGTTGATTACACGTTTCATTGTATTATACCTGTAAATCGGTAATTGTTCTGCTCATCGTAGATCTTGTTCTATTGGAAACCGCACTGGATTGTCAAGGACGTCCTAGATCTCGGACTGCAGCCGCAATTGAACGCTCCTTGTTGCGCAAAGAAGCATCATGATGGAAGAAAAACTTTGCATCAATTGAGGCATAACATTGAAATGGTTTATTGTACAACGATGGGATGTAGTTCGCGAGAGGATGTCGACATGAGTAAGGAGGTAGAGCGTGTATCGAGTCAAAGCGCACTGGTTTTATGAATCCTGGAGCTACAGGATGTATGGACCCGAGCCTGCGGTTGACAACATGCTCTGCGAGAGCTTGCGTAGGGCTTCCCTGGGATCCATCTGGAGCTCTTGGCGGGGTGCGTCTTTAGCTGAGGATTTAGGCTTAAGAAGAGGTGCTGAAGAAAGAGAGGTGGTGGAACCGGAGGTCAGAGCCTTGTACTTCTTGGAGAGCGAAAAGGAAGGCATGGTGAGTGAGTGAGTGAGTGAGTGAGTGAGTGAGTGAATTGAGTGGGTTGTGTCTAGAGACAGCGCTGAGAAATGGAAGGTAGGGCCTGTGTATTGTGTAGTGGAAGTTGAAAGGAGAAAGTGTGCGTAGAAGAATGGAAGGAAGGAAGACAGCCCAGCCCTTTTATATATTTTTTTTTTTCAAGCTGCACAGTAGAATTCATCGTGACAGATGGGTCATTTCAAAAGGTCAAAGGTCAAAGGGTCCCCCAGTTTCTCAGTCACTGTAGGATTGCTTCCTCAAAGTGGCAAGCTGCGCATTGCTCCATCACCTCCACTATCCACATCATCGTGAATCTATCCATCATCAGTGACTCTGAGGGCAGAGAGACACATGGTTATAGGACGCCGAAAGGCTATGTTTGTTACGAGAGAAAAGAACAATCATCACGTTCCAAGGATTCTCCACTCTCCATTATCGCGGAGTGTGGAGTAGAGCAGCAGTCTGGGGCGTTTAGATGAACATGTCAATGATAAACTTGCGGCGTGATAGGGTGTAGCGCAGCCGAGGAATTGAGCACCGCCCTCTCGCGATTCTAATTTCAATTAAAGTTTTGCCAGGAACGCAATTGAAACTGACGCAACAAGGACAATTACGTGTGAGTCCGTATGCGTGGCTGCAATACGAAGACGTATCCTCGTGAGCGGCTTGATTGTCTCAAGCGAACGCGGTTTCGAGTTCATCTGGCTGCCATGAAGCAAGCTTTGGAGCTTTCTGGTCTAGACTCGCTCGCTCTGTCCATCGAAATGGATCGGGCCGTCTGTGATTAGGAACCACAACAGAAAACAGAGCCAGATGTGTCAATACCAATGCTTTCCAGGATCATCTAGCATGTGTTATCAACAATACAAGGGAGGCGGGTGAATAGTGTCGAACGTTGGGAAGGGTTATTTTTTCTCCAAAGTTGACATTGACCATCCTTCTCCACCAGATCTTAGCTCCAGTGAAGGTTGCCTATTACGGGATGATCTACTCTTGGTGAATAGTTCGAGGCCAATGGCAGGTTGCGTGATGATATGGAGTGAAGAAAAAAACACCAAGGTGCATGTATTTTACGCCAACAGTTGCATGGCCAAGGACGCGCTCTTGGCCATGGTGCATGACTGTCCATGGAGTGTTTAGATTATGAACCATACCCAAGATGGCAGGAATCGATCGTGTGTGGTCAATTGACGCTCTTTGCCATGACATGGTTTTCGCTCGTGCGTCCCTTCAAATGCCCCGGAGAATTTAGGCCACTGTGAATGGCTACCAAACAAAGTATGATTACACAAATGCTACACAGCCCTGGATCTTCCCCATAGTGTTACCACATACCACCTACTACCATCCACCATCCACCACCATCCACCGCCATCCACGATATAATGTTGAACGAGGAACATCTTCGCCTCTTTATTGTACACTGGGAGCTAGTATCATCCCATAGATTCTGGTAATCGAGCCTTCTGGAGACCTTGGTGGCGAAAGCGTCTCACAGAATGAATGGACCTGATGCAACATTGGGCATCATGGTCTTCGAGAGCTTGTATAGGGCTTCGCTTTGTGTCATGGTTGTCGTAGGCTTGCGAGAAACCTGAGATGGGGATCGATGGCTTTGAACCGGAGTCGAGACAGACGTTTGGGAAACCTTGTTCTTGTTGGAGCGCTTGAGGAAGGCCATGGTGTGTGTGTGTGTGGGTGTGCAGAAAGTATACACTCTTTGTATTTGTGTGGAGAATGTAGTGGAGATTGCTAAGAGAATGTGACTGGGGAGTGTTTTTGAGATGGAGAGAGCTCAGTTTGATGGAAAGGAACTTCTCGGAAGTTCGTGAGGCTACTTATAGTGCTCTTGGCGCCGTCTCCATCTACAGGGGGAATTGAGGTATGTGCGTGACTGAAGACACGCATGCGCTTCCGCAAGGCGTCTCGTAACATGTTAGCCGACTTTGGACACCATTCCGCAGTGTGAAATGACACGGAGAAAATTAAGGTTCTACCAAGTGCATGGTCCACTCCCAATATGGAACTCATCGTTCCACCTGTGGCACTGTTGTGGCTCTTGGCAGACCACGGTCCATCGACCTTGACGCACGAAAGATGTATACATTGATGGTGCGCAAGACTTTTCTACCCTGTTTGTGTTGTTGATCAGTTCTGGCGTTAGTGTCATGGCAATGGCTCATAACTGCCGTTGGAACATTCTAGGCAAGACTTCCGAGCCTTGGATTGCACGCACAACATCGACCGGAAGATCTGCGGGTCAAGATTAGTATTGGCTCTGGATATTTTGTAAATATCCACAGTCCAACCTCGGTCATCATTGCCGAGGCCGACATGTTTAAAGTTTTTAAAGTTGCTTCCTTCTGCCAAGAGCGAGAGAATGGAAGAGGCGGGTACCTGGAGAAGCAGGTACGGTGTGTTATTCAGTCTCCGAATTCATCTGCACGACACGGACTGGTCCCTGAAACCTTTAAAAACGGTGCCGAAGCCTCTACCCTTCACCATCATTACAATCATCAAGCAGCCTTTCACTGAAAAACCAGCACGACCAGGTCACACCCCAAGCACCCGACTCATTCCCACCAGCTTCACAAGAAACGAGAATCACAGCATCATGCCTCTCTTCAAGCGCTCCTGCAAGAACAAGGTCAATTCCGCCACAGACTCAGCCTCAGCCTCTTCACCTTCGTCCGACTCAAGTCCTTTGCTGAAGCAAGCCAAGAACACAAACCATCCAGATGTCAAGATGACTCCTGAAGAGGCCCTCCGCAAGGTGTCACAGAGCATGTTGTCCAATGGCGCCTCGGGTCCATTCCTCATGTAACATCCATCACGTACAACGAGTGGAGTGAGATTCCATCTGAACAATCATCCATAATCCATCCTGCACTGTAAAATAAATCACTTTAATGCTGATGTCGGTCGATGCGTGCTGCTACAAGGGTGGTATTATCTATGCACTGAAGGATCTCAAGCACTGGTCAATCTCCAGTCGGGTCCTCATCTCAATACCTGTTCGTTCCGTCTTAAACTCGGTGATTCTCCTGTTCTTTTCTTTCATCAGTGTCAAAATAGCACGGCATCCAGAGTCGCCAATGCGTGGGTTGCTCGAGAGATCCAGGTGCGTCAAGTTGACACTCTTGAACGCCATCCTTGCAAATGTCGTAGCTGCGATCACATCCATGTTATTGTCTGACAAGCTCACGTAGGTCATCTTCTTGAGGTAATCGGGTACTGGAGGCGGAGCATTGGCCTTGTCTTTTGACTTTTCTCTGTAGAACAATGTGTTCAAGGACGCAGGCGTGAATCCCGCATGGCTGAGACGCAAGTGGACCAGCGCCGGGTTCGCCAAAACCAGTGCACGGAAGTTATTGGCTGCCTCCTCTGTGTCGATCAGGACACCATCCAAAACCAACTTGTTGAGCATCCTGCAATCCTTTGGCAAGTCATACCCTTGGAGGAACCTAGGTACCCCCAAGATTGCAAGTTGCTCGAGCGTCGAGCACTTTAGGATACACTGAAAACTTGAATAGACGATACCCATTGTGGAATTACCATGGATCTCCAGATGAGTGAGTCGATGTTTCAAAAGCGCTAGCGCAAGATCGCTAAATAGCGATTGGATTGAGTTTTGAGCAGCACGGTGACTTCGTTCTTGTGCCTCAAAATAATCCGGCTTGATACGGATCGTGACCTTCTGGATAGGTGGACTGGTCCTGAGAGCGTTTGTAAAGATGATCAACGAGGCCGCGCTTCGCAGTAGGACACTGATATCCGTACCTCGTTTTGTCAACGCCTCGTAATCCTTCAAGGACACATGGTGATCGGTCTTAATCGGCTGGTCTTGCAGCATGTGGTCGTAGCACTCCTTACATACCCAGATCGTCCTGCCATTGTTCAATACAATGCCATTCAATTCTCCTGTCATACTCTGAGTTGGATCCGACGCCGCTGCAGCTCGGAGCAAAATCTTTAGCGCTTCTCGTTGATGATTCTCTGTTGCCAGATGCATTTCGTATAAGCTGTCTGTGTCAAGACCGGCTGCGTTCAGATGTGTCCTGTTTTCAGAATTGGTCTGAATGGATCCTGCAATCGACATAGCGGTCCCTGCCGCAACATCACCTGCAGCTCCGGGGAGTCCAGGCACTTTTCCTGCGATGGCAGCAGCTCTGAAGAAGAAGGCTGTCAAAGTGCCGATCGTATTGATTGCGTCCCTGTTGTTATACAGAAAGTCATTCGGGTTTTTGATCACATAGCCATTGTGAGATGTCATATGAACCGAGTCTTCGTTTCCATCCTTGGCAGAGGGTGCTTGACAGGGCAAGAGAATACGAATGGGTTTGTAAGGTCCCTTGATAACAGAATCCTCCATCATTGGTGCGATCAAGAACAGTCGGGGGGTATCATCCTTGGAATCCGTAAAGCTCCTGGTTGCTGGTGAATTGTTGTTGTTATTATTCTATGAAAAGTGAAAGGAGGGTGAGCATAATGCTGGTACTTGATGGGCTTTGGACAAAATGAGCAAAGACGTACCAATAACGTTCGGATCATGTCTGCATGCCGCAGTTTGGCCTCGACAACTTCCTGACCCATACGATACTCAGCGAGTGTCATACCAGGGTTTGATCCGGCCAATGTCGACGAACTACCAGAAGCAGGAGGAGTAGGACGAACTGGGGAAGACACCGTGCTGGTAGCTGAAGAGTGTGAATGCGTTAGAGGCGGTCGTGGAGTGGTTGTCTGTACACCAGGAGGTCGATATATCTGGTTTGCCTGGCTGGCCAACAACGCATGAACCTGTGCTGGCCTGAAGGGCTGTGCCTGCGCCTGCGCAGCTGGAGGTCGATAAGGCTGTGGCGTCTGTGACGTTGGGGACTGTATGACCGATACCGGTCGATGTTGCTGTTGAGGCGATGTCGAAACCGCAGGGAACGTATTGGATGAGGAAGAAGAATGTGCAATTGGCGGTCGATAAGGCTGCGAGGCTCCAGCTGAGGCAGGTTGAGGAACTGGGGATGTTATTTTGGATGTTGGTGGAGTTGGTGATGAGGCCGTGGAAATATAAGAAACCGGCCGACTGGACTGGGAACCTGAGAAGGTTATGCTCGATGATGAATAAGAATGCGCAGGCCTTGGGGTGGCAGACCCTGTTGCATTGGTGGTTGGCTGGGTTCCAGCATGAGATTCTACGACAGTGTGCGGCGCCTTCGAACTGACATTGTTGGTGGGCGTGGTGATGATATTGTCGTTGAATGTTTGTGGGTTTCTGATCACTGGTGGAGCCGGTGGAGCCGGTGGAGCCGCTGGCAAACGAGTTACGGATGGTGTGCTCTTCAGGGGCTCGACCGAAGGTTTGTCCTTAACGAAAGTCGTGCTTACTGGGTCTTCCTTTTTATCCTGGCCCAGAGAAAGCTTGGAGATCCCAGTCATGGTGTCCTGAACAGAGACAGGTGGTTGATGAAAGTGCTTCTTCTCGTCAGTAATGATGGTTGTGAATGAGATCGGGGCTTTCTTTTCCGGCATGAAAGGTTGAGGAATAGGCATGGCTGGATATGGCTTAGAAGAGGTATATGATGGTGGAGGATCGTTGTAGCCCATGAACGGCGTTGGAGGTTGGCTGTAGTTCATGAGTGGAGTGGGAGGTGGTTTTGGAGACGTTTGATGCTGGATTGGCGGTCTTGGAGACGTTTGGTGGTGGATTGGTGGTCTTGCGGACGCTTGGTGATGGAGTGGTGGGCTCGTTACGTATGGCTGCTGCTGAATATGAGAGGGAGCGGGCGATGTAGCCTGGTAATGATGCTGGAGAACCGGAGTGCTTGGTGGTGCAGCCTGGTAGAAAGTCTGGTTCTGAGTAGCCGGTTTGGCGGGCTGGTACTGATGTTGGACCTGAGCTTGCTGGACCTGCTGTGCCTGCTGCATCTGCTGCATCTGCTGTAGCTGCTGTAGATGTTGTGCCTGCTGTGCCTGCTGTGCCTGCTGTGCCTGCTGTGCCTGTTGCATCTGTTGAACCTGATGAGCTTGCTGCTGCTGTATCTGCTGCTGCTGTATCTGCTGCTGCATCTGCTGCTGCATCTGCTGCTGCTGCATCTGTTGAACCTGCTGAGCTTGTATCTGCTGCTGCAGTTGCACTTGTTGAGGTTGTCCATGGTGGACATACTGGAGTTGCACAGAAGCTGGTTGTTGAACAAGGATCTGGTGTTGAACCGGCTGATACACTTGCTGCTGTACGACCTGATGCTGCGCGGCCGGGTGCTGCTGGACATATTGAACCTGCTGTGTCTGGGCAGCTTGTCCGGGTTGCTGCTGTACATAGACAAGAGTTGTCTTGACGGTTTTGTTGGCAGTGTAGGGCGAGAGCCAGTAGTCTAGGCCCATCGAAGCTGCAGGATATATTAAAA
>Ga0247824_10001044_pt1 | contig 14785 bp, 17 predicted proteins | sample 13C_PalmiticAcid_FD_194412 | JGI IMG/M metagenome (GOLD analysis project Ga0247824, IMG submission 194412) | Soil microbial communities from agricultural site in Penn Yan, New York, United States - 13C_PalmiticAcid_Day48 | ecosystem: Environmental > Terrestrial > Soil > Agricultural land... | reverse complement strand
TCCCCCAACAGCGCCAGAGCCGCTTGAGCCGCCCGACCATGCAATCCGCACCCGCCAGCACCACCAAACCGCTCAGCCACGACAGTCTGCACAAACCTCACCCCTCTCTCCTCTCCAGATGTGACAATAACCTGCGACACAGCCGCCTCCCTCCCATCCTCACCCTTATCCCCAGACACAAGCACAGGCACAGGCACAGGCAACCTCATCTTCCGCAGCGCCACAACCCCCTCTCCCGCCTGCGCAACCCCCAAATGGGCATGCCACTCCACCCCCGCCGCGCGCGGCAGCTCCTCCACCTCGGCGACAAACAGCGGCGGCACCGCCTGCCCCCCGGCCCCCTCGCTCCTCGACGACGACGACGCACCCAGTACATTTCGATCCGGCAACGCCTGCTCCCCCTTCTTGCCGTCGCCATCGCCGCCCGCAAAGGTCATGTACGCCGGGTTGTACTTCCTATCCCAGAGATCCGGTCCGTTCTCGTCCTCCTCCTCCTCCTCATCCTCGCCCTCAGTAAGGGAAGCGTGAGCAGTCCTCCACGCTCTGGCGGCTAGTCTCGCCTTGGCGGCCATCTCCTCCTCGCCCGCCGCTTCCCCGGCAGTAGCAGCAGGGAAGTACGCCACGGCGCTGGTCCACCACTGCACGCCCATCTCGGTGCCAATGCGCCAGAGATGCTGTAACGAGAGGGTGAGCTGCAGCGGGAGGCGATCTTCGCTGTTGCTCCCGGGCGGGAGCGCCATGGTGGACGGTACGAGGGGGATCTGGCCTGCGATGCTGACCAGTCTCGGCCCCGAGGGAGTATCCGAGTCTGTCGAGAAAGAAAGGCTGGCCACGGGGATGGAGACGGCCTGGCTGTACGGGCCGATGTTGGCGGGCGCCCAGTATGAGCGAGACTGCACGTGCAAGCCGTGGCGCTGGCCAGGCTGGAGAGCAGTGTGAACGGTGAGGTAGATGGCGATGTTTGCGTCTGCCGCGTCGCCGCAGGATATGGTGACGCGGGAAGCGGGGTTGGGCGCGTCGAAGAGCGTGCCGTAGATGCTGTTCACGGCAGGAAAGTCGGCCATGCGATGGAGGACCACCGTGGCGCTCAGGATAGCCGACGAGGGCAGTGAGTGCTGCCGCAGCCGCTGACGGATCTGTTCGACAATGGACTGCGTTTCTGCCTCGATGGAAGCTGACTTGCCACCGACGAAAGACCATTGCTGCAGCTTCTCGCTGGTAGAGGTCTGCAGAGATCCAAGTTGGGGCGAGTCCATAGGCTTTCCGTCTGGGCGGGACTGGTCCGCCGAAGACGAGTTCTCGACCTCTGCAAGAGACAACGCATCCAGCACTCCGACAAATTTGGAATCAAGCAGATCAGGGATCCTCACACTACCTCCGTCTTCAGATTCGTCCCCTTTCTCCTCCAACCTCGCATTCCGGAGGCTAAGCCAGGCACTCCCTCCCCCCTCCGCAACAACGTGCCGATCCTTTTCATCCACCACGATCCGCTTCTTGAACAGCGCCGACGGCCCGTCCAGGACAAGCGTCTCAAACTCTCCGCCCTCTCCGATCACCGCCCCCGTCTCGGCAGCTCCAAACCGCCGCATCGCTCTGGCAAGCTTGCCCTTGCTCCCGGGTCCTGCGACATTGGTCCAGAGAAACGAGTCGTCCAACCCGCCGCTGGCCACCTTGATGATGCGTGCCTCCATGCCCGCAGCCGCCATGTCATCCAGCAGCTGCGCATCGGATCCCGCGGCGGGGTCTACTGGCCCCGGGGTGGGGAGCACGGGAAACTTCCAGAGGTAAGCGAGCGGTGTCAGCCCGAGGCGGGTTGCCACCGATTCCACGCGCGTGCGCTGGTATGTGCTCAGGATGGCGCCAGCACAGATGGCGTTTGCTTCCGGGTGGGCCTTCTTGATGGCTTGGAGGAGCGGGACCATGGACTCGGTCTCGTCGGTGTCCTCGGGCGCCGTGCCATCGCCGGGCTCGTCCGCTGACCCGGGTGTCCGGCACCCCTGGAGTCCACCGGAGCCGGAGCCCGCTCCGGGCCCCGAAGCGGTGGAGCGCCGGTAGTGGGAATACTCCTTCCCATGTTGGGTAGCGCCGCCGGTGATGGCTTGGCGGTAGAGCGGGATGCCAGTAGCCTCGGCATAGAGCGGGATCACCTGGTGGCCCACCGTCTGGTACATGAAGCTGTTGAGATCGTGCTCATCCTCATCTGCGAGGGGGACCTCATTTCCAGCCACTCCACCCTGATGATCCGGCAGAATGGCCGCAGGAGACAGATCCTGGTTCGGGCCCTTGTTCGGACCCTGATGCAGTCCACTGCCAGGGGTGGACTCCGGGGTCAAAGCCAAGCCGGCGGCACTAGCCGCTGGGGTGGCGGAAATGGTGGCGGCCGGGGGATGTGAGGTCTCATCAGCGGGCCCAAGCTCCTCTGGCAGCGCAGGGTGCAGGTTGGCGAGAGCGACGACGCGGTGCCCGTTGGCTCGGCAGTGGAGGAGGGAGAAGAAGCTGTCCTTACCCCCGGAGACTAGGGCAATCACGTTGAGCCCGTCGGCTTGTGTTGGCGGCATTCTGGCCAGACTTGTCGAGGTTCGTGCACAAAGGGCGTGGCTTTGTTCTTAGTCTGCAACGGAAGAGACTGACGGGATTTGTGAACGAAACCGAACCATTGACAGCACCCACACCGGATCGTCCCGCACGTGGATACCAGCCAGTGGTTTGTTTCGCTGAGTCGATTCCCGGCCCCGAGCCTGGCTTCCACACATCAACGCAAATCGAACGACGCCCCCAATCGAATTTTCTCTCGAGATTCCACCGCCGGCAGACGCAAATGAACGGTTCGGCCAGATTGGCGAGCCATTAGTTCTCACAGCGGAAGAGGCGTGCCGGCCGTGATTTCGAGTTTGGCATCTGGCCGAGTTGGGCAGACCATCGATTGATTTTGGTGGAGTGGCGCCCATGGAATGGGATTTGGCAGCATGCTCATTGGGCACCGGCCGTGCCCCGGGGGGTCGGTGGGGCCGGCCCCGGCTGGGTGGTCCTCGGGCCAGGTAATTTCGCCTGGCAAAGCCACCAGTCACCATTGTGCTTGGCCGGGACAGCGGGCTGCCAAAATAGAAAAGAAAAGAAATCGAAGGTGGAATGTTTGTTTTGGGAATGAGAATGCGAAATAAGGACCCGCAAGGTGCTTCTTTTTGCCACAGGTACAGAAACTGGAAGGTACGCGGCAGTTTTTTGAGGAAGAAGGGCAGATCCGGAGCACGCAGCGTGGGGCCGAAGGCAGCCGCAACACAGGGCCAGACAGGCCGGTTGAAGCCACATGTCCGGGGTGACTGCCTGTTGCAGAATAAGCTCGCTGCTCATGTCTCAGAAGCTCAGATAGCTTCGGCGATCCTCACGTGTGAGAGTCTGATCCTTGCCTGTCACCTCAGCAGCGTCTTGTGTCTCACAAGAAAAAGCGACAAACAACACACCACACTGCAAAGATCCTCGCGGGCGGCGCCACCCACGGTAGTTCAGTTCTGTGCAATCCACCGCATGTGAGAAATGGCACGTTACTGGAACGTTACTGTCTTGGGAATGAGGATTAACTTGGCAATCAAGCCATGTTTTAACTTTCATGCAAACCTACCGCCACTGATCACTGGCTTTGTGTGACCTGCACAACGCTAAGCTCTTTACCTCCAGACACAATTCACACCTTGATGGCTGGCAATCCCGCGAAAAACGTGAGCAGATGGAGAAGACAACCGGTGATAGAATCGAAGAAGCAAGACCGCTCCAAAAGGCTAAAATACAACAAGCACACCCCCACGTACAATCCCGCCTCCGCCTAAAAAGATCAAAACTGTGAAAAATGGTGAAAGGTTGTCCCAGAGCCCATGACGGTTGAGCCTGCTGCTCCGCCTTGTGCTGTACAATTACAACGAGTGTAGAGAACCAGAAAAAATGACGCGACGACAGGGTCGTGTGCGGTGAAAAGAAATCAAAAGATCAAACAACAAGGGACCGGCGTCCTCTCCTCCCATTTCTCCCACCGCCAGACCACCTCCCAAGCCTCGCAAAAACTTTTGCCGAGTCAGAAACGCCGTCGTCCGTGAGGGAAATTATGGCAGTGAACGCCACAAAATGGTTGAGAAATGGTGATGGTACATTCGCTCAGGCGGATGAATATACGCAAAAACGCTCAATCAGAAAATACACCCTTTTCCTCCCTTTGTTCTGCTTGTGATCCCCCCAGCCCTGGGCAGTAGCGCCGTGTGAAATGTGAAAACCAATTCCCTGGTCATGCCGGCGTCTCAATGGAGTGATCCCTCCTGTATGCTGTAGACCCCTCCCGGTTTGTGAATGTTGTGTCCCATGCCAGAGCTGAAGTCATCATGGTCGTATCGGGCATCAATGGCGACGGCACGTTCCAAAAAAAAAAGTGCGCAGTCCATCGACATTGTGAATAGTGTGCGAAGAAGCGAATTAATTTGATCCCACGCCCATGGGATAGACGACGCATGGGGTTGGATTACTCGGACCTCTTGCGCTTCTTCTTGCCATGGTCGCTGCCCTCGTCCGAAGACAGCTCGCTGGAGCTGCCGGGCACCTCGGCAGCGATCTGGAAGAGCACCCTGCCGAGGGTCTGGTAGTCCTCGCCGCCAGCCAGGCCGGGAGCGCCGTGCATGCCGGGGTGCGGGTAGCCACCAGGCATGGCCGCAGCGGCCGCCATGGCCTCGGGGTCGTCAATGAGGTTCATGACGATCGCCCCGGCGCCGTGGGTGCGCGCGTGTTGGGCGAGATTGTCGGAGCGCGAGAACTTCTTGCCGCAATCGCTGCACTCGAAGGGCTTCTCGTGGGTGTGGAGCGACCGGTAGTGGCGCTTGAGATGCTCCTGGCGGCGGAAGCGGCGGTTGCAGATGTCGCAGATGAAGGTCTTGGAGGGGTCCTCGGTCAGGGACTGCTTGCGTCCGCGGCGACTGGTGGGAGCCGGGAGGGAGGAAGAGCCGGCATTCTCAGAGCCCGAGTTGACCTCGGACCCATTCTTGGTCTCGGTGGCATTGCTGCTGCCGCTATCCTGGTTGTCGGGCGGGGACTGGCTCTTGGTGCTACCCGATTGAGAGTCGGCGACAGCGCTCATGATGGGTGTGCTGGTGTTCTCAGAGTTCTTTTGGCGCTTGTTCCGGTGCGAGTCGCTGTCCTCGCACGAGTCGGCTGGGCTGAGGAGGCTGTCGGCACCAAATGAGTCGCCGGCCTCAACGTCTTCGCAGTCGTCACCACAGAGGTAGCTGGATGCACTGAGCGACAGGGCGTCAGAGCTGGCGCGGGATCGGCTGATTTGCACGACAGAGCAGTCGCCGAGATTGACAAGACCGTTCACAAAGTCGTCCTCCGAGTCGAGGTCGGAGAGGGCGTCAAAGGAAGGCAGGTTGCTGCAGAGCTGCGAGTGAAACTCAAAGGAGGAGTCGGGTGAGAAAGCAGGTGTGGCGCCCCTGAGCACAAACTTTTGGTCTTCGTCCTCGCCCGCGCACAGAGTGGGCAGCGCCGAGAACTCGGGTGCAAGAGTGGAATTGACGGTGCCGACGGTCAGATTCCTCGGGTCGCAAAAGTCATCGGACGAGCTGGACCGAGCGTACGGCGAGGGGGAAGGTGAAAGTGACGGGCACGAAGATGCAGGGGAGAGGAGATCGAAAGGCTGCGTGTTGATGGGAGCAACGGGTGCCTGTGCTTGCGAGGGCAGGTACACTGTTGTTGCGAGTCCGAGTTAGCGACCGAAGCAGTCCCGATTTTTTTTTATTAGGGAGTGCTGCAAAGCAAGGGCCAATTCCCAACCGCAACTTGCGAACCAAAAAGGCAGCCAATTGTTTCTCACTTGATGCGCTTGGGCAGCCACACAAACAAAAAAGCATTGCAAAATCATGACCAAATTCCAGAACAAAAATGAAGCAAGAGAGAGGCCTACCAGGTGTGAGCGGGGGGGATGCGCATGCAGACCAGTCCAGGTTGGGGAAGCTCTCGAGCTCCCCATCCATGTTGCACGCCTCCTTGCCGTCGAGGCCCGAGAACATGGGGTTCAGCGGCGTCTGCAGCATGTCACAGCTGCCGGGGCTGCTGATGACACTGCCCGACGATGAGAGCGGCGGGGTCGCCGGGGAGTAGAACCCCTCGGCCTCGCACAGCTCCGTGTCCAGCACGATCGTGGGCTTGTGGGCGATGGGCATGGGGGATGCCACGGGGGTCAGTGTCGACGGAAGCATCGGGTAACCCTTGGGCAGCAGCGGCGGTTGCGAGCACGACGAGCCGGGCCGCGAGTAGACGGGTGTCGAGGGCAAGGGGGCAACGATCGGGAGCATGGTCATCTGTGGTGGGAGCCCGGGGTGCTGCTGTGGGATGAAGCGGCCGTGTTGCCGGCTCTCCGGGTTCGGGTCCGGGCTGTAGAAGAAGAAGGCCGGGCCGTTCGGCTGCGGTGTCATCATGGTGTCCATTTCGGCGCTGCTCGTTGTTGTCAGCCATGCAGTCCCTGCGACGACCAGTGCTCGGACGGGTTACCAACCAGCTTGGTGACTCAATATCCTCTTTCTCTCTCTGTGTCGTCGTTTAAGTATTAAGTATGTAGGTATTGGGCTTAGTGTACAGGCTGTGTCGGAAGCGTCGTGTGTGTCGGCAGTGGCCTAATGATGGTGTGGGTTCGGTTCCGCTTGGTAAAGAATGGATGGCAGTTGTGATCGTGAGATCAAACAACAAGGCCGGTTATAAGTCTCGAGGAGGATTGTTGTACATGGACTCGTCCGAGGATGCCTTCTGTCTCACACACTCTTCTCTATTGTCCGTCTCTTCGCTATCGTCGCATGGAAGTCGAGGAGGAGGAGGGTGAGGGCAGGGTTGAGGATGAGGTTGGCTGAGAGCGAGCTGATGTAAATGAAGGGCAGGAAATATATTCCAAAGGCTCGAGACCGGAAAGAAACAAGAACCGACAAGCTAAATGAAGAAGAAAGAGGGGATCACACGTCCGGGTCGACAGGTCTGCCCATGGTGGAGAGGAGGGAGCGTCGAGGAAGGGAAGCCCTGGCGGATATGTACAAGACGGTCACTCTAGCCCACCCAAGATCAACGGCGGAGAGGTCGCAGCGAGAGCGATGGTCGCCCGACTGGCTGGCCGGCCGGGAGCCCACCCATGGGTGCGCCGTCTCGCTTGGATTGACAAGGGCCAGGACCAGGAGGCCACAGGCCGACCAGGACTGGTCCGCTGGCCCTTGCGACCCCTGTCTGCATGTCTGGGGCAAGGTGGAGAGGCGACATCAGATGGGTGGGTTCCTGGGTGGAGGATGGCGCAGCGATTAGCAGAAGTTCTAAATCGGGAATGGTCCGGCCATGCCCTCGGAAGTACCACAGAACTGAGGGTACATTGGCCCACAGAATGCCCGCTAGCGGCCTGGCGGTGCCTGCACATCCAGCCGAGAGAGGGTTGGTTCCTGGGAGCGCTGGGTCGCTCCCGATGGTGGGTGGTTGAAGAGGCCGTGCTGTCCCCCCACTTCCATCGCCTGCTTGTCTGCTTGCTGCCCACTCACCAGCTGCCCGCCCCCCATCCTCCGCCTGTGGAGGTGGTGGTGTGTCTGGTCTGGTTTAGTCTGGTCCTGTCTGGGTGTCTGGCGGAGTGGTGGAGTTGGTGTCTTCATTCCGCACTGCTGGTCTCGGGCTCAGAATGTTTTGGACGTTGGGCGGCAGCAGATGGAATCCAGCGAGCAAAGCAAGCCCACAGACACCAACACGTTTGGCGACCTTGGCTGAGCGCTCAGGCTCTCCGGAATGGCGAGTGATAGTGTTGCAGAGCATCCAATCCAGACGAAGCAGGATCCTGCACAAGAAGACATTTTTCGCCGTTCAGTGGGCGCAGTGCATGGCTTCTGGCCAACGGGAGCGAGCGAGCAGATGCATAAAGCCGGCCGTGATGGCCTCCGCAGACCTGATAGGCGGGGGATACCACTCAGGCCTCCCTCCACAAAACTTGCACAGAAAAGACGCTGACCGAGGCGCGGCGTCGAAGAGCAAGTTTGGGCACACCCATTCGCTGCACCAGATCAAGTCACACTTGCTCTTCCCTGCCCGCTGGCCAGTCACAACCGCAGCTGCAGCGCTGCAAGGGACGAACCACCACGCAGCCCAGAGAGGCCAACTTGCATCACGGGAGCCCGAGAAAATCAACAGCGTCGCGCCGCCTGATTGTGCGCATCGCGACCGGCGGGGCCGGCACTACGGCAACAACGGGTTCCAGCGGTTGGCTCAAGCTGATCACAGCCATCTTGGTTGCCTCGAGTGACTGGAAATGCGGTTGCCATTGATCGCCGGGTAGCGAGCCACGGGACAGAATGCGCTGCCGCGGCTTTCATCATGCTCTCTGCCTGGTCGAAACGCAGTCGAAGCGGTCCGTCCAGGTAGTGTGACGGTGAGGAAACGCGCAGCGAATCATGGTTGCCGACCGTCGAGAATAGCATTGAAGAGGGTGTCGGGTAATCCTCCGACCGTTTTCATGCTGTTTCCAGGAAATCAGTCTTCTTTATTTATCGATGCATCCCGGATTAGGTGGGTGAGATTCCAGGAATGGCTGCTGCTGTGCTGTGTAGAGAGGTTCTAAATCTGTTCAGCAGCCCAAATGGAAGCGGGTGGTCGATGGAGTTTGGGTGCGCGGCAAGTGGACTGCCATTATCGCCGACTACATCATGCAATCGAAAGGCGCCGGCGTCGACAACCGTCATCGAAGGTGATCGCCCCTCCCTCTGATCTGACAGTCTCCATCTCCAGCGCCGTCCAGTGCCTGCAGTCAGCCTGACGGTGCCCCGCCGCTCCAGTCGAGCGCTCCCAATGGAAGATGCAGGCTGCTCGGCGGGTGTCCAGTGAAAAACATGAAACAGCCGAGAGGCCGTTGCAAGAGCAGGCGACATGTCGATCACAGCTCGGGCAAGGAGTGGCCATTCAGAACGGCAGGAACGCCAGAAAAAGTTTGTTGTGGATGGCCCAACGGCCACTCGGAAGGTTCGATGAAGGCGTCAAAGCCCCTCTTGGCTGCGCCTGCAACCACTTAGAGGTGTGCCTGGCCAGTGACGCGGCAGCATCAACCACAGCGCGGTGTGACAGGACGAGACCCTAACCACAGGCGATGCGCCTTGGCCCACGCGGTTCCAAGCTGACCCAAGAACCACCGCCGCGATATTCTCCTCGTCCAATCTGGCTTCGTCTCTTGAATCACATGAAGTGCTCGAAGACCTCCGGGCAAACACGCGACCCAGCGGCCGCCGAGTGAGGCAGCCGTCAGCGAGGGCGTCATGGAACTGAGGTTGGCTTGGAACTCGGTCACTACACAGTAGGTTCCTGACTCACTTCCTGGGTCCCGGGACTTTTGAAATGACTTGCAAAATGTCCTAGCAAACAGCATTAATCCCTCCCCAACTGCATGTTTGGTTGCCGATCCTCTGATCCTCTGGTTACACCAACCCAACCCGAACGTTTCACTCACGTGCTTGAGAGGGCAAAGCACAGGACAGCCCTACCACCCCGCGTCGTCCACGAAGTTGCATCCAGCCATTCCAGCGCTGGAAAATTGAAATCACAGTGGCAGTCTGTAGTGTTCCAGAAGTTCTTTGCTCAACACCACTGGCGTTGACGATGCCCAACATGGGAGAATCTTCAGTGGCCGATCATGACCAGGTTGCCGGGTATTCAGTCTCGGCAGCCCAATGATCCGCAATAAATCACGCCCATGCTCACTCTGTGGTGTTGGCAAAATCGGACACATGGAATCTGATCGTTCCATCCTGCAGAGGAAAACGAACGAGGCACACAAAGTCGGCTCAAACGGATGCGCTTTCCAGCGGCGTCTCTGTCATGGCCACACCCACATCTCAGTCTCTCGACTGCTCGAGACCTCGACCCCGTCGGCCCGGCCTCCTCTTTCGAGCATGCCGCCGAGCCTGCGAACAGCCAAGGTTCTCGATGCTGCTCGCCATGGCGCTATCTTCCCCAGATTCGAAGCCGAGGATTGAAGCTATTCTGCAAGTGCCTGGGTCCGGGCGCGACGCTGGCTCGTCGGCTTGTACCGGTACCTCGCCCATACTTTTTGACCCCGCTCCTATGGGTGGAGTTTGGGTGCAGCAGCAACACACCCGGGCCACCTCCCACCGCGTCGCGCATTGTCCACTGAGCTGACACTGGTTTGCCTGAGGCTATCCACACAAACCGGACGATGGTGGATGCAGCAAATGGCCCGGACTTCGATCCTGATGCGGCAGCTCGCAGCTTTAGAGCAGAAGAAGAAGCCCGTTGGAAGAATCCTCCGGTGCTCAAAACCACGCACTGCTTCGACATGCGGGACAGCCAGCCCCTCCATGTGGCCCAGGTTGCCGTAGTCTTATCTGCGCGCGCTGTGTGGGCAAATCACGCTCAGGTTTCAACTCTGGTACCTGCCGTCCCTTGCATGCAGTCGACGCATGTTGGTGACAGCCGCACCATGCAGGTACATCACCACGCTGGGAAGATGCATCTATCGAGTCTGCGAGACTCGGCACGCCAGGTGCACGTCTCACACACTTGGGTGGAGCATTTGGAGATAAACCCGGGCTCGCCAGGGGTCCCAGGACCCTTTTCCTGTCTCGGATTAGCGGGCCCGGCTCCAGAGTTGGGACTTGTCAAATGCTGGTGGGCCTCCTGGTCTCGAACACGACGGCATCCTGCTCCGGGGACAATGGTGGGAGGTGTGGGTGCGGTCTTTTCCCATCTGCTCTGAGATGAAACCCTGGCTTGAGCCTGGCAAGGGCCGAATCGGCGGACTTGGGGTGGAACTTGGCAATATTTCGCCACCGTGGACCTGGGCCGTCGTCGAGGCTCGAGCCGGTGGGCGCCCCCAGGCACAAGGTCTGTTTGGGACACTTTAGCCAGAAAGAGGCGGCGATGGACCACGACGCATTCGCCAGCACGTGCCGGTCGCTGATCCCAGACGAGAACCGAGACGCATGTTTCTGAGCAAAAAAGCGACGGAAAAAAAGAAACAGGACGTGGTGGTCAACATCTGAACCTGAAACCAAGTGCCAATGAGGCCAGTCTCCAAAGCACGTGGAGCATCACACCACGACTGCTCTGGCATGTCTCCAGCACGTGGATTTCGACATGCCGCCTGCTTCGGTGTGTCAATCAGGTCGATGTGGCTGCCCACTCAAGGGAAATATTCCGCTCCAGACAGCAGCAATCCCAGCTCTTTGGGGGCCTGGGAAACCTGGTACGGACCGTTGACGAACGGGCCGCGGAGGGGACCCGTGGCAATCACCAAGGATTTTGATAGCACGGGTGAGCTATTCCCCAAACGGGAGTGCAATGCCGCGTCGGTGACCTCCCCGGATTTGCGGGAGGTCGCGCTTCTCGTGAATTAGGCTCCAGCATTAAACCCGATGTGGTACTGGCCACTTCGCTTGTGCTCTGGCGAGCGACGCTTCCACCGCCTTTTCCCATCCCCATGCAGGCCGTCTCTCCGAACCTTGGATTTCGCATTCTCGGGTCGCCGCCAGTGGCCGCACCGGGGACACGGTTGGCCAACATGCCCATGTTCGGGGAATTTTTTTTTTGCACTTTGGATGGGTTTCTGATCTGACCTTGATGCCACCACAGCGGCAACAGCAGCGGCAACAACAGCGGCATGTCGCGGAGAGAACTTTGAAGCATGGATTCCACAAGGGTACCCGAGCTGCCGAGCTCTCTCCAAGCAGGTGGCGTCCGAGTTTGTGCAACCTTCTGGTCGCATGGCTCGCCTCGACCAGATCCAGAATTGAACACCCAAGCACGCCGGGGTCCTTCAACGTTGGCTCACTGCCGTCTTCTCAGCGATCGACACGGGCCCCAATAACGTTGCCGTGTCTCGAGCAAAGCAACAAGCCACCGTCAATCTTCCCACAACAGTTGCCGATGGCGCAATGTATCTGCAACGCGTTATTTCCCGTCTCGGCGATGGGCAGCACGACCAACTGGGTGCCATCCAATCGTAGCACCCTGCCGTCCGCTGCCTGTCCCCCACCGCCCCAGCCCTCGCTCGCACTCGGATCCACTAACGCAGGAACAGCACACGGGCAACACGGGCTCGCCAATGGGGGCTTTCCCGTGCCCATGCTGATGGGTCTTCTCGAAGGTTTCAGGGTCCAATTTCGCAGCATTGAGAACGCCACCTCACAATTCAAGCTTGCAAGGGCCAGTTGCCGTTTTGGTTCTGACATTCCCGACAGGACCCCAGCAAAGCTCGGCCACTTCCCGACCCAGTTCCAGCACGCCGGGCGATGGAGAGGTTGTCGCGGTGCGGGTGTTGACAGCTTCAGGCTGACTCGTATTTTGGGGAGGACCCGTCGCGCTGCGCAATGACGTCCTGCGAAATATGTGACGCTTTCTCTGACTGAGCACCACGAGCATTGCCTTGCTCTCATCCATATCCACACTTTCACTCCGCCCTCTGAGGAAAGGCCCCAAGTACGGTCGGCATATGCTGAGGCATGCAACCACCAACCAAACCACTAAACCCCGCCATCCACCGATTCCACACCCTGGCCAATTGGCCAACGGTTCCTCATCGCTGGATGCTTCAATGCATCTGAAGATCGGCGGTCCATTTACGTAAGGTATCGATTCCGCCGGCGCTAGACCCCGAAGCTTGGGGACGCCGTCAGCATTAGCGCCCCGGACGGACCTCAGTCGAGAGGGGTACCGTGCACCTCGTCCTCGGCATCCCCAAGTTTTGGTATCCGGACGGGAACCATACGGGAGGGAACCTTGTGTTGACGGGACGGGCTGACGAGAGCGATCCTTGGAAACTCGCAATTGCCCTGGCTGCATATCCGCGGCGACCCTCGTCGAGAGGTTGGGAAGAGACAGCAAATGCTGATAAGGTCTCTGGTTCGTGGGGTTTATTAGCTTGCCCGCGATAAGATGCTGCAGCCAAGCATCGAGCGGATTTGTGAACTCCACGGATCGAGTTTGAGTTCCTGGCGTCGATACTAACTATCAACTATCTGACCTGGCGATAGCTTCATAACGTTAACCCACGGACGTTATCTGCGTGGGACTGACAGTTTCCACCCGGTCACTTTGCCAAGGCTATTCGTGTTCAACTAGGTACCGTGGGAACGATGATGGCCGGACAGTGTAGGCTGTGTTTGTTATCGTCATGCTTCTCAGCGTACCTTGCTTTTCCTCCCCAACACGCCATCAAAACGCGCCCAGGCTGAAAAGGTCCTCCGCTGCGCGCACAAACACTACTGATGTGGCGTCGACATAGCGTGTTAGCCACAGCGACGTGTCACTCGCTCCCAAGTTTAGCCATTGAAGTCGAGGTGCAGGGTAGGGATCTCTTTTTCCGTCTCAGGTCGCCTGGCCGGTATCAGCTTCATCCCAAGATGCCAGTTGAGGCCTCGTCCAGACCTCCAAGAGCCCACAGGCACAACGCTACGCAACGGATCAGTTCCGCAGCAATCGCCTCGCAGAACTTGGCGCTGTCCAAACTCCAAAGCTGACGGCGCATGGTGGGGTCCAACCGTGCCCTTCTCGCTGTCGAGTCGCTGCAGGGCTCGGATCAGGAAAGAAAAGCCTGCACATCCTCATCCTCTTGCATCGAGACCAAACGCCCTCGCCACAGACGCACCTGCAGCACGGCAGACCAGCCCCGGCCCCGTTCATTGGTCTGTGCCTGTTCCGGCCGGCAAGCCACCGCGTTCCCCTCCCTGCAGTCCCCGGCCTCCGCTGCCGGACTCACCTCAGCACCAAGACCTCGACGCCGTCCATGCGCAGGCCGAGACTCCGTCCGGTCTGGTCTCTGGCGTTTAGGGCACACACACACATACACACACACACACACACACGCACATTCACACACACAAACTCTCTCACACACCCTCTCTGTCGCTCTCTCTTAGTTGTCGTGTGGGCCTTGCTTGAGGCTGAAACGCGGCAGTTCCTCTCACCGTGCCGCAAACCAAGAGTTGGACAATTGCACAGCACCGAGCCCGTCAGAAGTCTCAGAACTGGTCAGTGTTCTCGCCGACGCCGGCAACCAACCAGAACACTCTCCTCCCAAGCCCCCAACAACAAGTGCCGGACATCAGGGGGGAGGCTGCTGCAGGCGTTGTGAAGTTTTTTGTGTTGCGTCCAGCCCACCATGCAGGGCGACACAGGGCTTAACTGGTGATGACACAACCTGTTGAATGGAGGGGAAGCCGGCGTGCTGTGGCACGCAGAATCAGTCATTTTCGGTCTTGTCGTGTCGTAGGGCTGCGTGATGCCGGCCTGGAGAGGGCTCCAAGTGGATCAAACGTTTGCTTGCACTGCGATCCCAGCAGCCAGTTCCCATGCCACACCCATTGACGCAACACTCAGAAATCCGGAATCTGGAAATCTGAAATCCGCCTTTCCCTTACATAAATCCCAAGGCTCTCATGCCATGCCAACTACCGAACCAGTAACGAGCTGCAACCTGCAACCCGCGCCTTTGCCCCTCTGCCGCAAGGCGCGGGGATCCGAGGACAGCCCGTCTCTGGAACCGACTCTGACTGGCTCACACCCGCGATCCGTGTTACCGCGCCCGCCCGTGTGGTCCAAGCTTGCGAGGCCCGACGGGCAGGGCGGGGAGGGGAGGGGAAGGAGGGAGGGCCTGTGTGCCTGGCCGGCCGGCCGCCTTGCACGGCCTCGCTGCCGGCACTCCAACAAACCTTTCGTCATGCAGGCAGCGGTTGGCGGGCCTCCCGAGGAGACCAGATCGGGGGTCTGCGAAGGTGGCCGCAGTGATGTGATG
>Ga0247824_10001043_pt1 | contig 14800 bp, 6 predicted proteins | sample 13C_PalmiticAcid_FD_194412 | JGI IMG/M metagenome (GOLD analysis project Ga0247824, IMG submission 194412) | Soil microbial communities from agricultural site in Penn Yan, New York, United States - 13C_PalmiticAcid_Day48 | ecosystem: Environmental > Terrestrial > Soil > Agricultural land... | reverse complement strand
CCCTCAGATCATACACCTTGGCGCACGCGGCAGGATACACCCCGACCCCCCTCCTTGCGGCCCACACCGCCTTCCTCCTAGCCTCCGGCTCGCGATCCCCCGGCGTCACGCCGTCCTCGAACCCCAGCCCCCACCCATACAGACAGTGCAGCTTGGCGCTCATCTGGTACTCCTCGCGCGGCCGCCGGGGCCGGCGCCAGCCGAGCGCGGTGCGCGCCTTGCGCGGGCGGCGGCGGGTGTCGTCGTCCGGGTCGGACTCGGAGCCCGACTCGGAGGGGTACGCGGTGGCGAGGTAGTGGACCGTGTTGTCGAGGCCGTCGAGGCCCAGGGCGCGGGCGTGCTCGAAGAGGAAGGAGCGGGAGAGGAAGTTGAGGCGGGCGGCGGGCTCCGAGAAGAGGGTCGTCAGGAGGGCGGCGTTGAAGGACGGGGGGAAGGTCTGCGCGCGGGTGTGGCGGGTGGTAGATGTGGAGGAGGAGGAGGAGGATGATGGGGTTGGGGCGGGCACCGTGACGGCGTGGTTGAGCAGGCGGGTGACGGTGCGATACACAAAGGGGAGGTGGCCCTGGATCTCCCGGTCTCGCGGGCTGTCTTTGGGGGAGCAGAGGTCCTTGAGGGTGACGATGTCGTGGAGCTCTTGCTCAAAGTCGAGGTCCCTGGTGGGTGGTTCATCCTGGGAAGTGTCAGTTCAGTGGGTGCGCCACGGCAAGTGAGTAGAGGAGGTCACATACGAAAAGGCGTAGATAGATGGCTCGGCAGAGGGCATTGTTGCCCTTGATGAAGTTGTTCAGAGCCTGGCACGCCAGCGGGATCCGGGCCAGGTCCTCGGGATCAACGTGGCTGAAGATGTTGTGGAGGAGCTCCGGCGGAAGGTGCGTCAAGGTGGCCATCCCGAGCCGTGTGTGAATCGGTAACGCTATTCGTCCGTCTCACGGTGGTGAACAGCTCAGACTGTGACGTTCGTGAAGGATCCGAGATGAGAGCAGATGTCTGGGTTATGCTCGACTCGAGTCGTACCACAGCACACAAACGCAAACGCAAACGCAGCGAAAAGTCAGTGGGGTGCACAAATTTCTTCCGTTTGACGTGCGGGACAAGGGAGATGAGATGACCTGCACCGCTCTCTTGGGGTCGTTTGAATTTATTGCGTCGACTGTGTAAGAGGAAGCCGCCAAGAACATGGAACGAACGGACCAAAAGGTTTCTTATCTCCACATCTCCACACAAATCCCGAAGCTCTGGGAGGCGGGCAGAGCTCGGAGTGGACCCCGCAAGTTGCACCATCCATCCACAGCTTCAGGAGAGAGACCCGAGATCACAATTCACAAGCACCATAGCACATCACATCACACACACACAAAACCGTGCATCGTCAAAATCATTTATGTATCTGAAAGTGCAGCAAAAGGGGTATAGGTAGTAGACAACAAAAGAAAGCATCGAAAACGATTTGCCGAGCAATGCCCGCTAGAAAGAAGAATGCCCCCCTCCGGCCCGCCAAATGTTGCTCCCCGCTCTTTCATCAATCAATGCCTCGCCGCCCAGATATATGTATCTTTTTGGTGAAAAAAATCTCCCAGCCACCCACCGCCTAATCCGTCCCATCATGTTTCTCGTCCCTCCAGAATAATTATCAACCCCCGATTACAAACAAGAGGTGTGTACAGCCAAAAAAAAACAAAGCCCAACCGCCTGGCAAGACTGCTCACGGAACATTCTGCCCCGCGTTGAGGTGAATGCAGTTGTTCACCAGCGTGGCTCCCTCGTGCAGCAGCTCCCAGCGCGAGTCGCCAAACGCGTCCTTGAGCACCATCAGCACGGGCGTGTTGTGGCTGATGCCCTTCATCGACTTGAGCTCCTCCGGGGACGACACGCTGCCGTACTTGACGAGGTACTCGCGCATGAGCCGCAGCTTCTCCTGCTGCGTCGTCGGCATGGGGATGTTGGGGCTGGCTCCCTCGAGTGCAAACCCGTAGCACCACACCACGAGCGCCGCGAAGTAGAGCACCCACGGCCGGTTGAGCAGCACGTCGTCCCGCGCCGAGTACGGCTCCTCGGTCCGCCCGTAGCCCCCGTTCGACCCGGGCGTGCCGACCGTGTCCGGGAGCATGACCGACTGGAGGAACTTCAGGGCGTAGTACGTCGCGTCGCGCGCCTTGGCCGAGGGCGCCCAAATGTCCTTCATCCGCCGCTGAGCGCTGTTAAGGTCCTGCGGTCCTATTGCCCGACCCAGCAGCCTCTTGGCCCTCGCAAAGATCTGGCAATCGACAATGTCGACGTGCATGGCCATGTGCGCCAGGTGATGCAGCACAATGCGGCTCTCAAACACCACGTTGGCCTCGTTGCGGTTCGCCGGGTCGTAGTTGTAGGGGTCCGCCGAGACGTCGCCCCGCCTCAGTAGCGTCTTGTCAAAGTCGCTCTTCCACGAGTCAAACGCCCGCGTGAGCGTGCCCCGCCACTTGTCCCGCCCGCCGAGCGCCTGCGAGACTCCGCCACCCAGAGAGTTGACCTGGAGATCTCGCTGGTTCATGTGCCAGCTCACACTAAGAAGACCGGCCATTAGGATGGTGCGCCCAAACGAGTTGGTCTGCACTTCTTGGCTGCTCAGCGTCCGCTTGAGCCCCTCGAGGAACGAGATGGCCTTGTTGCCCACCGACATGAGGTTGGACTCGATCCGTGCCACCTCGGGGCCGCTCGTGGCTTTCCACAGCTTGTCGTCGCACGGCAGCGGCAGCCGCATCTCGTGGGCGACCATGACCGTCGAGTGCCCAAACATGGTGGCGTGGATCGAGTCGATGACAAACGCCGCAAACGCCGCACGCCGCGTCGCCTCGTTGGTGATCCAGTGGTTCCACCATTCTTCGGGGGTGTGGGCGATCCCCGACGTCGACGACTGCCGGGACCCGTTCGTCTTGTCGTCTCGCGGGTTCGGCGGTGAGTCCAAGGCCGACTTCCCGATCAGAGCCCTCCCACGACGCATAAGAGTAATAGTCGTCGCGTGGTGGATGTGGGCCCGCTCGTGCAGTTCTCTGGTCGAGTACATCTTCTCATAAAGTTCCAAGAGCAGCAGCGTCTGGAACACCCATAGTTTGGCCGGCGGCCTGCAGTTAGGATCCTGGAACATCTCCCACCGAAGATGCCACGCCAGGAAATTGGAGAGCTGTGCGCCGGCCTTTGTGACTTTCTGGCCGTGCGCCTTGTCCAGGCACGCGGCTCCGATCGTCATCATGGCGATCAGCAGCAGATTCGGCGTCTTGTCGGGCGAGAAGGTCGGCTTGTGCAGGATGGGCACCTGGTCGCTGAAGTGCACCCAGTACGACCCAATGTACGACGCCATCATCTTGCGGCTGAGCATGTGAGTGTCGTCATTGCGATCGCCCTCGATGATTGTATCACGCTGCCGCTCGACCGGGGCATGGCCGTTCTCGTGGAACCTTTCCCTAATAAACTCAAAGATCTCGGCGGCCTTCTCTTCCGAGATGACGGATTCAGGGAGGTTCTGGTCCAGGAGGTTTGTGACAGACATGACCTGCTGCGTTCCGGCCGTCGCGGGGAAATAGCCCAGTTGGTTCGGATCGTTAAAGTAGGGCATGTTGTACTGGTTCGAAAACTCGCCATAACTGCAGCAAGAGTCAATACACACAAGACGTTCAATAGGGAGACGGAGACGCACTTGAATCCCTGTATCGGAACACCGGTCATGGGGGACCCTTCGCCGCTGTTGAACAGATACGCCACGAAGTCCTCTGGAATCGCAACATAGGGCGATTTGTTAAGGAGGTTGTCACTTCCGAATACCGGCATGGTCTGTTGCATGCTCATCTGGTCCAGGAGCATCATCTCACCGGCCGCCTGGGGCTGCTGGTCGTTGTACTCGGCCGACGTAGAGGGTGCATATGTTTGCTGGTCATCCCGGGCCGCGGTACCAGCAGCCGAAGCGTTAAAGTCTGATGGCGGGAGGCTGAAGGGCGGGAAGTTTTGGGGTGCGACATAAGGCATCGCATGTGCGGACTGGGGCGTGTTGTGTGACTGGCTGTGATAGCCTGGTTGCGTTGAAATGGGGGACAACACGCCATACGGGCCCACGTTGGTGTGTATCGACGGCCGGCGCGCATCGGGGTTCGACTGTTGTGCTTGCCGTGCCATGTGCGCGTAGTTCGGATCATGATGCATGTAGTCGATGCCGTTCGGCGCTCCGTTTGCGTAGGTAGTCGGGGGTGTGTTGGTCATGGGCGTGTAGGGGCTCCCCATGGCGTCTTTGGGAGAGTGATACTGAATAGACAGCGACCGCCCCTTGTAAGCGGTGCCCGGCCGGTTGATTTCGGGCGAGGCCGAACCGGTTGCTGCAAAGGGCGGCCTGTGGTCAGTGATGGGTGATGCCTGGCTCATCATGGAATCCTTGCGGTTCAGAGCCGAGCCCTTGGCTGTGTGCCGATCCTTGTGCCGGTTACACAGGTCCAGTCGGACAAAAGTCCTCTGGCAGTCGCCAATGCCGCACTTGTAGACCTGCTTGGGGTTATGGTTCAGCTGATGGCGGTACCTGGCACTGTGTTAGCAGTCTCGGCGTCGGGCGGTCGCTCTCATAGGGGACATACAGATGCTCAGCGCGCGAATAGCTCTTGCCGCAGCCCTTTTCGGGACACTCGAACTTCTTGTCGAGGCCCTTGCGGCTCCGCCTCCTCTTGCGTGCGGGGCCGTCCGAGTTTGACGAGTTTCCCCCATCCCCTCCGCCGTCTCCGTCGTCACCGTCATCCAGATCAAGCCCGTCGACGTCCTTGTCGTCGGATCCGCTGCGCGGGCGGCTCCGGTCGTGCTCGGGCTCCTGTTTGACATTGTCTGGGGACGGCGTCTCCGCAAGCGGCGACATGGCGTGGGCTGGTCGAGAGGCAGGCCGCGGGGCTCTGATTTCACTGGGGTGGGAAGTGAGAACCGAAGCCATAGTCCGGCCCATTACCCCATCGGCAAACCCCGGCACTGGCTGGTTGCACAGTCAAGGTGGCACCAGCCCGTGATCGAAGTTCCCGGCAAGACCTTGGACGTTACGCTGTGCCTCTGCAGGCGAATTCCCCGGTGCCAGGCGTCGGCGAATCGGGACGGGCCGAGGGTAGCTACCCAGGAAGAGGCCCTGCTCCGGGTCTCAAAGGTTGCGGCGCTGCTGGGTGAGGCGGGATGAGAAATGAGACAGTGTCGTGATTCGCGACCCGGGGCCGGTGGTAGCGGGACTCGCAGGAGTGGTAGTGGCAGTGGCAGTGGTGCCTGTCTAGGCCACACCGGAGAGAATGCTCAAGTCGGGGCGTCCTCGGATCTTGACCTCAGCAAAGCAGTTTCGGATGAGGCTCACGGTATCATGGCCGGCAAAGCTCAGCACACCTGGCTGCCCGTCGGAGAGGGAAGGGGACCGAAGTGAGCACAGCCCAGCGCCTCCCGAAAAACCCGCGGTCGAAGGCGTCCGGTCTGAGAAACATTCAAGGTCAAAACGAAGAAAATGAAACCCAATGCAGTGCAGTGTTCCCGATTCCTGGAAAGCAAGAAAATCAGCAAGAGGGACGGACGGAAACCGTGAGCAGCGTGAGTGAGGGACCACTGCGAAGCAACTCCTCGCGGGAAAATGAACGGAATGCGGTACGCTAATAGCCCGGCGCGCATTGGACTGGAAAAGGCCTGGACAGCCGAGAGCGAGGGGGAGAGAAGGCCGGGGTACGGCGTGGCGGACGGAGGCGGGGAGGGGTGCCCTCAGCAGCTGCACGAAAGAGCTGGTGGACCATGCGCTCGGGTGGGGCCGTCTGAACCACACAGCTGGCAGGGCAGCGGAGCGGATGGGGGATGGTGGATGGTGGATGGTGGATGGCCAGGCAGGGATGGGCGAGGGATAAAAAATCTGGCCCGCTCCTTCCAGGATCGATCCTCAGCAAGAACCCCGGGCTGCGCTGCACCACTGAAACGGCGGCACCGCTGTACCTCTGCAGTCAAGTCCATGGATGTCAAGGGCGGTGCCGGCCAGGACCTGCCAGTGGCTTTCCGTTGGACTTGACGGACGATGGGTGGAAGGTCCTTCAACTTCTCCAGGTTTTGTTGTCGAAGGACCACCCAAACCCGGACAGTGACACGGCCGGGCCCGAGCCATTCGCGTCCCCTCGCCTCCCCCTCCCCCGCCCACCTGGCATCATGGATCTCTGTGAGACTTGCTGCAGGGCAATCCGGCACTGCAACTTCGAGTCGCCCTCGGCAGCACCGTGTCCAGATTCGGCTGTCAAACCTGCACGGACAACATCGGCGCACTGTCCAGGTCGAATCCACGATGGAGCCGCTCCAATCCCCAGGGGTCTATTGTGACAATGTTTCGAAACTCGGATGCAGATCGAACGGCTGCAACAGTCCCCAGGAAAGCACTTGAATCCAGAAAGGGGCTCATGTACCAGTTGCGCCTTGGATGAAGATATCGAAGGAAGGAAAAGCATTGCATACCTGTGAGAGAAGCACGCAGCGCCGGTCTAAGGTATCCACGCAGAGGTCGCCTTGATATTGAATTATTGAAACGCAGTTGCCCGGTTGGTGGTAGCGATGATGACGGGAGAGTTTGCGGGGAACAGCGACTTGGGCGCACAGATCGGACGTGGATTTGGACTTGCCCCGGGATGGAATGCCTTCACGCGACCTGGCGAGTGCCGAAATGCCCAGCTGCCTCAGCTGCCGTTGACGTTGGCACGCTGTCCGACCTTGGCTGCCCGTGGGTCAGAAACGGTGTTCTGGGAGAGCGGGAGGAAGAGAGATGAGAGGCGGAGTGTGGGGGTCTTATTCCCTGCAGCGATTTAAAAAGGTGACGGCCACAAGACGCCGTGCTGCCGTGGCCAAATCGAGGCAAGGCCACACCCACCACGACTGCAGCACCAGCACCTGCAACTCAAGACAGGGGACTGGGGGGATTGCCCAACCCATGCGGCTTCTCACCTCGCGTACCTGCTCCTGGCACCTCCGGTTGCGTTCAGCTACTGCATGGAGCTCTGCAGCCGTGTCAGGACGCGTTCGCACGCTGGTTTAGTTAATATCAACCTTGCTTGCCGGTTGATGCTCGACAGCTCTGGGGAGCATGTCGAGTTCTCATGTGGCCGGCATCCCGGCTCCGAGGAGCGGGGTTTTCAACCAGCAAGCAGGGTCCCTGCACACACACACACACGTTCCGCAAAGAGCATCAGATGGGTCCGTCCCTCTGAGCATCTCCCACAGTGCTGGAGGCTGTTGACGAGTTCAGATGTTCAAATCGAGCAGAGTGGAACTTGGCGACAGCGGATCCCGTCCACCTCAGAACCCTTGGACCTGGAGGCCGCATAACCAACCCGCCCAGCGGAATTCACTGATCTCCCTTTTCTTGCGCGGCGCCAGACGGTCCCCAATATTTCCGCATCTTGGCCCGGATCCAGGCTGTGGCGCGCCTTGGCTCGCGACTCTGCCTCCAGACACACCTGGGGGGTCTGCCCCTAGGCCGGGGGGGCTGAACAGCGAACAGCATGCGATGTCCCAACGACAGCAAAGGCGAGGACCTGGGAAGTCAGGTACAGCATTCTTGACGGAGTGCACCCGGTAATTGCCCTGCACTATTGTCGGTTGAGCATTTCCACGGGCTCACATGCAATATCGCACAGCAAGACTCCCTCCTGCCCAGGTCAAGGTCAGGTTCCCCGTGGTGAACGAAATTCTCTGAATTTACCATGTAGCCAAACCTCACCGGTTCTGCGCCTCTCCTGATGTTCTCATGCTGCCGTCCCGCCCTGCCCACGACACAGGACAACGGTCCCCCCTTTTCCACTCCACTGCTTGCCCGACGGGCTGACCCCGCTTTCTCTCGCTCGGCCTCCCCTCGTGCTCTCTTGCTCAGTTCTCCCTAGGGCCGGTGAGGGCCACACGCCAATAATAAACTAACAATCCGGGGAGCCATGGTCGGCGACGGAGTGTTGGCGTCAACGTGCTGCAACTAAGTGTCAGGTGGCGTTGAATTCTCTGTCAGTCGACTCCCCCAAGCCTCGATCGACACAAGGCAACAATGCGGCGTGGGATGCTGCTCTGGCTGGCCGGCGGCAAGGGGGCCCCTGTAAGAGTGAATCGGTTCGACTGAGCAAGCGTGTGGGGATTGCGGGAGGCTCGTCTGATTGGCAGCGCGCTCGTCTCTGCTTGTGAGCTCTCCACTTTTTCTCTCCATCGTTATTAAAGCAAAAACCTCATCAAACGTCCTGTTCAGTTGCCTTGTCGGGCTTGCAGTTGGTGTTGCTGCCCAAAGGGGTTCAAACGATGATCGAAATTCGATCTGGGACCGTGGTCCGATCCGCTATTGACGGCGGTTCCCCGGTCTGATGGGGATTCGAATGCGTTTCCTCGGAATTTGCCTGGAAAGAGTGGAACCCGCTGGCTCCACGGAGTTCCCAGGTTGCAACCGCAGGCCAGAGACCGACTTCCGACGCGGTTAGGCCAGCGACTTGACCGAGACCCTTCCGGCCCGATCAATCTCATCCATCAAGAAAACACCTGAAAGGGCGCGAAACACGCCGCGGCTCTCATCTAACACGAGATGAGCGACGTTGCCTTCGATGTTGAAGCGCCCCCCGCATGGCTGCAGTACCCCGAGTGCCCACGGCAACCACCCTTGTGTGACCCCCAAATTTGATGCTCCCTGAATCCTCCCAGAGCGTGTTCATGCCCTCGGCCAGATGAGCATCCGCTGCCGCTGTCAGACGGACGGACCCGAGGAAGCGCAAAATCAAAGGCCCCCAACCAAGACCAGCCCACTCTGCACAGAATGGCCCTCCAGCGTCTCGCCCGGCAAGCCTGGAAGCTCACCCAAGCAACAACAGGCCATCAGCTCCTGGCGTGAAACCAAGGTTGTCGATGTGGGGTTGACGTGGGAGATCGACGCGGAGCTTTTTGGAATGCCGTTGCGGGCGTGGGATGTCGACGAGGACCCCCCCTTCCCCAGCCTCACCAGGCCCCCAGTAAATGACGCTTGGTGACACAAGTGGCCGAAGCCTTCCGGCGTGGAGGGTTTGGGGCGCCGAATTCATCGGTCGCACCTGACCGGTCTCAGGGTTCAAGATGCGGCGAAGGAGCGCCACCAGCGTCCCTAGCGGCAGTATGGCAGCTGCAGGTCGACCAAAAGGTGAGCTTCTCTGCCCTTAAACTGGTGAGGTGGGTGTCCTCCACGACAGAAAAGGGCTCACTGCAGTCTCGGTGAGGCACGGAAGGCGGACCCGATGTTGGGGCCGGCTTGACGAGATGCACATGGACTGCAGAGCTGCGGCAATGCCGTGTTCTGAGATTCCAGACGCCGTGGCCACGAACCGCCCACCTTCCCGTCACCACCCACACCCCGCAGAAGCCGAGATTCGCGAGGGCCACTGGCGCCCAGGCACAAGCCGATGTCGACGTGTCAAGCATCAAGTCTCTCAGATCGGCACGCATCTTGTCCCCTAAACCAAGCATCAGCAACAAACCACCCCGATAGCTGTGGCAATGCTAAATCCGGAAGTCATTTATGACGGCTCCGTGCGCCGTCTCTTGCTCCCTTGAGCTAAAGAGGAAGTGCGGACCAGCCCGACCGCACCGTCCCGCAGGACACCTTCCCCAAGCTTCCTCCGGCACTTGAAAGAGGTGTCGCATTGCCAGAGGGGTTGGGTATCGAACAGATCAAAACCCTCGCCCTTCGATCCCATCCAAAGCCATGCACAACAGACCGTGTCCTTCAACACGGTGCCGATGGCGGAGCGATGATCAGCTTGACGGCAGTGGGGTTTTCCGGCAGGCATTCACGAGTGGGACCCAAGCGGTCGGTTCGTGTGGCACCGAAACCTAGCCGCGCGACAGCCACACAACCCACCAACCAGGGCGCAAAAGTCCCCTGTGTCGTCAGAGCTCGGCGGTCCCGCGCCTGTTGTGCCTTGCGACACAGGGCTGCAATCTCTTTCCGCCTTTGTCGAGACCCCTCTCACACAATGCCCACTCCTCCCACAGCACACTCCCGCAGCCGATTTCCGAGTCCTGTCTCATAGGATGTGACCAATCGAATACCGACCGACAAAACACCCAGAACTTGACGCTTCACCTCCTCTGCACACCCTCGGCTTTCTTTCGACTCGTCTGCTCCCTCCCCCATGGCACCCTCCAAGGCCGCTCGGAGCGGCCAGGACGATTCCAAGGCCGACACCCCAACGTCAAAAGAGAAGAATGGAGGCGCCGCCGCATCCCACTCCAGCAGCAAGATGCGGAGGGTTGCAAGCAGTGCGGGTTCCAACCTGCGCGAGGTGACAAACGCCAGTGCCACCAGCGCCGCTGCCCCGGCGCCCGACCCGACGGTCAGCACACAAGAGCCCAGCACCCCTGGGGTAAGCCGCCTCCCGGTTTTTCTGCATTGCTTGCCGTTCTTTCTTCTCACGACACAATTGCTTACGCTTTCCTGCTGCAACAGCTTCAATGGCCCGCCTTCGAACGAGACGTTCTCCACGCGTACCGCCGAGCATACCGCCTGAAGACGCCGACCGCCTTCGTCAGCGACCACCACGGCTGGATCCTCACCCAGCCCGGTAGCATTGGCCTCTACTCGCCGACAATTGCACGACGCAAAGACCTCCGGAGGCAGAACAAAGACCAGTTGACGAATGTGGTGCGAAAGCACTTCAACGGCCTGGGGGTGCAGGAGAACGACATCATCGTCGATTTCCTCCACAAGACCAGGACTCAGGGAGTCACAAAGAGCAAACCGCCGAAGCGCGAGTATATACATCCGGCAGTCGAGCAATAACTCGATTGCAGGACACGGAGCATGGGGCGGAGGGACACAGCACTCTTTTTTCTGAGGCATTGCAGCCCCCAACAATGGGCAGATTTCGCAAGCGAGGATATACGGATGGGAGGGATACCCGGCACACAGTTGCATGTACGTCATAGGGCCACCGCGTATTGGGCGGATGGAGTTAAGGGGCGTTGTTCTTCTTTTTGTGGGATTGCATTTCATTTTCTGAAGGTATAATGGAAGTCATATCTACGCCACAGGGCCCGTCCAACGGAGCTCTTCTTCAACACTGGCCCACGCGTGACCCTGCGAATTAATGAAGAAATCGCGGGTCGCGCTCCGCCAAGGCGCGGGGCCCACAGAAAGTGGTGGGCGTTTCTAGCGCAGCAACCAGTGGGCCCTTTTCGTGCCTCAGGCTGCCAAGCCTCTGTGGATTTCTGCAATCCGCTGCTCGGGATAGGCCAAAAAAAAAGTTGCAGGGAATTGAAGCTGCAAGGCCGAACCAAGGCAAAGAAGGGGACAACCCGACCTCGAGATCTCCAGAATCCTTCCTCCTGCACGCAACCCACAGCACGACAGCAACTCAGCCCGGCGGTGGTTGCGGGCATGCCAGTTACAGAAACCAGCACACGCCGGACGAGATGAGCACGACTATCCTCCCCAAAGCCGCCCTCCCGGTGCGCCAACTCTCGCCCGCCCAAATATGCCGTCACCAGAGGTTGAAGTCATGCGCCGGCCGACCCGCCCCTTCAGCCGCCTACTCCGTGGCATCTAGAGCTTCCGGCCGAACAATACCGAAGCCGCGGGCCCAACCTCCAACTTGCCGGCCAAGGGTTGGTCCCCAATCGATTCCCTCCAGCTCTTCGGCAGCTACTCACGCTGGACAGCAGGCCTACTTCCACACAACCCGCCAGCTCCTCGCGACACCAAGAGATCCGTACGGCGCCCTGGGTGTGAACAAGAGCGCATCGGCATCTGATATCAAGAAGGCCTACTACGGCCTAGCGAAAAAGTACCACCCCGACACGAACAAGGACCCGACGGCCAAAGACAAGTTCGCCGAGATCCAGTCCGCCTATGAGATCCTCTCCGACCCCAAGAAGAGAGAGCAGTTCGATCAATTCGGCGCTGCCGGGTTCGACCCCAATGCCGGTCCCAGCCCGGGCGCCGGCCACCCCTTCGGAGGCGGACACCCTTTCAGCGGGTTCGGCGGCCAAGGCGGCTTTGGCGCCAACATCAACTTCGACGACATCTTCTCGGCATTCACAGGCGGGGCGCACCCCTTTGGCGGGCGCGGCGGACGGGGCGCCGGCGGATTCGGCGCCGAGATCCTGCAGGGCGAGGACATCGAGGTGCAGGTGACGGTGTCGTTCATGGAGGCGGCCAAGGGAGCGAGCAAGAGCATCACGACGCTGCCGCTCGTGACGTGCAAGACGTGCACGGGCAGCGGCCTGAAGCAGGGCACGAAGCGGTCCAGCTGCCAGGCGTGCAACGGGACGGGCACGCGCGTGCACTTCATGTCGGGCGGCTTCCAGATGGCCAGCACGTGCTCGACCTGCGGCGGCAGCGGCTCGTCGATCCCGCGGGGCTCCGAGTGCCGGTCGTGCCAGGGCGACGGCGTGGTCAGGGAGCGCAAGACAATCACGGTCGACGTCCCTGGGGGGATCGAAGACGGCATGCGGCTGCGCGTGAGCGGGGAGGGCGACGCCCCGCCGACCGGCCGCGCCCCGGGCGCAGTGCGCGGCGCCAACGGCGATTTGTACGTGCTCGTCAAGGTCGCGCGCGACCCGCAGTTCAGCCGGCAGGGCTCCGACATCCTGTACACGTCGACCATCCCGCTCACGACCGCCATCCTCGGCGGCGAGGTGGTCATCCCGACGCTCGACGGCGACGCCAAGGTCCGCGTGTCCACGGGCACCAACACGGGCGACAAGATGACGCTGGCGGGCAAGGGCATGCCCAAGCTGAGCGGCCGGCGCGGGCGCATGGGCGACCTCAAGGTGGAATTCCGCGTCGCCATGCCCAAGTACCTCTCGTCCAACCAGCGCGCGCTCGTCGAGATGCTGGCCGACGAGATGGGCGACAAGTCTGCCAAGCGGATCATGAATCTGCACAAGACGTGAGTTCCTCTTCGCCCGGTCACCAGCCCCTCCCCTAACACCATGCTCCAGGTCCCCCGACTCAAACGACCCCGACTCGCATAAAAACGAGGGCTTCCTCAAGAACCTGTGGCACAACCTCACCAACCACCCTGCCCATCAAGAAAAGCCCGGCGGCGAGGGCTCCGACAGCACCACTGCCAAGAAGCCTGACGACAAGGCCAGCGACGCCGATGCCAAGAAGCCCGGCTCTGGGTCATCCTGAGCGGACGGGAGCCCAAAAAGAAGACAAAAATAACAGCAAAGAAAAATCAGAAAGAAAAGTTGTACAGTACGATATCAGCATCTCGCCCAGGCCAGGCCAGGCAGGCACCGCACGACAGAGTCAGTCTTGTCTGGCTGCCTGATCTAATGTATACGCACAGAGCACAGTACCACCTAGATAGCTAGAGGAGGTTGGTCACATCGGTTTGGTTTATCTGCATCGGGACGGCTCGGTGTTTTGACAGGGTTGGTTTGTTTTCGTACCCCCTTGGTGGCGGTATGTGTACCTATTACACTGGTGTGGAGAGGAAAGATGGACAGAGTGAGACGAGATGTACGGATATGGGATGAGAAGAGTGTACTGTACAGTAGAAACAAAACCCACCCACACCCCTTTGGATTGGAATAAAACCACTCTGCTGCACCGTTATCGTACAAAATTCAGAACTCTCTTCGTGTGACTGGTGTATTGGTGGCGAGTTCAGAGCACGACTCATTCTGCTGCACTGCATTACTACTGCAGTTTTCACTGCACCAGATTCAGCAGCTTCTTCCCCCTGTGACAATTGTAGCGGCGGAGAGCTCAAAAAACATAGATCTGCCCCGTTTTGCATTCATGTCCTGATCGAAACATATCACACGCGGATTGCCCTCGGGGTGGTTCGACATGGTATGTCAAGATGAGAGCAACGCTCAAAAGCTTCGGCCTTCGTCTCGCTACATATACTCTAGGGGCAAAATAAAGGGAGGGGTACCCCAAAGTTGACTTAGACAGCCTTGATACACCCATTTCGCGCTCTATAAGCCTAAGTCTTGATGAACAAAGCGAGGTGTAAAGCGAGGCGTAATTCAAGACCGTTCGTTCCTTTCCCTCCTTTCCCTCCTTTCCCTCCTTTGCCATTGAGTTTCTGAAAAGAATAAAAGGAGTGGTATATATCTAGGTCGTGCTTGGTGTATAACCTTTCCCGTTTTTCGGGGGGGGGGACCAGAGGAAGGTTAGACAAGCGGCTCTTGTCTACCTCGCTACGCATCTAAACATTCCAATCCCCAGCACAGACAGTTTTAAAAAGGGGTAATAAACTAAGCAGGACAGACACACAGACAGACACACAGACAGACACCTCACTTAGACATTCAGTTGGATGGTCAAATAGAAAACACACAAGCTGGCATTTCTGCATTAACATGACTCGACGTCGTATCTACCCCTCCCCCACGGGAAAACCTCCTCATGGCTGGCCACTCAAACAGAGCGCGTATATGTTGGTTTGTATCTCCTCCACAACACCCCCATCCCCCCTCTCTCTCTCCTACCAAAACGAAAAAAAACGCCTCCGACTCCAATGCCCATGATGGTGAAATAACCAATAGAGAAACACAAAAAAAAAAAGAAAAAAACACACCATGCAAATCATAAGCTGGTCATCCATCTCACAAGGACTCCTAAACCACATACCGCTGAGATCAACCCCGCCCCTCTCCCCCAACAACAACCATCCTCTTCCACAAACTTCCCAGCCAACTTTCACCCCAACTTTCTTTATCCAACTTTCTCCCCATACATCAACCAACATCATACCTCACTCTCTCATGAAACCCATGCAAGATATGTCACCACATGACATCACTACATCAACATCACATAACATCAAACATCCCCCCTCTC
>Ga0247824_10001041_pt1 | contig 14803 bp, 16 predicted proteins | sample 13C_PalmiticAcid_FD_194412 | JGI IMG/M metagenome (GOLD analysis project Ga0247824, IMG submission 194412) | Soil microbial communities from agricultural site in Penn Yan, New York, United States - 13C_PalmiticAcid_Day48 | ecosystem: Environmental > Terrestrial > Soil > Agricultural land... | reverse complement strand
AAAGTTCACTGTACAGATGGCGGAAGCGTTTGAAAGGACTGTAAAAATGGAGACACTGTTGTGCTGGACTTGACGAACAAGGTGTTGACAGTGTTTGTTCCGCTCAAAAGCCAATTAGCTGCCCCCACAAAACCAGCTGGATTGTGGTTCTCGCACAACATTGTAGGCTACGGCGAAGGATTGCATGCTTTTCCAGCTCTTGTCGCTCTTGTCCGTGTCACGAATTGGGTTAACCGACAATAGCGAGCCTTTTATGGGGCTGGTGTTGTCAGATGCATAGTCGTTGCTGGCGATGGTTGAAGAAAACGTGTGGTCCGGAGAGATGAGATTGGCAGGACGAAAGGAGAGATGAGCAAAGTGGAGGAGGGAGACTAGCTTTTAGAGCCCTGCGCTCACCTGCTTTTGCTCTTCACTCATCGCTTGACCTTGCCCTTCATTCCTTTACTCTGCACTCTCCGGTTCGCCATCGGGGCAGTTACACTGTCATCAGCACCCAAGCTGCAAGCCCTGTCATTCATCAACTGATCAGGGAGTACGACGTGCCAGAGATTCCAACCCTGTGGCAGGATTCTCGCTACTCTCGTTATTAGACGCGCAGACCCTGTCGCTCAGCTCAGAATTCAAGCCAGACAGCATCCTTGCAGTCCCATTGTATACATTTCACCATCTCTCCCTCGGCGAGAATTCGATTCAACTAGGTGTCTTACAGTGCTGGACACACGGATATCGATTCTATGTCAAGCGATGGAGTATCTAGAGATACGTTTCGTAATAGATACATCTCAGATGACAAGAGCGACCCCACTGAGAAGAGATCTCATACAAACGGATGATCTAGACAGGATTACCCAAGCCAGTGAATATTACCGCTTACGACACTAAGGTCGAGTTCTCTCTTCACGAGAGCCACAAACATATCATATCATATCATATCTATATCATCAAAGTATCCGAACCACCTTTTCATCTGAACCGCTACACCAGGGGAGAGACAAATTAAAACCTGAATGTTCTTTCATGATGCGCGGAATCAAAATGAGCAACTGTTGGCGTAGCCAAATTGGCTGGTACATCGCAGAGAGACAGAGGATGAGAATGAACTGGACTCAAGAATAGAATTTGATGCCTTTCATGGAGCGAACGGAGTCAGGAAATAGGCACAACACGCAGCAGGATCAACAGAGGCGCACACAGTGACCTCGAGCAGCTACGTGTAGCATTGTCCTAGAGAAACCAATGATATTATATATACCACCCAGACAGTAGATAAATCAGGCCAATAAAAGCTGCTGTCTCGAGATCCGTCAGCGAGATCTAATAGGTCAACAGTGTTGCGCATAAATCGGCATAGATAACAATAAATGTAAGAATCTGGGTCTCCATTGTACAGTGCTGTCGAAAAAGTATCCGAACAAAAAAGGGGCAAAACAAAATTTGTGCCCGAATAGAGTGGCAATTGCTCCTTCCACTTGCGAGCTACCGACATGGAAGCGGTATCAGTCGATTCTCTAGGAGCAGGGGATTCTACCCATATGGATTTGTAGGGTGTCTGTATCTTGGATGTTGTGTTGAACGCCATCAAAGTTTCACCCTCTGCCTCACCGCATGAAAGCTATGCAAATTTTGTTCGGATACATATTAAACCTTAAATCAATTAAGCACGGCACACATCTGATCAGTTCCTGAATGACCACAAGATGTTAGAGATGCACACCGTATGAATAGATACATATACTGGATGCATACTGGATGCAGAGTTGGCGGTGGCTACCTGGGAAAAGATGATACTGGTCGCTTTCTCCTCTCCTCTCGCTGCTGCCGCCCCACCCTCATCGTCTTCCTCCCCTCTCTCTGCCTCGTCCTCGCTTTTGCCCTGAATCCTCATCCCTGTCACACATCCACTCTCTCTTTCACAGTGCTCTCTCGGCCTTAATAGTTTCGGTTGTGCATGATAGCGTTAGCCCTGTTACCTGGGATTATTGATGCAGCTTATTCTGCAGCTGAGTATCTCACGGATAAAGAGAAATGGTAAAAGGATGTGGGAGCATAAATTTGCTCACCTTTCAAATGACTAGGCGGATAGATGTGTTGGTAGGAAAGTGCTCTGTACAACACTGCATTCCTTCATCTGCTTCGCCTTTTTGCATTACGGTCCCAATGTGTATACGGGTATCTATATGGGTATAGATATACGGGTATCCAGGTGACTGTTGTGTGGAAGCCCGCCTTTCTTCTGATTGAGCGCAAGCGCGATAGGTATCGTGAAAAATGCTTATCGTGCAAAATGCTTAGTGTGCAGCACCTTCACCCTTTTCAACTTGGAACCCATGCCCTTCACTCAAAAACAAAGATATAAGGGGGGTTTAGTGGTCAGACGGGTTGATGTAAGGTGCGCGTCATGAATTTGACGCCACACGCACCGGAGAAAGAGGTTGAGGGAGACCAGTAACTGTTCATGTAGTAATGGCGGGTGTTTTCAATCAGGAGCGGTTAAAGACGGTGATCCTTGAGACTTGAGGGTGCAGCAAGTGACCTTTGGCTAGATACACTGCAGGCAATTGCAAGTGATAATAACAAGTAGCAAGATGAATACATATGCAGTGTATATGGACATGTATGTGTTGTATCGACCTGTCAATCAATGGATACTTTCCTGTCCATTCCTTAGCTAGATATCCAGCATACAATGACAACGGAAATCCCTTGTGTCCTTGTTGATGGCACTGAATTTGATGGATACACTAAAGCTCCTGTCATTCCGTATCCCAGGGCGCTGTTGCATGAGGCGTTAAGTACGCCTTTCTCTCAGGAGAACAATCAATTGTTTTCCGTGTTGCTCAGTGGAGCAGTTGGTAGCCGAGTGTCAGATCGTCCCGCCAGTTCTCAGTCTTAGTTTGTTTCAATCCACACACTGTCGACCTTTCGTAGGTCGGCTACGTTCAATCGGTGGTTCTGGGGGGAGTCTAGGTTGGCAACAGTGGAATCAAACAAGTCACAACGGTCAACAAACTTTAATTGGCTTTAGCAGTTGAGTGTCAATTGAAAGGAAGGATGCGAGATGTCAGCAAGGACGATTCTACCTGTCTTAAGATGTGTCTTCCGAAATGCAATGGAGCTGGAGAACTGTCGACTTGAGCCTAGCAGTGGTTTGACGCTGGAGGAATGAGAAAGGAATGAGGAACACAATCAAGGTATCACTATCTCTTTGTACAGGGTAAGTGAAACCGATAGAAGAAACACGTACGTGTAGAGGTGCCGTTGTTGTGTCGGTTTCGCAGGGCAAAGGGTTGACTTTGTTTCCCTTCATTTCGCTCAAGCGCCAACGAGGACTCTTGCACGACGTCTTCTGGCATATGCTGGTATGCAGAGCAGAATAGGATGAGCGCAAGGCTGTCGCATGGTGTTGCAAACTAACGTGATGGTCCGGAGGCTTTTCCCGCACTGTATGTGGTGCGCATTGGCGTAGTTGGCAGTGGCAAGCATTCTCTAGTGCGGGTGTTGCCGGCCTCAGTGACTTCGTTGGTGATGGTGGCAGAAGAGTGGACAGGAGAGATGATGAGGTTGGCAAGGTGGAGGTGAGAGGTGAGAGATGAGCAAAGTGACGGAGGGAAAGTGGCTTATAGCGCACCCATAAAGGGCTTTTGTTCTTGCAACCATCGCTTGACATTGTCCACCATTATTTGCGATTCTACACTTGGTTCATCACTACCACCTGCCTGTCTGCACTCAAGGATTCTAGTCCGTGGTATACCGTCCTCTATGGCCACTTTAAGAGTCGATCAATGTCCCTGTTCATCACTCCTGCGTCGAAGCCGACCGAACTCGCGTGTGTCTCATCCAACACTCCAACACTATGTACGAGAATGGAATTGATAGTCAAGGGTTGTGACAAGGAGCAGGAACGGTATCGATGACACTCAAGCTCGAGCGAGCTGTCCGCGGTCCTCGATCACCAACGGCTGTTGCAGGAAGAGATACATAGATCTTGAGTAGCATCCCAGAGTGAAGGTAGTTGACACCAAGCAAGTATGATCTTCCCATCAGTTGGAAGTTCATCAGGCGTGAATGAAAGAAGCTCCGCTCTACCTCAAGATTTCCAAGGACCGGGGATAACGATGCAGCATGGCACTTTCCGGATCAAGATCCAGTCAGGAATGAGCCAGTACGCTCTCAGCCTGCACGGTTATGTAGATATCTCATGGTCGGATACCTCATACGATCTCGCCAATGGACCAGGGTTCTGGAAGCTGTTGTTATCGAAAAATATAGCTGACATACATGTATAACCCAGCAAGTCCTTAGGAAGCAAAGTCAACTTTCAAGGCAGTGGGTCATGAAATCACACCAGCATTGCGACGCATATCCCAGGGAGCAGGAACTTTTCTCCCCAAATCGGTTTGTCCAACAGGGAACATGTAAGGTGCACCAACTGCACGTGTATTGTGCTCGGGCTTGACGTGAATATCGGGACATCCTCGGAGCTGGAGTCGAGCAACGCGGACATTGCGGGGCAATTATGAACCAGCGGCGCTGTCAGCTTTTTAGAACATTGTCATTGTAAGCGCCAATCAAGGGAGCACAGGACACATGTGTGATGATACAGCAACATGCAATGGACATATTCAATGGCAGCAGGACGGGTTGATTTGATATACATGTACTGGCCGTACAATGCTTTGTACGATGGTGCCTTGAGTGATACTCGAAGATCACAGGACCGGTGCATTCGTGTGGTGGCCAGGTCGACGGAGGGTGAGGATCAGTGTGGAGCGAGTAGGAAAACAAGATGGAAGTTTATTGGTATGTTTACTTCAGTAATAAAAAAGGATTCATATGGCCTCTATAGCCCTTTAACCCGTGGTTTATGCTTGTACCGCAACAATTCGTCTCCTGAGTCACAATCATGCCAACCGATTGAACTGCAATGCACATGGAAAGATGAAAGTGAAAAGAAGGCCGTATATCACGGAATAGAAGCAACTTGAGGATCTGAGCCGACAACCAAACGGATAAGATGTCAACACACCAAGACAAATAGGATCTGGAAAGGAGGTGAGGAAATAGAAACACGTCCTTCTGGACTTGTATTCGCTGGAGGGCACATGAGGCAGGATCGATAGTTGAGAACACAAACCAGGATCTCTGTAACATGAGACATACGCGAAACTGAAATGAAGATAGGCAAGAGATGTACGAAATGAAGCAGAGAACGCGCTTTAAGAGCTCATGATGGATCGTATCGAGACATGACTATATGGATTCAATAATGCGATGATGATATGATATATTAATTTGGCGGGTGAGCCAAGCGTATGCCGACGGTCGGCCAAAACATCCTCTTAAAAACTGCATCTACCACGCACATCCTCATTCCAGAATCAAGGAAAACAGCCCCAAACACACTCTCGACAACGTCAGCCAGCACCTTGTTCGTCGGCACCCTCTTCCAGTACGCTGAGCCAGGCGCCTGCAGCTTCTCGGCCTCCAGATGCGCCCTTTTGGCTGCGATGTTGTTGGTGGTGTGCCAAGCGTGTGCCGACGGTAGGCCAAAACATCCTCTTGAAAACTGCCTCTACGGCACACATCCTCATTCCTGAATCCAGGAAGACGGCCCCAAACACACTCTCCACAAGGTCAGTCAGCACCTTGTTCCTCCGCACCCTCTTCCAGTACGCTGAGCCCGGCGCCTGCAACTTCTCGGCCTCCAGATGCGCCCTTGTGGCTACGACGTTGTTGGTGGTGTTGGCGTCGCAACCGAGAATATACCGCCACAGCCCTGTTTCGACACAGATTGCCTACCAGGCCTGGTTGCAGGTACTCTCGGAAACAATGTCGGGAAGTTTCCTGAGGTCGTGCCCTCTTGCAATCCAGAGGTCGGAAGCCACAACATCCAGTACAGCGTCACCTAGATATTCTAGGCGATCGTAAGTCGGACAGGGTTCTTGAGGGTTGACGGCCTTGGTCAACGCTTGGAGGAGAAGACCCTATCCGAGAACCGGTATTATACCCTAGGATCTCTTCGGCTGAGGTCAGGTGAGGAACCCTGGTTGCTGGGACGAGGACTCTTGGCACGTTCCTCTCGAAGTTGCTCTTGATGTGGCCCCATCGTCGGATCCCGGAGAGATGGTAGGATGCAACAAAGTCCTTGAGGGCCTCCTTAACCCCCGACATGAGGTAGGTTGTGCCGACGATCCTGTAGAAGTTGTTGCGGTGGTGAATCTCGCCGTACTTGGCGTCTCTCTTGGCTGTTAGATCCCCTGCTCCCCACTTAGGATGACTGGTGAAGATGTGAACACCGAGAACCATCTTGGTCAGGCGGGAGCCCACGTACTTGGTTGTATTTGGCTGCAGTGCAGCCCTGTTCATTTGGCTCTGTCTTGCGCTGCTACGAGGCATTGTGGAGTCCTGGCGGCGCTGGAATGTGCCCTGTCTCATCAACACTGCAAGGCTTTTCTAGCCCCCTCTGGACTACTTGTCCGATTGATATTCCAATTGTCTAGCGAGATGATGTCAGATAGGGTGCTTCTTTCGACGGCGTATCTGAGACCTTGAACGACAAGATCAGCATGCAAGGCCACTTGAAGAATCTCCTTGGCAGCGCAGCATCTGAATCTTGAGGATCTGGGGGGTTGGGGATCGTTGTATACACCGCGGTGTGATATTGTTGTTCAGCCCGGATGCGTTCGTGATGTGGTTGATTGCACGGTGTAGTAGTCATCCTTTTGTTCTCGAGTACTGGCAACTTGGATGACTCGACCTTTTGTTCCCCCTCCTTCTCAATGCCTTTGCTGTGCAGAATCATCTCCGTGTCGAGACCTGCCTCCAGACCTGCATGCAGTCAATATCTCGTTGTTGACTGTGACTTGAGCCTTTGTACAGACTTGGCGAAGTGGCTCTCCTCTGTCACTCCAGGCTGATGCGGCGACAACGTCCAAGACAGAGTCCCCAAGGAACTCCAGGCGCTCATAGTTTGGCCTGATGGACGTGTCGTTAAAGGGCTCTGTGAGAGCTTCCTCTAGCAGCTTCTTGTTGTTGAAGACGTAGCCAAGGATCCTCTCGATTCGCACCACATAAGGAGCACCGGGGCCCGCGTCAATGTCATTCGCACCCCGTGACGAGAGGTAATCGTCGTGGTACTGACTCAGTCTCGTAGCCCCTGAGATCGTGAAGCAGGGCGAAGTCCAAGAGGGCCAGATGAATGCCACAGCACAGGTATGTGCAACCCATGGCTCGGTTCATATCCCGGAGCCTGGTGATCCCTGCGAGCTCGCTCCGGCGGTCTTTGGTAAGTTGTCCTGCGCCAAACCCTGGCTTGACGATGAACGTATGGAGTCCGATAATCATCTTGATTACCCCTGATCCAAAGACATGAATTACGCTGCCATTCTGCGAGGCCATTAGTCGGCGATCAGCGGGCGCTACAGGCGCAACAACAGCGGCAGGGGCATGGGGACGAGGTTGGGCTGCGACCTGGTAGATGGGCCGCTTGGCAACTGCGATGGTGTCCAGTATCGCGTCACCTAGATATTCTAAGCGATCGATCGAATGTGGGACAGGGCTCCTGAGGGTTCGTGGTCTTCGTCAATGCCTCAAAAAGAAGGCCCTTGTTGGTGAAGACATATCCTAGGATTTCCTCGACCATGGTGATGTTATGGACCCTTGTTGCTGGCAGGGTGGCTATGGCAATTTTGTTCTCAAAATTGCGCTTGAGGTGCCCCCATCTCCGGATTCCAGCGAGATGGTACGCGGCCACAAACTCCTCCAGCGCCTCTTCCACCCCCGGTACAAGGTACGTGTGGCCAACGTCCTTGTAAACCCGATCGCGATGGTTGATCTGGGCGTACATTGTGTCCCTCGTTGTGGTGAGGTCTCCAGATTTCATCGCGGGGCGGCTGGTGAAGATGTGGATGGCTTGGAGCATCTTCGTAAGGTGGGAGCCAACATAGTTGGTCGTGCCCGACCGGCCTGCCGCTAGGGCCATCTGGCTCTTTCTCGCGCTGCTTCGGGTCATGGTGGAATCCTGGGGCTGGAACGGGATCTGCCCTGTCTCATCAACACTACAAGGCGTTTCTAGCCTCCTCTGAACTACTTGATTTCCAATTGTCCAGCGAGATGATGTCGGGTAGGGTGATTCTTTCGATGGCGGATCTGAAACCCTATACAACAAGGTCGGCACGCACGACCGTTTGAAGAATTGAAACCTGAAATCCTGAGATCCTCCTTGGCAGCGCTGCCTCTTGAGGATCTTGGTGTTTGGGATCGTTGAATATACCATAGTGTGATATTTTTGTCGATTGTATGGTAATCCTCCTTATGTTGTTTCCCCTCGGATTTCTCAATGACTTTAGTGTCCAGAATCACTTCTTCCGTGAAGTTGGGACCCGTCTCTCCAGACCCACCACGCTCAACGCGGTGTTGCTGACTGTTTTCTGTGGAAGTCGGCTTGATCGTCCTCCTCGATGGATCCATCCGGTCGCTGCCAAGATGTCCCCTGGGAACTCGAGGCACTCGTAGTTCGGCCGCACGTTGTTTCTTGGTACCGTAAGGGCCTCTTGGATGAGCTTCTTGTTACGGATCCGATAGCCTAGGATGGCCTCCACTTGCAGAATATCCAGAGTCCCCGGGCCCGCATCGACATCAGTCGCATTGAGGGATGGTACATGTAGTCATTCAGGTACTGGCCCAACGACGTGTAGACCTGCAGATCATGGACCAGAGCGAACTCCCACAAGGAAGAAGCAAGGCTACAACACAAGTAGCTGCATCAAATCGCCTGGTTCATCCTTTGGAGACCCTGGCTTGGTGATAAAAGTGTGGATGCCGAAGAACATCTTGATCACCTTAAATGGTGTGGGTGAGATTGGTGTTTTCGGCAGCTGAGCGTCTGTGTGCTGCAGGCGCTTGAGGTGCAGCAACTGGGTGAGGGGCCTCCTGGAGACTTTGACGGTATCCAGAACCACATCCCAGATATTCCAGGCGTTCGTATGTGGGACAGGGTTCCTGAGGGTTCCTCACCTCGAGAAGAAGACCCCTGTCTGAGAAGTTGTATCCTAGTATCCCCTCCACTAGGATCAGGTCGGGAGCCCTGGCTGGTGGGACGTGGATGATTGTGTCAATGGGGACATGTTGCCATGAATGTTGCTTTCCAGGCCTCGACCATGATTTTTGGCGCCAGGTCGCTGTGATGTTTCCGGTTGCGTCATCCAAATTCACCTTGCGTCAGACGTTCTCGCTTGTCCCTCCCTTTGCCTCTGCTGTTCAGTCAATGAATTTCCAGAGTGATCTTCGTTGCCCTATGGAAGGCTGCCTCGCGGTGGACCTCTTTCCGCTCTTGATGCTCTTTTCTGTTTTGTCGACGCTTTCAACTTTTGATAGTGCATATAAAAGTCGTCATCAACAAAACTTCCGTATGTGTTGTAGTCGAACAGTTTGTGCCTTCATTTAACACCTCTGCAATCTTGTCTATCTGAACCCTGCTGTCGGTATCTAGTATACATCTAAGAGTAGACCAGGCCTGAAAGTGAGAGGAGTGTGTTAGAACCTCTGAGCACGAAAGGATTGCAAAAGTGTCACTGACAAGAGGTTTTCCCACATGAACGCTGACAAAGGATCAGCGAGGGGGATCTCTTCGTGAGACAGTAGGTCGACTGATTACTTGTCCCCACTGCCGACCAGGGGTGTCTGACCGAGATTACTTACAGGAAGGAGTGGAGGGAGTTGATCACGGCGAGAGGGAACGGGTAGAACAAAGGTTGTAGGAAGACAGGTTTGGGTCGAGTGGTTGTTCAAGGAAGGAGTGGAGAAAAGACAAGTGTGTGTGACTAGGAAAAAACGGCTGCAAAAAAAAAAGGGTGCAAAAAAGGTTGGCCTGAGTCCCGTGTCACAGCGAAGAGTGAGTCCCCGACTACTTGCCCTATCGTATGTAGACGACACCCACGGTGCACTTGCAACTCGGACAGCAGGAAGCAATGGAGGGTTGGAAAAGTTGCAGTTGTCAACTATTCCGTGTCTCCTTTGACACGAGAACCCAGGCTCACATGAAAGGCCTCGTCAGAATCCTCGTGCCAGGTGTTCACCTGTACACCTGGTAGGTCCTGTACGATCAAGGAGCAACGTGGATAGCCCTGGGGTGCATCCATCTGGCGCAGCTAAGAGAGCCCCTGGATGTCACAGCGAGTAATTGTGAGGGCTCTTGCAATCTGGATCGCCATGCTTTCATTGAAAGACACAAAAAGGGGGCAGAAGAGAGTGTTCAGTTGGTCAGGGCGTATGCAGTGGGGGAGAGAGCAAAAAAGCCCGACTGATCTTTTTTTTGCTCCTTCCTTCCCTCCACCTCCACTCTCAACGCATCCGTCCTCCCCTCCCACTCCCCTTCCTCTCCAAACCCCCCAACGTTTCCATACCCTCACGAGGACTCGAAGTTCCCCCATCACTGCCATGTCGTCCCCTGGCCCCATCGCCGATCAAGACCCCACCGATGCTGCCTCTCCCCCTGCCGGCGCATCAACCTCAGCGCAAACAGCTGCTTCCTTCACTACCCTCCGTGCCAACCGAGGCCCTCCAGGCCTCTCTCCCGCCGCAACAGCGCACGCTCACCTTCTTACCGTCCCCGAGTCGATTACAGACTTTCGCCTCTTCGATGGAGAAAACTCGCCCCAGAATATTGCCGTCTATGGCTTCGGTCTGTGAGCACTCTTTGGCGCAAGTTTGATCGTGGCTACCATTGTAGAGACGTCGATCCCTCAGTTTTGGTTCTTTTTGGCAGCGCTCGGAGTGTTCCACTCCCTCGAGTACATTGCAATTGCGCTGTTCAATCCCACCAAACTCAATCTGGACTGTAAGTCGGATCCATCTAGAAGGCACCCAGAAAGAATACGATCAAATTGTCATTGATCTCTGACACTCTACCTTTTTTTAATATGGTTACGCTGATAGCTTTCCTGCTGAACCATAGCCCTGAATACACGATGGCTACTGTCAGCGGCGTTAGCGAGTTCTTGATTGAATACTACTTTTTCCCGCAATGGAAGACCTGGGGTTTTCTGAACAAGATTGGCCTGATCATGGTCATGTTGGGTCAGGCTGCTCGCACACTCGCCATGTTCTCTGCAAAGTCCAACTTCTCGCACCATGTCGAGTATTACAAGGAGGAACACCATGTTCTTGTGACGGATGGCATCTACAGGTACAATTGTTGTCTTGGTCTTGCGTATTTGTTTTTGCAGCAGAGGGGGGAAAAATTGCAAGAAGCACAGACGTTTAACCCTCCCACCTCTTTTTTTTTTTGTTACAAGTGTCTTGAGGCACCCATCTTACTTTGGATTCTACTACTGGGCCTTGGGATCGCAGCTCATGTTGATGAACCCAGTTTGCTTTATTGGCTTTGGCGGAGCGCTCTATTACTTCTTCTCGGAGAGGATCGAGTACGAGGAGGAGCTGTTGATCCGTTTCTTCGGACAGAGTTATCGCGACTACAAGGCCAGGACAAGCACCGGTATTCCCATGATCAAATGAACCATGGACAATGCGGGAGAAAAGACACTGAAACGGATTTTTTTTTTTTTAGAAAAATAGAAACTGTCAATTGTGCTTTTCACGAGTGACATAAATAAATAACCCACAGGGACAAGCTGATGTATGAAAAATGGATGCTATTGTGATGATAGACAATACTGGTGGTGCAGGCGAATCAATCAATCTTCTGTTAAGCTATCATTGCCCAGTTTTGCCCGTTTCTCTGGACGCTCTTCATCCTTGTCATCGTCGTCGTCATCGTCTTCCGCACTCGGTTCTGGCCGCTTCAACTTTCCGTATCTATTTGCATCATCCAATAGAGACCGTGTCAATTCAACTGTTCAACATTCTTGCATCACCATTGTGAGGAAGCATGAAACAGATAGAGAGCCTTGATCAACGTACATGGCACTACCAGGCTTCCTGGCTGGATCCTCGCACAACATCAAGCGCTTGTCAATCTCTGCCACAACAGCCTTTTTGACCTCTTTGCATCGTGGATCTGTCTCCATAACCGTTTCAATGTCCTGCAATACTGGAAGTAACTTGTCGTTGTACATTTGCGCCGTGGTCTCATTCGCCTTGAATTTGTAGTTGACATACCTACAATTCAAATCCACATGGCGTATTAGTTTCTAAGCGAGCAAGCAAACAAGATGGAGTCGATGCTCGACAGGACCGATGAAAAGTTGGCGATTGATACATACTTCTCGAAATCGTACGACTCTTGTCGGCACGCAATCTTCATAGCGGCCAAAGCGATCTGAGATGGCTGATACAGGAAGCAGAGATCCGTGTAAAGTAAGGTGTCGATCAGATCCACCGCCTTGTCGTACACTTTTTGCAACTTCTCCATGTTGTCGGTCACAGCCTACATTTCAGTGACATGATATAGGTGGTCGTTAGTGCGTGGGGAAACCAATACGACCCCCTTTGTTGCATCATCCAGAAACAAGAAAGGCCAAGATGACAGGAATGGTACCTGCATGTCATAAAAGAATCCTAGGCAAGGACGATATGGGTGATGAACCGTGAATTGGAAACGCAGGCTTTTGCAGACCAGGAACTCGAGGTTCAGAATTGCCGCAGGACTGCTCTTGATTGCTGTTGAGAAATCGCCGATCGTCATCAAAAAGTTCTCTGTCTTTCGTGCCAGAAACATGCATGTCATCCTAGATACGATTGCAGGCATTAATACTGGTCCTGCACGTATCCATGTCCCTCAATCCCTCAAGCCTACCTCACACGAGCGCCTTACATGACCGCCTTTGGATGGTAGTCCATGACCGTGTTCTCCAAGAAGAATCTCTTCATGTATACGATTGCCGTGGCCTAAAGACGAGAGAAAGCAGCAGGAATAGCGTGTCTGTCAGAAGGAGGTGATCTCATCAGAGGACGCGAGGGAATAAGGAGAGGACACCATACCATGACATTAGAAGGAAGCTTCCAGTATTTGAAGATCTGCACGATCTTGCGCTCGTAAAATCCGAGAAGGGCCTGCTCCTCATCCACTGTTGGAAAACCAGGGTTCTCTGGCAAATGATCGACCGGTTTGCCCTGTGCAATAGCCTAGAGTACCATTGAACAGGAGGTTAAAGTATCCCGTCGATAAAAGGCTGAGGTGGATGGCGGATTGAATGTAAACGATGCCCTGCCTGTTCGCGTTCTTCCTTGATGTTTTCTCCTATCACCGCAACAGCCTCCTTATTGGCCTTCCTCCGTATCTCGTCTAGAGCCGCCTGTGTGTATCGCCAGTACTTGTATTGTGTTGACTGCTCATACAGGTGCTTCAGGGCAACCTCCTCCTTTGGGTTCTCGCCGTTGGCTGTAGCATCGGTCATCGCTGCTACATCTGCCTCCATGTTGTAGCTGCTCACACCTTCCACAGTGGTTGCCATGTAAGAGTGGAATCACTTTTTGTTGTTCGACTGTGCAGAGAGGCAAAGGGTGTGCCTTGGAGTAAAAGTGCAGCGGGAAGAACAATGTGGCAAGCCACTTAAGGTGCTTCAATAGGCTCGAGCCGTCTTCGTCTTGGGTCAAACCGATCATGAGTGCCAGGATCTCAGGTCGCGCCTCTCTCGCCTGCAGGAGGTCGATCTTTCACACCCAGTCTACTACGTTTGGCCCAACGCTCGATCACACCACAGTTGCATTCCAACTCTTGCAAGCTCATGCCCGCCAACCCGTCAAGCACAGGGCTCACTGTCTGTTCGCACAACGGTCTATTCATTCCAAGTCCTCCCCTAAAAAGATCGCAGTATCCAGCAGCACCGGAAAGCGCGTGCCTCAAGACTCACTGACCCTCTCGGGACTTTCTCGGCCGTGGTATCCCATTTGCGAGCAATGGAACAGCACTTCACCCAGGGAGGACAGACGATCCAACACCGAGAAATTATCACGCATCGGAAAAGACGCTAATTTTATTCCGGAGCACGTTCCCAAGGATGATACTACGGACTATTGGAGGATCTATCAGGATCGGCTCAACCAAAAGGAACCAGTGGATGACACCGCTCGCCTCCGTCTCTGTCAGTGGTTGATCGACAAGGGCTTGACCAAAGAGTCGGTGTCAAAACTGACCAAGCTCATGGGGGAACTACACAGGCGCTCGGCACCAATCAATACAGATCACTACAACGACTTGATCCACTTTTATATCAAGTGCTCAAAGTTCCAAGAGGCACAGTCGGTCATCGATAGCCTTGACACAAAGTCGCGGAACCAAACAGTGAGCCAGAGGATGTTTGCACTTCAATTGGCATTGTTTCTCAAGAGCGGGAACGAGTCTGCTATCCAGGATCTAGTCGAAAAGAGGAAAACTGGGTTCATGTATTTTATGGAACAGTTCATCCGATGGACCAAGGGGTTACAACTGAAGGATGATCAGATCAATCGAGTCAAGGCTATCCTTTTCGATCTTCAGACCAGCAACTGTCCGCCGAACTCTGGACGTTTCACCACGCTCCTCGAGACACTGTTCGCCAGGAACCAACCAGAGAAGGCAGTAGGACTTGTGAATCACACGCTCGACATTGGATTCACTGCAAATAGCTTTACTGCAACCCGTGTCATATCTGGCCTGCTAAGGGCTGATCGCGTTCCGGAAGCATTGCAGATTTCGAGTCGTATCATGACATCTGGAGGCACGCCTGATGTAGCCGTCCTCAACTCTTTTCTCTCGGGACTTTCTCAGGATCCAAAACGGTTTGGTGCCGCAAAGGAACTTTGGGATCAGATACTGAAGGATCCGATGATCCAGCCTGACGCCGTGAGTTTCGCCAGCATGATC
>Ga0247824_10001040_pt1 | contig 14803 bp, 19 predicted proteins | sample 13C_PalmiticAcid_FD_194412 | JGI IMG/M metagenome (GOLD analysis project Ga0247824, IMG submission 194412) | Soil microbial communities from agricultural site in Penn Yan, New York, United States - 13C_PalmiticAcid_Day48 | ecosystem: Environmental > Terrestrial > Soil > Agricultural land... | reverse complement strand
GGGGGGTGGTGGTGGTGGTGATGATGGGGATGATAGTGATGATGAGGATGCGGCGGGCGGAGGCAGGGGGTACTGGCACGTGGACTTGCCGAGTCTGCTGGGGGGCAAGCCTATCAGCGTGGATGTCAAGACGTGGAGGGGGTGGGTGTCGATTGTGGTGAATGGGTTCGTGAGGGTGGTTGTGAGGGACGGGGTGGCGAATGACGGGGTAGTGCAGGTTGTCGGGAAGGTGCTGATTCCGCCTCACCGGCACCATGGCGGTCATGGTGGTTATGAGGAGGAGGTAGAGGAGATGAGCGTGGAGGAGTTGAAGAGTCGGCTGGAGCCGTATATGGAGGAGACGTCTGGTGGGCGGAACGGGATGGGAGATTTGTAAATGTAGTTCGGTTTGTTCATGTGCTGGTACTTTTTTTTTGTTCTTGGATTCGGGGCTTGGAAATTTCTCATCTGCACACTCATTAGCAGTTTATATATCACGACTGAATATGCAGCACCCTACCGGTTGCCGTTGTCGAGAAAACTCGCCTCTACCCCGTCCTGTGAGAGGTTTGATGGTCTTATTATTACCCTGTCACGCCCACCTCTACTACGGAAACGCATCCACAACCCGCCCCTCGTCATCTACATCCACCGCAGCCCACCTCTGCTCCCTACTCCTCCTCCTCCGCCACTTCTCTCCGGCCCCAGACTCCTCATACACCCCCGTTTCATCCAACAACACCTCTACGGCCCAAACATACGACACATCTGCAAGCGCCGCCTCCGTGCCTGCCATCAGAGCGGCGTAATCCGCCCTCGTCCTTGGCACGCGGGTACACAGCAGGTGCAGGTCGAGCATTTGCGAAAACACCAGGCCGAACGAGGGCTTGTTGCGCATGGCGGGAAAAGGCTGTTGACCACCAGTCGACGATGGCGGTGGGTTAAATATCGAACAGAGGGTCTGCTCGACGTGCTTTGCTGGCCGGTGACCGTCTGTGCCAGGCGCAGCAGTGCCGTCGGCATGGTGTGCGGAGGAAGGGGAAGCGGTGGAGTTGAGAAACATGATGAGCGGCCCGCCGAGCGATGGCGAGCGTGTGAGGGAGCGGAGGTGGGAGGAGAGGAGCAGCATTGCGTTGTGTGCTGCCTCCTTGTCGCGGCCGGTGAAGAGCGCGTTGAGCAGGGCGGAGGTGTGTGTGATGAGGATCATGTCGGGGAGACTGGATGGCCGGGTGTTTTGAGGGGTCGGACTTGTATCGTGGTGTGCGTCAAGTTTTGATGGGACCTCCTCTGTAGAAGATGCCTCGGGGGAGGACAGGCCACCTTCGTCTTCGCTGTCCATGATCTCGGTTCTTTGCGGTTTCTGGCCCCCTGCTCTTTCTTTGGAGCTGGTGTCATCTGCCTTGGGACCATCTGGTGGCGGGCGAGCATCTGCCACGGACACGCCAGCCTCCAACTCCCCAAGAACCTCCCACAGCCCCTCAATGTCAAACACTCGAGCAATAGATATCCTCTCAAGACACCCTCGGACCTTGCTCTGAAGGTTCTGCAGCCCATCCTGAACCGCAGACACCTCGCGGACAAGCGCCTTCCTCAACCTCGGCAACAAGCCAGTTGCCGGCAACGTAGTAACAACCATGGCTCTCGCCGACGACTCAGTAGCCAGCAAATGCGCCAGCGTCTGAAGACCAAGCTGTCCCAAGTCAACACCCCAAACAAAACCAAAGAAACGAAAAAGAGACTCACCGCCAACCCAACCTCCTCCTCCTCCGCGCTGACACCCACGACCGAGCCACGCTCAAACCCTCCAAGCAGGACATACCCATCCAGCTCCCCACAGCCCGTCATCAAGTTGCCCTTGCCGGCGAGCGCCTCCTTCCTGGCCAGCTCCTGGTCCAGCAGCGACGAGGCAGAGAGCTGCGCGATGGGGAAGTGAGAGGGAGGGGCCGCTTGGGAAGGGCGAGGGGGGACGTCCATGTTTGCGTTCATGTTTTTCGTTCAATTGAAAGATATTCTTTCTTGTTGAGGAAAATAACCGAGAGTCAAGTCGGGTTGTTCATCTCGTTTTCTGGTAGTGGTGTTTTCGAGACCCGACACTGTTTAGTCGACTTTTGGTTGGTACCTGAGGTATGACATTGCCGTGGTGGTCCCCCAGAGTAGAAGCTGCATTTGACTTTTTGGAAGGTAATAGCGTGTATGGTAATATGGCTGCGAAACCATGAAGCTTGGAGCGTTGATGTTTTTCGAGAGATTCAGGGTCACTAAACGCCATGATATGCATATATCGCAACCTTCGTACCCATCAGATGCAATAAACAGCTACGAGTTGTGTTTACTTGCAGGCACTGGGATGCTCACGTCTGGGCCATTCGGCCTATGCGGCACACGTAGAGTCAAAGACACCAGTGCTTGTGTCTTCACCGCGTCATTCATCCTCATATGTAACGTTTCACGCCCCTGGGCGAAACCACCGAGGCTGGAGTGTCATCAGCCAAGGCACCAGGATCAGATCCATATCGTGCACCAGAAGCTTTTGAACTCGTCGGTCGCAAGAAAACTCCAAGCCCCAAGCCATGGATCATTACAACAATACTCAATTCAAGCTGCCAATCAAAGCGCCGCTCAGAGCCAGCGCACCACAAGATCAGATACTCAAAGGACAGGACAGCCAGGCGAAAAACAAAACATCGCCCAGCCCACAAAACCCATCTCGTCTCGTCCAGTCCACGGGGACAGAAGAAGAAGAAAAAATGAAGAATCTATGTACAAGTGTGGGTTGCCCCCAGGACAAAGTTGAGACCGCCACCATTCCCAATCCACGAGATTATAACGCAAGGCAATCCATATCCTGCCATGCTTTGCTGTCCAGACTTGGTGTTGCCCCAATGACTGGAGAGGGTAAAAGAAAGAGAGAGAAGATAAAACGCGACAATAAGACTGTGTAAACCATGATCTTAGGAGACTCCAGAGCGTCCCAGCACCAAATGGTAGAAAAGCCCGCATCGTCCTCGCCTGTGCCGTAGATAGGATAGCAGGTGCAGCCTCGCCGCCGTTCGAGTAGTCGCCTGATAGGGTATTTCATGATATGATCGCAGGAGAGAAGGACATGCTCGGTGGGTCGGCGTTGGAGGCCTGGCAGCGAAGTCCTGCTCAAACAGCCCGGGCTAAAATGAGGTTGAACGTCCAACCCTTGAACAACCTCGCTCGGATTGCCCAGCGGCTCTTCTAAACCGCCGTCCCAGGGGGGGGCACGGCATCTGCATCAGCCCCGGCAGGTCCCGGGCGCTGGCGTCTTCCCTTCAGACTCTTCATGCGACCCAGGATCCCGGTGGCCTTTGGCTGAGCCTCGTCGCCCCCGGTGGCATCCGTCGTCGACCGGCGCTCCAGGCCAGGCCCGCCCCTGGGGCTCGAGGGCGACGCCTTGCTTCCGTTCGTCTCCGTCTTGTGCACCGTGAACTCTTCCTCGCCCTTGCCAGATCCATACTCCGCAAAGAAGGGGTTGCGTTCGGTAAACGAAGCAGAAATCGGCCCGCTCTGCGAAGGGGACCGGCGCGAGCCGTAGGCCGCCTCGGGGTTGGTCATACGACCCGAAGGCTGGAAGTCACGACCGCCGCGGTTCATGTTACGGATTCGATGAGCGAGCGACTTCTTACGCTGGATGCCCTCGCTCATGACCTCGGCAGCTCGCTCCTCCTCGCGCTTCTGAATCGCCGTCCGGGCTGCCGGCGTCCCTTCCAGGAAAGTCGATGTGCCCAGACCAAGCGACTCGTCGCCGTGCAGGACGCTGCCGCGACTGAGTGGATCGAAGACGGGCGGCAAGTCCTTGCGTGGCGCCGCAAAGTCCCCGCCCTTGTCCTTGCCACCTTGAGACCACTCCTTGAACGCCTCATCGTCCTGCTGTCCCAAAAATGTCGCATGGTTTGGCCGGGCGTTCAACGGCCCGGCGCCGCCAATCGTGTTGTTGAGGGAACCCTCAGGGAAAGCCTGCATCGGTGCACGCCGGCTGCCTTGTCTGTTTCGGTGAGGGTTGAGGGCATCAAAGGGGCCATCGTGGTGGAACACTGTAAGCTGTGTCAGGCGGCTGGTCTTCGAAGAAGTTGGGCAATGGTTACGTACTCCCTGTTCCATAGATGCTCGTCGCATCCAGCTGGTCAATGATGTCGAGCTTCCGGGTGGCAGGCTTCTTCTCCCTGTTCTCGCGGTGCCGGCGCTCGCGCTCGCGCCGCCTCATGTCGCGCTGCTTCTTCTCCTCCTCGGTCATGATCTTGTCAGCATCGACGACTGACGATTCCGAGTTCCTGCGTGGCCGTCTCTCTGGGCGCCGCTGTGGAGAACGGGATGGGTCCTGAGGGCCACCCCGATCACCCTGGTCTTGCATTCTCCGAGCCCGAAGCGCCTCTTCCTGCGATCGCGTCGGGCGATGGTTCGGCGGCGGGCCCCTGCGATTGGGCGGTGGTGCGCCATCGCGGTAGGGAGGGGGCGGGCCGCGGCGACCTCCAGGCGGGCCCTGTGGTTTCGCAGCATCCGGCCTCGGCGGGGCAGTCGAGGTCGGCTTGGAATCCTCAAGCGTCAAGGAGCCCTGCGTGGACTACGGTCAGTCTTGTTTCCACGTAGGGTTGGAGCAAGACACAGGCGTGGACCCGTGTGCTATGAATGGAAAGACCTACAAATATCTCCTCGGCCGTGAGCGACGGTCTCTTGTCGGCCGACATGGTTTCCGAGGCAGATCGGATATTTGGATTACTTGCCCGGTTCGCGATGGCGGGGTCGAGAAATGGGTTGCGAGAAAGTGGCCGCGGAGGCGGGTCGTCGAAGGGAGAAGCCGGGCTTTGGGCGGTCGTGGGCGATACAGCGCGGTTGCGGAAAGGGTTGTTCGAAGGAAGGTTCAGTAGCAACCCAGCAGGCCGCTGATCTAAATGGCAGCCAACCCCGTCGGTCAGCAATCAATCAGGTAAGGAAGAACAGGTTGGGCCAGTCGGCAGCGTGCATGTGAATGACGACGGTGAGAGGAACATGAAACAGCAATCTCCTGGACATGACACAACAGGCTCAATGGCAAAGCGAACCGATGGGCATGCCCAGGCGCCAAAGCGGCTCCATCGACACAAAAACTGGGAAGCGGGAAACGGCCGACCAGGCAGGCCTGCGAGGATCTTCTCCCGTCTCTGCTGCATCTGCCGCCACTGCGAGGCAGTGTAGCAGGGCAGGCATGCACCGGGACGATCGTCAAGGGGTATACGAAATATGAGAGGACGGCGTTTTCTCACCTTGTTGCCCTGATTGCGAATCCGCCATGATGGGCAGACGAGAGGCTGGTCCTTATGTATGGAGGAAGGAAGTTGGTGGTTCCGGTGTTTGGATTTGCGCAAGCGGCCGTTTGCGTGTCAACTCAGGTCGACGCTGCCCTGTGCTACCGTGTCAAAATGTCTTGGACTGAATTCCTTTGACCGGGGCCGGCGTCATACCAGTGGGGATAAGGAGGTTTCTTCAGACAGCGGGTCGCTCCCGCTCGTGGGTCCGTCTCAAACGCGCCGTTATTCTCTTCGCGACCGAAAACTCGATTTCGCCTCGGCGGACGCAGACAAAGGCCCGGTCTTGTATGTACCGGGACGAAGAGACAGGCTAGGACTGTCAACGCAGCTACGCGGGGTTGAGATCGGACGGCAATGACCGCGCGTCTCGAGCTCGGATCGGGTTTTGGTAGAGCGGCGGGCCGGGTTCGTTCTGATGAGAGTGGGCAATCGGGTGTCGAGACCTCCAAATGCCGAGATGCTGTCCAAGAATGGTGGGCAAAGTTTTGGCTGATCTCGTGTGTTGGTCTCTGCTAACGTCGACCAGCGTCCTTCTCTTCGCGCCTGCGAGCTTCAACTCGCCAGGTTGCGGCTAGCAAACTGGGTGTTGGATGCGAGCTCGTGGTCGTGCGGGCGGTGCAGGAAGAAATGGAGGGTTGGGGATTCCCAGCACGCTGTGATCTGCTCCGTATTTCAGATGTAGGGGTTGGCAAAATGCCTGGGTGTCCTTTGGAGGTGGGCGGGATCGGCGTCAGGTGTCGAGATTTAGACCGAGGGAAACACTCAGCGCCAAACGCACCGGAGGGGGACAAATCGTCTTCCCTGTGCAGCAGTTTACCTGGCGATTTCAAGCCGCCAGAGACAGAAAGAATGCGCCGGCCAGAGAGAGAGAGCAGCTCCAGCTTTTGGACCCTGCACTCCTCAACTCCTCAACTGAACGGTCCTTGTGGATCGGTGGAGTTCGGGGCGCGAAGCCGAGAAGGGCAGCGGTGTGCACTCGGCGGGGTGTGCCCGGCCTGGTGAAGGGATGGAGCCGACAGTGGCACGGGGCGACAGATGGCGAGGAAGCTCAAGGTACTTCGATAGAGAAAAACAGATACAGTGCCAGAGAGAAACTCTGTCTAGGCGAAGGGGTGGGAGAGGCTGTTTGCAAAAGAGAGAATGCACTCGAACGCAGTTTTGGTGCAGTGCTCCCAGGGGATGTGAAGTTAATGAGATGGGCATCAGCAACCACCCAGAACCGGCAAACATCGCCAATGCGCTTTCTCTGTCAGTTCAGGTGCTGTGGGCCAGAAACGATGCCCGTTTGGGGTCGTCCCCACACACTAGGCCGCGCTTTCGTCAAGCCACTTCTTCGAACCCCTGACCAAACCCCCAAAGAATGCAACGCCAGCCAACTGGGGCCCCGATATCCGATGAACCACGTCTCGACTGCAGCATCACCAACACTTCCCATCACAACAAGTAGAGTGCCCGGTTTTCTTCTGTATAGTCGCGTGGAATAGAAGCTTAGCTACGACTAGAGTAAAACATGAAATTTTCAGAGTCGTCAACTTCCTTCCTCTGACATCCCCTTTTGGCCCTCCAAAGTCTGTCTGCTAAGACATCAACCGCAGGAACGCTTGACATTTCGGATACGGGGCGGAGCCCCTTGGTCACATCGCGGTGTACCTCCAGGTCCTCGGCACCAGGTGAACAGAGATCACTGCGGGCTTTTTCCGGCACATCTCCCGAGATATCAAGGGGAGGGAAGTGAGATGATGCCTTGTCCTCTGCCGTCCCAGGGACCCATCATCAAGGGTCCTGTTGTTCTCCACGTCTGGATGAAACGCTGCAGCTGTTTGCCCCGCAAGCGGGAAAGAACCCCCAAACCCGCCAGCTAGGGAGTGTACGAGTGTACCTTCCCAGCCGAGGATTCGAACTGCCACGCAGAAACCGGATGCGCCCTCGATCGCTTCCTTCTTGTGTTCCTTCATAGTCTCGTAGTGTCCGTTCAAACCCCGCAGGAACAGCAGGCGGAAAGGAGAGGACCCCGGCAAACCAGGGGAACCTGCAGAAAGGGGGGGTTGTTGCCCCGCTTTCCGCTTCCAGCTGTGTTGTGGAGAAACCCTGGAGATTGAATTTCCATAGCTCCAGGCTTATCAACAATTTACGTTCGAGGGTTTATCGATCTCACCTCACTGCAAATGGGCATGCAGTCAGACTCTTGTTCTTTGTTCGTCATTGAAAGCCCCGATAGTTGTGGCGCCAGAGGATGGTCTCAGGTTTATCGGTACAGGGTAGGTAGGTAAATAGGACAATACCCCGGTGAACATGGACTGTCCAAAACGGAGCTCGTCTTGGCCTGGGCAGCACATGACAAGGGCAACTAAAAGCGGCCTCTTCCCCTCGGTGCGACCATAAGTACGTCGTGATGTTTCTGCTCTGCCTTCATGGCATAACAGCCCTAGTATTGAGGTTGATCGAGGGTAACCGAACCCTCATCCAGACTGCTGCCGGCGTATTGATGGGGCCATGGTAACTCACAGTAGATGTGACGAGGTAGTCGCAAGGTGAAGCTCTAGTTGCAGCCTAGCCTTTCCTCGTAAATGTTTGATGCCCATTCGAAGGCCATTTCGAGGTCGACTTGGAAGGAGTTACGCCTAACCTGTACCTGTTGTCGGCTACGTCTGAGACACAGGGTTTGTCACTATCAAAGTTAGGGCTTCATTGCTTTTTTGCTGATACGCGTCAGCTTGTCCTACCCACTCCTCGTTGGTCTTGCTACACAAGCGTAGACGGCAATCGCTGAGCAGCGGGCTGCGGGCGATATATCTGGACGCCCGCCCAGGAAGGAAGAGTAGATTGTGTACGGGGTGGCCCGAGGCATGTCCCAGAGGACGAGTGTCAGCTTCGAGAACTTGTCCGCAATCGGTGGGTGTGTAAGTCAGATCTCTCGAGATCAACGCCCAGCGGCCTCGGTCAGCGGCCATGCAGCTGAGCCACTTAACTCCGCCAGGCTCCGAATCCGAGGGCAAAGACGGCGGCTCGCGGCCTAACCCAATGACGTGACGGGCTCAGGGAGATTCTCCATGTGTGGCGCAAGGGCGTGGAGCGAATGCAGGGTGCGAATGGCCTTTCATATTCAGACGTCCGAGTGAGTCGACGTGGTTGTCTCCTTGCTGAGACCAAGGAACCTTTGTTGTGATGGCACTCATGCAGCGCCTTGACTCCAATCCAACCACAGAACAGAGGTGTGCAGCTTGATGGAGGGAAGCTCGCCACGCGTGTATGCCGTGGAGCAACATGGCCGGTTCGATCGGATCCCCCTGCGCTGTCAAGAGCGCTGGGGATTGGTGTGGTGGTCGAGGTGTCGGGCGGGCAAAGGCAGGGAGACGTGGAATATCGTTGTTCGGCACCTCCAACCTGATGTGCATGTCAGAAGACACCGAGTTTAATGTCACCTGGTGCATCTTGGATCCCATCAGCGGTGGGGCGCGAACCGCCGTGGGTTCGGTGGAAGGCTGCAAATGAAGCAAGGGCGTATGCACCCTTTTTAGCGCGGCTGTCTGATCCAAAAGCTCCGACAAGCAACAGCGGATCATGAGATCTAGAACCCCTGTTTTTGCCCCTTACTAACGCCCTTCCCGTGGATCTGGTCTTGACGGTCTGACGGCTTTGACAGAAACTTTGGCCCCTCTCTCGGGCCCCTTTTCGGTCATCCCTTTTGCCTGTGCTCGCATGGAGAGCAATCTGCTTCCGGATTATGCCACGGACTAAAAGGCGCGGGCGGCACAAAACACACCTAACCCACTTCCGGCCACTGGACCCGATTGCACAGTGCGCGCTTCGCAGCCTGGTGCCGAAAATCGTGATGCTGGCTGCAGCCCGTAAGCGCTGCGATTTCGCCGACAGTCGAGTTTCAGGGGGCTTGATAGGCAGGGTGCTCAGTCCCCTCACAGCCCCTCGGGTCACTATTTCTGAAATGCAACTGGCAGACGGTTCATCCGTGATCCAACCATCCTGTCGGGTCGCAAGCCAAGAACACCTCCTGTGGTCGTCGGAGTCGCCGGCCGCCTGACAAGATTTGCACCTGTCTGTGCCGGGGCATGCTCAGTGCTTACCTTCCCCCCTCGTAGAGTTGTTCCATAGCAAAGCACCTGCTCATTGCTGAGCTTGATCGACGGGTGGCTAAGGTACTTGTTTGAACTGGAAAAACAAAGTGTGCCTGCATGTTCAGGAAAGGTTGGCACCCAGGCAAGCCAGCAGGCACCTTACCCAGAACCACGCCCAACATGAGAGGCGCTTGGCGAGGCTCGTGACATGGAACTTTGCCTGGCCCAACCTGATGACGAGGGAATACGTGTGTGCGTAGAAGCCAACACCCGCCTGGGTGGTGCGCCCCTGCTGAACTGTAGATGTTTGTCGAGTTGGACACACTGAAAAGCCAAAAACCGGTTCACTTTTGGAGGAGTGTGCTGGCGGAACGTGGTCTGGGTCGAGACCGCTGGATATGGAGGCAGATGAGGGGCTGAGATGGAATCCCGCGGGCAGCCCAGGGCAGCGACCGGCATCGCCCTGCCGGATTGGGCAGCTGTCTGCCTGACAGGCGAGCGGGCAAGCAGGGATCGCCTCCAGCTTGCCTTGACGCCCGCTCAAGCCCAGCAAAGTCGCTCGTTGCCATCTCGCACTGTGCAAGCGTTGTCTCGTTGGCACAGGCGCACTGTGGAGCGATTTCCTTGGCCGCGGCAAGGCCAGCAACTGGAAGCCCCCTGCTGCCATTCCCGCCCTCTTCTGCCCAGCTCGACCTCGCAGTTGGCGGCCCAAGACCCGGTCCCCTTCTGACAGATTCTCTCCTCTCTTGCCCTTTTCCCTTCTCCAAAACCCATCGCTCCTTGCCTCTCCCCGCGACAAGAGCAGACCAGGTTTTATTCGAGGGTAAGGCCGCAACCCGCTAGTGCAACTCGGTTTTCATATCTGGATTTTTATTAATTTCCCGTGCAGGTTCTTTTCTGCAGCGATTCACCCTCTCGTTGCCACCCTCCCAGCCGGCATCAGAAATCCTCCCCTCCCTCATCGCCGACCGACGTTTAGGGCAGTCCCACGCGCTGTCCCGCAGCCAATACTTCGGATTTGGCAGGTAAGCAGAGTCCCAGATCGCCCTCATTTCGTATTCTGCCCGGAAGTCACGGTCTTTGCATCCCCCGATAAAGGGCTCAGTTCCAAGAACCGAGTTTCTTGGCGAGGCGACTCGGAGCCTGGAGTCAGTGCCACCCGCTTTCGCCGCCCTCGGGTCGAGGCAAGACTTCACCGTCATTCTGCATTTAACCTCTGAGCTGGGTGGACTCGCGCTCCGCTTGCTGTTTCATCTTTTCGCCCAACAACCTCACCGAAGCTGACATTTTTCCCACAGCAGCTTTACAGCCTTGATCTGCAACTTCGCGTCCCACAACGCGATTTAGGAAGTCGCGCAAACTGGACGGCAAAATGACGACGATGGTACGATTCCCGAATATACGTGTTTGGCTTGCATCGACACCCAAGGTTCGGCGGCCTTTCGGCTGTCGGGCGATGACGACGTGCTCTGTAGCCGTCAACCCGAGACGGTGACCCAGACTGGCGGTGTGGCAGCGGGCCTTGGGGGTCTGGTCATGAGAGTCGAGCTTGGACCGATTTACTAACAAGGAGTAGGATCTTCGTGTCGGGAACAAGTACCGGATCGGTCGTAAGATCGGGTCGGGCTCGTTCGGCGACATTTACCTCGGCACCAACATCATCTCCGGCGAGGAGATCGCCATCAAGCTCGAGAGCGTCAAGGCCAAGCACCCCCAGCTTGAGTATGAGGCCCGCGTCTACAAGTCGCTCGCTGGCGGCGTCGGCATTCCCTTCGTTCGCTGGTTCGGCACCGAGTGCGACTACAATGCCATGGTTCTCGACCTGCTTGGCCCCAGCTTGGAGGACTTGTTCAACTTCTGCAACCGCAAGTTCTCCCTCAAGACGGTGCTGCTGCTCGCCGATCAGTTGATCTCCCGCATCGAGTACATCCATGCCAAGTCGTTCATCCACCGCGACATCAAGCCCGACAACTTCCTCATGGGCATTGGCAAGCGCGGTAATCAGGTCAACGTTATCGACTTTGGTCTTGCCAAGAAGTATCGCGACCCGAAGACGCACTTCCACATCCCTTACAGAGAGAACAAGAACCTGACGGGCACGGCGCGCTATGCCTCGATCAACACGCATCTTGGCGTTGAGCAGTCCCGCCGTGACGATATGGAGTCCCTCGGCTACGTCATGCTCTACTTCTGCCGCGGCTCGCTCCCGTGGCAGGGCCTGAAGGCTGCTACCAAGAAGCAGAAGTACGACCGCATCATGGAGAAGAAGATGACGACGCCCACCGACGTGCTCTGCCGCGGCTTCCCCAACGAGTTCGCCATCTACCTGAACTACACCCGGTCCCTCCGCTTCGACGACAAGCCCGACTACAGCTACCTGCGCAAGATCTTCCGCGACCTGTTCGTGCGCGAAGGCTTCCAGTACGACTACGTTTTCGACTGGACCGTGTACAAGTACCAGAAGAATGCCCAGGCCATCCAGCAGGCCGCCGGCAACACGTCTGGCCAGGCTGCCCAGGGCGACCCCAAGGATGCACAGCAGGCGGCTGCTCGCAAGGAGACGCAGCAGGCGCTGCCTCGTGGCACCAGGAAGCAGGTCACCGGCGAGACCCCGGATACCAACCGCGCCGTCGGCGGAAGCGACAGGATGTGAGTGACTACCATGCCTAGCCCAAAGCATTCCTAGTAAGGAATCATATTTCCTTCGAGTTTGGTGTGCTCATCAACGCTGGCCGGAGGTACAATGCTGACGTGGAATGCTGACAATCAGTTTGCGATAATAGGCTGCGCTCAGCTGCAAAAGCTCAGGGCGCTGGCTCGGGATATGCTTCCAACAGGTACCGCCCCATGGATTGAAGCACTGAACGGCACTCGGATTGGCGCCTCCTTCGGGCTGTATGAGTTTGTTTCTCGTCGACTGGCTGGGTGCGTCCCTTAACGGGTCTCGCCATGAGCATCTGGGTCATCCGCAGTAGCAGCCGTGCTCTGCTGAGACCGGATCAGCATCGATAACGGATACACGCCCTTGCACCAGCATTTCGGGACTGCTTTTTCTCCCCCCTCCCAACACTTTTCCTTCGACATCTCAACATTTCATGGCCTCTATGTGGCTCGGATGATCTTCGGTCTGGCACGGTGTCAGGTGGATGTGGCTTATGCCCCCGCCTGTCTCGCTGTCCGGGCCGGAATCTACCGAACGGCATGTCCGGCACTCTGGTTTCCTCGGGGTGTCGGTCAGAAGGGTAGCCGCTGTTTGGGCAGCGTCTCTCAATGCCGCTAGGTTGAGAGCAGACGGTCAGAGATGGAAGAGGACCCGGAACTGAAGACGACCGTTTTGAACAGTCGCTTCTCGGGTCCTTTGTCGTCGGAGCCTGGTCAATTGCAGATTTCACAGCACACTCGTCCCATCCCCTACCCTTGTGTTTTTCCTTTCTTAATTTTCTTGGTCTTGCATTTCCCCTTCCACAACACAGACTGCATTTCTATCGCACCGGGAATCGCTTGTGGGGAGGTATCAGGGGACGAAGCGATTCTTGGCTTGGCTGCGGCGCGGACGGTGGACATTGCTGCTTCCAGTCGTGATGGCCAGATGGACCACTGCACTCCAGACCGGGGTCGCAAAGGTCGGGGGCTACATCACTGGCTGCGGAGTCGGCAGGCATCTATAACATCGTTCACGGCAGTTGCTTATCACAAGGTGGAGGAACAGGGCTACTGGGCGATCGGGTGAGGAAGACGGAGGAATTGCAACCTCGGCATCCGACCGCTGTCTCCGCCCGCCTACTGTCTTCCGGTTTCGAAACAGCGTGCCATCGACAATGGACGTTGGCTCGTCACCCGCCGTGGTGCCGCGCTCGGAGAAGCCGGTTGAATGGTGCAGTTGTGCCTGGGCACAGGTCGCCAGTCTGCTCTCTTCACTGGTCTTAGGCGCTGCCAATACTGCATGCCAGGAGTCTCATAATACAATCTTGTTTTGCTCTTTAGACCTCACATTTCTTATTTTGCGAAGTGGAACGTAACAGATCTTGTCGCCTTGGCAAGGTGAAGAGATGGTGCCTTGCTCAGCCTCCCACTATGCATGGAAAAGTCGGGATTGGGGGGCTGTACAGTCAACTAGGGCGTCTCTAGCCCCTCCTGACATCGGACGAACGACTCGGGAATCGAGGGAAGTACCCGTATAAGATGGCGGCGATTTCCTCAACCGATGGGTTTTTGTTGGAGAAACCCTTCCATGAGATGCTTGCTTCTCTTGAGAGTCGTTCGTCACTCGATCACTTGCCTGTGTCTCTTTCAGCCTTCCCGCCCCTCCCGTGCCCCGAATCATGGAACCCCTGCCAGTTCGGTGCATCGCTTAGCATCTTGGCGGCCTGCACCACCCACCCAGATTCCCTCTGTGTTGATTCCCAGCGTGACCCAACCTACACACCACAACTCTGAATGACCTTGACATGAAGCCACCAAAGACTTTCACAGATGCTACAGACACTACAACCATGGCACCATCAACGCTCGACTTGGTCATTCTCACGTTCAACTGTGCAAAGAACTTGATCAACCCTCCTGTTTTTGCGTCACATCTCCACGGCACGCTCTCACAAAATGCTGCCCTGCCAGACCTGGTTGTCTTGTAAGTTGGTAATTTCTGGAGGTTGTCGTCTGGCCCGCACCCAAAACGTGACGGGATGAGATGGGACGAGAAACACGCAACCCCGGATCCCAGGTCCGGAATGGAGCGCCCTCTTCCATCCGGGCTGAGCTTGTTGTCTTTCCCATGCTTACCTGCCTCTGTCCCTCATAGCTCGCTCCAGGAGGTAGCACCACTTTCGTACGCCTTTATTGGGTCATACTTCCTGAACCCTTACTACGAGAGGTTTGGAGAGGCGTTGAATCTCGCCTCATCACGGCTGGTTGCCGCCGCGGATGGCGACGATGCGTCTTCGTCGGCCACAGCGGGCAGCGCCGGGGGCGCGAGGCCACCGTACACGCTCGTGCGCGCGAAGAACGTGGGCATGACCGCCATCCTCCTGTATGCCCGGGACCCAGCCTCCATCCGCAAGATTGAGGAGGCCGAGTGCGGGTTCGGCGCGGCCGACATGGGCAATAAGGGCGCCGTCGGGCTGAGGGTGACATGGAGCGGCCGGCCAGACGGCGCCGAGCCGCCCAAGACGACGGAACTCACCTTCGTGGCCACCCACCTCGCCGCCATGGAATGGAACCTCAAGAAGCGCAACTCCAACTGGCGCAGCATCGTCTCGGGCCTCACCTTCGCCAACCCGCGGGACGTCCTCCCGGGCCTCATCCCCGCCAACACCGCCGCCCCAACCCCGGACCGCTCCGGCGCCGGCGACATCGCCCCGCGCCTCCCCACGGGCGACAGCCCGGACCCAAGCGAGGAGGAAGAAGAACAACCTTCCGACTCGGACTCGGACTCCCACCCCCTCC
>Ga0247824_10001038_pt1 | contig 14807 bp, 8 predicted proteins | sample 13C_PalmiticAcid_FD_194412 | JGI IMG/M metagenome (GOLD analysis project Ga0247824, IMG submission 194412) | Soil microbial communities from agricultural site in Penn Yan, New York, United States - 13C_PalmiticAcid_Day48 | ecosystem: Environmental > Terrestrial > Soil > Agricultural land... | reverse complement strand
TAAGGGGAATATGCCGGGCGTGGTCTTGCCGTTTGTGGGGTAGAGTTTCAAGAAGTTCGGGAGGTGTTGTTAGTGATCAGAGTGAGCGAGGCTGCTCCTGGCTTGGTTCAGGGCGCTGGGGCTGGCTGAGCTGAGGAGTTGTGCGTTGGCGTTTTGGGACTCGGACCTGCGATGTGTTGTAAACACTTGTGGCTTACGGGTTTATTTATCATGGCGGAGTTGCGTTCGGCCATAACGTAGTTACGGCGTAGGTTTGTTTTCTTCGCCAGCAGTCTTTTGCCCGTCTTCTCAGAAAAAGCGAGGCGTTACAGATTTCTGGATATCCCCCATCCCGGTCTGTCTCTTTCCTGAGCTCTAGAGGTGAGCGCCCAAGGTAACGTTCCGAGGGATAAACGGTGGAGACGTCGATACGTAACCGCGCCGCCACCGGCATGGAAGCCTCGAATACATGATGGGCTTTGAAGTTGGTTCAGTCATCCTGGAAGCCCCACTGTTTGCAGATCATCCGGAGCAGTGCGGGCTGAGGCGGGCAATGCCGTCTGATCTTGATCGCCGTTGGTTGTTGGGCAGAGTTGGCTCCAATTGGGCAGTGAACGAAACTCATCGAGATCTACCATGTCAGATATCAGGCACGGGGTTTTCCACGCAGTGATCGTATTGTGTGTATGAAACATACCTACACCAGGGGTCTGTGACGTTGAACTGAGGCAATTATGTCCTCCATTCCCCGCTGTGAGAGCAAGATCATCTGCCCTGCACACCTGAATTGCACAGACGGACGCCATCACCATGCCACGGCGAGGATCAGGGCCTTCTTCAAAGCTTGGATCCCAGCGTTATGGGTCCTTTCGCCGTCGATAGTTCCACAGCCCCCTCCTCAGCCGCGAAGTTCCGTTCTTTCGCTCCGAATTATCACCTGATGTTTCCGCGCTTCATTGGCGAGGTGGCTGCACAAGGACCTTCCCATAGGAGATAGCCTGTGACATAGCGTGCCTCCGGGTGATTCTCGGGGCACCGTCTCGGTGGCGAAAGGTCGAGAAGGGTCGTTTGCCGCTGCGATCTCAACGGCAATCGAATCGTTGCCCCCCGGGCATTCAGCTCCAGAGGTCTCGTCCCCTCAGGTCCCTTCCCCGCCCCGATGGACGTTGTCATGTCAGTGCGCTAGGCGTGGCGTGATCGGCCCGCGATGAGGATCTGGGGTTGAGTTGGGTCCGACATTCTGGTAGACCAGTGGCGGCCAGCCCCTGAGGGCCGTCCCAATTGCCCACCAGCGAACCGTGCACTTACAGACCACAAACCGGGTCAACGACCCACAGCAACCTTGGTTTCCAAATGTTGGAGTTTAAGGTAGAGAAAAGGAGGGTGGAAGAGACCAGGCACACAAACTTTTTCTCTCTCCCGCCCAAAAAAGGCAACAGACTCAGTAACTGAGAATAAAAGAATGAAAGAAGGAAGAGGTCTGTCCCTGACAGGTTCTTCTGCTGGGCGGGCCCCTGTTCAAGATATCGTGGGCACACCGACGACGGCGACCCGGGCACAATGAAACGTTTCTTCAACCTGGATTCGAAAACGAAGTAACAGTGCGAGGGCGCCTGGTGTCTCACGATCCACACGCTATTTTTTTTGCGGTAGTCTCCCTGAAATTACGAAGACTTGATTGGTGTATGGAGAAGTCGTTTGGACACTGAATTGCTAGCGCCCTTTTGGTTGGGGGAATGTTTGTGTGGGGTTGACCGGGAGGAGTGCCTCGGCACTGGCTGAGCCGGCAATTGTAACCCTAACCCAGATTTGAGCTCAGGCCATATCACATCATCGCGCAGGCCCTTTTGCCTTCTTCGACATGGTCTGTCCTGGAGATTGTTCTTGCCTTTCCCACGGAAGCTTGCCCAAAATCGCTCGGTTTGTTTCGGCGTTCTCGCTGTTTCTGCGACCAAGAGAAGGGGTGCAACTAACCGGAAAACCATACACAGTAGTCAACACAGTGGAGTTTTGGGCGGCGTATTCTTTACAGAACACAGGACCTGGAAGCTTCAGGACGGTGCAGATGCCAAGGCTGCGCCATTGTCGAGAGCTGCCAGCAGGATCGGAGTTTGGACCCCAAATCCGCGCAAACGATCTGGGCGGCTGAGAATGGCCGAAAACTAACGATGCAAGAGCCAGCTGTGCATGGCCGAGATGGCTCATTATCCACACGGGATTATTCCACCGATCGCCAGATGCGGACGATCACTGCACACGAGAGGGCAGGATCGGATGCAACCTCTGCGGGACGGCTGGGGCCGGGCGTCAACTCATCCTCAACGTGACGACACCGATGTCTTGTGCCACGGCACTGCCAGCCAGCAGTAAGTGAAGTGGTTCCTTTCTTTTGTCCATGAACGCAACGAACATAGCACACAGTCGTGTCCCGGGGAAACATCGGCACGAGGTTAGGTGTAGGAAGGAGTTCAAGTCCAAACACAACCCCTTGGCGCCAGCCCCCGGCGATCCCTGGATTGCTGGTGGGTGGGCCTGGCTGTACCTGCATAATGTGCCAATGGCTTGCGTTGGATTTTTTTTTTTTTGCTGATTATGCAGGTCTCGGATGCAGAACATGAGAAAAAGAACAAAGAACAAAAGAATCAGATCATGAGACATGCGTACCTGCCAAATTTGCCGGCGGTTCAATTTGCGATTAGTATGCGTGCTGGCATGCCTTCAGGACATCAGGGCAAGGTTGGAATGAAAGCAGTGTATTCTGAAGGGGTTGAGGGTTTATCCATATTCGGCCCTGGCGAGCCAGACCTCCATGGCGCGGCCGAGGTGGATCGGTGTGGCCGGCAATACTCCGTGCTGTGTGCACTACAGTACACACCGACGAGACCGAGTACATACCACAGGGCGGGAGCGGGCGAGGAAGAATGACATGCAGCCTGTGCCACAGGACCCAGGACTCGCCGCCGACGTGCCTTGTTCCGTGTCTCTGCCTCACATATGCGCCTCTGAACCGGCCATGTCTCATTCCCGCTTTTCATTTCGAGTGAGACACAAGGAATCCATCTACCGAGAAAAACAACAGTCGCTCCCTCCTGTGATGTACACAAGTTGTTGACGTTGAGTCTGGCAGAGACGGCCCGAGCGTGCAAGCCGATTGAACCGACGACCCAAACCAGTCGCTGCAATGTTGACAGAATGAGGCAGATTGTGGGCCACGGATATGCATCAAAGCAAAACCTGACCAGGGCGCGACCCGGGGAAGAAGCTGGAGCTCGTGAATGACCTTGCCAAACTGGAAGATGGCTCAGGATGGCACGGGCCAGATATATTGCATGGAGAACCTGCAGCGGCGGCAAGGGATTGTGGAGTCGACGCAGAGAATGCATGCTTCAACGCGGCGGATTAACACAGCAATTAAGGCCAGGGTCGGCGACGGGACGGCACGGGCACGAGACAAAAAAAGCAAAGTTGCATGCCGCTTTCGATTGTGGACGGGAGTTCAGGGCACTTCGTATGAATGGCTGCGGTGCACCTGTATGTACAGCGTACAGGATGGAACGTGTATGTGATTACCTGGTTATTTCAACGGGCCGACAACCCAGTCCCCGGCCCATCTCACAAGCAAGGAGGTGGCCTGGGTGGCCTGGGTGGCCGACAGAGACAACTTGAAGAGGAAGAACGGGCTCACCGCCTCTGCAGCGCATCCGTTTGCACCAGTGCGATATTGTTTGGGCAGGTCACAAGACGGGCAAATGGGCCCATCCCGCAGTCTGTGGTGGCAGCAGCCCTCCATTTCCAAATTGGGACTCACACTGCTGCCTCTCGGCTTCAAAGGGCCGCTTGTCAGTTCACACACACCCGATTCGCAGAACCGGCAGATCTGAGGCCGCAGCTCTCGTTATCTGTGCATTCATATACCTATTCATGGTGTAACCCTAACATCGACTTGGGATGAGATTTGGTCCGTCAAGCGGTCGGGTACCTGAGGTGAGTGGAAATGTGGCCAAGCCGCTCACCGTCGCCGATGGGATGGACGACCCCTGGCCCAGACCGACAGACGGACATCTTCCGATGCTTGCTGCTGTCCCTCCCGTCGGGAACGGGGCAACCAGCAAGGGGGCAAACCACACAATGTTCTTGCCTCTCTGGCGGTCGGGCCAACGCCAACTTGTCTTGGTTTAGTTTGACGCGCGACAGAACACGCGGTAATGGTGCACGCACCAACCGGCGACCAGCCCCAGCACCAACCCCGAGATGGAGGATCAGACTGCGGCGGCTTGTGCGGCGTGCCCATGCAGGGTCGGCCACATGGCTTTGGACCAGGGTCGCGGAAGGCGCAGTGCCCCTGGACACTGGCAATGCCATTGCTGCATTGCTGCGCAGGATGGTCTCACGCAGCGCAGTGCAGTATTCCGGACTTGTGCGCTGGCCTGGCCCGGGTTCCGTCCACAACAGAAGACCAGGTTTGGAAGGTTGCGGCACATCACACGGCGGCGGGAGATATTCTCGTCACCTTGGCCGGCACACAATGGCACTGCGACACTGCGACGCTGCCCCCCTTGGGGGGATGTAACACTGGTGTTCTGCGTGGGGGCCTTGCCACAGCATCTGTTCCCCTCTTTCTCTGGACAACAAACTCCGAAACCAGGCACCTCGGAGGGGCGCAAGAAACGGCCGAGGGGTTGATGGTTCCCCACGATGCAGAGCGAGTCGCAGAGTGGTGCACCCACCTCTTGACTGAGGTGCTGGGGCATGCAATGCCTGCACATACATACGATGGGGCAGCCGGCAGCTGGCTGTCGTCATCCCCAGCGGTGGCTGGAAAGGGTATTCCGATTTCCCCGACATATGTATCACCAAGCCCTCAGGCCACCAGATTGGCTTCATGCGATCAAATAGCTGTCTCGGTGTCAAGTTGCTGTGTGCAATGCAGGTGCCGGGGGTGGGTGTACCTTTGTCGGTACCTGTATGTAATTACAGACCTGAGGTCAAAGCTCATGCGGCGCTTTAGCCAAACGCACGGTGGCAGTCCCTAACCGGGAACACCTTAGCGGCATCCCCTCTGAGTGCGTCCCGCAGCATGGGCCCACTCCTTCGATTAGCGATCGAACATGGTCGCGGGAACCGACTTCCTCTTCAAGGCCAAGTTTGCGCGACCTGGGGCAGCCTAAGCCAAACGAGTTTGGCAGCTTCTCCTGACAAGCCATGGTTGAGAGGGCTCGGCATAACTTTCCCTCCATGCATTACTGTGGAAGGCACGGAATTCTCTGTCCAGGACAGACCCATCAGACGCCGAACGCTATGTGGTCTGTGCCCCTGCCGGTTCTCTGAAACGGCAATGGAGAAACTTGTATTTCTGGTGGGCCTTGGTAAAAATGGGGGAACAAACCACCCATGGATGGTGGATCGGGAACGAGTCGGGGGGAGAGTGAGCTACCCCGGCTGCTGACACGACAGAAGCTCGCCGAACGCCACTGCAGCTTCAGAGCGGAGCTCCAGGGCGATCCAGAAGCAAAGGCACATCGGATTGTGCCGTCAATCCAGGTTGGTTCGTGGAGAAAGGAACTGCAGAGAAAGAAAGGGGACGGTTCAAATGGAAGGAGCGACGACTCCCGAAGAATGCCGGCACGGCCACCTGCAGCGCAAATCCATGAAATGGAAGGGAAGCCGGGCGACCCACAGTAAAACCCTGGTCGCCTTTGCTGCTGGAACCCCTCCACTTAGGCTTCTTTGACCCCTGGGTACCTGTCCCCAAGGGCCCCATCGTGCGCTGCTCCTTTCTGGAAACGGACGCTTGGCCAGACTTGGCGCGAACTGCCCTGGTCCAGCGCAAGGCGATTTTATTAATCTCGCTCCAACCCTTCCGGGGCGCCGTGCCTGTCTCCTGTCACTTGTAGCCCGGTTTTGGTGTTTCTTGGGTGATCTTCTCCCGTCCACCTCTCGTTCGGTTTCCTTTGGAGCGGCCCTGGATGTGATTCGCGGTTGCAAACGGCGGCGTTCATCTGCTCGGTGAACAGCATTCGCCCATTCGTCTGAACTGCGAGTCGAACGAACATACAATACGGCCCGATACCTACGTCGTACCTCCTCAAAGAAACGGCCGCCGTCGTCCTTTCGCCATCTGCGTCTTTCTTTCACCATGCGCCCCATTTAATGGCTAATAATACCTTCAATTCCCGCCCGAGGCCATCTCCTCTCACTGGCCTTCCCCTTCGACCAACCATGTCGGTCATCGGCCGGCGAGACAGCATCGCAAGCACCATGGAGGGAGCGCTCAGCGTGCCCCCTGACCGAGGCACCATCATCGGGAGAGCCGTCTGGAAGGTCGGTTCCTGGCCCGCGGCGATGCGTGTGTTGTTGGGGAACAGTCATTGACCAGTGGACAGGTGCGACATGTCGTGGTTGGAGCCGCCAACCGAGAGCCAACACAACTCGCTCCCGCCAACCGAGTACAGCCCAACCGCACCGCCGCCCCGAGAGACGGGGCGAGAGTGGCATCCGAAGGCATCTTTCTCTCCATCTACAAGTCCAAAGTAAGTCTGGCCATTGGCTTTTTAGCCATACAGCGTGCAAACCATAACTGGCGAATGCTGACTTTGAGGGCGACAACAGGAGGACACAGAGCCGATACAGCAGTACCCCATCAGTTCGGTTGCCGATTGCCAAGTCCAGATGCTGGCCCACCGCAAGCAAGGCCCGGTCCTCCCAACTTTGGTCATCAATGTTCTACCAGATCCGCTGTTGGACAAGGCCCGGAAGCGACGTTCGAGTAGGACTGCCGCCTTCAGTGCCCCAAAGGAAACCGGCCCGACGACACTGCTGTTTCGCCCTGGAGACGAACATCCGACCCTTCCGGATTGGGCACGCTTCATCCAGCAGCACATCCAGCCCCATATCCCGGACCGAGCACCGTTGAGTCCGGTAACACCAGCTTCGCCGACCTTCACCAACCCGTTTGCCCCCCGGTCAAGGGAGCCCAGCGAAATGCAGCAGAGGCCAGAGAGTGGGAACGGTGGTCGGCCCGGATTCTTCTTGAAGAACCCGAGCCAAACACACTCGATCCGGGATCGGCCAGTGACATTCTCGGCAGACTCGCCAAGTCTGCGCTCAAAACGCAGCGATCTCTCGTCACAAACGAGCTCCATGACCCAGTCAAACATGGGTTTCCACAACTACAACCCGATGATCCCCGCCGACCTTCCGTCTCCGGCGACAACAATTGGCGAATACCAGGGTGAATTCATTGAGGGCTGGACCTCGGCGCAGGGCAGGTCATCGGCACTGAGCTCCCCCATCAGGGAGCGCGAGAGTGTCAGTTCACAAGCACAGACTCCGTTGCCACCGATACCGGATTCCGACACGCCAACGGGGCCACGGGAAACGATTCTTGATAGGGCGTTCCAGCTGCAACGCATACCCGGTTCTGAACGCGAGGTCCCTGGGGAGGAGAAGCTCAGCTCTCTGGCTCGATTCGAAGCGTTGATGAGGGAGGTGGACGAAAAGAGGAAACAACGTGAAGCAGAAGAGGCGAAGTCGAGGCCGCAGGAGGTAGTGCCTCCCGCGGCCGAACCGAAGAGCGCTTTTGATGCGGACGACTCGGACTCGGATGATGACTCGGACAAGGATTCGGACGATGACAGCGACGGGATGGCAGGCGAAGAAGATGCCGAAGATCACTTCCCGTCGTCAACGACTGCTCAACGTGCCCTGGATTTCATTGCCGGGAGATACGAACCGGTACAGCGCCACCAGCTTTCCTCACGAGGCTACGGTGTCAGGTCGCCGCCGAGTTACAACCACGAGGCGTTCATGGCGTTATCGAGCAGTGGATCCTCTCAAATGCGGCCTCAAACGGGCTACTCCAAGAACCGGAGCAGACCAGGCATGACGCAGAGGACGCACAGTCAGCCACACCTGGCGACAATACTGGCCTCGTCAACACCTCTGGAGCCGAGGGATTCCGAGGAGGGGACTGGGTTTAGTTTCACCCCGGGGTCGCCGTCTGCTCTGCACCGCAGCTCGACCGAGAAGCGGCAATCGGTGTCGAGCGCCAAGCGCCTCAGCTTTAGCGAGTTCACCAGGCGGCTGAGCAGCACAAGCAGTTTGCTCCTCATGCAGACAAACGCCAGCGGTGGTGGCAGCAGCCGAGCGAGCCACAGCGACATGGACCTGCAACAGCCTCCGCAATCGCCCCCTCCACACTTGCACCATCTGCATCCCAGGGCTGGCCCGCCGACACCGCTCCAGCAACAGCAGCTACCGCAATCTCCGCCGCCGGTCGATGAACGTGAGCGGTGCCGCTGGCGGGGCAGTGTGGGTGTGTTTGGGGCCGGCGAAGGGGGCTTCGTGTGACCGAGCCCTCGCCGGTAATAAACGTTGCCGTTTTTGGTTTCTATTGCATGAGCGCTGGTCGGATGTCTCGTCGATTTCGACGCTTGATGATATTCCTCGGAGCATTTTTTGGTGGTCATACAATCCTCAACACATGTTTAATTCATCCAATACCCCTTTCACTCTCCCAAGACGCCCTTGGGAATGGCCTCTTCGGTCTTCACTTTTGTATCCAGCATAGTTTAAACAAACCCTTCAATGCATCCACTCCAGAAGTTCATTTCCGCATCGGATCCTGTTCCTCCGCGATATCTCCTCCCTCAACCTAGGGCGACTAACTCATGATCGAGAAACGGCTCATGCAAGGGTGCATCGGGCGTTGACCATAATTCGTCAACGGTTTTTGTTCACCGCCTGGTCCGTCAAATCAAAGGGTGTGGGTAGGGGGGGGACGCGAAGCAGGGGCTTTCTGCATCCGCACCACACCTCCCACGTTTTTCCCCCTTTCCATGACATATCCCGTCACCTCACCCTGGTCTTTCTTTACAAGCACCGTTACGTTGCCGCTGTGGGGGAGGTGTCGATAAGTTGTGAAGCTAAAATGAAAATGTGTCCATGAATGTCCATACAATTATGTACAGCACTGTAATTATCTATCACATCACTCCGCCCATGCCCGTCAATACTACACACACTATGCATAACAGTCGCACTTGGCTCCCCTTCGCTTCCATCCTCCTTCCCCCATCCCAACCCGGCCAGGGAAATTCTCCTGGTCCAACCCCATGCACGCCACGAGCACGAATGTAAATACCATGCCCTTCGTAGAGAGCCGGGTCACGCGCCGTCCCCGGTATATCGACCCTCTCTTATTCCAGGGGTTCCTCCTCCTCCCTGCCCTGTGCTGCTCTTCTATGTATGTACCAACCCCACGCCCGCTCGGCGGATTATCACACGAGCTAATACACAGTACGGCCCCCCCCTCCCCCTCGGTTCCAGCCAAACGGAACCGATCGAGACATGGCAAAGCCAGCCGAACCCAACCCAACCCAACCCCGTCCCGGCATTTGCATGCATGCATGCACGCACACACATATAACGGCCACACTTATTCCATACATGTAACCAAAAACCCCAATTATGATTCTCGATTCCGACTCTGCTTGTGAGATGAGACGCTCTTCGACGGGCTGGCACGCCAACCGCCAAACACGGGCCCGGCTCGGCTCCAGAGACACAACCAAACCCAACTCCCTCTCTGTCTGTCACCCCCGACCCAACCCAACCCAAACCTGACCCAACCAAACAGCATCCATCCCATCCAGCCATCCACTCTCGGTGCGGTGTGATCCGGTGCGTGGTCTGCAGCTGTCGGTTTTACCTCGCATGCATACACATACATAAATCCGCACACACACATGCGATTGGTTTGAGGCTGTCGGCAGTCCAGCACCCGCGAACCGGGGGTTGGAATACCAGGTTGTGGAAGTGCGGGCCCAGAGTGTAGGTAGGTTGGTTGGTCGCGGGTAGTTGAGCAGGCACAGCGTCACATCGACTGATGTAGGAGACCGGCTGTCTGAGAGAGATTCACAAAGCATTGCATGTGTCTTGTCCAGTCATATCGTTGTTCCGCCTCAAGTGGCTCAAGTCCACGAAGGAGGGGAACAAAGGCAAGACCGAGGATGGATGTCACCAGGCACGCCACCATTCCATCAAGCAGAGGTCGCATTTCCTCCGACATTCAACGTTAACGCAGACAACAAGTTACATCCCCCGATCATCCCATATCTCCATAACGCCACGGGTGGTATCCGCCACCGTCATTTTCAGGGCTGGGCCGGGCCGCGGTCGGCCCAACCACCCCCTTCCCGTCATGACTCCCAGTAATCATCCACCAACCACCAACGCTCCCCTCAACCGACAACGGTCCGAACCTACTGAAGATACGGCGCCAAAGCCGCCTTCGCCTCAGGGGACAGCCGCTGCTCGGCGAATTGGGCAAGAGCCCCGCCGTGGCGCTGGTTCGCTTCCTTCATGTACTGGCCGACCCACTTGTCGACCTCGACAATATCGGGGAAGTCGTCGCGGGCGCCCAGCTTGCAGGTGCTTAGCGGCGTGAAGCCGACGCCGAAGCCAATGTCGTCCACGTCCGCCTCGTTGACAATCTCGTCGCCGAACCCGGCAGCCACGCGCGGCGGGTTCTTCAGCAGGTCGAGCAGGTTGTTGCACGTGAATCCCCAGCCTTTCTGGTAGCGCTCGGCAAACTGCTTCGACTCGCACAGCGTCTTGGTGTACGAGATGACGCCGAGCTTGCGGTCGACGGGGCGGGCGAACTGGCCCGTCGTCGGCAGAATGACGGTGAGGTAAAAGGGGGTGAAGACGTTTTGCTGGATCGCCTCGGCGTGGGTGATAAAGAAGTCGGCACCCATCTGGCCCTCGCCGGCCCTGGCCGAGACAAGGTGGTAGAGGCGGGCCACACGGGATTTGTACGAGTCGGTGGGGTTGGTCTGCAGCTTGGTGAAGATGAGCGTGACGACGGTCCCAAAATAGGGCTCCAAGACGTTCCTAAAAATGGTCAGACCCATGCTGAGGTCAGAAACCCACGGATGTTTTGTTACTTACCCAGGGAATGTGCCAACAATGGCCTCGAGGATGTCGAAGGCGTTCTGGTCCGTCTTCTTCCCCGCCAGCAGGCGCTGGAAGATGCTGAGGAATGGCTCCAGCTTGTTCTCGGCCTTGATTTCTGCCGCAGCCTTGGGAATGATGGCTGCGATGAACCTGGACAGGGGCGGTACGTTGCCCCTTGTCTCCCACGGGCCAGGGGCAAGAACAGCCTCGATGAGCATCTTAAAATCGCCGGGCACCTGGTTCGACGGGCTGAGCTCGAGGAGCAGAGAAAAGATTTGGAAAACGAAGGGGACGAATTCTGGGACTGATTGTCAGAACGTGTCCAAATTGGAAACAAAGTGTCAACTCACCAGACACATCCTCGTTAAGAATGGCGGCGAAAGGCGTCCACAACCGAGTAACCATGTCCACCTTGGGCGAGCTGCTGCAATACCTGTTTCGAGTTAGATACCCGGGACCCAATTCACAAAGAGCGAGGGAGAAGTCTCACCGTACAAGGGCACCGATTGCCTCGAAATGGAAGTAGTAGAAGCGCGGGTTGCTGGGGTTCTCCTTGATCACGTTTGTGATGCTGATCAGATGGTTGAGGACGCTCTCAACGCCACAGTCCAGGACGCCTTCCTTCATGACGATCAGCACCCTCATGATGCACTTCATCAAGAATTCGTTTTCTTGCAGCTTGGCAGGAGACGTGTCTTTCTCAACCAGAGCGAACAGGTGCTCCAGCAGGTCCTTGGCATACGGTTGGATGTCGCTCCGCGGGAACAAGTGCTGGCCTTGCGCGTCGGTCAGGTACAGCACCCGCTCGACCGCGATTGCGGCATACGTGTAAACCACATAGTTGGTCGAAGCCAGGTTTTGGATAAGGGGCTGGATGGCGCTGGCCCACTGGGTCTTGTCGAGTTGGCTGCGGAAAGTGTACAGATACTTGATCGCGTCGACTTTGGAGATGGGCTCGGTGGTTTCGGAAAGGAGGTCGGCGGCGATGTTTTGCTCGAAAAACTCAACCACGTTGACGTAGCTGTTGACCGTCTTGACTCCGTGGGCGGCAGTGACGGCACCCTTGGCGGCGATGGCGAGGAACAAATAAACGGCCGTGTCCTTGGCCTTCCAGTCCGTCTTGCCGGCGGTCAGGTAGTGGTTGATGTACCGGAATACCACCTGAGTGACGAGCATCTCGAAATTCTCGAGCAGTTTCCGCAGGAAGTCGGTGGCCGCTCTCCTCCGCGAGTCGGTATCCGAGCCCTCGAGGTCGCGCCGGATGAACTCGATAGGCTCATCCTCAAACATCTCGATATCCGACTCCCTCAGCGCCACGTTGGGAAGGATCACCTTCTCGACAATGGTGCCCAGGATTTGCTCGTTATTGAAGATCTCCGCATGACGGCGCACCGAACCCACGGCGGTCAGGAACTTCATCGCCTTACTTGTCAGGCTGTCGTATCTCTTCTCGGGGCCAACACTTGAAAGCACATTCCAGACGTTGTTTGTAAACTCCTGGACGTACTGGCCAAAGTCGTCGTCGTACTTGTTGGTGAACAACTGGAGGACATCGCAGATGTCGGACTTGAGGGTCTCGAGCGGCGTGGCCTCATCCTCCTCGCCGTCAAAGATGGGGTTCGTATATGTGATGTACTTGTGGAGTAGTACCGTGATGGGCTGGAGGTTCGCCTCAATCACAGGCGGAATGTCCTGGCACGAAAGGTCGTAGAGAATCCTCATCAGCAGGCTCATGGTCTCGAGCCAACCCTTGAGTGCGTCGGCATTGTCTTTGTTTGTTGTAATTTGTGTGTCGACAATCTGTCGAGGCTATTGTCAGCGGTTCGTTCGCGGCATGAAGGTCCGGGGGCTCTTCCTCACGCCGAGCATTTGGATGAAGGGTTCGCCGAGGATGCCGACGACGTGCAGGATCTCCCTGTTGAGGTCATTGGACTGGAACAAGGGCCGCCAGCGCACAAAGATCGAGTGTGCAACCTCCAAGACGCCGTTTGTGACCTTGTAGTCGGTGTTGGAGAGACGGCTAACGAGGTCCTGGGTAGAGTCACGTCAGCGGGAGTCGTTCAGCAGAAATTCCCGGGGTCTCAGAAGCGGACCTTTGTCAAAGTGTCCCAGCGTTCCCAGAAGTCCGAGTCGGCAATGATGCTGATGGCTGCGCCGAGCTGTGTCTGAATTGTTGGGGGGGACGAGATCATCAAGCCCACGAGCTCTTGTTTGATGGTCTGTACCTCATCCTGAGGGAGCTTGTAGTTGCCCTCCTCGTCCTGGTCAAAAAGCAGAGTCAGATACAATCCGGAAGCGGGTCGAGAAGCAATCGGTCGCACGCACCACATAGTTGTGGCGGATGAAGTTCTTGAATGCGAGAGCTGCGGCAAGACGGGTCTTGAGCGGTTGAGCAGCGGTGCTCACGATGCTCAGGAGCGAAAGGGAGTATTTCGGCTTCTTGGCCTCTTCCTTGAGGGCGTTCTCGGCTGCGCAAACACGTCTGTTAGTTCCAAGGCTCAGGCATGCGGGTGCTGCTCCAAACCACCACTGCGACGAAGCTGGCGAGGATGGCGGGGCTGTTTTGGGGCTGGTTTGTTTGGAGAGGGGATGCTGGAGACCAAAACCTGCCTTTGCGATGGTGCTGCGCATCCAGAGTTGCGTTGAGCAGCTGTGCAAGATGGTCCAGAGTAGAAGCCATGATGGGCAGGCCTTTTCTGGGCAGAGTTGTGGTGATGGCAACCTTGGAGAGACGGGAGCGAAAACAAAACACCAGAAAAAGCAGCTGTGGTTGCCCTGAGTTATTGGTGGATTCCACCCTTCTGAAAGCAGAATTGGGCAACCGGGGCAAACACAGCAGCAGGCTGTCAAGGTGGGGTTTGGTGCGCTCAGGTGCGGCACCTGCCGTCAGTGAGGGAAAAAAGAGTGGGGAGCTGCCCATCCAGGCTGAGCCGGGCTCGTGCTTCGGGTTGGTGCCTGCCCTGGAAGAACCCTGATCTTGATCTCACTGCCTGTTTTGGCTCAGGTCACCCATGAACTCGCATGCGCCTTCCATCTGGTTTCTCTCGTTCAACCCCCACGCTCTGTTCTGACTTGACCCGGATCTTTAGGTATTTCCAGGCTCAAAAAACCTTTTTCTATCCACGAAACATCTACCTGATGAGGCATTCTCCGCACCTTGTCCTCAACGCCAAATACCATGCTCATCGTCGATCTGGAAAGACAGAAGCAGACTGTGTGGAAGGCGTGATTGGCCGCTTGACAAGGGTTCAAGAAGCCCAGCGGGCAGTGGGGGCCAGCCAGCAGCTTGGCTCAGCTTGGCTTGGCCGGGGGCAAAAAGGACCCGCTCCCGCCATCCCCTGCGTGCGTCCCCGGATTTTGACTGGACAGACACTTCGTCATCTGGTCCTCGTGGTTGGCCGACGCAGCCCGAGAACTGGAAGCTCTTTTACATTTTTTGACCACTGCCTCCTGCAGCAAGCCGCACCCGGCCGCCGGACAGTCGACGGAGCAGTAGCGAGCAGAGGACGATCGAGACACGACACCCGTTAAGAAACCTGCACCGGCGACGACGAGAAAAGCGCATTGCGCGGCTGCCATCCCACGCCCGTGGTGGTGTGTGGTTCTCATTAGAGCCGGGGAACACATCTGGACGCTTGCTCTTCCCCTCACCTGCTCCTCCCTCCCTCCCATCCCACCTCCCACAGCCGCGAGGGTCGCGTGGTGGTCGACTGACAATCCCGCGTCCTCCTCCGCGCCCTCTCCTCGCTGCCACGGTGACTGACACGGGGGCTTCAATGCTACACGCCCCTTTTATGCGACTATCACTTTAGAATGTGAGTGATGGTTCTCATGTCTCATATCTCACATCTCGCGTTCCCCTCCCCTTTCCC
>Ga0247824_10001037_pt1 | contig 14809 bp, 9 predicted proteins | sample 13C_PalmiticAcid_FD_194412 | JGI IMG/M metagenome (GOLD analysis project Ga0247824, IMG submission 194412) | Soil microbial communities from agricultural site in Penn Yan, New York, United States - 13C_PalmiticAcid_Day48 | ecosystem: Environmental > Terrestrial > Soil > Agricultural land... | reverse complement strand
TCTTCATATCTTGCTTCATTTTCCTAACTTGCCACGCAGAGTTTGACAAGCGAACGTCTCTTGGGGTAAAGAGCACGTTCCCAAAAGCCATGTACTCGGCCCATTTCATCTCCGAGGCCATCTCCAAGGACATCTGCGCCCAGCTCGCTCGCGAAGTAGTCAGCCTGGTTCCACAGGTCATGGATTATACGTGCACAATCTGTGAGTACCCGCGTTCAAGACACTGGCTGTCTTCATGATACGCACAGTCACGCCGCCATACATATTTTCCGGTCTGGGCTAACGATCTCCTAGGCCTGTGCCTCTGTTGGCTCCCTATCCGGCTGGACTGTGACCATCTTTTCTGTATCCGATGCATGATCAAGATGCAAAACCAGAACAAGCGGTACTGTCCACTCTGCCGAGCTGACGTTGTCCAGCAGGCCAACGAGAGTAAGTTCCGCTACAGTCTGGTTTGGTTTGTTTCTCAAGACTATACTGACACATGCCCTCAGCACACATCGACGAGAAGCTCGTGCGGCACCTCGAGCAATGGTTCCCCAAAGAGACCAAGGAGAAACAAGCTTACAACGAGCTTGAGCGCCGTAAGGAACTGTTGGGCGATATCTACGTGGACGAGAAACCTCCCCAGTGCATCGTGATGTGAGATCTGCGCCGCGGCGGGTGGATTGTGGTGGCTCATTTTCGGCTTCTTTACATACCTAGGTTTGCACACTGGCGTACAGGGAGAGAGACACGAGCGAGCATGATACCACGGGCAACGAATACATAATTTAATGCTTAATTTTCAAATTTTGCCAGCGCCGGCCAGTCGCTATTTTTGGGACCCGGTGCTCTCCTCGGCCACCCTGAGCGCCGCCTTGAAGACATTCACAATGTGTTCCGTCTCCTCCAGACCGACGCTGATGCGGATCAAGTCACGCTCCACCCCGAACGTCTCGGCCCAGTCGAGCTCCCCGTAGTGCGCCAGCAGCACGTAGGGGGAGGTGAGGGTGAAGTTGGTGCCCAGACTCGGCCCCTTGGCCGTGTCGACGGCGTCGTAGAAGGCGACGGCCTGCTCACGAGTGTGGAGCACCACCGACAGCAGACCACCCCACCCGCCGGTCGGCAGCTTGCACGCCTCGTAGTTGGCCCGGGACGGGTTGAACTTGGGGTAGAAGAGGCTCTTGACCAGGGGGCTCCCGCGGAGCACGTCGCAGATGGCCTCGGCGTTGGCGTTGATGCGGTCGACGCGCGAGACAAGGTCGCGGCTGTTGCGCTCCATGAACATGACGTCCTCGGGCCAGTACGTGTCCTCGTACTCGGTGCGGGCCCACGTCTTGAGCGCCGTGTAGTAGCGGCTGTTAGGGTTGAAGATGGCGCTGCCGCCCATGACGTTGCAGTCGCCCGAGAAGATCTTTGTCAGGCTGCTGACCACGATGTCGGCAAAGGGGAGCACGTTGACGTTGGCAAAGGTCCCGATCGTCTCGTCCACGACGACGGCAAAGTCGTACTTGTCGGCCAGCTGCCGGATGCGCACGAGGTTGGGGCAGGCTATGAGCGGGTTGCTGGGGAACTCGCAGAAGAGCGCCAGGAAGCGTTCGCCGCCTTCGAGGCGCCGTTCGAGGTCGTCGAGCTCCGACTCAGAGGCGTGTCCATAGAAGACGACGCCGGGACCGAACTTCTCGAGGATCTTGAGGGTGTCGACGTAGGCAAAGCCGAACTCGACGCTCTTCATACTGCCACGGACGCCGAGCAGGGCGCGGTGGGAGTTGAAGATGGCGCTCATGCCGCACGGGAACAGGTAAATGTCCTCCTCCCGGAGGTTGACCACGCCGCGCGTGTTCGATTCCATCTCGTTCTCCGGCGGGGGCGTGGTGCTGAGTTCACCGTGGCTGCGCAGAGCGCCCGCGATGCGCCGCTTGATGGCGGACCGAGCGGGGTGGACCATGGAGACGTCGAGATTCCTGCCGAAACGCTCCTCCAGAAACCGCGACGTCTCCTGGATGTCGGGCGCAGCGCCCGAGTCCCTGTCCGGGCTGAGCTTAGGAGAAGGCGTCGCTTTGGTCGTGTCAAACGAGGACGGCCGCTGGTAGCGCCTGGGGCCTCTACACGGCTTCGGGCTCGCGGGGACCGGGGTCGTGGCCCCGTCGTCCAGACGGAGCAGGCCATCTTTGAAGAGGGCGTGACAGAACTCGGCTCTGCGGCTGGACACGCCGTCGCCCGAGTGCTGCCAGTACTGCTTGAGGATGGAGAAGGCCTCCGGGGAGCACGTCACGGCGGAAATGACGGGAGAAAGGGTCGCCAAGGCGTCAGAGGTCGGTTTTGTTGTGTCCAGGACAAGGTGGACAATGTTGAGTGAAGCCGCGATCTCGGGAGAGGCGCGCGCTTTGACAAAACATACACAGCGGGCAGCGATCTTGCGGGTCGGGAACAGAAAGGCCTTGGAGTCCTTCGTCCCATACCTTGCCACAATGTCGGCAGCAAAGGCCTGGATGCTCCTGTGGATGAAGAAGCTAGCCGAAGTGTCAGCAACTGGGGAGATGTGGGAGAAGACACATGGGCTCTGCAGAACACACCGAGGATAGCCTGTTGCCATACGGCCGACAACCCATTCCTGGCCCTCTTCATACCCAATGTTTGACTTCCATGTCGGCAGCGAGACGCTCACAGCCTGAGCAACTCGTGTCAGTAATGACTTTGCTATTTTTGCGTGCACAGCTGGACCAGCGCTTTCAGGGAGAAGCAGGGATGGGGTGGCTTGCATGGGCTGTATGCGGGGGAATGGACTCCCCAAGATCGAAACTGGGCATGTTTTGGAATGATCTGGATTGTCCGACTTCCTTATTGTTTTGTTCCCAAAAAGGACTATGAGGGAGGCGTTTCAATGCGTCAGAATTGGGGCGGATGCTTGATGCTTGAGTGGGAGCGGGGGGGGGTTGTTGACTCACTGCACACTGCACACTGGACCCAGAACCCAGGGATGCACGTCACTGAGGTAAGGTAGGTAGGCTCGAGGTAGGTACCTGAGCTGCTGCACTGCCGCCCACGTTCACGTTTTCAGATTCTTCACTAGTTGTTGTCACATCCCAGGGTATGTGGGAGCAAGGTGGGTTCAGGGACGGCCGTGGTAGCAGAAACGGCGATTCCGACTATCGGAGGCAAAAAGAGGATCGCCAGTGGACAAAATATGGGGACGGCTTCTGTTAATTAGGCACTGTATTGGTATCCGACACTAAGAAGGGCCACTTGGGCACTCCTTTGCCACCTGCCGGAAAAAACACACCTATGCTGCACAAAACTAGGAGCGTGAAGCTTCAGGATAGGTACACGATGGAAAATCCCACTTACATGCCAAGGATGTCCACTCATTACGGGATGGAATTGAAGCCCTCGGGCGCGGCCTGGGGTAACATGACCCTGCAGTGGCCCCCCACTCTATGTAAGTGCGCATGGGCGGGGTACGGGGCGACCATACAGGTAGCCGGGACGGCATCGTGCATCTGAGTAAGGTAAGCCGTTGCAGGACCAGTTGCTCGATCAGGGCCACAGAGCTGAAACGTGGGGTTTCGGTCAGATCTCGGAAACGGCCTCGGCCAGACAGACCTGCGCTTCAAAGATTCCCGTTTCGGGGTGTTCTGTGCGGCAGTGTCGAGAGACAGGTACGTACCACGGGGAAGATGCCTCTGGGTATCCTGCACAAACCAGCTTCAAAGAACAGGGACGGGTTCAGAGGTCAAATGCATATGCTGTGCCACGAGCGGGCTAGTCTTGGTGGTGATTTATGACGCTTCGATTGACTCATTCCACCTCCAAAGTGCCACAGGCTGTATCCAAAGCCAGGGTATGTACAAGTCGTGAATAAGCTCAACAAGATAGGTATCAACCAGTTCATCCCGAATTACCAAAATATCCAACACAACTACAGACCGCTCTGTCATGAACCAACTCTCTCCATCCCCGAATGAGTCATCGTCCTGTTGACCGTTGCCATAATCAGAGTCACAAATGCCCCATGCAAACATCCCATCCCGGAATCAACCGTCCCGCCGACCAGAATACCCCCCAGCGCCAGGAAGGAACCAACGTCATCGTTAACGATACGACCGGCCGCTCCTGCGACTCCCCACACAACTGATGCTGTCGCTCGGCGCGATGCTGTCCAAATCGTCATCGTCATCCTCCTCCCAGCCGCCCGCATGACTGGCCGGAAGAGGCACGTGGCGCGCCGACACATACGTCGCCGGTCTGCTTGCCGGTAGGGGGACGTCACGCGCCGATATGTATGTGGGCGCGCGGCTATCGGGAAGGGGCACGTTGCGGGCCGAGATGTAGGTATGAGCTCGGCTCTCCGGGAGGGGGATGTCGCGGGCTGAGAAGTACGAGGGCGCGCGGCTGTCGGGGAGGGGCACATGGCGAGCCGAGACGTAGCTCCCCTCGCGGCTGGCGTTCCGGGGGGTCGGGCTGACTTTGTACGTTGTCGTCGTGACACGGCTGCTTGACCTCGAGTGCGAGCTCGTGTGCGGCGGCACGCTGTAAGGGTCGGGCGGCGGTGCGCGGACCGTGCTGTTTGACCGGTGACTCCTGGCTGACACGTAGCTCTCCCGGTCAGGGGTGTCATATGTGTAGCTGCGCTGGACGATTGGGGGGTGTCTTGAGCTCCTCGAGCTCACGTAGCTGCGATGCTCCGGCTCGCCCCCGGAGTAGGGGTCTCGGTGGCTCGCAGACTCGCTGCGGGGCCGCGCGGAGGAGGCTCGCGACCGGGATGACGGGTGGCGCCCTCGTGAGTCGTCGTACGCGTCATCTGCCTCCCTGCTTCGCGGCGGGTCGACCTGGCTGTACCGAGCGATATACTCGGGAGGAGGACGGCGGTAGTCCGGGGCGGGGGGATAGTCGTTCTGGTAGCGGGGCTTGTCGACATGTTCCACCTCGACATACCGCGCCTTGCGATCAGAGTACCCATCGTACTTATCCGGCATGGTCGACCGCCGTGTCAATGGCGGCACGTCGTACTCATAACGGTCAGAGCGGCTCTTGTCGCGGCTGACCATGTTGTATGTGAATGCGCCGCCCAGAGCGGCACCTGCAGCAACACCTAGCAGAGTTCCAACAACAGCGCCGGCGCTCAGGCCGTTGGAATTCTCCCGTGCGGAGGTGGCCGGTTCGTAGACAGAGGATCCAGCCGTGACACTCCGCCTAATCCCGGGATGCGACTGGTCGTCGTCGTCTTCGGGATACCGGGCGTGGGTTCGTCGGGAAGCTATGCGGACAGGCACACTGGACGCGGGGCCTGGGCCGCCAAGGGACGCAACGGACGAGCCGGCAACGTCGTAGTTCCAATCCAGGATGCGGGTGGCTTCGTCGTCGGTCGACCTGGTCTTGCGTATGGTCGAGCCGTCGTAGTGTGCTGGGTATTCTGGGGGTAGTTGATAGACAATTTCCAACATGTTGCCGACAAAGTCGGTTATAAGCACCCGCGTACCGCCACCGCTGGTGCCAGTCCGACGCGCAGACACGCCACTGCCGGCGGCGAACTTGTCGGGGAAGTGGCGGGAGTGTGTGTCCCGGGTGTCGGGATTGGTCCGTAATGCAAACTCGTAGGCGTCGTCGGCCGCGGCCGCCGAAGGAGCGCTGAGCACAATGCGAGAAATCCTAAGGGGTCGGTCTCTGCTTGAGAGTACCTGCCGGATCTGGAAAATGGGGGTAGTCCGTGATGAATTTCCGTACGTGATGCTGGGGAAACGGCCGTCTTCTGTTGACAGGTAACGCAGACCAAGAGGCTGGATGATGGCGGAGTAGAAAGACGACGAGGATGGGAGGTGCTCGACCTCCAGAAAGGGAAGCATTAGTGCGATATAATAAGCCCAGGCGCACGCCGGGGAGAGGTGGGCCGAGGGCAGCAGTGCGGTCGTGTGTCGCACGGGTACAGGCACGAGGGGCCAGGGGAGCTCTCGAGGTGCGCGCTCGAAAGAGCCTGGGGATCCGGAGAGCCTCAGGGCAGTGTGTGGCGTGACGAGGCGAGCTGGCCGGGGTTACTCTCGTGAGCTGAGGTCCAAGCAAGGGGGCGCCACGGGGCCGAGCCTCACAAAGCGCAACGGCCTCGACTTGCGTCCACGTCTTTCTTTGGAAGTTGGTGTGGAAAACGGCTTGTGACAACCGGAGTGCCAAAAAGCGCAAAAGGGAGTTGTCACTTCGGGCCGTTGCAGGACGTTGGTCGGCCGTGCCGCTCGTTTGCACATATGGCTCTGGAAATGCTGTGGACAAAACAAACCCAAGTCAGTCACACCAGCCGTCTCTCCAACACCACTCAGATTCCACGCATGAAGTTTGCTTCACAAGGGGGTAGGCCTGGGAATTATGGGGAAGGGGGCACGCCGCTTGGCCGTGTGCCAGGCAAAGAACGGTGCTGCCCAACCTGGCGACCTTTCCATGGATGGAGACCAGGTTGGGACCCTGGCCCCGCAGTGGTTGCAGTCCAACGAAAACCGCGGACAAGGGACGCTCTGAGTCTGAGATGGGAGGCATAAACGCTGAACTCCCATTGCAACCCAGCCCAGCGTGGAAGCCACACCTCGGCGCCCGGACTCGCCGGAAAGTTCCCCGGTTGTCAGCAGCACTGTCGAGGACTGACGTTACTGTGCAAGGAAAAGCCCGAGTCCTGTTCAACTCGATCGTGGCCAACATAGGCGGCCTGCATGGGATTGGGTGCCGATGAAGCGGGACGTCTCGCCCTGCGTGCCTGAAGGGCTCAGCCGTAGGCTGTGGCCCCGTCCTGCAAGCCGGGGGTGGCTCAGTGATCAATCTGAACTCGCAGACTGCCACGTCGAGTCTTCTCCAGTTTTCTGGATCCCAAATGCCCCGCCCGCCCTTCTTCACTCACCTTGCTGCTCTCGAATCAAGTGGCCTGCAGCCTGTCGGATGTGATTGACCGAGCTCGCCGGAAGGTTCACTCAAGCATCTTCTGTGGTGTTTGAGAAGGACCTTTGAACGCTCGGTGGCGAGGCGACCTTCATGCAGTGATGATTGACGAGTCTCAGCCGAATGGTTGCCGTTCACAGGTAAGAGGGCGGGGTTGGGGGCTGGGACAGCGACAGAGGTGACCGCCAAGCGGCTGATTCCACTGTACGATTGGTTGGCCCTGTGCTCTGAGGCCGCCCTGTTGCGGGGCCGTCCTGCATGAGCATCTTTGCCCGAGACCAGAGGAATCCTGGGGAGGATCAGAGATTTATACCCACAGCTCGTAACGTTAACGCAATTCGTACCCTCGCAAGCCTCGCTCACCTCGCTGCCCTCGGTCTGGTGCTGAGTTCTTGGTTCACCCACTTATCCTGGCATCTCGGGGCAGGTGGAAACTCTGCCAAACTTATCAAAGATGTACTTGGTCAATGAGTGCAATGCAATGAGTCCATGGCCACACAACAGAAAGTGCAAGGTGGAATCAATTTGGCTTGTACCAGATCGCATTCAACTCCCCTGCGCGGGTCCCCTTGCTTTCGATGTCTTCTCTCAGCTACAGCGCCCAGGGCGCTCCTCCCAGACTGAGCCGTGACCCTCGACTCTCAGCCTGGCACCAGATCCCCCTTACCCCCTCTCTTCAATTCTGGGGCACGTAGGCTTGCGATCCATTGGCTGCGCAGTGGTGTGATGGGCCTGCTGGTCAGTAGTAACATCGAGATCCCGAAAGGAGTGACCAAGAACATGAAAATATAAAACAAGGAAAAGGGGAAGACGCGGGCCAAGTTGAAGTGGCACCGCGCAGACGACGAAAGCGTCTTGGGATCCGTTGTTGAACGCCCCATGTTTTGGTTGCAAAAACACCGACAGCTCAAGCACAGACGTCCCAAGTTCCGGAAGACAGTGGCCGTCAACCGCGATGTTGTATCGCGGAACAAGCACACTGCAACCGCAGCTCCCTAAATGAAAATAGAGGGCTGGCAGATCTTTCCATCCAATCCCCTGTCCCTGTCGATATTGAGCATTGCCCAGCCAGCCGGCCAGCGTGGCCGGCCAGAGCAGCGGCCTCGTCGCCGCGGCGATACCGCGCTGCGCAAGGCTCAGAGGATATCCCAGGAATCCTCGGCGGCGTGGCAGAACTTGCTGCAGGCAACGCTGGCCGACAGGCTGTAGTTGCTGATGGAAATCTTTTCGTCCACGTGGGCGTCGGCAAAGTTATCCGCACCCTTGGCCATGGCGCCCACAAAAACGCAAATGCTCTCGTTCGACCCGAGCGTGTCAATGTAGTCGCGCACCCGCACCAGCGGCGCGTCGAAGCTGAGCGTAACCTTCCGGCAATTGGGGGGGAGGTGGTCGGTGATGGGGTTCTGGATCACTTTCAGGAGCTTCTCCTGCGAGTTGGTGCCCTTGATGGAGAGCCGGTGGAGCAGCTGGACCATCAGGCCAGCGAAACGCTTGAACGTCCGGGGGATGCGGACCGAGGGTGAGACCTCGATCAGCACGCCTTTGGCGGTTTGGATGTAGATCTGCAGTTTTCCGGCCTTGTTTACCGGCGAATCGAGGAGGGTAAGTAGGCACTGTGACCAAGGCGCCAGCCGTTAGTAGCCGCCTAGCCAAATGCCGTGGGGGAGCGACGGTTGATTCAAACCTGGTGTGTGATGTCCGGCCGTGCGTCGCTGATGTCCCTGTTCATCTTGCGCATGACGCCAATGTGCTCGTCGCTGTTGAGCAGAGAGTACTTCTCCTCCCTCTGCACGCCCATGCGGCTGGTGCCGCCGTGCGACGCCTTGTAGGTCTCGAGGCTGGCGTTGGACAAGACCACGATAAGACGCTTTGAGTCCTTGTCGGTCGGCGGGATGGCCGTGTGCTGTTCAGCCACCAGCTGGGGCAGCGCCGGAGGCGGGAGTGATTGGGTTCCTGCCATGGTGTCGGTCGTGTCAGAAGACTGCCTGTGAGTGTGCTGTTGAAGCCGTTTGGGGAAGTTTGAAGGCAACTTTGGATGCGCGGAGGGGATTGCGATGCGAGGTCAGGTCGTTTTCGCAACGCCGTTTTCAGCACCTGCCAGAAAGCGGGGTCCGCAGTCGCAGTCGGTTGGAAAAATTTCCCCTCCATCCACTCTTTCCAGCAGGCGCAGGCGCGTGCCTGAGTCCCACCAAGCACAACAAAAGAAAAGGAAAAGGGCCATTCCATCTCAAGATTGCTCGAGGGAATTGTCCAGTGGCACGACTGGCTTGAAACCATGCCTCTTCACCACTAGCAAAGAGGGAGACATCTAGACGCTGGTGGCCGTGGTCTTCGACTTACTTGGCCGTTTCCCTGCCCGGTATTCTGGTGAGGAGGACATGTTGCAAAGCGGGTCGGAATAGAAGGTTGAGAGAGGATGATGGGCTCGGTAGGATGACTCGGGGTCCGCGTCGACAGGCTTGAGGCGTAGCTCGAGAAATTCAAGCACAAAAACAAAAATAAGACCACACGGGAAGCTGGTGAAAACTTGATCGCTGGAAGCAATTGGCGGTGAGAATCGTGAGGTGAGCAGCGTGGTGAAGGGCCAGGGACCGCAGCTTTAAGAAAAAGGGAAAACGGTGGATGCGGGACAAAGGCTCCGCTTAACGCTAGCTCCACCAACGGTCAGTTTTCGGCTACAATCGCCTGCAATGGGCCATGGCGGAAGTTAGTGCGGACCTGGAAGATCGGGGTCCGAGGTGCAAACTGTGGGTTGTCAGGTTGCGTCAATGGTGAGTTGCTCTGCGTCGCGGGTTTGTAACGGGAGCCCCGAGCCCGTGGCGCCGAACGAGTCTCGGGATCGCGCACGCAACCTTTTCCCGGACTCGCACTTTCAGCCTGGAGAGATCCCACCATTGCCAACGGCGTTGAGATGGCGGTGGCACAGGCAGACCCAGCGTTCTGCAAGCGTGGGTCCAATCCAGAACCACGGAACGAAAGAACAACATGATATCGAACCGAAGACGTGTCTTCCCAGCTTTGTTCTCTTCCATGATGGTTTGGCAAACTTGACTCCGTCAAAAGCCTGCCGACTCCGTGTCTCCTTCTCTGTATCGTAGTGTCTCGGAAAGTGTTAGTGTTCCGCCGTTGCCGGCGCTCGACACAAGGCGATGTGAGGTCTCGCCCGGTAATCTTGTAAGTTACATACAATGATCGGTATTGTCTGTACGCGATACGAAGTGGCCCACAGCCCCACGCGGTCTTCCTGGACCCTGTTTCAACTTCAACCCTATTTCGACCCCAGATCAGAAAGTCTCACCATTGAGAGCGCCGGCAACTTGGTTGGCAAGGCCCTGCCTCGGGCTTCCACGAGAGGAGCTCTGGAGGTGTTGGGTCGCGCCCTTCCCATTTTGCCCCAGATACTTCCAGACAACCCCGTTCTTTGAAGAAGCTGGAAGCTGTTCAAGCAACCGCATGAGATTATCACCTTCTCTCGTCAAACCTTCCAACCCACCCTGGCTTCTCTGCTCGTTCGTGGCTTTTAACAATTACCAACCTGATCAATATTGTTTTACGGAGCCAGATTGCTCTTAAGTTTGAGAGCCGGCCAAGATGGTCATTTTGTGTCACAATTTGTATGGTCGGCAGACTCGGCACGACTCTGAGGCTTCTCCAGGCCGCGATTTTGGGCCGAGACACGGGCTAGCACCCACTCAATGTTGTGTGTGGCTTTTCTACACTTCTCTTACCCAGGCTCAGGTTTAGGGAGCCCGTCTGATCTCCGAATGCACGCCACTGCCAACTCACCCCTTGCTTCTCCAGGCTTCCCTCTATAGGTGGAAGGGGTTGATTTCTCCGTGGATCATCTCACTCTCTCTGACAACTCCCTCCTCATCCCGGGTTTCGAGAAGTCCACGCGGCCTCGATATGGGGTTCAAATTGTCCTCGACTTCGTGGAGGCTTGACCCCCCTTGCCATCCTTATAACATCTCCTCCCCGCAGGGGAAGCACAACAGTTAGTGCTTTCCACCCTAGTCGCTCTTTTGCCCTCTCCCTCTCTACTGTCCTCTTCTCGTTGCTCTAAGCTTCTAATCCGAGTTCATCACGCTGCGCGTGGCTCTCTACCCTGGTTTGAAAGTCTTTCCAACTCGCTCGCCGGGCTACTGGGTGATACCTACTCGGTGTCCAGCGCCCCTGTGGCATCATGACCACTAAGGGACTTCTCTTCCTCGTTACTTTGGCCCTCGCGCAGGCACAGGGCAACAACAACAATCCTACACTGGACCCGGAGGTCATCCAGCAAGGATCCTCCACTGATGGCTCGGACTCTTTGGGCGCCGACGCAGCCCAGGCCCCGTCTTTAACATCGCAAAACAATTTTATCAACTTTTGCAAGGGGCAGACGCTCACCAACGGTCTTCAACACACGGATGGCTCGTGCAACGGCATTGGTGCGTAGCGGGAGAGCCGCGGAAGTGCAGAAGTGCTAACTGCCGTGACAGTGATGGGTCAGATCCCCGCGAAGAACAAGATGATTTCCGTCGTCATCACAAACCCGCAGGATGGCGATAGCATCAACGCGGGGGAGGATTTCAACATCGAAGTCCAGACGTCAAACCTGGAGGCGGGATCCTTTACTAACGCCGCAGCGACCTACTACTCTGCACCGCAGCAGTTGCAGGGCGGCAACGTCGTCGGGCACGTTCATGTCACCGTGCAAGACACGGGTAACAGTTTGAACCCCACGCAACCCATGGACCCAACGCAGTTTGCGTTCTTCAAGGGCATCAACGATGCGGGCGATGGGCGGGGCAAACTTACGGCAGCAGTGGAGGGTGGTTTACCAGCAGGGAATTATCGCCTCTGCACCCTCACGTCGGCTGCGAACCATCAGCCGGTCATCATGCCGGTGGCCCAGCGAGGATCCCAGGACGACTGCGTCAGGTTTACAGTTACCGGTAATGGAAACACCATCAATCCAGCGGCTAATAATGGCGAGAAGGGACTGGCGGCAGCTGCTCTGGTGGCACAAGCCGTCGAGCTCGGTCCTGGCGCCCCTGACCCCGGAGCAAACAACAACAACGGCGGCGGTGGCGGCGGCAACAACAACAACGGAGGGGGCAACAACAACAATGGAGGGGGCAACAACAACAATGGAGGGGGCAACAACAATGGAGGGGGCAACAACAATGGAGGTGGTAACAACAACGGAGGTGGTAACAACAACGGCGGGAACAACAACGGCGGGAACAACAACGGCGGGAACAACGGCGGAGGGAACAACAACAACGGCGGAGGGAACAACAACAACGGCGGGAACAACAACGGCGGGAACAACGGTGGAGGGAACAACGGGGCCGGAGGAAACAACAACAACGGCGGAGGTAACAACAACGGTGGCGGAGGGAACAACGGCGGCGGAGGTAATAACAACGGTGGCGGAGGGAACAACGGCGGCGGAGGTAACAACAACGGCGGCGGAGGTAACAACAACAACAACGGCGACAACAACAGGGCTACCCCCACTGCGGGAAGCCCTGGCGCCGCTGAAACGCCGAGAGAAGGGAAGGGAAAAGGAAAAGGAAAAGGGAAGGGCAAGGGTGGCGTAGATCGCCTTGCCCGGCTCTCTCGGCGCCGGCGCTTTGTCACATGAGAGTCTGCCCAGGGATTGTTGGCGACTGCTTCGGTGTAGTACCTCGAGAGTACCTAATGACGGTGATATTTCCTGCTTCTCATGTAGTCTGTAAATACATTACGATCTGACCCTGAAGGAAAACCGAACAGGCGGCCGGGCTCGCATAAGATAAGATGTTGGGTATCTTCGCCGACTTGGCCATCCCCTGTGTCAAACCCTCACATTCCTCACTCCCTGCGACGCTCGCTCTGTGTCCTCCAGAAACGATTCACCTCAAGCGGGCACTCGAGAGACACCGGACCTCGAGCGGGAGCACGTGTGAGACGGCAACTGGGGCGGTTTCGTTTGCCACGCGGAAGATGCGACTCTCGCCAAGTCCACCAAGCCACAGGTCCGACCTGACCTCACTTGAAGATCGAAAAGGAGGGGTCCCAGGCCACGTCATACGTCATCTACAAGAACCGTCAAAAGCCCGTGGGCCACACAGCCAGGCTCTCGGAAACTGCTGATCCCACTCACTTTTTCACCTCAAGGACCCGATTCACATCGTGATTCTCTCGCTCCACCCTTCCCGTTCCCAAACGTCCCGTCATATTCTCCATGCGCACGGGAAGACGGCCGCCTTTTCCAGTCTCATTCACGATCCAGGGGTCTCTTCTCAGTGAGCGGAGATCAGGATCCTCGCCCAAAACCCCTGCCAACTGCAGGGTCCAGCTCTTTTCCGGAAACGGAGACCGCCAAGAACCACCCCAACAGCGCCGTCGACATCACCGCCCGGCACTAAGCAGTCCCTCCACCCCGTCATTCTTCCCAGCATTATTTGTTTCTTTTTCAGTAACAGGTTCCCCGGAAGCTCCAAGTTACAAACGCCAATTTCCTCGCGAAGCTCTCAGCGGCATGTTAGCGAGGGATTGCCGGATTCCTCACGAACACAGTGCGTCCATCTTTCCCCCACACCCCAGCCAGCTCGTGCCCCAGCCCTTGGGCGCAGCCAGAGCAGTCCAGAGCGCGCTGTCCAACAGTCGCAGTGTCATGGGTGAGAGAGAGCTGACATTGCGGTCCAGCGAGTGGGTGCGAACACACAACCCAAATGCCCTCCGCGCATTGCGCCAACCTCGGCCATGTCAACTACTAAGACCGCCCTTGGTGCCGCGACCCAGGCCAACGGGTACGACCCAGCGAGTCACTTTTCCCAGCAGCAAGCCCAGCAGTCCTACCACCCAGCTGGCACCAATGGCGAGACGCTGCCTAACTCTCTCCCGACCTCCCAAGGTGACTACGGCAACCACCTGACCGCACCAGTGGCCACTCGTCCGGCTAAGTTCAACGAAGAGTGGGATGCTAGCCAGCGCGGAAGTTCCATCATCGACGGCCCGGGACCTGGCAGCATGCAACGGTCTGCCTCGTACTCGGGCCACGCCGGTGGCGTTACGGGAGATGGGGCAGCGTCTGTGTCCCGCGGGAATACCCTCAAGAAGAAGGCATCACTTCGGAGGAGCGGTAGCCTAAAGCGCAGCGGGAGCAGGCGCAGCATGAATGCCGGGAGCGTCAGGAGTCTGGCCCTTCAGGCTACAACCGACGAAGACGAGACGCATAGCGCTTTTCACTGTCCTGTACCTACTGCAGCCAACCCTACCGAGGTACTTGCCAACCGGTTTCAAGGTTCGTCGTCCTACTTCGTATACTCAGTCATCTTTTAGTACTTGGAGCTGACATACGAATCGCTGGCAGCTTGGCGCAAGATTCTCAAAGACCTCATCACCTACTTCAGAGAGATACAGGCGCACTACGAACATCGGGCCAAGGCGCTTATAAAACTGGCAAACGTGGTGAACAACATTGCGACGCCGCCAGGGTTTCTCGCAGCCGGCGGCCTCGATGATGCACTGCAGATTTTGAGAAACCACAACAAGCAGGCGATTACGGATGCCAATAAGGCCAGAGAGATTGAGGAGGACGTTATTCTGGCGCTCACGGGGTTGCGAAGTGATCTCCACCAAAAGATCAAGGAGATCAAGAACCTGTCGGGCGATTTCAAAAACTCGGTTGAAAAGGAGATGGACAACACACGTAGGGCTGTAAACCACCTCCAGGAGGCGCTCGGCCAGACTGAGCTTGACCCGTCTCTCACGATAGGCAAGCAAGACCCTTATCTTCTGAGGCTCGCTGTCGATCGCCAGCTCGAGCGGCAGATTGACGAGGAGAACTACCTGCACCAGGTCTGCGCCGGGGGGGGGGGGGGGGGGGGGGGGGGGGGGGGGGGGGGGCGGGGGGGGGGGGGGGGGGGGGGGGGGGGGG
>Ga0247824_10001036_pt1 | contig 14837 bp, 18 predicted proteins | sample 13C_PalmiticAcid_FD_194412 | JGI IMG/M metagenome (GOLD analysis project Ga0247824, IMG submission 194412) | Soil microbial communities from agricultural site in Penn Yan, New York, United States - 13C_PalmiticAcid_Day48 | ecosystem: Environmental > Terrestrial > Soil > Agricultural land... | reverse complement strand
TCTCTGCCGTTTCGAATGCAAAAAAAAAAAACGAAAAAGAGCCCCTTTGCTCGCTGCGCGTGCACAACCAATGATGGTCGCACAGTCGATCCAAACAATGAGCAAAGAGCAAAATGGCAAAGATCCCGCCCATCGGCCAAGTTCATTTAACTACCTTCTCCACATCGGATGCATGCCCATCTCACAGATGGCTTGGCGGAGCACACAAATTCCCTGCAGTCTGTGTACCAATTCCCTGAAGACAATGGCAACGATGCAACTTTCAAGGGCAAGGAAACCAAAACACCATCTAACGACTACGGTACATGTCCAACATCTTGAACTTTAAGAGATGGGCGTGAACTCCCTCCCCCTAAGCTCGAAGCCAATGCCAAATAAGCGTGAGACACCTGGTCTTTGCGTCTCCATCTGCTGTTTTATTGTGCCCGTGTCCTTGTCTCTGTGGACCATGGACATGTACAATGATGCGACATCTGAGGGACAAAGGATGAGGAATGATATAGGCTAAGCCAGGTTGGTGGACGCGGTCGTCAATCCGGCTCGTTGTTATCATGTTTCAAGTTGAAGTCCACTGAACTTGGAACAAGATTCACAGGCGACCTTGTTGCTTCCGCCACAAATCCATTACTACTGAACCATGGCCTGAGATGAGAGCAAGAGAACAACCCGTCGCTCACTATTTGCTAAACTTTTTTTTTTTTTTCCAATATGCGGAGCACCCTCACACGATCAGTCGTCAAAGGCAGGCAATGGAGTCAAGTGCATGGCGTTTATTCATAACTGTTAGGGCGTGATAGTTCGTGATGTTTAGGGCGCTTTTCTTGGGGGAGGATTCAAACAGCTGCACTTTGACTACCGCTGTTGCTGCCACTACCGCCAGCCTTCCAAAAGTGCAGTAGCTCCTTGTATGAAGATGCGCCCTGAACTGGTGTCGATACGGTCTTCTTGATGGTCGGAGTCATTTTTGTCGTCGTAGCTGTTGGTAGGGAGGTCAGTGTGTCAACTGTCAAAGCCCTCTGCATAGTTTTCATCGTACCAGTACTGCTGCTGGCACTGCTAATGCTGCTCTGGACACTACCATTCGCGCCTTTCAACTTGGCGGTCAACAGGGACGATGATGACGACGATTTGACGCTAGTGTTACCAAGGCTCACGTCACTGCTACTGCAACGACGAGAGCTTGCTGTCGTCGTAGAGGTCATTGTGGCGGTTGAGGTTGTAGTCGACGTCGCGGTCAAAGCTACACCTTTAAGAGATGATGCAGGCGATGGACTCGATGCAGGTGCCGCCGACCCAGTCGGAGAACGGACAGGTTTCAATGCTGAAAGACTGCTGGCATCAAAGCTCGAAAGTGACACTCTCCGAAGCCTAGACGCTTGATCTATAGGCGCTGGTTCGGGCGTGGTAGACTTTGCTTGAGCCGATGCCAGAGCGTTCTGAAACCGCTCCTTGACAGGTGAGGGAGGAGCACTCCTTTGAGACCTGTCTCTGGTAGGAGTGGTAGGTGTCGTCGGCGTGATCGGAGCCGGGTTAGCCTTTGGTAACAGCTCTGAGTGGATGGTACCGATGCGATTACCGATCATTGTACCGCGTTCTAACGGCGATGCCACAGCCGGAACGCTACTGCTGTACGTACGTGAGGAAGAGGAGCTGGATGTACCATGCGAAGGTATCCAAATAGCCTTTGCTGAGCTGGCCAGAGTCGTGTTATTTGGATCTTCTTGCAGAGCACCAGACTGGAAGGTGCTGGGCTGCACATCGCTTCCGGATACTGTGCCTCGTCGTGGTCGGGTGTGCTGCGGTGATGGCCCCGAGGGCTTATTGTCAGTCTCTGAGAACAAGATCGCTGCAATCGATCGATGGCCAGACGAAGCACTCGATGGGGAACCCGAATAGGTGGAAGCATAAAGCGGCACTCCAGTTTCGTCGCCCAGGTGATGTTGCTGGTACTGTTGTTGAAGTAGTTGGTACATGCTCTCGGGTCTTGGCCGTTTAGAAGCCAAGACGGTCTCCAATGCTGCCAATCTACCCTCCATCTTGTCGAAGCATTTTTCCAATCTTGCTGATGTTTGCTCCATGGCCCGAACACGCTCTTGAACACGTCCTTCAATCTCACTGAGGAGCTTGGAGTGCATATCGGCTTCGATCCTGTCGATCCGTTTGCTAACTCGACCATCAACTTCATCGACAGTCTGGAGGAGCATCAACTTGGCATCTCTCATCTGGCCCATCAGGTCTGTCAACAATCCGTCGTTCAATTCCTGATACCTCGTACCGAGCGTCTGGAGTTCCTGCCGCAATTCAATAATTGCTGAAGACGTATCCGCCAGATCTTCCGTCTTTTGAACGCCTTGACGTCCTCGGATACTAACGACGCCTTCCGTGGTATCATCTCCATCAATGGGCTCGAGAAATGCTTCAGCACCTCGACCTTCAGCGTCGATATCGCGATAGGGTTGCATTGCCTTTGAGAGACGTTCTTCTTCGGCCGTGATAGTTCCTTGACCAACACCATCTCCTGCCCGAACTCCCTGCATATTGGACTTGTGGGTCTTGGCTACCTGGTGAACCTTTTGTGCGATCGTGTTGTGAGCACCATGGAGGTCCTTGACCTATTATGATAAGATGTATGGCATTGAGTACGGCTTCCTATATGATGGTGGTGATAGCGATGAGGGATGGGGTAAGATGTTCCTGATTTCTATGCTGCTTGCTTACCTTGGATTCAATGTCGACCAGCTTGTACGATACCAGCACTTCCATCTGGTTCACACGCAAGTCCAAATCGCCAACCTTCTCGGTAACGTGCGACAAGATCTCTTTTCGCAGTGCCAACGATCCTCCAGGGTTCTGAGCTGCTGGTAGGGGTCGCGTCAAAGACTCCATCAACGTACCTGGCTTTGACGATCCTGAACGTTCCGAGGAGTCATCTGAAGGCACACCCGACAAAGTAGCGGTATGTTCCTCCAACTTTTGCACACGGTGCAGGAACTTTTTTTCCACTTCCTGAATGGCTTCCTGGATGCGCTTGTCTAGATCCGACTTGACCATGCCAAAGAACTCGTCAATTGATCTCTGAGTGTCTTGACCAAAGGAGACTGTTCCACCACTTGAAGGAGTCACGGACTCTCGTCTAACCCCTCCTCCAGATGCGCTGGTCAACGTTACTGCCTTCGCACCACCATCGCCATTGGCAGAAGAAGGCAAAGGCGTCGTGTCAGCAGATATGCTTCCATCTGAACTTTTCGCAGGAACAGAGGCTGATGCCAGGGCGGCGGCTCCTTCAAGGACACGCTTCACTTCCATGTCATGGATTGGGTTCTCCGGAGACACTTGAGTCTCTCTTAGGGCCTTCTTGTCGTCTACAGTGTCTTGTTCCTCGTTCGTGCCGCTGGATGCAGTGGGGATATCGAACCCGGTGGTGACTCGTGTGAGCGATGCCGAATTGGATCGAGGTCGGCCTAACAACAGGGGAGGTCTTGGTCCTCGAGGTTTGCTGCTATCACTCTGGTTGGTATTGTTGAAGTTGGCTTGCTGGTCGTCAACAGGGCCTTCTTGTTGCTGTTGTTGCTGTTGTTGTTGTTGTTGTTGTTGTTGTTGTTGTTGTTGTTGTTGCTTCTGCAGCAGCTGTTTGTCGGCGAGGGCAATCTCTAGAGAACTCCTTTTACTTGCCCACCCATTCAATCCATCGCCACCAGAGCTTAAACGATGAAAGTGTCTCCCTGTACCCAAGGTTGGATAGCTCGAGGGCTTGGCAAATACAGCTTCTTCTTCTTCTTCCTCGTGAATCGCGTCCAGGAACGGGCTTCGTACAGACAGTGAGCCACTGAGTAGTTGGATGTTGTGTGGATCCATATCGACTTCATCATAGTCGTCCTCTAACTCGAGTACATCTTCGTCGTCATCATCATCATCTTCATCGTCGTCAATGGCTCCATAGCTGCGTATACCTCCTCGACCGCGGCTACTGTTGTAATGTGCATCGTCGTCAGAATCGTCCGAGTCGTCATGGACGAGACCAAGACCTCCGAGTTTCGTGCGGCTATGATGGTGGTGTTGTAGATAGACATCCTCTTGATACTGCTCTTCTTCGTCGACTTGAGGCTCGTACTCTTCGTGGTCTTGATAGTAAGTCAGAGTACCGTGATTCATGGCTGAAAGTGTGAGTATGGCAACAGGGTCGATGATGTACTCTAGTGGATTGTATGGGAGGTGTAGGTAGTCAATGTGAGTGTAAAAGTTGATCGAAAGGACAGGGCTACGAATAGGTCATAGAGGATCAAAGAGGTGGAGAAAGGATGTTCGTTTGTCGTTGTAGGAGAAGATCTATCGTCCAAGAAGGTGTATTCTTGGTCGGCGAGAACTGTTGAATTCAACAGGAAGATATGCAGCCAGTGGATGAAAGGTGAGAGAGAGAGAGAGAGGAGGCGGGGGAGGGAGGGACGAAGGTAGAGCAACAGCGGGAAGACAAGAGTGGAGAAAAGAGGCGAAGACAGAAGAGCTCCTTCAAATCCTGACCGAGTGGGAAGGTCATTCACCCTACCCATGATGCCTGGGGAGCGGTATAACAAAAAAGGGGGGCAGTGGGCACATCATGCCTGTCAGTTGACAACCCATTACACACACAACGCCTCATCAGAGTTGTTCTTCACCCCTATCCGTGAATGCCCCTGCTTCTCCTGTCCCTTTAGGCACCCGGCACGCCTATGATTGATCAAAGGACACCTTGCTGTCAGCACTGCCATCTCTCCTGGATGGTCTGTGTCAACATTTTTCGCAGGGACAGAACAGAGACGTCAGAGTAACTTTAATATACTGTCGACTTGCAAGCGGATCTTTGATCTCTCTTTGCATTCACCTTCTGCACCCCATCGCAACGATCATCCTCCATGGCAAAGTCAAAGTACGAGTATGTCAAGGAGTTTGAGACGGACGACAGACTTCTCGCGAACGTCTATATCCTCGTCCGTATCGACGGAAAAGGGTTCCACAAGTAGGTCTCGACAGTGACTATGGTGAAAGGGCAACGGAGGGGTGCACCGACACTGACACCGCTTTTTTTTTATGCTCAAAAAGATTTTCTGCAGCGCACCAGTTCCACAAGCCCAACGATATCCGAGCTCTGAACCTCATGAACCACGCTGCTCGCTGCGTCATGCACGAACTCGACGATATTCATCTCGCTTTTGGTGAATCGGACGAGTATTCATTCCTCTTCCGCAAATCGACTGATCTATATCAACGACGACAGGCCAAGATCGTTTCCACTGTTGTCTCTCTCTTCACCTCCGCCTACGTCTATTACTGGAAGGATTACTTTCCGGACTCTAGTCGACCACTCTACCCTCCAGTGTTTGATGGACGCGCAGTGCTATACCCATCAGATGTTGAGATGAAAGACTATTTTGCATGGCGCCAAGCGGATACTCATATCAATAATCTATACAATACGTCGTTTTGGGCCTTGGTGGAGAAAGGAGGCCTCACACCCAAGGCTGCAGAGAACCGACTCTCGGTAAAAAGAAAAAAAAATGCAAACGCAAAGCCCACTTTACCCACTTGATTGTTGATGATTCACCCCGACATACTCCTAACTGTCCTGTTTGGCAATTGCGATTCTGACCATAGGGGACAGACTCCAAGGATAAGAATGAGATGTTGTTCACGGAATTCAACACAAACTACAGCAAACTCCCGGCGATATTCAGGAAAGGGAGTGTTCTGTTACGGGAAAGTGTACCAAAAGATCAGGACAAGAATGCCACCATTCCGACAATGCCAGAGACATTGCCGGGGTCCAATTCAGCAGCAGCAATATGTCAACCATTGACGCCTCTACCAACACTATCAGAAACCGGTTCTTCTTGTGAATCTATATCCGAGGCCCCAGCGAACGAGGCTACAGAATCGTCGTTGTCTTCATCAGCAACCAGCTCTGTGGTGTTCACAGCGGACAGTCAGAGCACCTCGAATGATCACTTGAAAAGGCCTAGACATGATAATGGAGACGAACACGATACGGACGATGATCAAGAGGATACAGGGATCACAAGTACTGCAGCCACAGCAGATGGGACAGAAAAAACGGCATTCAAGAGGATGAAGAAGGGAGTGGTTATCGATCATATCGACATCATCGGCGAAAAGTTCTGGACAGGAAGAGGCGCTTACATCCTTGCTCCTGAAAGGAAGAGGAAGAAGGCGCGAACGGAATAAAATGTCTGGATTGTCGCATTACTGTGGAAGGTACCAACTCCATTTCGACTCTTTGTCTTCGTAATGGGACGACGGCGAACGCGTAATATGCTCCCATCGATTGACAACGGTTCATTTACAGTAATGAAATGGATTGAAAATGTTATTGATAATTAGGCTATGTATGGTACATTACTAGTATGTGGCGATCGCTGCTTTACATGATGATACAGCTTTGGTCCTTCTGATCCTTTGATCGACGGTTTTGCTTGATCTTCCGGATGCTGTTCTTATGACCCAGCTTAGTGTGGGCTGCTGCCTTCTCCTCCAGTCGTTTGGCTGCTTCCTTGTTTCCATTGCTTGCCGCAAGCTTGTAGTACTCCATTGCCTTGTCCATGTCCGCAGGGACAGAGATGCCAACCTCGTAATAATACCCCATGGCGTACTGGGCTTTAGGTAGCTTCTTCTCCGCAGCCATGGACGCGTACTTGAACGCCAATTGGTCGTTGGCAGGGAGAAAGTTGTCAGCCCCTGAGAGGTACCAACCGCTGAGTGCCATCTCTGCTTCACCATTGCTGTTATCTGCTCGAACCGCTCTCTCGTAGTGCTGAATCGACAGGAATGGGTCAATGGGACATCCTAGACTTCCGTACTCGTAGCAGTAGCCGAGCTTGTAGTTGGCAGGACCATACCCAAGCTGGGCAGATTTACGAAACCACTCCAGAGCCTCGCCATTGTCTGGGAAAGCAATGTCGTCAGGAATGGCCACTTGCCTGTATTCACGGGCGAGGATCAGACCAAGGACGTAGGGAGACATGGGCGCGAACTCATCTGCAAACGATGCCGCACGCTTCAGATATTGCAACCCGACCTTCATGTTCCTAGCCTGACCTAGTTCTCCACCAAGGTAGACCATGGCCAAACGCTATGAAGGTTACGAAAAAAATGGTGTTGAAAACAACGTTAGCATTTCAAGGTCTGTGGATCAACGACGAGGCAAGATTGATCTTGTTGGGACTCGACTTACGTGGTTGGCGGGGACGTCGTTCTGGATAGCCGCCTTCTTGTAAAGCATCACAGCCTTGTTATTGTCCTTCTTCTTCTCGCAAAAATAGCCATACTTGTAGTGGGCAGGACCATAGTCACCCTTCGAGGACGATTGGAACCAACGGATAGCCTTGTCAACATTTCGTTTTGAGCCGTACACTCCTCTCTCGTACCATGTCCCTTTGATGAACTGTGCTTCGGACTGTCCTTCCTTGGCGAGTCGATCGATCCAGTAGACTGCCTCATCCGTCAATTGCCTCTTGTTCATCCCAGCATCTTGCTGCAGAGTCGTTGGGCTGGGTGGCGCTGACGAAGAGGGTGAACTACTGGAACTTGTGGAAGGGGAGCGTGGTGGGTGAGAATCGCTTGAAACGTACGACTCTGCGGGTTCACCAATCTCCAGCAAGTATTTAGCGTAGGAGAGTTGAGTGGAGGCATCGTTGGTCTTCATTGCTGCCTCGCGGTACTTTGCTACAAGAGCAGAGTCCGTCAGCAGCGAGACCGAGGTCGCTACCGAGCCTTGCTTCGAGTATGATGACGAGCGTGACCGACCACCAACGTCACCAGGCATTCTAGGAGGTGTGAGGTATCCATGCATATTAGCATCCGCGCCAAGCGGCGCTGGCGTCTCACTTGCGGACCAAGATTTGCGGTAAGACCTGTTGGCCTCAACTTTGTTAAAGTTGTATAAATCAATGTTAGTCAATTTGCAGGGGCATATACCTTTCTACAAATACAGTTGCGACTTGTCAAAAACAGCAAAGGCTTTTTTTACCATGGTTGGCCAAATGAACGGATGGCGAAGAGTTGTGGTGCTGATGATTCTGATAAGGGTAATTGCGGTGATGTTGATTCGCGTGGCAATGTACACCTGTGGGGTCAGTTTGGGCGTGTACTTGTGGCGGCCGCAAGTTCGGAGAGACATGCCGAATATAATCACTGGAGGGTCCGAACGTTGATCCGTCTTCTGGTGCTGGCGACTCTGTGAATTGCTCGTTGCTATAGGGCCTCCTAAACTGAGGTGTCAAAGGAGGTGGTGGCAGGAACATGGTGTGGCGAAACTCGGTTGGGGAGTCGGGGGTGTCAACGAGTGCAGCCCAGTCCTCAGATTTTTGAGGAACTGGTTTCAAATAGCTGGGGCTGGCATGGATCTGGAGAGGTGTCGACACCATCTTGGTGGGAGCTGAGCCATCTTGTGGTGAGTTGAGCGGTGATGGATCGGAGGGACTCGTGGTAGGGTGGCTCTGAGGTGTGCTTGAAGACGATAGCGTTTGGTCTTCACTGTCTGTGCTTTCGACACACGATGATGCAGCTGCTTTGTGAGAATGCTGTGGGGAGCTGGCCTCAGTATTCAGTGATGGGATGGTTGAGTCAGGATCAATTGGCTGAAGAGGAGGGGAGGGATAGACCATGGTGTAAGTCGTTTCTAGAGTGTAGTTGATTTCGTTGTGTAGAGTAGAGTCCATGTCTTGTTGCTGGTGTGTTTGGGAAGAGGAGGGAAGAGGCGGCCTTTTTGAAGTCGCGGCCAAAGTAGGGGATGAAGTGATGGCTGAAGCCGTGGGCGCGGTTAACCTTGCTGGCTTTGTTGTCGTTGCCACTGGCGACATCATTGTCTCGCTGGGACAAGTCTGCGGAGAGCGTGTGTTGATTTGACCCGCAGCACCCAGGCTGGTGTTGGACGCAATCGAAGAAGTATGGGCTGTGGTTTCTCTCGATGCGATTAAGGTTGAAAGGGTCGACGTGGCAGTGGGATCTGTCGTACTACACAACTCACTCTCATTCAAAGAGAGTCCAGAGGATGCGAGGAGAGCAGTCGATGAATGGGGCGAGGAGGCAAACGTGACACCTGGATCCGAGAGAAAAGACCCGAGATCAGCAAAGAAAGATTCGTTGTATTCGATATTGAGGGGAAGTTGGTGAGCAGAAGAAGAGGTGGGCTGTCGCTCTTCTTGGCTATCACTATCGCCCCTGAGGCAAGAAGTCTCGGCGCTCGGGATCGCAAGATGGTTAGGAAAAGATTGGGCGAACTGTTTCTCCAATTGCGGTGAGTCGCCTGGACTTTGCAGTCCGAATACAATGTTGTTATCGCTGTCGGTTGTCGCGCAAGTGGTAGAAGCGCTAAGAGCGTTCTCAGGTTCAGGGACTTGAGGCATGGTATTAATACGCTGTCTGATAGGCCGACCAAAAGGGGTTTCGAGAGCGTGAATGTTGTGGATGTATAGATCGATGCTTGTCTGAACAACGTGCGTTGCGCTGTGCGTGATTCTGATGGGAGCTGCAGCGTCACTCTGATGGAAAGATCGAAACAAACTTTGGGTAGATAAATCGACAAACGACAAACAACCTAAAATAAAACGGCAGTGAACGGGGAATGAGCTTGTTGATGCCGAATGGGCCAAACGAGCAATGAGTGAGCAGAGTGTGTGAAAGAGAAAGAGAAGGCGGCAGAGGGAGCGAGAGAAAGGGCAGGATGAGGAGCAAGCGGAGGAGGGGCCTTCAGCAACATCGGGGGTGTGGTCCATGCCACCTCTTGACCATTGTCTGCGCGAAGGCCATTCACGGGCACAATTGCATCGATCCTTATTCCGGTGCTCTCAATTGCCACACCCGTCTTCCACTCCCTTAGCCTCGTGTCTCAATTGCTCGTCTACTTTGCCATCGGGTGCCATCCCCCACCATTGTTCCTTTCCCGGGTTGTCAATGGGCGTACCCCTATAACTATAGTATAATTACCGCTCGCCTGGTTGCCCGATCGCTGTTTACCGCAAAAATAGACGCAGCTGCGGTGTCTTGCACAAAGAAATGTGGTCGGACCATGTTGACACCGAATGAGTGTGGCGAGAACGTGCCTCGCCTCTGAGCCTCATAGTAGTAAAGTATCTGTGCAGGAGTCCAGGCGTGTGTCAACTTGGCCTGGGTCATTCGTCTTGCGTAGCGGACCCACCACAGTGCACCACCGGAGGGTACATCGTCACGCTTCATGCAAGAATGCAAGAACGCAAGAATGCAAGATAAAGAGCTGAGCCCTTCGTCGCTCCAGACATCACTTGGCTCCAGGAAGAATACCTCCTTGCCCCACAGGAAAAAACGAATGGCTGAGAGAGAGTGAGAACAATGAAATGGAACAAGGTGGTTCCTATCAGCGTATTATTAAGACTAGGGGCGAGCCCGTTTGCTGGCTGGATCGTCTATGTCCCATTTGCTCTTCCTGGTCCGTTGTGTTCCAGCTGTACCTGTTGCTGGTACAGAGACAGATGTCGCATTGGATGGCGGCTTGGGCCCCCCCACGTTTAGCACGCCCGCTTGGTTGGCTGTACCATGTACGAACTGGAGTTGCGACCTTGGCAAGGCCTGCTGTTGCGCGAGCTTCTCTGCCGCTTGCTTCTGTGTTTCCGCTATAGCGTTGACGGGCAACAATAATACGTTAATGTTTAGGAAGAACCGCGTCCGTTCCTTTGTCTCTTCATCGTCGACTTTGACACTGCCCCCCTTCCTTGGGTTTCCCTCCGGATCGCACCATCATATGAACAAATACGCCCTGAGAGCTGTAGAGAGTATTACACAGATGTGCATGCGATGCTCTCTATATGACGGCACGTTTCCTTTGTTGCACAAACTTTCTGCACAGCCTGGTTCGAAGACTTGGCCACCAAACTCCACCACCATTTGCGCACATCGACATCGCCACACTTACCGATTCCTGTAGCATAAGATTCTGGACCATAGCCTTCAAAGTCAAAGAATTCACTCTTGTCAAAGTTGGATCCAATCTCGTTTATGGCGACAAGCTCGACCAACGATGTGTAGATGCGAGGGTTGCGGAAGTTCTTATTCTTCATCAAAGACTGGTTGAAGTGGATCCCACGCGCCACCTTAACATTCTGGAACTGTTCAATCTTGGCCTAAACATCATACAATTGATTGATGACAATGAAACAAGGATCAAAGAAAATCAGTCTGCGAGGTGTCGCCTCCACTGGGGGCTGCAATAACCAACTCTTTCCCTGTCAGTTCTAGCTGCCCTAGCTCGGCCAGTGGGCTCTCATTATAAGTATGAACATCCGGAATAACAATGATTTCTTATCAAAGTTCTTCCTGTCTTGCTAAGAAAAGACCTGTAGCCGCCCAATTCTTCACTGTAGTGGCGATGCTACAAGCCCACTTGGGCGTGATCACGTCCAAAATGCTCCTTACCTGGACATCGGGGTTGACCTCGCCTTCTGGATCTGGAGGGATCCCAAAGTTTTCCACTCCTGGAAGAGGACGGGGTCGAAGTAACAGTCTCATCTGTTCCGTGTGACTTTGCTGGTCATAATCCTCAATCCCTTCCATGTCTTGCACTTCATGGGATATACCTTCTCTTTGCACTACCCGAGGACTCCGACCACCTGTTGGTGTATTCAACACTTCCGCTGCCGCACTGTGATCAGCGGTCAATGGCGTTCCTGGAAGAGACTGCGAGAATGGATGTAGATTGGATGGTGTTGATCCATCAACTGTCGGTGATCGATGTTTTGGAGTCGATGTGGAATCATGCCCGACTAGTCCTTGCTTCAGTAAGTTCGTGGATGCAATCCTATTGAGAGAATCGGTTGCTGAAAGCCTCGTGTTGACGACCGACTGGGATGATATGGTATCCTGGGCTGAGGGTTTTTCTGGTGCTGACAGAAGATGCGAAAAGAGAGCATGATCTCCCTTGGTTAGTTCCTCGGTTCTCTGGATAGACGTGTCGATGGCGGGTGGGTCAGTGTTGTGACAAAACCACAATGGTACCATGATCCTAATAGACACCAGGTGATGTAGGGCGGTCAACTACAGTCAGTTCCATTGCGCTGACACCGTACAACCGCTGCTGGACCATTTGATCGACAACTCCTGTACAGGTTGCCCTATACCTTCGCTTCAGATGATGCCAGTGATACTACTTCCTCCCGTGCACTTTTCAAGTCCGTTGTTGAGCCTATTAGAGCGGGGTGGTTGGAAGAGGAGGTCAATATCCGCGTCCAAAGCTAATGGTCGTTCAGCAGTGATGTAAGCGAAGTGCTGTCATGCCTGAGGGCTTTGTCGTAGTCATGGACGTGTCCTCTTCTGAGCTCTCGGAGTCCGAGTCGCCGTAGGCTACTAGCCCTATGCCTCTGTTCATTGTGTTGTTCCGTGTCGAATGTCTGGGTTGAAAGTGATCGATGTGATCACGCACGAACGATTCGCCCTTAGGATGAGCTTCTTTCCACACAGCGCTCCAACGGCAATGACCAAAGCCACCGTTCACCTCTTACTAGGTTGGTACGTTCTTGGCTTCTTCCACTTCTTCTCGGCTCACCTACATCGTCATGCGATTCGCAACAGTAATCAAATACATCGCAGCAAGCGTCTGCATCGCATCAGCACTCGCAATATCCGTTACAACCAACCAGCAAGATGTTGAAGGGTTTTTCAAGAAGAGCAAAAGCGGACACACGAACAACTGGGCAGTCTTGGTAAGCAATCCGGCGATTTGAGTGAGATACGGTCCTAGTACAGAACATGCATCATTGACTCTTGACACTTCCGGCCCATGTTCACAGGTCTGCACGTCTCGCTTCTGGTTCAATTATCGCCATATTGCCAACACACTCTCCATGTACAGGACTGTCAAACGACTCGGCATTCCCGACTCTAATATCATCATGATGCTTGCGGACGACGTCGCATGCAACTCAAGGAATATCTTTCCCGCTACTGTATACAACAACCGTGATCGACATCTGGATCTTTATGGAGAGAACGTCGAAGTTGATTACAGAGGCTACGAAGTCACTGTGGAGAACTTTATCCGCCTTTTGACAGGCCGTGTTGCGAAGGATACACCACGATCCAAGCGCCTCTTATCAGACGACCAGTCCAACATCCTTGTTTATATGACAGGTCACGGAGGTGATGAGTTCCTAAAGTTCCAGGACGCGGAGGAAATTAGCGCCTACGACCTTGGTGATGCCTTTCAGCAAATGTATGAAAAGAAGCGATACAACGAGATTCTGTTTATGATTGACACTTGCCAAGCCAATACCATGTACACCAAGATCCATTCGCCCAACATCCTGGCCACTGGCAGCAGCGAATTGAAAGAGAGTTCTTATTCTGTAAGTTTGCAAACATGATATGAATGTACCAGCATGGGTCATCGCAGCTTGTCATCTACAATACATTAACAGGTTTTCTTTACCTTCATGGGTACCATGTAAAGCATCACGACGATCCTGACATTGGAGTCGCTGTCATTGACAGATTCACATATTATGTCCTGGAGGTGCTTGAAAAGGTAGACATGCAATCCAAAGCAACGATCAAGGATCTGGTACGTATTGGATCAATCCGAGGTGCTTCTGATAGTTGATCTCCAGATGACAGGTTCAATGAACTATATCTAACCTCCACCTTGTATGTTCACAGTTTGACACATACAACGCCCACCTACTGCGTTCAACGCCTGGAGTGCGCGATGACCTCTTCAACAGACCATTAGATCAGGTACGGATTCCCCTTCTCTACAATGTGAGAACCTATCCATTTAATTCCCAGTGTCGAGGTACTCATCTTTGCTTCTTCTGTATGACAGGTGCTACTGACGGATTTCTTTGGCAATGTGCAGAATATTGAACTCACAGAGTCAAGTGAGAAAGGCTCACTCCAGACAGAGGACATTGATCCCATCGAGGAAGCAGAACCAATAGCACTGGATACAACAGAAAACGAGAACGACACTCTGGCGGCTCAGCAACCTCCGCAATTGCCTCAAGGTCATACATTCGAAATCGGTGACCCAACTCAATCCCAAACTTGGCGCTATGTCGTTTTTGTCGCGCTCTCTGTCACGCTGTTTGGTGCACTTGCTACGAGTTCTTTCATACTTTGATCCAAAGAACGTAGGATCAATAAATGTTACCCATAGACATACGTTGCGATCGGTGTGTGCCATGAACTCTCCGGATCGAACGAGGTTTGGGTATTCGCGAACCAGTGCTCATTCCCGAGGAATGGAAAATCGCAGAACCGGAGACAGATGGACCCCTCCGATTCATTCTTCGTTTTGTGTTCCTTTTTATTCTTGAATCTACGGATCGGAGGAAACACAACGCGTCTAGGCGTGGTAGGCAGACGATCAATCGAGTGTTATTTGGCCGAGAGGTCAATGTTCATGGATCTCGGTGTCATGAACTTATCCAGGACCTCATCTGTGACAGCGGCCTTGCGCTATAAGAGTCGAAGGAACAAGTGAAATGAATGTAGTGTGTCAATAGAGAAGCAGGAGCGAAAGAAAGAGAGATACCGATCCACAGAATGACCGCTTACCACCTGGAAATCGCCGACAAACTTTTGGAGGATCTCAATGCAACGTTTCTTGAGATCTCCTGTCGAGAGTGTTCCTGCTCTGTATTCTTTCTCAATCCGTCCAACCTCCTCATCGTCGTCCAGGAAGAAGGACAAGTACTGGAATGGAATATCCTCTTCAGGCTTGCCACCGTGTTCCTTGTGCAATTCCATAGTAGCTCCACCTCCAGAGAAGGCATGGCGGTTGATTTTGTTCTTAATCTGAGCCGCAGTGTCGGTCATGAAGA
>Ga0247824_10001033_pt1 | contig 14875 bp, 15 predicted proteins | sample 13C_PalmiticAcid_FD_194412 | JGI IMG/M metagenome (GOLD analysis project Ga0247824, IMG submission 194412) | Soil microbial communities from agricultural site in Penn Yan, New York, United States - 13C_PalmiticAcid_Day48 | ecosystem: Environmental > Terrestrial > Soil > Agricultural land... | reverse complement strand
GTGATGGCGAGGATAAGATGGTTGGTTTGAAATTGGGCCTGGTGGACCTGAGGAGGCCACGCAGGATTGGTGTTAGGGAGGGCATGAGAGCGGTGTGGATTTAGCTGGTCATGTTGTGAACTTGTGATGTTGTAGTTCAGGATTGCCAGTGAGATGAGGATTCAGTGCTTGGAGCAGTTCATGGTGCAATGACATGCAGAAGTTGCCAAGCCTAGAGCTTGCGGCGCTTGACGCATTATTGGTCAAAAATCCCCGAACGACAGGGGATTGCCACATTCCTCGCGGCTCTCGGAAGTATCGAAAAGTTAAAAGGTTTCAAAGTCGCTGCAGTGCTTCTGTTCTGGTGCTCCCGCAGCTTGTCAACCCACCATGAGGACCTCCCGATGCTTATTCAATTCGGCCATCGCGCTGCGCAAGGTCTTCCTTAGCAATGCCGCGGCATTGGAGGCTCCAAGCCAGCTGCAGCGTCTGTTGCTGCCCGCCCTCACGATCCCCAGACAACCGTCATTTCCATCCTCCCTGTCGCGACGCGCCTTCTCTACCACCCACGTCACCCAACTCAAATACCGTCGCAGCGACGCCAAAGCCGGGCTCCGTGGCGACAATGGCAGCGCTCAAAAAGACCGCGTAAGGAATTACGAGATCGCCTTCCCATGGATCCAAGTACGCGACGAAAGCGGCGCTCTGGGCGAGCCGGTACGAACGACCCAAGTTCTCAAGAGCCTCAACCTGGAGGACAAGTCTCTCATCCTCCTCGCCGTCCCGAAAGCCGAAGGTCCGCAGTATCCCATCTGCCGCATCATAGACCGCGCGGTTGAGAGGGCGGAGCAGGCCGACAAGGATGCGGTCAAGAAGAAGTCAGGCAAGATTGTGACCAAGGAGATGGAGCTGAACTGGGCGATCGCGCCCCACGACTTGCGGACCAAGACGGCGCAGCTCACCAAGTTTTTGAGCAAGGGGTACCAGGTCCGCGTTACGCTGCTGAACCTGAAGAAGAGGAACAAGAGAAGAGCTACAATGGACGAAGCCAAGGTGGCGCTCCAAGGCGTCCTTGACGCAATCGCCGAGGTACCGGGGGCAAAGGAGACAAGGGCGAGGGAAGGACAGGTGGGGGAGACGCTCATCCTGCTTCTGCACGCGCCGACTGGCAGCGCTGCGGATGTGTCGGCATCGGAGGCGGCCAGTGCGACAGAGACTCCTGCGGCCACGGGAGCAGCTGTTGATGAGGCGTAGGGGCGGATGCAAGACAGCTGCACGAGTTGTACGATATTAGAACTTGGCCGTGGGTGTAAGAATTGACCCCCGAGACCCGTGAAAGAGAGGTCTGCATGTTTGAATTGTAGGATAGAAGACATAGAACCATGGCAAAGTCGAACAGTTCACTCGGCACACACTTGGGTTAACTATCAAACTAGAGCCAAAGATGTCAATTACTACACGTTTTACTTTTGTGCCCAAGACAACCAGAGCAACTGATCCCAAGGATACGGATTTCGTGGAGAGCTGGGAACCACTCGGGCTTGGTTCCTCGATTGCAAGAGTCGACCACTCGGTGCACTCTGCCCGCCAATGGTGGCGTCTTGCATTCCAGGTTTGCCACGACGGCTCCGGATGCAGATTTAAGCTTTGGAGCTTTCAGAACAATGACAGGGGCCCGTGCACTCTCATTGGCAACGCCCGCATAATGCGGGGCGCGGGGTGCAAGGCTGCGGCATGTTCGTGTCTGTGACTCAATTCATCCCAAACGTGAGAGAGACAAATTTCAGTGGACCACGCGATTGTCCTACATTCTCGAGTACAGAAGCCCGCTTTTGCAAAGAGACAAATATTTCATTTCGATTGATTATCCACAACATAGAGGGACTCCGCGACTCGGGGAACACATTTCCAACAAATCCTTCCCCCACTTCGAATCTCCCCCCGCGAACCCTCCGCACACTTCCACCCTCACGCGGAGCATCTGGTCTTGCGTTCCTCATACGATGGCAGCAGAGGCCAACGGGGCGCCTAGCCCAGCTCCAGCAGTGCAGGATGGAACGAAGAACGCACCAGCTCCAGCAAACCCGACTGCCGCCCCGGCCAACACCGAGAAGCTCACCGCGGCACAGCTGAAAGCGAAGGCGAAGGCCGAGAAGGCGGCGCGGCGCGCTCAAGTCAAGGAAGCCAGAGTCGCTGCGCCCGCAGCATCGTCTACACAAGAAAAAGGTGGCGCGGCCGACGCGAAGGGAGGCAAGGGCAAGGGGAAGCAGGATGGGCAGCCGACTCAGAACAAAGGCGGGCACCTGCTAGCCCACCGACCCTCGATCAGTGGACGCCGGCCGTCCATGCCAGCGGTCGAGAAGGACGTCAGGAGTGGCATCCCGGAATGCTTCAGCCATATTCCCATGGCCAAGCGGATACCGACATCCCAGGCACACAAGGATGTGCACCCTGCCGTCCTCGCGGTCGGCCAGCAGATGGCGACATTTGCGCTCAAAGACAGCATTTCCCGTCTCAAGGCAACCCTTTTGGCGTTTAGGAAAGTCCGTAATCTCTCATCTTGGCTCATGCATCACGCGGGACCGCTGACCGTAATCAGGTAATCGAGTCGTACGAGACACCTAAGGGCAACTCGCTCTCTCGGCACTTTGTCCCACACGTCCTGAACCCCCAGATTGAATACCTTACCGAATGCAGGCCCATGTGCTTTGCGATGGGCAACGCCATCCGACTGCTCAAGGGGAGGGTTAACAAGTTCGACATCGACACGGCCGAGGAGGAGGCCAAAGAGGGCCTCCTGGAGTGGATTGACTTCCTCATCAACGAGCGGATCACCCTGACCGAGTACGCGATTGCGCGCAATGCGGCTCAGTCCATCAATGAGGGCGACACGATCCTCACTTACGGCCGGCACCGGCTCGTCGAAAAAGCGCTTCTCGAGGCAAAAAACAACGGCAAGTCGTTTGATGTCACCGTCATCGACGATCCGTTCGAGTGCGGAGGTCAAGAGCTGGCAAAGACACTACGGCAGGCCGGTATCCGTGTGCTCTACTCGCCCAACCTGGGCGGTCTACGACCCAAGGTGGCAGCGGCGTCCAATGTGTTCCTCGGAGGCGAAGCCATCTTTGCCAACGGTTCGCTGCATGCGCCATCTGGGACGGCGGACGTAGCCATGGCCGCGATGAACGCAGGTGTCAAGGTGATTGTTCTCTGCGAGACGATCAACTTTGACCGCGATCGCGTCTCGGTCGACTCGCTCACGTACAACGAGATTGATCCCGAGAGAAACACGGCGGATTGTTTCCGGCTGTTGTTCGACAACACTCATGACAAGTACATCACGGGCGTCATCACCGAGTTTGAGAGCGGCGGCGGCAACTCGCCAGCACAGGCCATTCTGGCTCTGCTGAGGAAGCAGGAGGATCCTCTGATTGATTGAGGCGGATTTGGGCCACAGGGAAGGAGAGTGGGGAAGGGTGCATTGTTTGCATAAGGGGAGGGCACAGTAGCTAGCTGGTCTGACCAGATCGAGATCAGCATCTCGAGGATTCGTCGGGCGCGCGTTGGTCTTTGCGGCGTTGGAATCCATATAGCAGGGTGGCCATCTCTGGGGAATCAAAAAATAATTTTGTACACTGAATCTATCTCGCCATCCAGAGTTCGCCTCATGCCCCAGATCATGCAGGTAGGCCCAGTTGTGCCTTCTACCTCGCAGCCTGCTTCCGTCCCCTGACCGCTCGTCTATCGTCCAATTCCTCTTTTCTCTCCGCTGGCCTCTCACGCAACAACCTCGCTCGGCGCGGCCGCAGCAGCGCTCGCCTCCTTCTCTGCCCTCCGCGCCCGCTTCTCCAGGATGGCCTGCTTCCGCTCCTGCAGCATCTTGGTCTGCCGCTCGTCCACGCCCTGCAGCCAGTACCCAAAGCTCGCGCCGACGCCGCCGAAGACGGGGTACGCCCAGAGGGACTTCCTGTTGAAGAAGGGCCGCATCTCAATGCCCAGCTGCCAGAAGCGGACGACGAGGCCTGGAGAGAGTCTGATTAGTTCCTCCTCTGGGCAAATCGCTGGTGTTTGGAAGGGTTGGATGTACCGAAGCCGGTCCAGAAGATGATTCTGTTGACCATTTTGGGGGGTCGTGGATTGTGACTCGACTCGACTCGTTTAGGTCGTGCCTCGTTTCGTCGGCAGGGAGGGGTCTGTCGGTAGGGTACAAGACAAGGAAATCAATTCCTCCTCTGGCGCTCGGTTCTGGGTCGAGAGAGTGGAATTGGCGCCCGGGGGGTGAGCTGTCGACACTGCTCCGAGCTTCGTGATCTGACGTTGCTGTGGTTTGCGGGCAATTGGCGGCTGCATCGAATTGGCCAGCCACTTTCGGTGCCCTGTGCGCTGGTGTGAGCTTCAGTGGGGTGAGGCTGTCAGGCTGTGGCTTGGTTCAAATGCGCCAGTGCCTGGCGAGGTCTGGGTCTTGCATGACCATCCTTGTCCCTTGCAAGCATTCGGGAGCCCCACCCAATTCTTTCTGGTGGGTCTTCAAACGCGGCTTGCACCCAACGGATCGCGCCTTGACTTGACACAATGCAGGGTGATTTGAGGGTCGTCGACTGCAAGCATTTCTGAACCCTCGATCGCAGCTAGAGCATTCTTTTTGCGTCCAGCGTCTTTGCTACAGAAAGCATTGGAAATGCCCTGAACAACCCGAGTGCACTTTCCACCCTGCTGTTGGTGCCCTTCGTGCACTCCAAAAAGCAGCACAGAAAAAGCAGCACAGCCGCCGTGGCTCGCCAAACGACACCCATCAGCCGCCATCGCCATCATGTCTGCTGCTATTGAGGCACCGGCCGAGCCCGACGTGGCTGCGATCCCCGTTGCTAGGAAGTTCAAGGCGTCCGACCTACCACTTCCCTCTGCGACACGCACTGCAATCGAGGGTCTCGCACACAGCTTCAAAAAGAAGGGTGGCTATGATGCGATTCGCAAGCAGGTGTGGGAAAAGTTTGAAGCCAGTGTATGCGCTTTGTTCCCCGCCTCTTTTTTCCCGTCACCAAACAATTGACACGTATCCAGGACTACGAGGCCCAAGTCACCAAAGCCATCCTCGAAGTCGCCGAGCGGGAAGTCGAGCGCAACCCCACCCAGCTTCTCACCCTCGAGCGCGGCAAGGCTGCAGCCCTTATTGACGGTGCCCTTGACCGCGGCGGTGTTTATCAGAAAGCAGAGGAAGTCATCGGCGCCCTGATCGACAGCCGCGCCATCGAAGCTCACATCCGCCAACTGCGTCGCGTCGAGATCGGCGACGAGGCAGCCGAGGACGAACGAACCCGCGGATCCAAAACGGACGAGGAGTATTCCGCGGATACTGCCGCCCGCCAGGCCGAGAGGGAGCGGGTTCGGGCAGAGCTGAGAGCGGTCGAGGAGAAGAAGCGACAACTCGAGCGCGAGATCAAGGCCAGGGAAGATACCAAGAGACGGGAGGCTGAGAGGGCTGCCAGGGAAGAGCGGCGCAAGAAGGAGCGGGAAGAGGACGAACGGAGAGAGAAGGAGCGCCGCGAGCGCCGCGAGAAGGAGAGGGAACAGGAGAGGGAGCGGGAGAAGGAGCGCGACCGGGAGCGCGAAAGCCGGAGAGACAGGGACCGAAGCCGTGACCGAGACCGCGAACGCGAACGGTTTCGCGAACGTGGCTACGACAGCTACCGAGGCACACCCAGAGATCGATCGAGAGAGCGCGACAGAGGAAGGGATAGGGATAAGGATAGGGATCGGGACCGCCGTGACAGCCGCGACAGCAGACCGAAGCCCTCAACTGAGGAGCGGACAGAGGACGTCAAGAAAAAGCTCACCAAGGAGGACCACGAACGCCTCGAGCAAGAAGCCCTAGCCGATCTCCTTCGGGAAAGCAAGCGCGTTGCGACAAAGCAGCCCGAGTTGGAGGTCGACGAAACACTGGTTCCTCCGCCAAAGAAGTCGAAGCCCGCATCGGCTATCGCGCCGATTCAGCGATCAGCCCCGAAGGTCTCAGAGCCCAAGCCAATCGAGGCTAAGAAGCCAGTCGAGGCTAAGAAGCCAGTCGACGTCAAGAAGCCAGCCGAGATTCCGAAGCCTGTCGACAGTGCCGCGAAAGACATGAAGGACATGAAGGATGTGAAGGATGCGAAACCTTCTGCTTCTATCAAGGAGCGGGAGGTTAAGCCTGAGAGGCGGAGGACCAGAAGCCCTTCCCGGTCTTCGCGGACGCACCGCGCCAAAGACAGGAGCCGATCCAGGGATGATGACCGCAGGCGCCGAGAAACACGCTCTCCGCGACCCCGGTATGAGCGGAGCCGCTCACGGAGGAGGAGCAGGTCGAGGATTCGGGACAGGAGAGACGATCGGAGAGATGACCGGAGGGACGACCGCCGGGATGACCACCGCCAAATCCGTCGCGATGATTCTCGGCCCGCGCGGAGGGATGACCGGAAGGATGACCGGAAAGACGAGCGCAGGGATCGTAGTGCGTCTCGTGCTAGGGCAGATCGGCGCGAACGGAGTCGTTCCCGCCCCAGGACGGCCAGGGCAGACGACAGGAGGGATAGGAGCCGCTCCCGTCGCCGTGATGCCCGCGACCGCAGCCGCTCACCTCGTCCCAGAACCGAACGGCGTGATCGATCTCGTTCCCGCCTACGGTTTAACCGCCGAGACAGGAGCCGCTCTCGATCCAGGGATCGTGATCTTCGTGACAAACGGGATCGCAGCCGTTCTCGCGCCCGTGCGGACCAGCGAGATCGCAGCCGCGATCGGGCTTCGGGTCAAGAGAAGGAGCGCGAGAAGGAAAATGCCAAGGAAAAGGCAAAGGACGACGATAAGGAGCGACGGCCCCGGAGTCGTTCCCGCTCGCCCCCAAGCGCAGGCCGGCCGCCCTCGCGGTTGAACCACACGGAAAAGGAAGCATGGAAGCAGGCCGAGGTCAAGAAGCGTGAGCAAGAAGCTAAGGCCTACCTAGCTGCACAGAAAGAGGCCAGGGCAAAGGGCATGCCGGTCCCGGGCATCGACGACCGCCGCGCCGGGGACAGGTCGCCGGATCTCAAGCGCCGGCGCGAACCAGAGGAGCATGACCGCTACTTACCCGGCGACCGAGATCGCATGGATTATCGCGGCGGTGACCGCTACGACGGCGACCGCGATCGACCGAGGGACCGTGACAGACGTGATCGTTCGCGGGATCGCGATCGCGATCGTGACCGCGACAGAGACCGAGCGAGGGACGACCGTCGGGACACAAGGCGCCGCAGCCGGTCCAGAAGCCGCAGCCGCGAGCGCAACCGAGACCGGTCCAAGGACCGGGATAGGGATCGGGACAGGGACCGGTCGAGAGAGAGAGACAGGGACAGGGACCGAGATAGGGATCGGGATAACACGTATCGCCGCAGCCGTCGCGACCGGAGCGTGTCGTCCCGGCGAGACCGGGACCGGGACCGAGACAGAGACAGAGACAGGGATCGCGACCGCGACCGTGATCATGGGCGAAGGAGAGATGACAGCCGTAGACGGAGCAGAAGTCGTGGCTAGAAACCTCGTCTCGGAAAGTCAACAACGGCTACCACAACCGATAACGTGGCATGGTCAGGCAAATAGAGGAGCTTGGCATGTGAGGAATTCATTTGGCTTTTAGGGCGGAGGGGGTTTTGGGGGCAGCAACGAGGTTGGATGGGTATTGGACCAGGGCTTGGAGGCTGATACCTACCTAGATCGCGTTTTTGTGGGAGACATGTAGCAATAATGATCACATTCAGCGGCTCTGACCAAAAGGGACATGTATAGGTTGTCTGGGGTGGCCACGCTATTCCTCTGGCCAACATCTTCTTTCGCCCCTCAGCCACACCACTCAAACAGCCCCCTGAGATGCCACAACATGACCAAACCCCTCTATCCATTTCATTCGAATTCATTGTTGCATTAGTAGACCAGACGCTGCCTGTAGCCCAGGAAAATACCACTCTAAATCGGTCAAAATCCAACCATCTTTACACGGGGCTTTATTAACTCTGGCCCAGGAAACCCCCCTTCCCTTCATTAGAAACGCCATGTCATATCAATCCAACGCCCCGCCCGGTAGTATCCGGTTTCTCTACGCCGTCCCGACCTCGGAGACGCCCCCGTTGTAGGTGAAGAACCCGCCGGCCAGCACCAGCACCGTGAGGGCGGCGACGCCCATGATGAGGGCGCGGCGCACGGCGGAGGGCAGGCGGCCCTGCTCCTCGGTGCTCCCCGGCGAGCCGCGGACGGACTCGTAGCCGCCCTTGGCGTAGACCCACACAGTCTGCGAGAGGGCGGTGATCTGGTCCCAGCCGACCGAGTAGTAGACGAGCCCGCCGAGGGCGATGGTGTAGCCGAGGAACTGCAGCCACGAGATGTTGGTGTGCCAGATCATGACGGAGATGATGACGAGGAGGATGTTTTTGAGGATGCCGGTGAGGGTCATGACGAGGCCGGAGGTCTTGCCGATCTGGTGGTGGGTGGGTTGGTTAGATTTTGAGGGGTTGGTGAGAGAGAAAAAATAATGGGGGGCTTACCAGGAACACGCTGCTCACGTTGAGCATGAAGGCGACAATGGCGTTGAGAAGCAGCAGACCGTAACCCGCCTTGGCGAGGTCGGCCGGGTTGAAGCTGTTCGCCTCGGACCCGATGGCGACAATGACGTTCATGACGGCGCAGACGGGCGCGTAGTAGTACAGACTGACGAGCGGGTCCATCTTCTGGGTGTCGCCCGACAGCAGCACCTGGATCATGACGAGGCGCATGGCCTCAAACACGATGCCGCCGATCTGGAACAGGAAGCCGGCCATGCTGAAGTCAATCTCGCCGAAGCTGGCGAGCCCGACGCCGGCGACAATGAACAGAATGTTGAGGAAGCGCTTGAGCGAGGGCTCCTCGACGCCCCATGCCCAGCTCGTCAGCAACACGGCGACGGGGGCGGCCGCCTTGAGCATCTGGATGAAAGCGACGCTCAGGTACAGGTAGACCATGTTGCTGCAGACCAAGCTGGCGCTGTACAGCAGGCCGATGGGCACAATGGCGCGCAAGTAGGTGCGCCCCGTCATCTTGACGTTCTTGCGCCCGTCGAGGAGCTTGGTCGTCCGCGCGAGGACCTGGGTCGCGATGGTCGCGAAGATGAGGTGCCAGCATGTCAGGATCACGGCTGGCCCGTTGGTTAGTATCGAGACGCGCGGGAGAGTCGGGGATGGGGATCAAGGCATACGGTATCCTGCAAGCGGTGGTTAGCATTTTGCCTCTTTGTGTGTTCCTCCCTCATTTCCCGCAGGACCACTTACTAAACCCCCTGCTATCAATCATCCATTTGTTGAAGAGGATGGTCAGGTTGGAAAAGAAGATCCAAGCGCTGTGCACAACACGCATTGTCAGCGCAATGCCCCAGCCCGACCGGCCACCCCTCCAGCACAAGACACGTACGCAATGTAGAATATCGCATGCACCGATCGCTCGACGGGGCGCGGCTTTTCAACCTGGCGTTCGACATCTTCCTCGGCCATGTCGGCGCGGCGGGAAGCGGAGAAGTACGGGAGGGTGCCGAGATGTCGGGTTTCGCAGCGCGCGGGAGCACTCGATTCGGAAGGAGTTGACTCGGAAGGACTCGACTCGATCAAAAACCACTCCGGACTTAGATTCCCCTTGCTTGCTGGCCGGGACTGCAACGGTGCCTGCAGGAAAAGGGAGCGAGCGACTCGAGAAGCAGACAAAAAAAAAGGAGCGTCGGCAGCGGTCTCTCAGCTGGGCATTCGCTCGATTGCGTGCGACGATAAACTTGAGTCGATGAACGAAAGGAGGGGGGAAAAAAAAAAGAGTCAGTCGACTGTCGACGTCGGGGGAGGACGGTCCGAACGAACGAAACGAACAACGGCGAAGATGTGCTTCGTGTTCGTGACCGTGGTGAGTGCCCAGGTCTCAAAAAGGCAGCGCGCAAAGAGTTCGAAGGGCTGAACTGGAGCAGGCGAAACGGCGCCGTCGGATCTGATTCCCCCCTGCTCGCTGCCCGCTGGCCCCTTTGTGAAGGATGCCCAAAAAAGGAGGATCGCGCCCCAACAGCGCGGCGGGCCAGTCCCAGGCTGAGACCCCACTGGTCAGCAGCAGGGATCTGCTGGGTCGAGGGCTGCGGTCAGCCAATACGGACGAGCAACGGGATCTTCCTGGTCCCGCCTTGGTCGCCTGTAATTGTCCCCCTGACGCCTGGTCGGCACAAGGAGCCGCGGTGCACAGGAAGGAGCAGCTGAAGACAAATGCGCTCTCCGCGAAGCGCAAGTGAGGATTTCATCGTATCTGACCTCTCTGAGAGGGACATCAAAGACAGGCAACTGACGCCTGGTGCGCCCCGCCATGACCGGGATTGGCAATGACGTTGAGAAACTCGGGGTGAGCGACCAATACGGAGTACAGAACAGGTACTCCATACGGAACACGGAGGACCTGACGACCGTAACCCTGATGGGTGGGCTGAGAACGCCGGGACCCAGGGCAATGTCACGTCAACGCGATGTGCTGTGTCTACAGATGTATCCAGTCTAGGATTCAACACCGCGGCGTAATAGCAAGGCCGCGCCATGTGCATCATCATGCCACGCCCGTGAAGTAGACTTTGCTTGACCCGTACCAGCTGTTTTCTAACCTTTGATGAAAAGCATCCATGTAAAGCAGCCCAGCCCCAGGCATATACTCCGCGCTATCTGCCTTGCCCCTGGAACCACCAACGCCGTCCGCTATGCAATGATAAATAACACGACACGGAAGCCAACTCCAGATATCCCCCTCTTCCATCGCCGCTAGGCTGCGGTCGTCTAAACCCCAGGGAGTTGTTCAAGAGGTTGGTGCGGTCGGCAGAAGTCCGTCGCCTCCCTCACGCACGCTGTGTCCCCTGTATCCTGTCCCTGATCGCCGGCCGCCTCTCTCGCTCCGCTCGCACAATCATGGCTCGCCATGGCCGGTTTTACGTCTCCCGCTATCTCCGACACCAGAATTTCAGGGACAGGGGCTGTTGCCACTGGTGTTCCTGGCACCGGAAGGACGTCGTCAATGTCCATGAGAACACCAGAATCCGCCAAAGCGTCTTCGTCCTCCGAAACAATGCTCAGGTCCTCGGCGGCAAGCGGAAATGCAGGAACCACATCGGGGCTGGCGGTTTCCCGGGTGGCACATTCCGCCTCGACGGACTGGTCCAACCTCGCAGCCGGCGCAGGGTTGGGATCGACACAATCGTAGAACAGCATAAACACGCCGCCCTGGGCGAGGACCGTCTGCTCATCCACCCGAGTCACATTCTCGTCGCTGAGCCGCCACCATTGAGACTGCGGTTCGTCCTGACCCGGCGTCGGTTCCTTCGCTTCGCTTGCCGGTCGCGTCTCGTGGTCCAACTCCATCCTGTCGTTATGTGCGTCGTCCTGTGACTCGGGATCGGAAGCCTCCTCTGCTCCTTCGCTCTTGATCTGGGTGGGAGGCGAAGAGACGGGATGTTTCCGGTAGCAGATGTAGTGGCCGTTCTCATGGTGCCCATAGTGCGTGACAACAGCGCGCAGCTCGTAGAGCGGCCCCGTGATCCTAGACGGCCCGTGATCTCCAGCTACCATGGACGCCTTGGCATCCAGCGTCCACTGCTCTACGTCCTGGACCGCAACCCCGCCCTCTTGCAGATCCGATGTGCCATCCGCACTCCCCAAGCACCAGGGGCCCAAGTCGAAGACCACGGGGAATCGGACGGCGGCCGAGTTCTTGAACATGTAGCCCGTGCTTTCGTCGAAGCCAGACCGATTGACGTGAAACACCAGGCTGTGCGGGGCACGGGCAAGCGCAACCTGTTTCGTTTTTGTCGAGCTGGCCCTCATCTTTGCCGGAATGTTGCACTTTTCGGTCAACGTCTCTTCGTCAAACGCCTCGTCCTCCAGTGCTTCCTCCAGGATTTGCAACCTCGGGCGGAATGGAGACGAGTCTCCGGTGCGCTCGACCAGCGTCTTGACCAGCTCTCGGCACATGAGCAATGAGCATTTTGGGCACTCGACTCCCTCAATCGGCTCAACCTTGGTGTAGTGGTCCAGGCGCTCATACAAGTCGTGCTCCGGGAGGTTGCCGAGCGTCAGCGTCAAGCAGTTGAAGGGGATCATGGTCAAGCCTTCGCAATAACCGCAGTTGACGCACGCTACGCGCTGGGCCATCAGGCCTTCGAGGGGGTTCCGCGCCAAGCGAGACTTCGGCTCCGGTTTGGAGCGAGCAGCAGAAACACTGTGGTATCCGCTGTCATTGCTGTGCTGGCTGGTTGAGGAGTCGTCGTCGGTGTTGTCGGGTTCGAGCCCCGCCGCATCTTGCAGGGCACGGGCGGCCTTGGCAATCTCGTTGTCGATCTGGTCCAGGAGTTTCGAGTAGTACTCCTGCGCGTCTTGCTGTTGCCACGTGCTCATGTTCTTCAACACCGGCGGCGTCCAGAGTGTCTGGCCGTTGCTGGAAGGACCGCTGAGCTTAGCGAGCAGGTCGCCCAGCGTGGCCACGGTCCGGGTCGGAGACAAATCCAGCCTCTTTTCGAGCGAAATGGCAGACAAATACGTCGGGAGAGTCCTGAGAGATGCCAGGCCCTGGAGGATACTGTTCTGGTAACAGGAATTGTCATAGTTGCCCAGCCCAGGCGGCGAGTCCCCTACAGCCCTGCCCCCTATGGCAGCACTGGACAGGCTGCTGAAGCCTTTACGCCCAGCCTGAGAAACAGAGCCAAGTATCCCTCCCCCATTGTCCAGTCCGAGAATCCTCCTTAGGGCATCATTTTTGGCGGCACGGGTCGGCTGAACCTTGACCATGGGGGTGGGAAAGAGCGGGGGGTTGACGACGCGGTCGATGGCAAAGAGCAGTCGAGCCGGAATCACCGAGAGGGACGCGTCCCAAAGAAGTTGTGGAAGCGAAGGGAGCCGGCCGTGACCGCGTGCCGCAGCCTGGTATACTATGCTGAACGCGAGCAGCGCGGCCGTGATGATGATGCTCGGGCTGCTAAACCGGCTCCGCAGTGGCCCCTCGGCGTAGTACTGGTACAACTGAGGGCTGTCGCGGGAGTCGAACTGGCTCAGGATGCGTCGGGCGTCGGAGCTCATTATGGTGCGAAAGATGGCAGCGGAAGCGAGGGAGACCAGTTCAGCGAACCTGGCCAAACGTGGGGGGAGAAAGCAACAAGAGCGTGTGTTAAGTAGCCAACAAGGTGGAAAGCTGCAAGGGATACATGTCCGTCACGTAGTGAGCTGGCTCGGTCATAACGGAGAGAAGTGAGGAGGAGCAGAGCAAAGCAGATGCGTGTTTCTGAAGCAGCGAGTGCTCACGGGGGACTTTTCTCAGGGATGCAGGCGAAACCGTGCTTGACGAGGCAGCTTCGCTCCAGGCTGTGTGCTCCAGCGAAGAAACAGCTTGGCTTTGGTCGGCTGACGCAGTCATTGGTCGCCTTGAGCAGCAGCAGCGGGCCACGTGTGGGGTGTCGCTGCTCCCCTTGCAGGTGGGGCCGAAAACCCCACCCAAAAATGGCAGCAAACACCTAAAAAATCCCCAGCGATAAGAAATTCTGAGGCCCCGCGATATCGCCGTGATAACGGCAGACTCAAACCCAAGATGGCCAAACCGACCATCGCCAAGGGGAAGAAAGGTGCGTTATCCAGCGTTTACATGCCCCTTGTCCTCGCACATCCCATAACCTAACTCATTGGTCCCGCAGGCGCCTCAAAACACTCCCGCGCAGCCCGGCGTGCGACCTCCCCCAGCATCGACACGGACAAGTCCCTGAAAGAGGTCCGCGCTCCGCAAGAGTCGGTCGACCGGCGGCCCGCTGTGCTCGCAGCGCACCATGCAGGTGGCATCACCAAGAAGGCCAAGTCCGGCCGCAAAGCCGTGCTGAGCACCAAGGCGAGGAGGCGGCAGGAAAAGAGCGCCGACCGCGCCGAGGCCATCATGGACCGGACCTCGCTCAAGGTGCAGAAGAGCAAGGGCCATGCCAAGGTCATCGACTCTCGCAAGAAGACGTGGGACCAGGTCAACAAGGAGGCATTTGACCGCGAGGATCCTCCCAAGCTCAGCAAGAAGGCCAAGGCCAAGCTGGAGGAGGATGCGGCTGTGGCCGAATTTTATGCGGACGACGACGGCGATGCGGAGATGGATGGGGCTGAGGATGTGGTAGAAGCGTCGGGTGGGGTGGCGGCCGCCCGCGTACAGTTTGCGTCCTTGCCTGTGCAGGATGCTGGCGAAGAGGAGGAGATTCTCTAGGACTGGGCCGGCAGTTGATCGGTTTGGTTTCTGTGTATGCCGAACTGAACTGTCCGTGGTCGGCTTCAAGGAGGACTCCGCTCGCAGGACTTGAGGCACCGCTTCAGTGCCTGCACGACCCAAGCTGCTGCAGTTGTGGAGGTGACCAGAGCACATCTCTGGAAGACCAAAAACGGGTCTACATGCAGAGAATAAGGGTCCATGTCGGCTTCGGCAGGTGAACGGGTGCGAAGGGCCCCAGATCCCCTACCAATTCTCACCCGCGCTTCGGGATTTCTCAGGAAGGAACAGAGCCTTTGGCAACCTAAGAAAGCGGATGCGGGGTCTGCATGCTTACTGGGCAAGTGACAGTGGTCAGTCTGTCTGCTGCTGTCTGACAAAACCGGTGAGATCATCTGAAGTGCACAAGGATTGCACACTGCAAAATAAACCAGGACATGCAGCTACATATGTCCGCCAGATAATGTCATGCTGAGACGGCATGACGCTTTCTGCAACGATCCATTCTGAGCTCCCTTTCTGACACAGCTAAGCTGGTACCTGTGTTTCTGGGTATTTTGGGGGGGGGGGGGGGGTGCAAGGGAGATGCTATGCAGTGAGATATGTTTCAAATAGTTGCAAAGCAAAATAAACA
>Ga0247824_10001032_pt1 | contig 14890 bp, 20 predicted proteins | sample 13C_PalmiticAcid_FD_194412 | JGI IMG/M metagenome (GOLD analysis project Ga0247824, IMG submission 194412) | Soil microbial communities from agricultural site in Penn Yan, New York, United States - 13C_PalmiticAcid_Day48 | ecosystem: Environmental > Terrestrial > Soil > Agricultural land... | reverse complement strand
CCCCACCCTAAAATTCAAGGAATGGCCCCTTGGAGACGCAGTGCTCAAGCGCGTTACAATGGACGGTTCGCCACCCACTTTCGTGGTGCAGTTCACCTGGGATCCACGCGTAGAACGCGGAGCGGGACACTGTGGAACGGAGAATCAGGGGACTACCGCGACGAGGCACCGCCCAGCGAGACACAAGAGCAACGGGACCACGAAATGCAAGGGCAAGTTGGCTTCAACGTCAAGGAGGGCAGATTTGCGTTAACCGAAGCCCTTTGTCGGCCTCAGTGTCACCATAAACGACCGCCCCTCGGCCCGCGAAAAGACAACACACGACTGCCCCTGGTCCTCCCCGCAGATGGGGATCCAACCCCATTCACCACTGCGTCGGCTTGTTGAGCTCCGTGGCCGAGTCGCCGCCAGGGGAGCTCCGCTCGAGGTCGATATACTCTCCCTTGGCGGACGACTTGCCCAGGCTCTCCATCCTCACGCCCGTGGTGCGCCTGGACTTGGATGCTCCCGTGACGCGCTGGCCGCTCGACGCGCCGCGGCCGCTGGTGCCGGCGACCGTCTCCCCGGTCCTCCAGAACTTGAAGAGCGACTTGAGCCAGGGCACGCAGCCGCAGATGAGCCCCAGCTGGACCTCGACGGCCGTCCAGAACCACGACATAAAGCCGTACCAGGTCACGTCGTATGTGCGGTTCAGCACGTAGTCGACGTAGTAGATGCGGATGCAGCTGGCGATGACGACGACCAGGCCGAAGCTGAAGAGGGTGACGAGAGCGAGGCGCTGCGAGAGAGGCAGAGAGGTATTGAACAGGGCCGGCAGCGGAAGCACCCAGACGAAGAAGTCGAGCACGGCCGTGATGACCGAATACGACAGCAGCATGGGGGCCTCGTTGTAACAGTCGTGATAGTAGGCTTTGAGGTTCCAGTAGCTCGAAAAGGGGCTGTGACAGATGGTAGTCAGTAACCCGCTAAGTACAGTCTGATATACCATGGATGGTATGTCCCAGTGTATGTGTGTTAAGAGAGAGGGGGGGGGGGGGTCAGACTCACCGGCACTGGGTAAAGAGGGCAATGGTAAAGGCAAACCCAGTCATCGCAGAGGTCGCGATCCCAACATCTGGATGTCGTGCGCATGTCAGCTGCCATGGATATGGATGCTTCAAATGGGTTGCATCTCAGGGGGGCAATGCTTACAGGACCAGCGACGGAACCAACCGCCTCGCGGTGCAAGGCGTAGGTAACTGCTAAAGATGGAGGTCCTGACGAAGGCACTCGCCAGGCAATACAGGACCTGGCCGGCGAACGAGACCTGGCGGCTGGCTATTATCTTGGCCTTGGTCAAGTCCCAGATGTGGAGGTCCCAGCCAAACTTGGACGAGGCCAGCACGACACACACAGTGAGTCCAATACCGAAGAACTAGAAAATATAACACAGGACGAATCAGCCAATGCGCTCTTCATTTACTGCATGTTTCCCGACACTTGCGGGGCCAGCATACCGCTCCGACGACCATCAGCCAGTCATCCCAATCGACGCTGCGCATGATGCGCGCTCTGACGTAGAGACGTAAAACGAGGACTATGGAACCGAGCGACAGGGCGGTGATTTCCACGATGGCGAGAGCAGGACCTCGAGTCGTTGGGTTGACGTAGTTCGGCTTCGGCCAAGTGGCCAGCACCTCGGGGGGCGGCGACCTCATGTTGGCAGGGAGTTGGGGATAGTGTTGTCGGGGACCTTAGGGTGCGCGGGGGCTCGAGACTTAGATCGAGGACGAATGTTCACGGCGTCTTGGCTGCACCAGCGGCCAAAACGTTCCTTGGGAGTTCGGTCAGTAATGCAGGGGGTCGTTCCCCAATAAGATTAGATCGTGGTCGTCCTTGATCATATCAGGAGGTTATTCCGAAGAATAAGGACCTCAACCGCCACATGTGGGCGCACTATGCAGACGAGGCCAGGAGACTTAAGCTGCCTCAGGAGGAGGCTAAAGGACAATGTCAAGCGCCACAGGGGCAAAAAGAGGCATTGGTGGCATTTCAACTTGAAGATGCGTATGGTCGAGTTAGGATTCAAGACTGCACGGGCTTCCGGCGTCTTATATACTACTACCCTTCTGGGATCTCTTTTCCTCTGTTTTCTCTTCCTCTTATCATATCACGGTTATTGACTCAGGGGGTTCTCGGGCGAGCAAAGGCGTCCCTTCTGAATCAGGCATGGCGCGGCGCTAGACCACTTGTGATAGGCAGCTCCAGAACAGGAGTGGCCAGTTCCAGAACAAGAGGGGGCTGCTTCTGTGGCTGGTCTGGGCTCATTGCGAGCACGGATCTCATCTGTACGGAATGCTGAAGAGGTGCCACCAAAACAGGGGCGTCCATGGCTGCCTTGTGGGACTTTGAGCTTGACGAATAAGGGGCTAGCTGTGGTGATAGCTTCGTGACTGTGTGTTGCCTGACACGGGCTCTTCGGCGAAATTGGCCGGCAACTAATTAGCTAATTCGTAGCCGATTGGGGATGTGGCGCTGTTACCACCAGGGGGAAGGGTTTGTTCATGGCGTGAGGGTGGCTTGAACTTGCGACGATGGGCGTCTAGAATGCCGGCCCACCCAAGACCTGGCCTGAGTCCACCTGACAATTGGCCTGTGTCCACCACCCGACATGGCCTATGCCAGTTGCTCCCCAGCATAGTGACGCCTCTGGGAACAACTCCCTTTTCCAGCATCAGATGGATTATCGCAAGCATCTGGGTGGCGTGTGCGCGCACGGCTGATACACTAGCAGAAGACGCCTCCAAAATCGCCAACTTGTCAAATCTGCAGATGGACCCGTGGCGGCGGCGACAAGGTGCCACTCATTGTGTTTGCGCCTCTCTTCGCCTCATCCCATGTGGACGATGGTTACATAGTAACATCACGTCAACAACGAAGTGCCGCTTTGAAACGGAGCTTGCTTGCCACTGGCTTGGGACCGGCAACTGTGGTAGCCCATGTCCAATGTTCGCGTTGGAGCTCTTCTGCACCCCAGACTTGTTCCCCGCAGGCCAAGCCTCTTCGTCACCCAATGAGCCGTTGGGGTAGCTGCCACACGAGCACGCCAGTACGAAATTGCTGGCAAGAGACCCTGTCGCCCCCTCATCGTATCCGGGCGGTAGGGGATCCTTGGGCCAACGTCCATGCTGTTTCTGCGCGAGCACGAGCCACGACCTGGTGTCGGCAACAACTGGTTGCGGTCACGTCCTGTTGTGCTTGGCCTGTATGCTTGTAGTTCTTCTGTGGCAGGAGAACAACAGGCAACAAGGGCAACAAAGATAGTGATGGTGTGGTGCGTCGTGTGGATGCGCCCCAGCCCAGCGCCAGGACAGCTGGGTGGTTTGCAGCAAAGTGGGCGGCTTGGAAGGAGGTCCAGCGCGGAGACACCAGCCGCAACACCTTTTTCCACGGCATCATGAGTGCAGAGTGGTGGGCGGCAACCCCCAAGGCTTCGTACCGAAGGTGTATCGCAGGCGGAACGTAGTCTTGCGTTTCAGAGTCTCTGCTCTGCCCTTTTGCTGGAGCATCTTGGAGATCAGCGCTGGATTATGCTGGACGCCGAGCAATGGCAAGGTGACGCTGAGGCCTAGGCCAACCGAAGGAGGCGCGCCTCGACCGTCGGGTGGGATAAGAGGGTTTGGGCTCGGGCTGGGTTCCTTCTCCGGGGTGTATTTGGCTGCGATCCTGGACACATCCTTAAGCAAGCCGGCGATCTGGGCCACCGCGTCTTCAATTAGAGCCCGTAGCCGATCCGCCATATCCCCGGGCTGCTCGGTTGGTGCTGTCCGTCTTGGTGTTGAACCAGCCTGTCCCTGAAAGGCCCCGGCGATGCGGGCCCAGGACAAGAAGCGGTAGTATTCCATCGACAGTTTAGCGGCAATCGCGACCATGTCGCGCCAAACTCGCGAGACTCGGCAAGGCTCTGCTGGACAGCGAGCGACTTCTCGGCCACGGTAATCACGCCGCTGAGCCGAACGACAAAGCCGGGCACCTCGAAGCCAGACATGCGTCAGGCGAGTGGTCGCCGGAAGTCTCGAGCCTGGGGCCGGTCGGGGTTTCTCCAATTCCATCTAGCGGGTGCGTCTCATGAACATGGTCACGTGGCCAGGCTCGACGCCATCCCTTGTCTTATGAGCAACCGGGCAGCAGACGCCAGTGTCCTCGGGATCCGATCCTTCACGCTCGTTGTTCGATGTATTGTTCGATACCGGCGGCTGTTCTTCTGGGATGGATGTTGCTCGCGGCGTAGGACTATGCGCGTCTTGGGCCGGGTCACACTGGTACGAGTTGCAGAATCAGACAAGTCCCCGGATGGAAACGCTGCCGAGTCCATCTCTCTCTCTCAAACGATGGTCCATCTCGACAATGGGATTCGGCTCGCAGGCGGGAGTGCGGAAGGGGACGGCGAACGGCAACCGGCACGCTCAACGCCGATCGCCGGGGGCTTGGCGATCGGGATGACGTCCTTCGATCCTTGGGGTGAGACTTGGAGTAGGTAGTTCAGCCTGTCCTCCCCGGAAGTGTGCTAAGCGAGTTGTGGGGATTCCCCCCTGATCTCTCAGCCTTGATCTGCTATTCGCGAGACTCAGTTCAGGTATAACCACCCTTGCCCCGGCCCCGTTAGCCCTCATAGGTCTGTCTGTCCGAGACGGTTTAATCATCAGGTAAAAGAAGCATAACATATCCACTCTATCCACTCTTTCAGGGAGGCGCCCTTGGCCCTTAGTGCCCCCTTACCCACAATACATAGTTTCTAGCAGTCCAACCTTGAGAAAGGCGGCCAAGTGAACCAAGGCTCACCCTGCAGCCCTTGACGGAAGCGGCTCCAATCAGGAGTGAACTTATAATCGGTACCGTTCGCTGGCCCCGCTCCTTGTTCACCGAACACAAAACCTCGAGTCCAGAAACAAAATAACCAGCCATAACATAATGGCACGCAAGTTGCTAATCCGGACTAGCAATGGCGGCCAGCCCGACACGGGTATACTCAGCCTGCCAACCGAGCTCATCTCGGCCATCTGCTGCTTGCTCTGCTTCCACTGCTACGGCGGCCGTGTCGTAGACGCGACGTCCGAGGCCGTAGCGGCCGCCTACGAGGACCAGAGGGCCATTTCCGCCCTTAGCCGGTGCTCCCGAGGCCTCCGCGATATAGCCCAGCCCATCCTGTTTCACTGGTACTATGACCTCGAGGAGGAGGACTACTGCCGCTAGCAGAAGCACCTCGAGCGCTTCGTCGAAGCTATCATCCGTAACCCCAATCTCGCCGTATCCGTTAAGGCGCTAGCCTTCTACCAGCCCGCGCTCAACCCTAACTATAGCAGCCTTAGCTACGCTCAGGCGAGGGCCTAGCGTACCTACGAGGTTAACAGTATCTTCCGCCTAACTGCCATCTCCCTCGGCCCGGGCTACCTCAAGCGTAGAGCAAACGCCTTGCTCCCGGCCGAGTTCATGGAACTACGCGACCTCGCTATCGTGCTCTCCCTGGCCCGCTCCTAGCTCTGCTTCCATGATATCCCTATCCCTGCCGAGGATAAAGCCCCCGACTATAACTGGATAACCTGGTCCTACCCCCTGCCTGGCCTTATAACCCTTGTCTTCGCTAGCGTGTATACGTATAGCCCTATTAAAGAGGCCACGTACTATATCCGTAAGGCCGCCTACCTCCTACGGAACGCGCCTAATCTGCACACGCTTATCGCGCTGGACTGCGGGGGCGGCAGCAGGCGGGGGCATCTCTTCCACGATAATAACGACTATAACAGCGCAGCCTAGGACGTTAGCCCCCTCCCCACGCTCTATACCCTCTCGCTTAGCGGCATTAGCATGCCCGCGCTCGTATATATCCTCCGCTGCTACCCGGCCCTACAGGACCTTAAGTACTATAACGAGCCCGAGAGCGAGCTCAGGTAGGTCGTGCTACACCCGCCGCACTACCTAGGCCACCTGCAGGGGACGCTATAGCGGCTGTGCTATTCCGTCTGCTTTCGCGAGTACCACACGCCGACAAACTGGGAGGACGGGGACGGCCGCCACAGGGTAAATTTCTACATTAGGGCGAGGTATAATGCCGGGCCCGGAATAGAGCCCGATAGGTTGGGGTTTGTAGGGTTTGGCGTGCTCAAGGTACTCAAGGTCGACCAGATCTTGTTATATAGGCCTATGTTTACGCCGTCAGAGACTATTTATCCCGGCAATAGTATCTGCCTGCGTAAGACGACGGCCAAGAATTTTCTTGCCAAGATGCCGGCGTCCCTGCGACGGCTGAGGGTAGGGGCTGTCATCTACTGGCCGGCCATATATCAGGATCTGCTAGCGCTCGCGGAGCAGCAACGCGCGAGGTTCCCGCGGCTAGAGGCAGTGGCGGTCGAGGTCTATAAGACCCCGCCGCGGTACCAGGGCGAACATCTGGCCGGGGTGTTTGCTGCCGCTGGTATCTCGTTGTCTGTCGCCCGGACCAGGACGTGCCCAAAGCCTGTTTCAAGGGGTCTTCTTCCTGCGAGACCGGGACGCCCGGAGATCGTGCCGATACCGGTGGTTTATCCCGAATATTCAGATTGTTCCGAGTCGGATTACTCGGAGTTGGAGTATTCGGAGCGTCCGGACTGGCTAAAGGCATATTAGGACGATAACAAGGGAGATGGGGGGAGGGGTTCAGACCGGGTGGTTATTCCTCAAAGATAGGGGACGGCGGGGATGATCCAACATATTTATGTTTAATATATCAACTCTATTAGTCGTCTTCACAAGACAGTTCTCACTAATTACCGTTTAACTCTTCCAAGCTATCTCCATGGCTACAGATCTGCCCAGGCACTCTGTCGAAGCCGTCTAATTATTATCCCCAAACCCTTACTTGGTGCCCCTCGCGCTGCAGACCTTGCTCAGGAGGGTCTGGACCTTGGGATCGTTGGCATTGAAGGACTTCCCCAGCGCGTCCTTGTTTGCTTTTGTCAACTTGCCCTTGGAGGTCGACAGGGCCTTGTACTTGCCCGCCCGCCGCGTAAACCTTTATGATACGCACAGCGCCCGCATCCTCCAAGGTCCCTGGTCAGTATTCGGCGCTCGAAGACGAGTTGCACATCCAAAATGAATGCAACAAACGCCGATGGCGGAGTCCAGATCGACGACGACGGAGATGCTGTCGTCTTCACTCAAACCAACATCGAGGTAGTAATTTGTCTCTGTGGTCAAAGCAGGCTACGCTCACAATGACAAGACTGCAAGCATGATTTCTGTTACCAACTCAAACCCCCGAACCGTCTGCATAGATAGGTAGGTAAAATTACAACGCAGCCGGCCGAAAAACAAACCGCTGGGTGGGGTCTCTCGAGGTTGGTCAGTCATATCACTATCAGAATTTAGTCCAAGAGTACTCTGTGCGTGTGGGGTGCCCAAGTGGCTGTTGGAGCTGGTGTCGCTGTCGGTTTGATGTCGTCGAGGAGTAGACTGTGCCTGCGACTCTGGCGACTGGGTAAGTGGCCAGGCATCTGTCCCGAGATCGGGAATCTCGCCGAAAAATGCGCGGATGAAGTCTCTCTGAACAAACAGCGTTCCGGGATATGCCGCCATTGGCTGGCGTTCCGCAAGCTGAAGGTCGTCTTCATGCTCCTATAAAATTTCTAGCTAAGTGCATCTAGGGAACGTGTCTGATGCTGTCCGCGACCAGATGATGCGTCACGACCCCAAGTGGGCCAAGTGGGCCACATGCAACAGCGCATACATCAACACCAAGATGAAATTCCACCTTCAGAATACCGTCCTGCACGAGCCGCACGAAGATGCACTTCTCGAGATGCTCACACACATCAGCATCACACGCGATCCGCGTGCGAGCCGGGACATGGTACCTGATGAAGTCTGGCGGGACCTGCAGCCCGACCCCGACATCGTGGAACTGGAGCAGCGCCGAGAGAGTCTCAAGAGCGACCAGTACCGCATCCAAGGCCAGGACAACGAGCAAGAGATTCGGAATCTCACCAAGGAGATCAGAACCATGAGAGCGAATCGTGTGAAGAACGTTGTGGAGGAGTACCGTGCAGAATACTTCTATCACCGTCCGACCTGGGAGATCGAAAGTCAACTTTGTCCCCCGTCCAAGTCTAGATGAGGGTTGGCCAGAATATCAGGTGACATTGGCCCTGAAGAATAAGTGTCATTGTTATTGTTGTAAAGGACAAAGAGCACCAAGATCCAGGGACAAGGGGATTCAATGTCCGGACGGCGCGAACAAACCCTGTTGGTCTGGTATGCGGTACGGAGTCTTGAGGCTCAACAATGGGGCGAGAAAATTTACAATTCCATTCCCCGGACAAGCGGTATCTTGCCTTTACTTCCAGTCATACGAGCCTCCAAGCAAGGTCAGTCAAGCAGAATGTCGGTTCCTTCCGGATGCGTATCATGATCTCAGAGGGAGCTTTCGCGTCCTTGTTGCTGCCACAGGTCAGCCAGGCTTCACGCTGCCGCTTAAAGCACAGAGCCTATCCAAAATCTCTTACCAGAGTCCCCGTAGAATCTGTGATATCTCGCAAGTCCACCGAGGTATCCGGTGCGTCTCGGGAAGTGCGGAAGCCGGGCTTGAATGACATCAGCCTGGAAAACAGCCCCCCAAGAACGTCCTTACTATTCTGCTGGGGAAGCCAGCGGCCGTAGACAACGTCCATGACCAATTCGGACATGCTGTTGTGTTCCTTGGCCGAATGATTATAGAGCATTAGAGGCGAGAGGTCTGCGCCACTCTCCATCATCTCGGCGAGGGCATTTCGAAACACGATCCACAAGCACAGGATGCCGAACGAGTAGAGGTCCGTCAGCGCGGCTTGCTGAAAAGTAGCGACCCTCAGCCGGGAGAGTTCCAGATCGCGCCAGGGGTGCGTGCCGCCGAGATGCAACGTCTTGTTGGACGCCAAAGCCGAGAAGCCAAAATCGGAGAGCTTCACGACGTCGTTTTTGGAGCCCAGCACATTCTCGGGCTTGATGTCGCCGTGGACGATGCCTTGGACGAGGAACCGTCAGCGCTATGGAGTCTCGACCATGAAAAAAAGTGGGAGGTTGCGGAAAAGGTTGTCAGGTCAGAACCAAGGCACCAACTTGGTTCCAAGCCCAGGCGGCTTACAGGCAAACATCAACACCAGAGCCGTCTATTAGCCGAGCCACCTGATCACGATGCCGTCTTAAGGAAAGAATCAGCGCTGTGACGGTGGTACCATGAGGGCCGCAGAGCCAGGCGGTTAAGAAGGCCCTCAGGACAGCTCCCAGAGAGATCAGAGAGAGCAGAGTGATCACATGCACAATTGAAGCAATTCCCAGTATTACACACACATCGTTTTTATATAACCAGCTGTAGTGGTTTAAATCAGCTGCTCCAACACCCGTAAGTTATTCTCAGCAACTGCAAGGAACCCTCCAGTTGGGGCTCAACCAGGCGGCGCCAACTGATCCAATCAGCTCGGATGCCCCCTGCTTCGATCCTTCGGCCGGGTCACGATCCGTTGAGGCAGCCCTAGAACAGCCCGCCTATCGGTGCCTCCCTCCGCCTGATGCAGCTATGTAGAACCCGGCCAGCAACTAACTAGGTGGTCAACTACATAACTAGTTACATTCTTGGGGCTGTGCAGAGTTAGGACTTTGCTCGATGCCAAGGCCCGATCTCGTTTTCTGCCACCCCCGCCCCCTCAACCGTGCTGCGTCCTCAGAGACCTAACGAGTGCCATGCTTTTGGCGCAACGGTCTGTCGTTTCAGCTCCCGACGTTTGCGACCAATACGTCGCCCGTACAGTTACACCGAAAGCCTGCATAAGAAGCATTTATCGATTTGCACGTTCTCTAGAGGGCCACTCTCGCCATTGGCTTTGGCGAGTCACGAAACGGTGAAGGAAAATTTTGCCAAACTGCAATTCCTCCATGCACTGCACAAAAACAAAAGCACATGCGCCGCATAGCGTGGGGACAGACGGAAGATAAAATGATACTCTTGAGTAGAGCAACACACTCCACCCGCGATCCAGAGCCCCTCATACAATACCCGTACTACCTCAACGCCCAATCGGGTAAACGCCCCTCGGCCAAGTTCTCGTGACACTGCCCACATCCACAATCGTCCCATAGGCTACGTTTTCCCACCCATCCATGGAGGGATCCCTCTTCAATATCATGAGAAGCGCTGCACCTCTCATAGTCTTTGCAGCGGTGGCAGGAAGAGAGAAATGTTCCACCAATCCAATCTCTACTGCCCGGTAGTCTCCTGCTTCGATCGGACTCGAGAGCCCCATGTCAACTCGCCTCCCTCTCTCGACGCCGCCGTCCAAAACCAGGGATGCATCAAAGCCGAATCCGCCCCAGAACGGACTCCCGTTTTGTTTCACGCCCTGAACTGCAACAGGCAGACTCTTGGCGGTCAGCTGGAGACGGCCGATTCCCTCCTGTTGCATCCTCGCAGTCGCGGTAGGCGTGACGTACCAATCCAGGCCCGACCCCATGACCTCCCACGGCTTCCTCTTGCATCCGGCCACGACGTAGTAAGCCTCTCGTCCGTCCACAGCCGGGAAAGCCGGCATCGAGCACATGCTCGGCAGGTTAGCACACGCCGGGGCCGCGCCGAGCCAGGAAGCACTCCGCCCGCTCTTCAGGATATCAAACGCCAAGTCCACCGCCGCTCTTTCCCTATCTCCCTCCCGGTACCGGCCGACGTCGAGACGGACGCCAAAAATGCCCATGATGCTCAGGATCATGTCGCGGGGCTGCGAGCATGTCCTGAGCAGGGCGCTCCGCCACACGGCCACGTCCCTCATCTCGCGCCCGCTCGCCTCCTTGACGGCCATGAGGGCTAGGATCGGATCCCGGTTTTTCCCAAACAAGTTGATGGGAATGTTCTGCCCGCGATAGAGCACAGAGCCCACGTACGCCGCCTGCAGGAGCTTCCCGAGCTCCATGGTGGCGCTCCGGCCCTGCTCGACCTCGCAGATGCGGCCACTCGTCAGCCCCTGGAGCTCGCCGGCCCCCAGGCCCCACGCGAAGACGACGTGAGTGGCGCGGGGTAGGGCCTCCTGCAGCGTCCACGACCGCTCGATCCAGTTGGTGCCCTCATCGTGGGCGGCCAGCCGGCGCAGCCCGCCCGGCAGCACCAGGGACACCTGGCAGCGGTCGTACAGATCAAACATGCGCCCGATCTGCCAGTCTCGGTCCTGCACACTGGTTTGCATGATGCAAATCTGGTCGATCCAAAGCAGGTCGGCGCCGGTCTGTCGGGCCGCGAGGCACGCCGTCCGCAGCACTGCCAGGCTGATCGGATCGCTATTGCCCCCCTCGAGGGGCACGCGGAAGAAGGTGTCTGGCGGTGTGGCAGAGGCGGCTTGCAGCCCGCGCCAGGGATACGACACGGCCGCGTACGGGGGAGCGCTGGTGACGCTGTTGTGCTCCACGACGCGCAAGACGCGGTTGTCGAGGAAGTCCGAGCAAACGATGAATCTGAAGCGGCAGGGTGTCGAGGGGTTGACAGTCAGGACCCCACCCGCAAATGTGTCGATTGCTGCGTTGAACGCCATCTCTCCAAGGCGGGCGGTTGTTGGTGACGAAAAGGCGATGCCCTACAAGACCCTGTTTCTCAACTAAGAAGGGTGAACAAGTGGACGGATCAAAACTGCTTTGAGCCTGGGCTGAGCCAGTTTTTTTTCGTTTTGTTTTTTTGGATTCTAGTCATGATTCGTAGGATGGAAAAACTATCAGGTCCACGAAGGGACGGTAGCGCAATGCCGGAGGTGGCTGTAATGTGGCGTCGGTCAGCCAGCCGGGTGTGGTTGCAATGAGTAGGGAAGTGCAAGGATTGCGGACCGTGGCTCCGAGCAGCTAGCCCTGCTCACCCAGGCCGCTCCAAGCGGCCGGAGCGCCGCCGGAGCCAATCCCGCAAGAGTGAACGCTTATTCCGGGAATATTACATCGACGACTACGGGTCGATACCCCCAGCTTGCTCACCTGAACCTGGCGCCCGACACCCCCATGGTAATCAACTGCCAATGGGGCGCCTTTGACAACGAGGGCAAGGTTCTGCCTCGCACTCGGTACGACATCTCGATCGACAAGGACGCTCCGCGCCCTGGGCAGCAGGCCTTCGAGAAGATGGTGGCGGGCCTGTACCTCGGCGAGATCTTCCGCCTCATCATGGTCGATCTACACGATAACCGTGACGATAATACGCGCATCTTTGCCGTCCCTCGGCGGGACGCTCCAGTTGCCGCCCTCGGCGGTCTCCTGGGGTCCCAACCGGATCGACCTGTTCGCCGTCGGTGACGACCGCGCGCTGCAGCGCAACGGGTAAGACGGCACGCACTGGGGGGAATGGTAGTCGCTCGACGGGGCGCTGGCGTTGGACCCGGTGGCTGTTTCGTGCGGCCAGGGCAGGATCGATGTTTTTGCGGTGGGGACTGACCATACGCTTCAGCGTCGGTGGTGGGATGGGAGCACCTGGGGAGGGTGAGAGTCATTGGGGTCCGCGGTGGGATCGGTGCCTGCCGCCGTGCCGGACCAGGCCAACCGGTTGGATGTCTATGCTATTCGCTCGGGTGGCGCAATCTGGCATGTCGGGTGTGATGGAACCCGGTGGAATCCGTGGGAGTCGACTGGCGGGGTCTTCGTCTTTGCCGCCCACTGCCGTGAGCCGTGCTCCTAGCAAGGTCGATGTCTTCGCTCTTGGAGCAGCTGACTGGTCGATCTGGCACTACTGATATTGGTGGATGTTGATTGGGACGTTGGCTTGTTTGTGTTTGCGACTGCTTTTTGTTGCCGTCCTGTTTATAGCCGCGCCCCAGCCAGCTCAACCGGCTTGGTACTATAAAGAAGGTTGCGGTTCGTTCCTCGGCGCGGTGTCTCGGGACGAGTCCAACAAGCCCATCCTAGACAATATCTATGTACAGCTGTCGTTACCCCTCCGAGCCCTCCCACGTCTACAGGCCTCATCCCGGGCGCGATCAAGGATACCCATCCCTCGCATCTCGGTCCATCATCCTTTCCATCTCACCACTTTGCTCGGTGATAAAGCGGCAGTTTGGTTTGCAAAACCCTAGCACTGGACGGGCGCCGGGCCTGGGTTGATGTAGCTGGTGGGGATGGGCCACCAAAGCTGGAAGAGGATGCCCGGGTCGGTGGCCTTGTAGGCGCCCGGGAAGGAGACGAGGGTGCCCGTGTTGAGCGTGCCGGTGCCGCCCGTAACCGTGAGCTGGGCGCAGGAAAGGTAGAACTGGGCGCCTCCGACGCTGCTGGCTGCGTGCAGCGCGATGTGCTCGACGCGCAGCAGGTAATCGCCGTTGGCCAGGCAGCTGGGCAGCGTCACGGTCGCTTCGGTCTTACCTGTCGAGGAGGAGCATGCCGAGGTTAGCCCTGTGGGAGAACACAAAAAGGGAAGAGCATGAAGAAAGTGTAACGGGGGGAGAGATGGGAGACATACCCTGGCTGGGCCAGGTAATGTTGCTGGTACCGAGGCCAGCCGGGCCGTCCTGGTAGATTTTAAACCACACGTTGCCAGTGGCAGCCCAGGTGGCGGCAGTGTAGCCGGAAGGCACCTTGGCTAAGTAGAACTGGAGCGGGCCTTGGTGGCCGACGATGTTGTTGACGGTGAAGGTGACGGTACTGCCGGCCTGGACCGAGGCAATCTGGGGGGCGCCGGTGCCCGGGTTCAGCTCGTAGCACCGGATCTGGTCGCTGTTTACGTCCACCACGGGGCCAAGCGAGTCGTGGCTACCGCAAATGTCAGCTAGAAATCTCTCCTCTGTTGGTCAGGAGCAATCGGACTTGGTCGTTTCTCTAATCGTCGTCCAGTTTCCGGAGCGCTGCCCGTTGATAATGGTAGCCGGGAAAGTGTCTTATGTGGTGTTAACAAGGCGCGCCGACCGGGAAGGAAAGAATTACAGAAGTGATGAAACCATGAAAAGGACTAACAGTGAGCCTGGACGCCTGCAGTGGCCAGCAGGAGAACTGAAGAGGCAACCTTCATCTTGGCGGGTTACCCTCGGTTAGTTGGGAAAAGGGGAGTTCTTGACACACTTAAAAGGGCTGGCAGGTGGTCCTGTGCCTCGAGGCAGTTTGCGAGGCTCCATCCACCGGGGTAACGCGACGGGAACATAGGTATATATGTTCAAGGACGGAACTGAATGAAACAGAATGTTTTAAGGGCTGTGGGGCGTGGGCATAGGGTGTAAACCAGGTTTGGGGAGAGAGGAATCTGTCGACGGTGGAAGAACGGCTTGTGTTCCCGAGCTCAATGCCCTTTCGGCCCCTTTCGGAAGGGAAAAAACACGCTCCATCGAATGAGAGTGGCGGTGTCGGGGATCGCGCGTTTCCAACCCGGTGACTCCTCTCCCTCCTCTCCTTCCGGGTATCCTCCGACTGTCGGTCAGGAACCAACTGGTGATGCGGCAGCCGACGGACAGTCGTATGGATGGCAGCGCAGCACCGCTGCCGGCTCCTTTTCGGCTCTCCTTGACAAGAGCGATAATGATCAGACCCAAGCCCGGTAACTTATTAATTAGTGCCAGTAGCGTTAGAAGCAGCGCTCGCTATATTAAGTGCTCTGAGACCACTTCATGAGGAGTCATCACGAACCAAATGTTGTATTCGAACTGCGAGCACTCGAACTATCGAGCACTCGAACTATCGAGCACTCGAACTATCGAGCACCCGAACTGCGAGCACTCGGACTATCGAGCACTCGAACTGCCGAGTACGCGAAGTGCCGAAACACACTTCGGCTTCGTGCGGGGCTCGTGGTCGTGACGAGAGGATGCAACCAAGCTAATCCAGGAACGTCGCTGAGGCATGGCCGTTTACAGCGCCTGCAGCAGTCCCTCCGTCGTCGCATATGCACAGGCCCGAGTTGCCGGCT
>Ga0247824_10001031_pt1 | contig 14907 bp, 12 predicted proteins | sample 13C_PalmiticAcid_FD_194412 | JGI IMG/M metagenome (GOLD analysis project Ga0247824, IMG submission 194412) | Soil microbial communities from agricultural site in Penn Yan, New York, United States - 13C_PalmiticAcid_Day48 | ecosystem: Environmental > Terrestrial > Soil > Agricultural land... | reverse complement strand
ATATGACATTCGCTTGTGCCTGGTTGGAGCACACGAGTATTTTACAGGTGCCAAGTGTCTCCGCCCTGATTGCAATTCATTCTTAATGGACAAAGGGAAGCGTTCACGGTATTGTCCGGATTGCAAGATGTATTTCGATCGCGACGCTGTGGGGGCCGAAAATATAACACGGATCTGCATGGCGCAGTTGGAAAACCAAGAGCGTCCTCCGAAGTACAAACCTGTGGAAGACCAGGATCTACAAGGAAGCATGTCCCAAGTCCAGTCACCGGAATCGTCACAGCTTCAACACCCACATTGCCAAATCCTGGCAGAAGATCCAAGTGTCCCTGTAACCCAGTCCAGTTCTGCCAAGAGAGTCTTGGAGATGGACCCCCCTACACCACGAAGATCCGGAAAGAGAGCACGTGGATGAGGATGTCATTATCACGGAGGAACTCCTGCAAAGTGCTTTTCTGTAGCTCAAGCATTCTTTGTTTAGCTGGAACACCCGTAAATTAGGTAGTGAATGCCAAACGACTAAACCTCTGTATGGTCTGATATCAAGATCAAAAGCAATGCCCAACTGTACGACAAAAAAAAAGAACTTACGGCTGAAGTGCATTAGTTTTGACTCGAGCTCCGCAGAGACTCCATCCGGACCAGCGAACACTCGTTGCTTGCTCAGACACGAGTATAGTGTCTCCATTGCCCACGCAGAGGATAAAGTCGACAGGTCCGACATCGGACCGAATATCTTTCAAAATGGATTTGACACTTGGACTTGTCAATGCCGCTTGGTCGTTGACTAACTGATATGTCATCGAGGTGGGCCGGGAGGATGAGCTTGATGATTGCTCCCTAAATGCAAATCCTCCTTAAATGCATGCTAATCGTGTCGACGGAACGTATGCATTTATAGAGGAGCAACTGTATCCTGCAGCATTTACGTCAAGATCACTTTCTCTAATAGCTTGACAACCAGCAAAAATGACCGATGTCCGTCGGAAGGTTCAATGCATCAAGAGAGGATATGTCTTGCAAGGGGGATGCATTAAGGGGGGTCTGCTTACCTTGTTTACCATTGATGCACCCTTGGCTTTGTCTTCGTTCCACCTTCTCGCTCATTCTGCAACCTGGCAAGATGGACTACGAAGACGATGACTACAGCCAGTACCAGCAGTATGAAGACGAGTTGTATAAAGATCCTGGTAGTGACAGGTGAATAACACAGACACTACGGTGCAACGCATCACTAGCCTTGGGTTTGGTTTTTCTTCAACTTGCGCGCTTCTTTCTGTGGACTAACTCGAGTCCTATTGTCTTTTGGCTCATGCTCATTCAGTGGAGGTAGCGATGAGGTCGACAGCGATCTGGAAGACACTATGCTGAGTCATGTTTACTACTCGACCAACGTTTATAAGAAGGCTGCTGCCTCTTCCGCAAAACAACCAGAGGGTCGGTCTATCAATGTAGGTTTGAGTGTTTGGTACCTCTGAATCATGACAGCCTGGGGGTGGGATTCTCGCTGAAGGATCTGACTTTGTTCTTCTTCCCGTTCTCGCAGAGTGGCTCTAGATCGTCTTCACCGGTCAACAACAACACATCTCGGGATAGTCACCCTCCAGCTACCGCGGCAGAGGATTATCATCAAACTATCAGCCGAGAAACGGAGCAGGACTCTGAAACTGACGACGACACCCAGGAAGCTTCCAAGCAAGCGAAAGCATCAAGTCGGATAGCAAGTTCAAACGTAATTGAACAACCCCTAAACCCGGAAGATCAAGAGGAATCACGGTACAATGTAGAGAAGAAGCGGCGTGTTGGTCAGCGCACAGAGTGGGATTCACATGCTACTACACCAAAGCCTGTCGAGGACGATGATGCTGCAAGTGTTCATACCCAAGAAAACGATGCACCGGAAGAGTCTAAAGATGACCCTGTCGACGACGATAGAGATGCGGATGAAGACGACTCAGAATCAGACATGCCGGTGAAGCGTGCACGAATTCTGGATGATGAAGGGCGGTTAAATGAGCATGTTCTGGTCTTGGGAGCTCCGGATGGCGGCAAAGATGGCGATGATAAGGACTATGACCTGGAAGCTGAGCTCGGTCACCTGGAAGACGAACGTTTTAAGGTAGGACTGCATATTTAATTACCGGTGACGACTGGCGGATCAGGAACCAATGTTTGTTGCCACCCTAGCACCATTTATCAACCTGTATCTGTACGCTATCGTGTATTAGGGGCGAAGCCGCTATTACATGGAGAAAGACCGTGAGATCGTTTGTTTCAAGTGTAACCAGACAGGACACATTGGTCGCGACTGCATGACTAAAATGGTAGGTACATCCGACTCTTTGTCTTTATCTTGTCTGTCTCTCGATCTGTATCTTTAGGATGATGACAATGAAGACCTTGATGTTCATTCAGTCCTCTTTAATTGATCAACCCTTTTTTTTCTAACATTACTGCCCTGATTGGATCAAGTGTACCGTCTGCGGAGCAAAGAACGAACACGTCGCAATAGAATGTCCGTATTCTGCTTGCTTCAACTGTCGAAAGAAAGGACACATTTCAGATGTAAGTCGTCGGTTCATGATTGCGGATCAATGGTGTTTGAGATGATTAGGTCATACTGAATAGTTCATGGACAACTATCTCCCCTACAATGGATCAGAACTGTCCCTATCCCAGAGGGTATGGTGAGCATCGCTATTGTGACAAATGCGGTTCTAAGATTCATGCCACGGAGGTAACGGCCCCGCTTTAATATATATATATATATACCGATCAAGTGGGACGCATCTCAGGAATGCTGACAATTGTGTGCATGATCATCTAGGATTGTCCGTCAGTCTGGCGCGAGTATGTTTGTACATCTCAAAGGTCAATACAGGATGTAAATCAGTACTGTTACAACTGTGGTACCAATGGCCACTTTGGCGATGTAAGGCTAATCAACTGGACCAATGTCGAGATCAAGATACAATTCGAGTGGAGGGGGATTCTCTCATGTTAACCAATGTCATGAACGCACTTGTAGGAATGTCGACTACCACGACTTTTCAATGGCAAGGCTGATGGCTCCGCTTTCTCTATCAGACCCAACGCCCGCATGAAACTGAACTTGGATTCATCCAGCAAGGCGGATATCTCTTCGGCTTTAGCACATGGACCTTCCACTTTGTTGACGCAAGGGTCATCGGCCTTGTTGGCTTCTCGTGGCAATTCATCACATTCTGCATCTGTTGAAAAGCGTGACTATCGCTCTTCAAGTTCTCGTCAGGATACTCACGATCGTGGTCACGAGAGTCGAGATCATTCTTCCAAACGGGATTATGGCCGCAATCGTGATCGCGATCGTGATCGTGACAGAGACAGAGGCCGCGATCGGAATCGGGACAGAGACCGAGATAGGGACCGAAACCGTGGTCGCGACAAGGATTGGGACAGGGATCGAGATCGAAACCACAATCGTTCATCCTACCAGGAGAAGAATAAGCAAAAGATGGATAACTATCAGCGGACATACAAGGACCTTGATAGCGATCAACAGGATGATTATTCAAAAGTGGACGACGATTTTGATCAGGAATACTTGCATCAACGCTCCAAGACCGCTGGTAACAGCAACAACGGCTATGACAATGAGAAAAAGTTCAAAAAGGCTCAGAAAGAAGAGCTTTCAAGGGACAAGGCAAAGAACAAGTTCTCTGGCGGTGGTAGTAGCAGTGGTTCCAACGGACCCACGATAACGCTTACAACAGCTGGCGGGATCTCGAGGTCAATAGCAGGAAACAGCGGAACATCCGACGACCCTTTAGTCATACCGGACTCATCACCATCACCAAGCGTGCACAGCGATCGCGGCTACAAGTTGCATTCTTCATTGCCCGACAATCCAAATCGTCGTGCCCACAACAATGGAGGCAGCAGTCGGAGTGGTCAGGACCGGACACAGGGTGCTGCTGCCCGACAGTCTCTTGCAGAGCTCAATGCGTTCCCTCGTGGCGGTGGCCATGAAGGCCGCAACAACGGCAGTGCAAGCAGTGGTAATGCATTGATCGGCGTCCCACCAAAACCATCAGGCCCCATGTACACAGGAGGATACTCTAGACGTCGCTAAGCCTTCTCCAACAAACTCCACGATTAATGCATGTCCCTTGTTGGGAACTCGCTCTCGAACTCGACTCTGTTCGAGACAACGCATAGGAGCTCGTTTGCACGTTTTAGCTTGGAGCACCTTTATTGTTTCTTTTTTTTATGGGCTTGTTTTTACTCTCGCCCAGACACATGTTTCCTTGTCAAGCGCGGTGATGCGGAATGTTGCTGCGAATGCGAATAGTACTGTTGTTGTTGTTGACTCTGACTCTGTTGTGTTTGCTGTGATTGTTCAGAGAAACTGGTACGGTAAGGAGGAGGCGACGAAGGAGGTGAAGAAGGGTTGGTTGCAATCGATGCCAACCCCAGCGCCAAAGAACTACCACCAACCAGATAGCCAGGTTTCTTATGTGGACTCATACTGCCTGGATCGTTCTCTGACAGTGCATGATCGCCTCCACTATCGCCATGCGCCTTCATCCTCGAATATTCGGGATCAAGGGATTCGTACGCCTTGTCGATCGTCTCAGTCGCTGCCGCTACAGCAGAGCTCACCCAAGATCCAAAAGACCAGCTGCTGGATTTTGGAAGGTTGCTGCTAGAGGACGACTGACTCACGTAGGGCTTCTTGTTTTCTTTGCCATCGTCATCTCCATGGGGTTGACCACCTACACCAGCCATCTTCTTGTCGCTCATGATATTCGTAATATCCCCCAGCAGACTACCACTGCCGCCGCCTCCGAAAAAGGCTGGACCACCGCTAGCATTGTGTTGCGATTCCTGCTGCTGTTGGTGCTGGTGCTGGTGCTGGTGCTGGTGCTGATGCTGATGCTGATGCTGATGCTGATGCTGATGGTCGTGTCGGTGACTGATACCAGTGCCAGACGTCGATGACTTGTACGAAACATTTGGAGAAGATCGACCAATCAATGTCTCCTGGTGCTCCATGAATGACGAAGATCCACTCTCGTCCTCCATCGAGTCTCTAGCCTTGGTCTTACTCGATATAGTCGTCGAAGCTTTAAAGCCGCCGCCGCTACCGCTCTCACTGTCACCATTATCGTCATCCAATCCAGGAACAGCCTGGTGATAGAAAGACGACGACGACGAAGAGGATACTCCTGTAGTCCTGGTCGTTGTATATTCTTTGGATATGGAGCTCTTTCGTTGGCCAAATCCACTCTCCGCATGCACTTCCCTTCCGCCCTCCTCTTCCATGTCCGTGACATCTTCCCATCCAGATCGTGAAGACGACGTTGAAACCCGTGACACATATCGAAAAGATTCAGCCCTGACCACATCTGTCTCTCGCGTCTCCTCCGCGTGAACCATCTTGGGCCTGGCACCATCTCTACTGCGTCGAGTGAATCCTTCTGACAATGGCGATGTCGGTACAGTGACCTGCTGAAGATGTCCATGAGAGGTACTTGAACCCCTACGCCGAGAAGTGAATCCAAATTCCTCAACTGCTGACGGTGCCAGCACCGGGGACGTGAAGGTCTCTGTACTCTCAGTCACATGGGCTGTCTTCTTTGTCAAAGTTGGTGACATCATTGTGTGCAGCCCAGAAGATATCGTAGCATGTGTGAGCTGTGGCGATGTGATAATCCTATCTTGCGATTGACTCTGGAACAATGCCCGGTCCAGTGAGGAAGATTCTGTCGCTGTCAAACGGCGTGCAGCGCTCCGCGGTGCTGATGCTGCGGCTGCGGCTGCTCTCTTCTGCTCCAATCTCTCTCTTTGTTTTTGCAAGGCCGGTGTGAGGTATTTCTGATCAGCAGTTGGGGCCAAGCTAGACGTAGGACTGATAGGGGACTTGATCGAGGACGAGAATGAAATCACTGGAGATGTGACAGCTGAAAGTTGAGGGGAGACAACGGCCGAAGATGAGCCATCCTTGGTGTACTTTGAGACGGGTGGCAATGGCTTCCCTCTCGCCGCAAGTCGAGCACGCTGTTGGCGGATAGCTGGAGGCAGGTGTGAATCATCTTCCACTTCGGTAGCCACAGCTGCTGATGAGAGACTTTCAGAGGTTGACGAGTTGAAAATGGAAATCGAGGTTTGCGGTTTGTGCTGACTAGGCGACGACGAGATTGATCCTGCGATGCTTGACTGATACGAGAGTGTGCGACCTGGGGACGTTGGGGTGGCCTTGATTGTTGATTCGTGCAAGGCCGTTGATGAACGGTATTTACTCGTGTCGGAAGTCCTTGGGCTCTTTGAGAAGTCTGCCTTGGATACCTTGGGAGATTGATCCGCCAACGAAAATGATCCAACACTGCCAAGATCGTCATCCTGTTCGAAATCCCAGCTGTCTGCTCCAGTAAGATCCGGCAAGTCTTGAACTGCACTTGAAGCATTATCCTTCTGGACACTTAAGCCAGATGAGGTCGCTCTGTGAGTCTCGTTGCCAGAAGTGCCCTCCGTCGTCTCAACATGCCATTCCTCGTGCGTAATATCTGCCCAGGAGAGAGCGCTTCCCATGCCTCTCTTGGGCTCAGATGAGACAGAGCCACTGCTGCGATCGCGGCTATGAAGATGATCATACTCATCCAACGAACGAACAGAGAACTCTGACTCGACCTCTGATCCAGCGCTCATACCAGTCTCACTCATCTTCAAAACTGAAGCGGGCGAAACATCTTGCCAAGGACTCTGATTAGCGCTGTCATCACCTTCGCCACTGGTCTCTCCTGAAACACGATGATCCTTGTTGATAGTGAGCGGTGACAACGAATCCAAAGTCCTCGTCGCGACAATGGCTGGGAGAACGGTATGTGATGATACCTCATGCGCAATGCTGGTCTTTGATTCCACGTGTGTTGACACCGCTTTGGTTGCGAATGCTTGCTGGACGAACTCCTTCTCACGAGAGGCCGACACACTTGTAACTGTAGAGGCCGCGATTCTGTTATCACGAGAAGCGGTTGTCTCAGCATGAACCTTCAAATCGACATCAACCTCGTCGTCGTCCCATGCCCATGCATCATCATTGAGATCATCCATTTGCACGCTTGGAGGCCGCTGAACAATGGATCCCATTCCATGATTGGATGGTGTGGAGTGCTGCACAGACTGACTTGTTGGTGGATTTTGAATAACATCCGCTACATCCTTTCTGAAAGCAAGCTCTTGTGATACAGTGCTCGCCAAAGGCTGCTCACCACTGAGTAAGATGTCATCTTGTTCGGCCCACGCATCACCTTCCAATGCCTCGTCAAGGTTGAAGTCAATCTTGAGCTCTTCTGAAGCCGTCCGAGTTGAGTCGCTCTGTGGAAGGTTAGACGTGACAGTTGAGTGAACTGATTCCTCCGTTGACTTTAAGACCTCCGCTTGAATATCAAGTTCTCGATGAGCTGTTTCTGCAGAGCGCGTCTCGTAGGTGGTTATTGAACGTGTCTCGTCAGAGGCATTAGCCAGGCCTACACCTGTGGATACAATGTCCAGATCCTGGTCAGCCCACATGTCCTCTTCTACTGCAGCATCCACCATATGGTTTGTCTTGTCTTCCGTTGTTTGGAGAGAGCCTCGATTGTCAACCCGTTTTTCGAAACCGCCTGTGGTAAGTGTCACTCCAAGTTCTTCCTTGACTGGCGACAAAATATCATCTTGTCTGTCCCAGGCATCGTCTTCAAGAGCAGCATCAATCGAGCTCACGATATCCACATTGAGCCGCTGTTCAGCCTTCGACTCGGTCCTGGTCACGACTTCAGCCATCGCGTTGGAAATACTTTGGCGGATATCGTCTTGCTCAGAGATGCTATTCTCTGTTCCTGGCTGTGTCTCAAGACGATCGGGCTTGACAAGGTCGATGTCTGCGACATCCTCCGCTCCCCATGCATCCCCATCGAGAGCTGCCTCGATAGCTAGCTCGAGATTCGATTGAGGTTTTGAAGCAGGTGCCTCATACACAAGATTATGGTGGCTCCTGAGAATGTCCACGGAATTGGCCTCCTGCGACATACTGAGTGCAGACGACTCTGTTTCGATGTTGAGATCCTGATCATCCCAGGCATCCGGTTGATCCAGGGCTGCCTCCACTGTATCCTTAATGTGGATATCTGCTTTGGCCTCGGGACTAGTTGTAGCCGTATGCTCTTTATGATGGTGAACATGCTCATTGTCGCTGGAGACACCAAAGCGTTCATCGACAATTGTGGTAGTTGGTGCCACGCTCGACTTGAAATCCTGATGAGACTCACGATCGGTCGAAATAACCTCATGTGCAGCAATAAACGGTGCTGCGTCTTCAACCTCAAGCTTACCGATCGATATAGATTCTTGATGTGATGGTGTTGATTGGGAATAAGTTGCTTCCATTTCGAAGGACGAGCTTGCTTCCTTGGTTTCCATCATGAGGTGCTCTTCCTGATCTCGAAGGTTGCCCCCGACTATAGCAACATTTGAAAGGGGTTGCTTCTGAGAGAGTTCCACTAACATTTCATCATCTTGTTCAGCCCATGCATCATCGTCGATGGTTAGATCAAGGGCGCCATCAAGGTTGTGTCCTGGCTCCACCGATTCCAAAATGACATGCTCCGTGGAAACATTGGCGACGTGTATGGTTGTTTGGTGGACTGAGACATTCTCTCGAGACTCAATCGATTCAGCGACAACCGCCTCCATTCCTGAATCCATGTCAGCCAAAGGTACATCGCGTATGGCATCGTCGTGCATGCTGATATCCTGGTCAGCCTTTGCATTGTTGTCATCATTGTCCAGGAGGTCGTTCTCAACGTCCATGCTTGAATCGTGGACAAGTGCCTGAGATTCTTGAGCCGTTATCCGAGTGTGAACGTCACTCGAAACCTCTATACTTGATTCGCTTACCGACTCGCGCACTTCCAGTTGAACGGGCTCTACTGCGATACTCAATTCCTGATCACCCCAGGCGTCCTCTTCCAGATCCTCATCGACGATGCTCTCAAACTTTTTCAAGCCCTCCACTGAAACTGTCTTGGTAGACTGGACAATCTCTCGGGAGACTGGATTTGACGACTCGGCATGTTCTTGAGCGAGGTCGATATTCTCACTGACCTGTAAATCATGTCCATGTACTGGAAGTCCAGAAACTGGCCAGGCATCTTGGTCTTCGATGGCAGCAGCGTCACTGAACGGGTTGGCAGGGTCTTGGTCGTCACTGATTAGGGGTCTATCTGTTGACTCCACAGTTTCCACGATAGAAGTACTGACTTCCTCCACGACGTCCTCCATAGCAACGGCGTGCGAATCATTTGTGCGAACCTTGGAACCATCCTGACTTGGCGACTTGGTAGCAGACGTGGGGACAACAGCGCCTGATGCGCTAGTTGCCGTAAACTCATCCTGTTCAAGTTCCATACTTGTGCTTCTGTCACCATTGTCAATCGGGATATCTGTTGGATCGACAGGAACGTCATCTGCAGGCCAGGGCTCTCCTCGCTCCATTGACTCGACAACGTCATCATCGACACCAAACTTTGGCAGTTCGTCATCACTAAATGGTGTGCTGATGGACCGATCCATAGGGACACCGCGTTCCATGTGCTCCAAAAAATCGTCGTCTTCCATGATTTCGTTCAAACGGTTAGACGACCCGATCATGCTCGTGCGTGCGGTGGAGAGGTAGTTGTAGGTCTCGCTACCTTCAGAATCCGACCCGACGCCTCTGTTGTCGTTTACAACGGATATCGAGTCTGGCTCGTCATCAGGTGAACCAAGGTTATCCGCTTCAACGAACTCTGGCAGCGTATCTGGTTTGATTTGAAGGGTGATGGCAGAGTTTTCAGTATAGTCGACGCCATCCATGACAATGCTTGTACGGTTACGGCTGCTAGCAGCGGAAGATATCACCACAGAAGCGATGCCAGACGGGTGGCCATGGTCTTTGTCGTTGAATAGGTTGGAGTGAACGGCTCCAAGGACCTATTTGTGTAATTTATCACAAAAACGTCAATACAACGGAACCTTTGTGCCACTTTTGACGGCGCACACGCCCCGGGATCGTTGTCTCGAGAGCATACCTCTCTGACCTCTGTGTCGTGTTCATTATCGCTTTCTTGGCCCACGCGATGCTCGTCCTTTATGGCCCTAATTGATGCATCCTCCATGAATAGCTCCTGGCCACCTTTTAGGCTTATTATGTGTTCTGAAGATTCTTGCGTGATAACCGACTTTCGATATTGCTGCCGGAGGGTGTCGACTTGCTCACTGTGCTCCTGTTCCAGAGGGACGTTTCTTTGTTCAACGACCTGTGTTTCAATATCAATCGCTTCCTCAATATCAAAGCCCCATGACGCTTCTGCTTCTACAGAGTCGAGATCTTCATCAGTCGAAAGTACTTTGGTAGCTGTCGTTCGTCGATGGTCGGGGGAAAATGGTTGAACCTGGATCTCGTATGTTGATTGACTAGCACCAACAATTGCCTGATCCAATGGAGGATGCGGTGTAGCAGAGATGTCGGAATGAGCGTCAGCTTCGTTTGAATGGTGCTTCTCACTTATGCCTATGGAAGCAGACGTTGTAACCTCAGTGATGGTCTCTGTGTAGCTGTGTTCCGTGACAATCGGTGCTGCTGTTACTGGCAAGTCCTGTTCCATCTCGACGAGGAGGTCTTCTGGACTTGCGAATGGGTTGGCGCTATCGATCGTGGACTGTTACCAAGTAACGACATTTGATTAGAACTTCATCCCGCACCAGCTGTCAGCATTGGTCCATTCAAATTGTGCATTACCTGATGTAACTCGTTGCTTTCATGATCATGGATACCTAAACTGCTGTCATGTGTAACGTTTACGGTCGACCCAGCTACACCTGAAGGCAAGTCTCGGGCTTCTGTATCGACAAGGTCCATGAGCTGGTCGTCGTATCCCCATGCATCTGCCTCATCCTCGATAACCGGAGGAATGTGTGAGCTTTCAGCCTGGTGTAACCTGGAATCGTGCTGCTTCGAGTCGAACGATGGCTCCACCACCGTCTCCATTGCTGATTCCTCGACTTCCAATCGATCGTCAAATCCCCAGGAAGTCTCCACTTCGTCGGACGGCACCATTTGGTCAATAGCAGTCTTGCCTTCGCTTGGGTGAGAGCGATCACCCTCATCAAACCACTGCTGCTCTTCTTGATCAACAGTACTGTTAAAATCCAACGACACTTCCGTTTGCTCCACGTGTTGCCTTCGTTGAAAATCCATTTCACTCGCAGAGCTCTGGAAGACATCGCGTTGAAGTTGAACCGGGTTCGTCGTATGTAGTTCGTCTGGTTGAAAAGGCGAATGCATTTATGTTAGTCTCACGCCGCAAGACACGACACCCGCAATTGCCTGGACTAGACTTGACTGGATGATCCCTTAACTCACCATAAGTAGCCTGCGTGATGACGGAATGGACAGGTACCATGGGTTGCCTTTGGGCCTGGATCGGAATAAGGTATGACGGCAATTTCTGATTTCCAGCTTGCGTTTCAAATTCCTCGAAATCATCTTCACTGCTTTCTTGCTGCTGCTCATCCTGATGATCCTGCAGCCATGCTTGGCGGATAAAGTCGGGTGTCAAATGCTGTTGTTGCTGCTGAGTGGCAGATGTATTAGGGTCCAGATAGGCCTGGACAACTCTCGAGTGAAGCACAGGACTTTGCCGCATTCGTTCGCGTAGCCTTGGTGTGGCTTCTCGCTGTGAAACCGGACTTGAGCCATATTGGGAGCGAGTTGTTTGTGGAGAGGAAGCAGCAGACGACGAGAGGTGGTGTTGCGTTTGGTGTTGAGACTGAGAATACGAGTATGAATACGTGTGCGATTCTGACTGGACCTTTGTGTGAATGTGCGTGTTTTGCGTGGATGAAGTGGTGCTGTCCACGTATGAATGGTTGTGAGCAGAAACATGCCGAGCCTGCAGCTGCTGATGATGCTCATAGGGTTCATGGCGTATCTCATGGACTCCCTGATGCTGTTCGTACCGAGCCTGCTGATGCTGGTGTCCTTGCTGCTGCTGCTGCTGTTCCTGGCGTTGCTGGTGAAGAACGTCGTGGTGGTGGTATGTTTGCGTATGGTCTTGTTCCCCGTATTCGTGGTCGACCATTCTGTGCTGTTGGCGCTGAACTGAGTACTCGTGCTCGGGGACGAAAGCGTCTTGAGCAGGTTCAAAAGACTGATCCCAGCTTGTCTCTTGTAGCGAGATCGTTACTTGAGGTTCTGGTCGAGCGGCGACAGGACTACCCTCGCTTGCTGGCACCCATGGAAGATCGTCCTCGCCTTCCGACGCACTTGCGAACTCGTCGCTAGAGTCAGAAGCATCATCGCTGTGGTGAATGGATTGGTCGTGATCTTGAAGGGATTTCGGGAGGCTACTGAGGGCCATAGTGGCGTGCAAGTGACAAGGGTGATGTGTGAGTGAAGTTGATGTAAAAAAGAGGCGGTGCTAACACGCTTCTCTGTCGGTGCTCTTGTCGCGGTGGAGGTTGCAAGGGGGGGAAGTGGCAGAATAAACGTGACACATTCATGCGCCACATTCCAAAAAAGTTCCTTTCCCACCCTTGCAAGAACTCGTCAAGGTGGCAATTGTTGCCAGCTCATGTGGGCCAGTGCCTGCTAAAGTGATGAATCGATTGATTGATTCTCAACTGATAGGAAGCGGGGTTGACATGCTGTTGTTTTCCAGCTGCATTGCCCTAGGGAGGTTAAAAAATGTCCCTATTGAGCAGAGTCTCATAGGAGGAGGAATCGGCACGGATGAGATAAGGTGCGGCAGCAATTGGCCGGAAACAGGTGTTTGAGATGGCTACACAGCACACGGATACAATATGGCCTCGTCCCACCACTCCCTCGCGAACCCTTTGGCCAGGTTCATTTCCAAAGCGACCCTGGACGAGCAGACGAGGCGGAGAACAACACCCTCGGTTTGTTGGGTGCGCTTTCTTTCCAGTGGGAGAGGTGCACCAAAAATTTTCACCCCACACTCCGCCCTGGGTGATACCCAGCGGAGTGCGGCTGTCTGCCAATGAAATGCGCTTGTTGGGGGGGGGGACGGATTGTGGCCCGACCGCATATTTAAGCAGGTGTTGCTTGGCCCAACACTTCCCTTCTCTCCACACCGCACTTTCACATCTCTCATTCATCCCTCTTACCTCGTTCATAACTACCACCATGTCCAGGGCCGACTCCATCCTCATCGATCTCGCTTCCAACAGCGGCTCCGAGTCCGTCTTCTCCTCAAGCTTCGAGAGCTCCCGTCAAGACCTTGCCCAGCTCCAGGTTGCCCAGCTCCAGGCCTCCGGCGAGACCTCCTTCGGCACCGAGGCATCCAAGGACCTCTTCGAGGCTATGGAGCCACACCTCCGCCTCCCAGCATCCACTCGTGCCAAGCTCTAATCGGCTCGAGCTGACCATGGAGACACACATTCCTCCCGTATCACCTTGCATTCTATCATTCACTTTCACTCATACCATCGCAATAATCAATTCTTGAGCAAGCAAACAATAAAAACTGCTTGAACCAACAAATTACCCAAGTCCTAGTAGAAGGCCTGTCGATTATGGAGGACATTGAAGACTCGGGCGTGCCGTAAACACCTGTACGATAAGAGGGGGAGACAAAGATTCCCAGGCAGGTCTCTTGGCAGCAAAAACAGATCTGCGCGGATGCATTGACCGCAGCCCCCTCATCAGCACTTCACCACCCTCAAAGTTCATGCATGAAATTGTTATCGGCGGAGGACAACCTTGCTCTTCACCTCCGAGATCCAAGTTTCTCATCAGCCCATCAATCACACTCGAGCCCATGGACAACTCCACTCCGCTCGGCATTCCAGAACTTGGGAAGCATGGCGCGAAATGCCGTTCGTCTGGGAGGAGTCAAAGTTGGCCTCGAACAGAAAGCCAGTGCCAACTCAGCATTTCAGAGTTTATTCAAGCTCTCCATATCAGCAGAGGTCCCATCCAGAACTGAGAATCCTGGCCATCGACATGGACGACACGGACTTTTTCTCTTGGATAACAGATATGGCGGACGACGATAATAGAGACGATTGCCTGATGCCCCCCCCCCAAAGAGCGGGTTGCTGCGGCCTCATTGAAAAGAACCCAACGCTGACTACGCCGCACAATTCTTCATGAGTCTGACGTGGAGCTTCCGAATCTGAAGCATCTGATGCTCGACACTACGACTGTCAACAAGCATAAGAGGGATCTTTTCCAGGGAACCTTGAAGCGTTTCTAGGGTCTTGTATTGGTGTACTCGAGCATCGCGAGCAAGGACCTTTTGAGCATGGTGTTTCCTCACCTCTGAAAAGCTACACTTCTTCGAGTGTCTGAATCTAGCATTCCGGTGCCGTCAATTGGAAGATCTCGACATCGACGTGGCCTTGTCTAGGTATCCCGTCAAGGGGCCTCGAGAGACTGGTTGTGCATTCTATGGATGACCTCGACGAGGACCTGGCAGCAGTTCTCGAGCTGTGTCCAGCTGTTGAACTGGGCTTGAGGGACTCTGACTTTGGACCGCTTGCGTTCTCGTCTCTTAGGCGTCACTTCAACACACTCAAAGTACCGGATCTTATCGGGCGCACGAGCAAACACTGTACTTCAAGCAATCTCGAGCCCGTGCCGACTAGAAAGGTTGATGACTTCCCGAACACCACCGCCTGTTCGTGCTTGCGAGGATATCCACCTCTTTCATGAAGAATAGAAAGTTGGATCCATGCATTTCCACAAGGTGCATTGCCCGATATCATTGCTGTACATTATCAATAGAAGCATTTGCAACGAGTGTCCTCATTCTCAGCCCATCACTCTCGTTGTGTACCACTGAAAAGAATCTAGCATCGATTGTTGACAATGGTGTTCGGTAGTTT
>Ga0247824_10001030_pt1 | contig 14908 bp, 21 predicted proteins | sample 13C_PalmiticAcid_FD_194412 | JGI IMG/M metagenome (GOLD analysis project Ga0247824, IMG submission 194412) | Soil microbial communities from agricultural site in Penn Yan, New York, United States - 13C_PalmiticAcid_Day48 | ecosystem: Environmental > Terrestrial > Soil > Agricultural land... | reverse complement strand
CCCCCCCCCCCCCCCCCCCCCCCCCCCCCCCCCCCCCCCCCCCCCCCCCCCCCCCACGAACACTGGAGAGTACAAAAAGCTACAGAGACGAGGCACTATGAGACTTTGGATTGTGACAGAAGTAGGGAAACTCCAAAGAGTATCCTATATCACGGCATGCCATGGGATCGAATATGCAACTGGAGCCAGATGGACATGCGCTACAGGATCGGAAACAGAACTCGACATGCTGGGAAGCAACAGGAGCCTTGTAACCACGATCACATTTGAATAGGAACCTCTCGCCTGGACAGGAAAGTGGATCCCTGGCACAGAAAGAACCGCCTGAGCACAGGGAACAGTCATCGACACATCCATACGTCTCGGCGGCGAGCTCGCGATCAAGAGCAGGAACAGGAACAGAAACAGGAGCAAGGAGTGTGGGATCGTCTGCGTAACAGATAAAGCTATCGCATTCTCCAGAATGATCCCGGAAACAACCTTCGAAGGATCCGCAGTCAATACAGCTGTCGACACATGTAAACGGGGATTCGGAATGCGCGAGGGTATTCTGAGCACCGCGATTTACGCATCCTGCATAGCTGACTGTGACACAGGCACAAAGGAGAAGCAGAGTGGTGAGGATCTTGATCATGCCTGGTTCAATGGAATGTGTGAAAAGAGGGTTGTCAATGGAATTGGATGGCAGGCAAAACGAATAGGGGAAAGGGCATTTATGTATCTGTTCATCGTGAAGGGATGGGGGTGCGGGGCAAAGATGGAGGAGTCTCGACCTTCCGATGCCGCGGAGGATTGAGCAATTACTTTGTCCAGCCCTACAAGAACACAGTGGCGCCGAAATATTTTACCATCTCGGCTCTTTCTTTGTTACCCTTTCGCTCTTTTGCAACGCCTAAAGTCGCCCGTGTTCGTCTCGTCGAATCCCGTTTGTCTGGTATCGCCCTCATATGGCAGGATCGTTTTCCGATAGGGCGTTGAAGGGAGGGACTCGGAACCGTCGAGTTTTTATTACTTTCACCTCCAGATGACTACAAGAAAGCTGGTTACGGAGACTGTCCATCGGAGTGAAGGCTGAACAATGGAGATCACACATTGTCACCCGGATCACAAAAGAGATAATCACCAATGTATCCCAACTCTTCACAAATGCCGGGATCCGATGTGCACCGAGTGTAATATGGACAATCGCGGCATTTTTTAGCGCAGACAAGTGGGAGCTGGGCAGGAGCAGGAGCAGGAGCGGGAGCTGGAATCTTGAAATCATCAAAACATCTGAAAGGGGCTGCCTCTCCACAGACTGGATTCCGTTCACATTTCATGAGAAGCATCCTGCAATAGCGACAGTCTCTGTAGCAAATAGGCTCGGACTGCGCGAGAGTGTTTTGTGCACCGGGGTTCACGCATCCTGCATAGCTGACGGTCACACAGGCGCCAAGGAGAAGCAGAAAGGTAAGAAGCTTGAGCATGGCTGATTCAATGGAGTGTTGTGCGGGGGGAAAGTGGGTGGTCAAATGGATGGCAGGCAAAAACAAATGAGAGGGAGGGAGGGAAGAGACGCTTTTTTATATCTGTCCGTGGAGCAGCCCTGATGGTGTCTTGGGGGCGCGGGGGATAGGCACAGACGGATGTGTCTCGACCTTCAAATGCCGCGGAGGAATGAACAGGTATCCAAGTCTGCATGATCGGGTCAATGCGAGGAGATGACGAGATCGCTAAACCTTAGACGAGGAATGTTGACCTTCGCGCCTACATTCTGCGTAGGCAACGTCTACACCTCACAACGCCTATAGCTGAGCGTGTTCATCTTGTAACACCACAGGATCCCTTTCTAAGAGAATGTCAAGAAGGAGGGCTCTGAAGGTAGCTTTTATTGCTTTCACTCGAAGATGGCCAAAAGAAAGCTGGTTGCAGTATGGGCTATACGGTTGGAATGGAGGATTGACAAGGGAGAGGGCTGAACACTGGTAATAGCAGGTGTGATGGAGACGAGGACCTATGAGCACCGACGACCCATACCACCACTAACGCAGAGGAGACTGTAATGGGGAGGATATCCCAAGTCACGGCAGATCTCGGGCTCGCCCTCGCAATGAGTGCCGGATGGACAATCGTTGCAGTTTCGAACACAAGCCATGTTGTGCTGAGGAACAACAGGAGCCTTGTGAGCATAGTCTCCACCGACGCAGAGGAGATGGTATTGGGGAGGGAATCCCATATCACGGCAGATCTCGGGTTCGTTTTCGCAATGAGTGCCGGAATGACAGTCGTCGCACTGTCGAACACACTGGGCATAGCCGACGGTGGCACAGGCACCAAGGAGAAGTAGAGCGGCGAGGGACTTCATGGCTGGCTGGGTTCAAGGGACTATGTGTAGGAAGCAGGAAGGAGAAGAGTGTGGTGGATGATGTTGTAAAAAACAGGTCCACGTTTTTTATACTTGTCGTGAAGGGAACCACATCATTTTCTCACACATCAAGGGGATGAACGAGAGGAGAGAGCGGTACACCTTGGAGATGGCGTCAGGTGTAAGCCGACAATGCCGCGGAGGATTGAACAGTTGATTTGTCGACCCCTGCAGGGTTGGTGAACGAGTTATGCAAGCTTTGGTGACGTCCTCGTCTCGACTCTTTGTATGTGTTGCCTTCACTCGCAATAGCCAAGCGTGTTCTTCTTGTCGAATCCAGTCTGTCTAGTATAGACTCACCCTTACATGGCACTATCGATTTCTAACAGAATGTCGAAGGATAGGTAGGTTTGGAACTATCGTGGGTTTTTTTTTACCATCACTTCCAGAGGAGCAAATCCCAATCTTTCACACGCTCAGGTAAGGATGGAAGAGATTGGGAGATGGCGTGTGAGGGCACCAAACATTGGAGATGGCGTCAAACCTAGGGATGGCGTCAAACCTTCAATGCTGTGGAACGTGTTATGCAAACTGACCCCTTCTCGCGTTCATTGGACCACGCAACGCCTATAGCCGACGCGTCCATTTAGTGTGCACAACTGCAGGGTCGCTTTCTATGAGAAACGCGTAGGAGAAAGAGATGTTTTGAAGAGAGCTTGCGAGTTTTTATTACTTCCACCTCAGGATGATCAAACGAAAGCTGGCTACAGAGATGTCCATCCCGTTGGAATAGGGGAGAGAGAGTTGCAAGTGTTGCAAAGACGAAGATTCATGAGACGTCTCAAAAGCAGGAGTCCCAAGGATATTCAAGATTGGCACACAGAACAGCCATTGAAGGATTCATTCGTAACGTGGCAGGCTTGCAAGCAGGACCAACCAGGAGCAGGAAGTGCGGCATCTTCCAGAACTATCCACAAAGCAATCTTCGAAGGATTCGCCACAGACGTCAAGGAGAAGCAGAAAGATCAGAGGCTAAGCATGGCAGGTGGAATGGGATGTGTTGTGACGAGGAGATGATGAGTGGTCGATAGTGCTAGAAAAAGAACGGTAAGGATGGCTACTGCGTTATTCGACTTGTCATGGGAAGCAAACCTTCCTTCGCACACTTGAGTAGGGATGGATGAGCCAAACCTTAACGCGGAATGTTGACCCTCCGCGCCTACATTCTGCTTAGGCAACGTCTACCTCACAACGCCTATAGCTCAGCGTGTTCATCTTGTAACACCACAGGGTCCTGTTCTAAGAGAATGTCAAGAAGGAGGGCTCTTAAGGCAGCTTTTGTTACTTTTACTGCAAGATGACCAAAGAAAGGACAGCTGGTTACGGTATGGACCATGCTGTTGGAATGGAGAGTTGACAAAGGAGGGGCGGAACACTAATGAGGAGGACTTATGAGACTCCATCAGCACTGACGGCCCGTAACACCTTTGACGCAGATGAGCTGGGTTCAAGAAATTGTGTGCATGGAAGAGAAGAGAGTGCTCTATGGTGTTTGAAAGAACAGGTAGGAGAGAGTCGCCACCATTTTGTTTTTTGTACGTGTCGTGAAGCAAACCACATCGATTTCTCACACAACAAAGGGGATGGATGGGAGGAGTCGAGGAGTCGGCGACAAACCCAAACATGCAATGCCGCAAACAGTTGTTTGTCTACCTCTGCAAACTTCAGTGACGTCCTCGTCGAATCCAGTCAGCCTGGTATAGGCTCTCCCCACTCTGGCTCACATGGTTGGTACGATCGCTTTCTACTTTCACAAATCCCGATTTTTCACACGCTCGGAAGAGATACGGTCAATGCGAGATGGCGTAAGATAGCGTCAAACAGTGGAGATGGCGTCAATCCCAGAGACAGCGTCAAACCTTCAATGCAGCCGAACGTGGATTGCAAACTGACCCCTTCTCACCTATAGCTGACGCGTTCATCTTGTGCCCAACACTGCAGGATCGCATTCGAAGAGAACTTTGAGGAGAAGAAAGACAGTTGCGAGTTTTATTTCTTTCACTTTCAGATGACCAAAAGAAAGCTGGTTACCGGTATTGTCCATCCTTGAGTGCAAGTGTTATAGAGACAAAGGTTCACGAGACGTCTCAATAGCAGAGGAAGTCATCGTAAAAATATCCAATGTCGGCACAGTTTTGGGGATTCCACTCGCAATTGCCAGTTGAACATTGGTCACAGGACTTTACGCATGTAGGTCTGCGCTGGGGGACAGGTGCCTTGTAACCAATATCACATTTGTATGGGGACCTCTCGCTTGGACAGGAAAGTGGATCCCAGGCACAGAAAGAACCACGTGGGCAGACGGAGCAATCATTGACACATCCATGAGTCGTCGTGGTGAGCTTGCGAGCAGGAGCAGGTGCAGGAACAGGCGCCTCGTAACCACGATCACATTTGTAGGGGAACCTCTCGTTTGGACAGGAAAGTGGATCCCAGGCGCAGAAAGAGCCGCGTGAGCATACGGAGCAGTCATCGACACACCCATGAGCCGTCGTGACGAGCTCGCGGGCAGGCTCGACATGGGCGCGCAGAGAATTCTGGGCACCGCGGTTCACGCATCCAGCATGACTGATGGTAGCACAGGCGCCAAGGAGAAGCAGAGCGGTGAGAGACTTGAGCATGGCTGGGTTCGATGGGATGTGTCGTGGCGAGGTGAAGGGCGGTCGACGGTTGAAAGAAGAGGGAAAAACAGGGTAGGAGAGGTGGCCGCGTTTTTATTTGTTCTTCGTGAAGCAAACCCTGTGGGTTCCTTCGTTTTTTTTTTTTTTTTCACACGAAAGGGGGCTATTTAAAGTTCGCAGCTCCTGTATTGACTGTGACACATCAGACACCAAGGAGAAGCGGTGGAGACTTGAGCATGGCTTTCAATTGAGAGAGAGAGAAGTGTGAATGGTGTTTAAAATGAAAACTGGTAAGGGAGGGCGGGAAAGCCCTGAGATGATTGTCATTTCCTTCCTTCGCGCAGTGTGAGGTAGACACGGTAGATAATGGCGTCAAGTCCAAGCTGACAATTTGCATGATTTGCATGATGATGTTACGCAACGGGAATGAAATGCTCTCTTTTTTTTTTTTTTTTTTTCCCGCGGATGCCCTGGAACGCGTGTGAAAGAACTAGCCACATTGAGACAGACGCGTGTCGCCGTTCCTACAATGAGGAGTAGCAATCCAATGGAGGTCACCAGTGTAAAAATACTCATTTTCAAGGAGATGTCCTCCTTTCACCTAATAAGAAGATCAAGGGGGAATGGTGCCTGGCTTCTCATTTTTAAGCCGCGCAAGTTTGGCAGCCAGTGTTGGTAAATCGCTCCTTCAGCACATTCCCTTTCTTCCGTTTGTAGCTCGTTTCGCGACGGGGGTAGATTTTTGTCTTTGTTTAACACTTGAACCATAACCGCAACATCTATACAACTTGTTCAATACCCTTTACACTCCACATAAAGCGCTCTTCCTCTGACACATTCCACGCACCAGGGACGTTGATGGATACAACAGACAAGGAACCATGTACTTTAGAACAGTCTTTGAAGCGGAGGTCGCTCCAAGGACCATGGCCGAATGCTGAACAAGAGTCGCTCTATGTTGCGGTGGAGAGACTCAACTCTTTGGTCGATGGCGTGAAGTAAAGGCTCGTATGAATCTGGATCGCACAGCCAAGGAGATCGAGAAGGAATACACACGAATCTACAGAGAAATTCCAGACTCTGATGACGAGTGGGTGGAGTACGAGACGGAAGAGTATGATCCTTCGATAGCAACATCATGTCCTTCAACTCTTGGATTACCTCAAGATATCATTACAGGATTGGATGAACGTGCGAGACTCTCGTATACCATCTCAATTGCGACTCCACCGCCTGTTGATGCCGATGACGATGACGACGAAGAAGAGGACGAGGGAGAGGGCGAAGACGAGGATGGACATTCAACAAACGTTGTCAGAAGGAACACCGTATGATACGGGTTATGGCCTCCAGAAAAGTCAGAGTTGCTCAGAGGTTTGCTCGAAACCATTTTTCCTGGTGCATGCCGCATCAACTGGACGCGGGTTGCTGCTCAGTTGAGGAATATGTTCACGCGGAAGCAATGTAAGGACAAATGGGAGATGATTCGTCGTCGTTTTGAGATCGATGATGGGCAAGAGCGAACTCAAAGTGGTATTTTGGCGACGTGGGATCCATTGAAACTGCACGAGATGGAGCGTCACGGCCATCAGAGCCAGCAACCGCAGCAACGGCAACATAAGCGGATAGGTTCACGAATCCTTCATCTCATCATGGTCGCCATCACTCCATGTCATCCTTAAAATCATTCCAATCCTTGTCAGATCCAATTATCCCTTTGGGTGTGACATACAGATCCAGTTTCGTATCGGGATAGGAGTATCACACTGTCAGGTGCTGAAGTGGTGAGGAGTTCCTCGTCAATGTCGGTTAATGGTATCACGGACAAGATGGTGCCATCACTGGTACCGCCAGATTCAATACGAGCTAGCAGATTGTCTCCTCCAAGGGGCCATGTGCGCCAGAGATCGGATGCCATATTAACCCGTTCCACAGGTGTGGACCGAGCCTCTGATGGCCGGAGCAGCTAGTTCATCAGCATTTCCCGGACCAACAGAAGATCAACTGGGTCGCGATTTCCTCCATGATGGGTAGTCATCCTGTCGTCACTCATGATCAGTGCAAACGGCGTTGGTACTTCATATCTCAAGATCGTGGTGGTGAAAATAGCTGCCATGGATGAGGCGATGAGGCTCAGAGTCCAGGTGTGATCAGCTAGTACGACCTCTCTTTCGTATGCCAGCTCTACTAAGCCTGTTTCAAAGTACAGGAGCCAGGAGCAATAGTATCCTTTGACTTTGATCGTTGCCTTGCATCTTCATTCCCTGGAGCTTTAATAAACGCCATAGGAGCCTATTGGCAAACATATTCTGGGTAATCCTTGTGAATGAGTGCGCGTCCATGTTCCTGGTTTCGTTGTCTAATCCCGTCGTTCTGGTGGGGGCCCGCAAGGTAGGATCATTTTCTAATAGAACGTTAGGGAAAAGTGGATGAGTGGCAATGGTCGTGACGAGCGGAAGAGCTGTAATAGCTGTGATGAGTTTTTCCTAAGCAGAGAGCTTCATATACAAATCCTAGTGGAGCATCTGTACCTCAGCAATGTTGTACTTGACACGCGCTATACTCTCATTCTCGGCCACAGCAAAATAGGCGAGCATAGGATAATGCCCGATATATGAAGCGTATGTGTCTCTTGCTTGATTCACACCCCACTCACTGGCAAGAAAAAAAAAAAAAAAGATGCAACAATGGTTAGAGGAATGGTGCACCTTCATCCAGAGACTATAGTCTCGAGAGAGCTGTTGGTATAGGGATGTATTGGCTTACTATTTGCTGGTATCGGCATGGCCTGTGCCAATATATTTGGACTGCAAGTGCTCAAGCTGGCTGTTCAAGTTGAAGCGATCCTGTACAAAGAGTAGCCGAAAGAACTGATCAGCTCAAGGTACTCCATGCGATGGTTCCTGGCGCTGGAGTTGCAAGTTGAATTCAGAGACGCTCTTACCATGGCTGGTCGTCCTGTCCGTTGTCGAAGGGTAGAGTCCTTTCCGTTTGATGAGCCGAGTGGCAGAGTTGGATGCAGTCGACGGTCATGTGACTCAGTTCGGTTTGTATCAGTTTCTGTGGCGCCTGTTGCACTCTTTCCATCACCTCGTTTACCTTCACTTCCTTCACTTTCACCTTCACACACATCACCCGCAACACCCACAAGACGTCATGAGTAAGCTTCACCCTTACTCTTATTCATACCATCGGAATGAGACGCAGGACAGATTCGTTGTCTATACAAGAGTGTTAACAGCTGCGCTTTTCGATGCACTTTTTTAGGTGGAAAACTCAGCCGAGAAGAATACAGGAAGCAAAAGGACTTGGAGGCTGCTCGTAAGGCGGGAACTGCGCCAGCAGCAAGGGACGAGGAAGGCCGCGAGATCAACCCACACATTCCACAGTATATTGCGGATGCACCATGTAGGGTCTTTTTTTTTTGTTTCTTCGCGTCTTGTCCGGATCGAACTCCTTCTACACCCATGATTTGTTAACCCATGTTCGATCTATGACCGGCTCTCTCACTCTTAACGTCCATAGGGTATATCAATGATGGCCACACCTCACTAAAGCATCAGCGAGCACCAACAAAAGATGACGAATACACGGATGAGTGGTACCAACGAGGACAGAGAGCAGTAGGTCACTTTTGATCAGGAAATGCGTTTGGCCCACAAACGGCGTTGATCTGTCAAGAAACTTTTGTATTTACGCTGGTATTTCTGATGACTAGGGTCCAGCAGCAACAAAGTATCGGAAAGGAGCATGCGAAAATTGTGGTGCAGCAACCCACAAGACCAAAGATTGTGTGGAGAGACCACGGAAGAAAGGAGCCAAATGGACTGGCAAAGACATCAAAGAGGACGAGATTGTTCAGCGGGTCGAAATGGCATTTGACGCCAAACGTGATCGGTGGAACGGCTATGATACCACAGAGCATAAGAAGATCTATGAAGAGTATGAAAAGGTCGAGGAGGCACGGAGGAAGCTGAAGGAAAGCGAGTTGGACAAGCAGGATGCACAGGCTGCCGCCATGGCGGATAGGATTGAGAACCATGCCAACGAGTTTGGAGACAGTGACGAGGACGATGACGATGAAGAAAAGTATGCTGACAAGTTCGACATGCCTGGACAGAAGGTGAATGCCAAAACGAGAACTACCATTCGCAACCTGAGGTAAGGGGACATCTCCAACGCAACGCAGTTACCTGCTCGTTTGTATTCCAAAAAAATGTTTTCCCTTTCTGATCTGTACCTCGTTTTGTTCTCTAGAATTCGCGAGGATCGCGCAAAGTACCTGTACAACTTGGATCCCAACTCTGCACATTATGATCCCAAGACACGTTCCATGCGTGATAATCCTCTCAAGGACCAGGACCCCGGCACCCTTGTTTATGCAGGAGACAACTTTCAGCGGTACTCTGGCAGCACGACAGACATGGCCCAGGTGCAACTCTTTGCATGGCAGGCATCTGATCGGGGCTCCGATGTTCACTTGCAGGCTAATCCCACGCAGACTGAACTGCTGCACAAACAGTTCAAGGATAAGAAGGCGGAGCAGCAGGACACAAACAAGGAGAGTATTCTGGCCAAGTACGGAGGCGAGGAGTACCTGGATGCACCTGCCCGCGAGTTGCTTCTTGCTCAGTCAGAAAACTATGTCGAGTACTCACGATCAGGAAGGGTGTTGAAGGGACAGGAGGCAGCCAAAGCCAAGTCAAAGTATCAGGAAGATGTCTTTATCAACAACCACATCACTGTCTGGGGATCATTCTGGGCTGATGGCAAGTGGGGCTACAAATGCTGTCGTTCGTTCATCAAGATGTCGTACTGCACTGGAACAGCGGGCATCGAGGCACAGAAAGCTAGCAATAACATTCTCGCCTCAACATGATAATGATGCTAATAAAGGATACCTGCGTGTCAAAAGCAATAAGCGCAAAGACTACCTGGACCCACTTGCCTGTCTTTCTTTGATAAGAAGTCCGGAAGTAGTGTGCCCTGTTGTTTGAGTACAAAACAGTGCCTGTTCCTACTGGAATTCAAGGCTCCCTGACCCTCCACTTCAGCCTTCCAAGCTACGGCGAAAGAACATCGACTTTCTCCCAAGAGTTGACAGTTTTGTAAGTACCAGATAATTCAATTCTCTTCATTTCATTCCCTTCGTTTCTGATGGAGCACACGAATTGGTATTCGTCTTGCCTGAAAGGATAGGGCCTATTGACGCACAATTCAATACATCAGAGAACTATGTGGTCAAGAACATGCAAGCTGTAGTGGTATTGTCGGCACAAAAAAAAACTTTGTCCTAGAGGTAGAAGTGAGGGTAAAAGAACATCAATTGTGCTTCTTGGACTTATCCAGCACAATGATCTCTACTCCGTCCTTGACATCGTAGTACGAGATCTCGCGCATGTCATCCGACAGCCACACTTCAACCTACAATATGGACGAGAGACTCAATGAGAAACCGAATGGAATTTGGGTGATGACCCTGATGAGAGGACATTTGGATGGCTCGCAACAATTTCAGTCTTCCTAACCTTGACGTTTTCATAATCCGGATCGTCCGTCAAGAAGACCAAATCTTGACGCATGGCTGGAATGCGCATCAGCTTTTGAGCCAAGTTCTTCAGGCTCTTCACTTTCATTGTTCCTAACAAGTTCTTCTGGAAGGTTGCCTTCACGGTTCCATTGATACTGTCTTTCGATACCAACGTGAGCGCTGATTAAGAGACGACGGAGGAAAAAAAAAAGATGAAGGCTGGTGAGATAATGAATTACACTCATACTAAGGGGCAAAAGCAACCTGGTTCTTACCAAGAAGACGATCCTTTAGCATCTCGCTGGTCGCTTTAAGGTACTCTTCACTCACGTCTGGGGACCCGTGAACTAGATGACAATACCAAATGCAAGTGGTTAATGCAAACGCGCCTCCAGTTACCTTTGCTGATCAATCTATAACTTGCAAAATCGTACCTCCACAAAGCCTCTCAAACTGTGGATGAAGTGATCCGATGGCTACTTGATCCATTCCTTTGGTCAACATTCCGACTTGCTTGAGGTAATACAGCTCTGCATCGATCCTGTTTTTGGACGTGATCTACATGCGAGCAAATACATCGCTTGTGAATCCAAACTCTTCACCTCAAGGCGCTTCCCAAATAGCTTTGGTGCGAAATGAATGGACTCTTACCTCTGAACCATTCATATTCTGCAAGTGTGGCATTTTGGAAATGGCGATAACCCTTGCATCATGTCTATCACGACCATCGACCATCTCCCCTTGAAGTGTCATGTTCATGATAGGGTTCTTTCCGAGCCAAACTGTTTTGATTGCAGTGTATCGACCGAGTTGATCAATGCTAGACCACTCATTCAAGTTGTTTTCGTTGAGTCGGAGAGAGATCAGTGTCTTGAAATCACCCTCGTCCAGCGGTCCCAGAATTCGTTCAAACTTGTTCTCGGACAAATCCAAAGACTTGAGCCTTGAAAAGAGAGAAGATAAAGTGTTAAAAAAATTTGCTGACCTTTCTTCTCGTGGCGTTATGGGAACAGTAGAGTCAGTTGCAAGTACTTTGGCAGTTGAGAGAGGCGCAGGATCTGGTTCCAGTCAGAGAACATGTTGCCTTCCAGATGCAGATCTTCCAAGTTGGCAAATCCTTTGACCTTTTGGTTTGCGATGGGGACCGAGGAGTCGCTTTTGCCAAGCTCAGTGAACAGATTGTAACCGATCTGAAGAATCTTGACATTCGGCATCGAGGGCTCCAGGAGTTCAATCTATAAAGTACAGACACAACATTGTCAGAAAAGAAACACCCAGACATGTTTACGCGTCTATTGGCGTGTGTCGGAGCGTGTTGAGTGGTCTCAATTGACTCTGTACCTCATCCCATGAAACGTAAACGCGGTTCAAAGCGAGGCAACGAATGTTCTTGAAGCCATACTCCAAAGATGGTTGTGTTTCCAACGGATGAAATCTGTTTCGACTAGAGTCGGATGAAGAAGGAATGCTAGTTGTCAGTGATATGGAGGGACGAGTAAGAACCGTGGGATACGACAAAGAATTCCCAGTACGTACTTCAACCGCAAAACATCCAGCTTGGAAAGAGGGGCACAGATATCGGCCACGTCTTTCCATGTCTCGACCAATGTTGATGAGATGTCTAAGTCGATAATGCCTATCCGTTATGACAAAGTGGTGTGAGTAACCAAGCGATTAAGCATTGAGCAGTCCGGTCCAAGTTCAAGATTCACTTACTTGGGCACGTCTTCTGGGTCTCCTCAAAGTCGGCTGCGGTGGCGACATTGGTATGAGCCAATCCTACAGTCACCATTAGATGCAGGTTCCTACGTAGCAATGCGAGCGATTAGCAATTGAACCATAACATCTTGGCAAGGAACGTATACGCAATTGATGAGCCATACTTTTGAGTCGCCTTGACACGATCAAAGTCATAGACATCGACCTTGATCTTGGAGTGTCCGAGGTACAGTTCTGTAGCGCTCTTTTCTTCGTCCACATATCGATCCTTGAGCACTTCAAGCAAGGTCTGGCCGACATGAACCTTGTCCGATGGTCGTGTAAAGCTGCCTGTTCCGGGAAAGCTATTCATCCATGGCGACAATGCATCGGACAAAAATGTAAGGTTCACTCTGAGGTACAAGACTTGAGGAATGTGGATAAATCGGTGCGGTGTACAAGTTCTTGCAAGCTTACAGGCAATCAAAGTACTTGACTCCATTGTGTTCTCCAGAGTGCTTTCCTCGTTCCTTGTCGTCCCATTCGACACCGAGCCATGTTCCCTTGGTGGATGGGACCTCGCCGATGTAGCGTATTGTTCCTCGCATGTCCTCCACCTCGATACGTTGGCCAACACGAAACTGTGGCTGTGCTTTCTGCCCGTCTGAAGCCATGGCTCGCGATTCAGATGCTTTCTTTTGGTGGTTGGGTGGAGGGAGGGAGAGGAGAAGATGAGGAAAGTAGTGGACAAGTGTAACCAGGGAAGGAGTTGCTGAAAGGGAATGGGGTGCAGGTCATGAGTCCTGTTTCGGCCGAAGTATTTATGCGCACCTCCCTTAGTGGCTGCGTGCTCCACTCAAAGGAGCTGCGCGATGCGTACAATACAATGCTCACTGCCGTGCACCCTTCGAAGAAATACAGTTTCGACCATGGAGGGCATGAGCTTCTTGTCACACCGCAGAGGTTCGATATATATGTCCCTTCAGCTGGGACTCCCAGTCGAAATCACGTCTGGTATTTCTATTAATCGTAGTCGCTGTGGGTGGTGTGTAACGTTCACTCGCAAGCCCCGTCGTTTTGCAAGCTTGATCCAGGACGCGCAGAGACCAGTCGACATCAGCACAGGACAGGGCAATGGCTTCATGGGTTAACCACACAACTGCCACCATGCAGACTCAAGCACCTGGGCGTCGCTCTGTGCCCACTGCCGACGGATCACCAGCCCTTGCCACATACTCCACCCGCGGATCGAGTCGTCAGCAACCGATTCAGCAGCCTTCACATATCCCGCCTCAACAACAGCTTCCCCAGTTCCATGGCCACGCACAACAGTACCAATTTAGGCCTTACCAACCACCTCAGCAACCGCCACAGCATCCTCACCACCATCATCCCCACCAGCAACCACCACATCCTTCCGCAATGTCGGGGCAGCCTCGTTATCCAGCAAGTTCTGCCACGAGTACGCCTTATGGATTTAATCCGCAATACAATAATACAGCAGCTTCTCATGCTCAAGCGAGCTCAACCTCAAGAATGGTGAATTCCCATGGAACATTTAGCACGTACTCCTCCAGGATACGGGAAGCCAATAGTGCACTGATTCTACCGCCTGCTCTTGGTCGACGCGCCAAGCGCGCTGTGGTCTCGATGGCTGAAAGTGATGACGATGATTGGGATTTCGAAGACTCACCACGTAGCACCCCTACAAGACACCAGAGGCAACAGGCACTATTGGAAAAGGAGAGGTTGGAAAAAGAGAAAAAGGCATGGGCCCGACGACCAAGGAAGACACGCCATGTCATCAAGTAAGATCCTTTCTTTTGCATACTGTCGCTATTGTCCATTTTTACCTGCGCATGAGCCCTTTGACATTGTACATCCTTCACTAACATGTGTCTTTACAGCTCACAACATGATCTCGAAGCTGTTGCCGATCAGGATGCGATTCTAGTCCCTATCCGTTTGGACATTGACACGGACGACTATCGCCTTCGTGACACCTTTACCTGGAACGTCAATGAACAACTACTCACGCCCGAAAAGTTTGCCGAGATTTTGTGTGACGATCTGGACTTGAACACTGCAAAGTTCGTGCCGGAAATTGCCCAATCTATCAGGACCCAAATCGCAGAGTTCGAACCTGTTGCAGAGGTGCAGGTACCCCACGAGGGCTCAAGGGTCGTTATTCAGGTAGAGGATACAGAAAGGATATCAACTCGCACAAACAATATTGATACAGTTTCATTCACGAATGACGCTAACAGTATCCTGTATCGATTCATTTTCGGTAAACAGCTGGATTTGCATGTTGGTGGAACCAACCTTCGAGATCGATTCGAGTGGGATGTAGGCTCCGATTTGACTCCTGAAGAATTCGCAAGACAACTGGCAGCGGATCTGGGTATTGGAGGAGAATTTGTCTCCATGATCGCACACGAGATTCATGAACAGCTCTTTCGGTTCAAACAAGATCGGTTGCTGGATCGGGGATTCGAGGCTGAGCCATTGTTTACTGGGTTCCGACCAATTGATGAAGGCGACAACTGGAGTCCGGCTCTGGAGACTCTCACATCCGAGGAATACGAAAAGATTCTGGAAGACAAAGAGAGGAGTATTCGGTATGTCTGTTTTTACAAACATCAACAGCAATAG
>Ga0247824_10001028_pt1 | contig 14914 bp, 15 predicted proteins | sample 13C_PalmiticAcid_FD_194412 | JGI IMG/M metagenome (GOLD analysis project Ga0247824, IMG submission 194412) | Soil microbial communities from agricultural site in Penn Yan, New York, United States - 13C_PalmiticAcid_Day48 | ecosystem: Environmental > Terrestrial > Soil > Agricultural land... | reverse complement strand
CCGACGAGGCGCTGAAGTGGGCCCTGACCGGCACGCTGACGCCGGTGGAATGGGACGAGGCGGCTGAGCCGCTGCTGCCCGCGCCGCAGGGGGCGCCGACCCAGGACGGAACCGCCGTTAGCCACTGAGGCCGACGACCATCTGACCGACAGCGCGCGGCCCGGGGGAACCCGAGCCGTGTTGCTTTTGACGTCAGCGTCAGGAAGGCCTTAAGTGCGCGCCGGGAGTTTGCTGGGGAGCAGGAACAATGAACAAGACCGAACTGATCGGCGTCATGGCCGAGGCGGCGGGCATCAGCCGAGACCAGGCCAGGCTGGCGCTGGAAGCCTTTACCGACAATGTGACCGCCTCGCTGACGCGTGGCCGCGACGTGCGACTGGTCGGCTTCGGTAGCTTCATCGCCGTCGAGCGCAAGGCCGGAACCGCCCGCAATCCGCAAACCGGTGAGGTCATCGCCCGACCGGCCTCGCGCACCGCGCGCTTCCGGGTTGGGGAAGGATTGAAAAGCGCCTTGAACGGCTGAGCGGAGACAGGCATGTAGCGCGCCTGACGCGCATGTCATGAGGGCGGCTAGCTCAGCTGGTCAGAGCATCTCGTTTACACCGAGAGGGTCGGCGGTTCGAACCCGTCGCCGCCTACCAAATTTCAGAAATAAAATCAGATACTTGCAGCGCAATAACTATCCGTGCTCGGATTAGTTTTCTCCTCATTTTGAGCTAGTGGGGCGCTAGTGGGGCAGAATTGACGAAACAAGCCCGTCCGTGGAGCGGGTCTGACCGCTTCTGCGAGGCGCGCGGCGGATAGCCGCGGAATGCTGTTTCAGGGCTTTTCAGGCGGTTTCTTGCGAGGCGTCTCCGGGGAAGTGAGCGACGCAACAGAGCCTGGGACGCAGCGCGGTGCATGCCCGGCGTGCTAGAATCCGAATGTCGTTGATTTGCGAATGATAGGGTTCTGGAGGTCGGAGTGGCGGCGGGAGAGCTCACGACGGATCGGCAGATTTCTGCATTGAAGCCGGCCGCCAAGGCGTACGAGCGAAAGGTCAGCGGGAGCCGTGGTCTGACGGTCCGGGTCTTTCCCAGCGGTTCGCGTCAGTTTGAGTATCGCTATGTGACCGCCGGCGGGGTTCGTCGACGTTTGGTCCTCGGCGGCTACCCGGGCCTGACGCTCGCCAAGGCGAGGATCGCTTCAAACGCCTCCAGAATGTCGGTCCTGGAAGGGGCTGACCCGGTCGGCGAACGGGCGCAGACGCGGGACCGCCTGCGGACGGGCGAAACCCTCAATGAACTCGCGGAGGCCTATTGGGCGGCAGCGGCAGTAGGCCTGCACGGAGGGCGGCGCCGTCCCAAGCGACCGATCTCGATCCAGAGGGAGAGGAACACCTGGAAGCTGCATGTTCGGGAGCCGTTGGGCGATCGGCCGTTCGCCGACATCAGGCGGGCCGAGGTGAAGGCCTTCATGCGCGAGCTGGTGGTCGCCGGTCGCTACGCGCCCGCGACGATCGCCACTATGGGCGGGATCCTGCATGCCGTGATGGGCTTTGCAGTTCAGGAGGAGCGGATTGAGGTCAATCCGGTGACGGGGCTGTCTCGGCCTCTGGCGCTGACATCTCGCGAGCGGATGTTTGACGACGCGGCGCTGAAGGTGATCCGGGAGATCGCGATCGAGGCGTCCCTGTCGCGGCGGCCCGGAGACGCTGGCGGGCAGGCGCGTCTGGAGCCTGTCATGGGATTGGCGATCCAGTTCCTGATGCTGACCCTGACGCGAAGAAGCGAGGTCGCCGGAGCGCGCAAGGCGGAGATCGATCGGGCGGCGGGCCTTTGGATTATCCCCTCCAAACGGGCGAAGGCGAGGCATCCTCATGTCGTGCCCCTCGGCGCCCGCTGCCTTGAAGTGATTGACCAGGCCTGGGCGCTGGATCCGGACAGTCCGTTCCTCTTCCCATCGCCGCGGTCGCTGGATCAGCACCTGGATCCTCACGCCATCACCCGCGCCATCGCCAGGACCTGCGAGCGCAAGGGTCTGCAGCCGGGGTCGCCCCATGACGTCAGACGATCAGGGGCGACGACCCTGACCGGGCGTTACGGTTTTTCGCGCCTCATTGTGGGCCTCGTGCTTGGACACACGCCTAAAGAGGGCGCTGCGGTCACGGGCGTCTATGATCGCCATACCTATGTGCCGGAAAAGCGTAAGGCGCTTGAAGTCTGGGCGAACCATCTGTGCGGGGAGGGGGCGCCGAAGGTGTTAGAGGTCCATGACGCGGGCAAGGGAGCGCAGGAGGCTGAATCTTCCCTGACGCTGACCGCCTATGTCGAAGCCGCCAAGGCGCGCGCCATGGCCTTGTGTGAAGCGGGGGATCTTCATGGCGCTGTCCTGGGCCTATGCATGGAGCTTTCGCGTCGCTCCCAAACCGCCGGCAGCCATCTGGAGATTCTCGCGCGGGGCGGGATGGAGCTTGCGATTTCGGGCTCAAGGGAAGGCGTGGAGGCATGGGTGGCCGGCTTTCGTTGACCTCCGGGTGAGGCGACGGCGCCTTGCGCGAAGCTTCAGGTGCGCTACCACCGCTTGATGCAACGCTTGTTCGCCTCATTCGCCGCCATCGCTCTTCTGTCTGGTTGCGTCGGGACCTTGCCTGTCTCGACGAACGAGGCGCCGCTCAAGGTCGCCAGCTGGAACCTGGAGCATCTGGCCGCCCGGGACGGGCAGGGGTGTCGCCCCCGGGTGGAGGCGTACTATGCGCTTCTTCGCCGCCACGCCGATGCGCTCGGCGCCGATGTGATCGCCTTCCAGGAAGTGGAGAACCGGGCGGCGGCGGAGCGGGTCTTTGATCCGGCAAGCTACGACGTCGTTATGTCGACGCGGCCCGAGAGCGCGCGTGGCCCTGAGTGCCGCGGACTGCCAGGCCGTCACATCCAGAACCAGGCCGTGGGCTTCGCCATCCGCAAGGGCGTTGTCTGGTCACGCAATGCGGACCTCTCTGATCTGGCCCTCGGCAATCCCAACCTCCGTTGGGGTGTGGACGTTACTGTGACGCGAGGACGGCCGCTGCGTCTTCTTGCCGTACACCTGAAGTCGGGATGCAACTCGGGCCGTGCTCTGACTGATCCGGATTGCCCTGTGCTTTTCCAGCAAGGGCCTGTGCTGGAAACCTGGATCGATGATCGCGTACGGTCGGGTGAAGCCTTCGTTGTCCTGGGCGACTGGAACCGACGTCTCGCGAGCCGGGGCGACGCCTTCCTCGCCGAGATCAATGATGGAGAACCGGCCGGCGCCGCCCTGACCCTCGCGGGCAGAGGTCGTCAGGCGAACTGCAAAGCGCGATATCGGGAGTTCATCGACTTTATCGTGCTAGGAACGAAAGCCGCCGAACGGCTCGATGCGGGCTCGTTTGAGGAATATGTCTATGGCGCCCCGGAGGCGGAGCATCCCTCAGATCATTGTCCGATTTCAGTCCGCCTGGCGGACTAGGCTTGGAGAGGTGTCAGTGCTGAACGCGTTCAAGAAGCGGGTCGGCGTCGGCTAAGCCAAATGCCGTCGCGCTCTCGCCACGAGGTCAAAGGCGGTCAGACCATTTTGAAATCCCGGCGAGAATGTCGTCGAATGAAGGTTGGCCGTTATAATAGAGCGCGGCTGACTTCGCGTAAGCGGTCGAGAGTTCTGCACGGGTCGCCTCCTCCCGAAGCCGGAAGGCTTCGTTTTCGGCGATGTCGGGGTTGTCGGCCTTTGGAAAGCGTGCGGCTTTATGCGAGTGATACGCTTCTGATCCAATGAAGGACTGAACTGCCGGGGTCCTGAGAAGGCAGTAGACGTCATAGTAATGGCGCATGAAATTGGGTGGGAAGACGCCCGTATCCTGCTGGTTGCGATATTTCGTCGAAATCGCCTGGAGCTTCTCCACTAGTGTGTAGCCGGGATGATAGCAGGCCACCTCCTTGGCCCTGTTGTCAGCGATCTGAACGCGATCGGCCGCGTAATCATAGGCCCAGGAGCTGATGGTCACGGCCTCGTTCGGCGTGACCGTATCGAAACCGACTTCCAATAGGATGCCGTCCTTGAGGCCTTCAATCCCGCCGCCGATGGGCGCATAGGCGAGGCGGATTCCGCCGCCGCGGTAGTATCGCGTGTCGTCGAAGGACACGTCGCGCGTCACGCTGACGATGCCGTCGATGACGATGGTTTCGGTGAGCCAGTCATAGAAATCGCGACGGCTCTGGACGTGTGCGGCCTTGGTCTGGTTCGGCCGCGTCGCGACGCCCCGCTCGGCATCGGGTTCGATGCGCAGGTCGATGTCTTCCGAGAAGCGATCAATCACGCCGTAACCCTTGGACAGCGATGTGCCGCCCTTCAGTTCGAACCGCAAGCCGAGTTGCTGCAGACCAAACAGGCAGTGCATGATCCAGTAATCCTTCTCGACGAGCGCAGGATCAATCCCGCGATCGCCTGCGACGATCCGGATCAGGTCGTCGAACTGCGGATGTCGATGCAGGAAATTAGGCATGACTGGTCAAGTCCTCGTTCAGGACCTGCGAGAAGAATTTGCGCGTGCGGACCAGGCCATAGTCGCGCGCGGCGCGCTCGAGCTTCGCTGGGGGCGAGGACCGCGCGACGTTCTTCACCTGGGTGAGGGTCTGATCCGGATCTTCGCCGAGCTGATCGAGGTTGTTGACGAGATCGACCAACAGGAACTCCCGGCTGAGCTTGGACGGGAAGCGCGGCTTCACGCGGAACTCGAACTGACGACCGCCCAAGGCGAATTTGCCGTGGCGCTTGTGGTTGTAGACGAAGGTCCTGTTGTGAAGCTGGGTCGTGCCCACGCCCAGTGCGTTATAGGCGTTGGGCGTGGCGAGTAGGAACGGATCGCCCTTCAGAAAGGTCGAGACCAAAGTCTCGTCCTTCGGCGGCGCAGCCCCGAACGCAGTCTGCTTGGGAGCATAGTAAAGCCCCCCTGCAAGCTTCTTCAGCTTGCCGTCCCGGACGGACGCCTGGATGTGGCGATCCACGGCGAGTGACCACTTCGACAGCTCGGCGCGGCGATAGGCCTTGCCCGGTCGAAGGCGCTTTTGGAACTCCGCGAGTTTGCTCATGGACCAGAACCTAGGGCGGGAGTTTCAGTTTGCAACTAAATTTATTGAAAAATCATGCAAAGAGGTTTGCTGAAATTTCTCCTCAATAAGCTGATATATGAGAACTAATTCTAAATTCAGGTAGTTCATTTTGGGTGTGTGGCCCGTCATGTCGCAGGTCTGTGACGGGCGGGTTCTTGCAGAAATGGCGACCAGAGCGGCCTTTTCATCCTGAAACTTCATGTGCCGACTTCATATCAGCGAGAACGGACATATACTGTCAAGGTTGTTAGTATCGGTACAGGGAGCGATGAATTTTGAATGGACGGGGTGAAGGAACCTGCCTTTGAGGAGGCGTTGGCTGGAGGGATGATGAAGGCGGATCTGGATCGGTCCGCGCGGCATCTTTTGGCGTTCCTCGAGCAAAATCGCCGGAAGGAGATCTTCCGTTATCCTTTCAGCCGTTCTTATCCGGAGAACTGCTGTGAAAGCGTGTCTCTGATCCTTGTCTATCTGATCGAGGAAAAATACGGCCTCCCCGATGTCCGCATCATCCGTGGCGCCAGGCGAGACTGTTATGAGTTTCACTTCTGGGTCATGGCGGGCGCCTGGACGTATGATCTGACAGCTCATCAGTTCCCTGGACGCCAGCCCTTGATCGGGGTTTTGGCGGATGATCTTTTTCTCGACGAGTTTCCTGATTGGGATGATGAGTATGAGAGGGATTTCGTAGACCGGGACGAAGTGATCCGGCTGTTTCGGTCCGGGGTCATACCTTTCTGACGCGCTCTTCGCGACGAGAGTGGCGTCGTTCTTCTGTCGGAGACGGGGTCAGACTGCAGGATCTCGACGAGTGCTTCATCGGCGCGTTCCAGAGTGTCGAGGAAATCCAGGGTGACGACCAGTGCGACGCCGGCTCCCACGCCTATTGCAGGCGCCGATGCTGTTATCAGCTTGGCGACATTGTCAAAATTCTCGCCCAAGCCGATCTGGGTGGTCAAGGCAGCGGTAGCCGTAGCGAGCGCGGTCATCCCGGCCATCTGCATTCTACGTCGCTTGACGGCGGCGATCTCGGACCTGAGGTTCTTCTGAGCTTCGACGAGCGCGACGTCGTCGTGATGTTCGGACAGGATGGCGACCAGGTTGCGGACTGCCTTTCGGCGTCGATCGGCAAGGTCCGCCAAGGCGTCCATCAGGCTGACCCGGTCCCGGACAAGGTTGATGATCGGACTGACGACCGCCCACGAGAGGAACAGCACTGCGAAGGCCCAGGCTCCGACGAAAATGAAGCCCAGCGGGGTGATCCAGGAGCGGATGAAGATCGCTGTCGTAAGAGCGAACAGACCGACGCAAATGCAGATCAAGGCCGCGGTGATGATGACGGAGGATTGAGTTTCTCCTACCGGTCTCGGCGTCTCTCGTCGCAGATAGGCGACAAGGCCACGGACTGTAATTTCGTCGGTCAAGGGCGGGCAGGGCTTCATTGTGGCTCTCTGGAAAAACCCGGGTGCGGCCCGGACAAGCTTCACCTGAGCGATGCCTACGACATTGTCGGACGCATTGCTTGAGGCTGATCGGAGAGCTTTGAGAAGATTTTTCGACCTTCTACGCCGGATCATTAGGGTTTGGGGGCTGTTAGGCCGTCTCTTCACTGGTCGCCGCAAGGCGATGTTTCCAGTGGAGTTTTTGTGTCCGGTTCAAAGCCTGTGGTTCCCCCGTCAATTGATGCGCGTGTTCAAACAAAAAGAGGGAGGCCGCCACTCCCCATCGTCGCCCATCCCGCCGCCCTGTGGGAGGTTCATGATGAGCCCCGGGACTTCCACGCCGCGCTGGATCTCCAGATCCGTCGGCATGGCGAGAACTCCCATCGGCTGCATCGGGCGATCGTGGCCGCTGGAGGGCTTACGGACCGGACAACCCTGGCGGCTTGGCGGCGAGGCCTTAAGGTCCCGCAGACGCCTGCCAGTCTGAAGGTCCTCGACATCATCGAGCATCGCTATCGGCTGGAGGGCGGCTACCTGAGGTCGCGACTGAAGCAGCACCGCGCCTGGAGAGGCCTTGTTCCGCCGGAGGTGCGACATGCGGAATCCCGTCGTCTGGCCTGGCATCTGCCGGATGACTTCGATGACAGGTCGGGTGAAGAGCAGGAGGAAATCCTGACCTGGGTGCGTTCGACCATCCTGTCCGGCGGCACGGCCTATCATCGCTATCATTCTACCGTGTCGAAGCATCGGTTCGCGCTCCGTTTTGACGGAAGCGGGCCCGCTGAACTGGCGGCCCCCGCGCTGCTTCGGGCCGAGATGGACGCCCTCCTGCGGTTCAAGTCGGCGACGCTCACGGATATCGGCTATCAGCGCTCAGGCGTATGGGGAGCGGAGACAGCGGCGCAGCGCGAAGAGCATCTCGCTCTGTTGTTCGGCGCCCTGGCCGCTCTGCCTGACGACGAGGTGAGCGGATTGGGCGTGCTCCGTGAGGACCTGACCTTCGGGCTGCTCGTGCTGCCATCGGTCTGGGACTGGTACGTGCAGTGGCGCGAGCGCCGCCGAGGCTTTTTCACCGGATGGGAGAGCGAAATGCTCCTGCTGGGCGCGGCCTTCTCGCGCGACCAGACAGGGTGGATCAGACAGAGCCCGTGGTTGGCGGAGCGGCTTCGTCCCGTTCGGGGCATCGTCGCTCAGGAGGAGATCGATCGGATCCGTGAGGATTGGGATGGAGCCTGCGAGCGGGTCCATCGGCATGCCCTGGCCAGGTCGAAGGAGATCGAGCGGGTCGCCAGGGTCCATCGGGATCCGTTCGAGCCCATCCTGCCCATCCTCGAAGCGGCGAGCCCTGTCGGGGAGTATCGCAAGATCACGGAAGAGATCCTGCGCCGCATGCCCGATGAGAGGCGCTACCCCCGGGCCGCCGCAGAGGCGGTCCGGTCCTTCCTGATGCTGAGGCTGGGTCTGCACCTCGGCGTACGGCAGAAGAACCTGCGGCAACTCCAACTGCGTCCGCGGGGGAGCCCGCCGACGCCGGAGAGGGAATTGGAGGCCCGAAGGTGCGGCGAACTGCGCTGGAGCGAGAGGGACGGCGGCTGGGAGGTCTTCATTCCCTGCGTGGCCTTCAAGAACTCCGGCTCGGCCTACTTTTCCAAACGCCCGTTCCGGCTTCTGTTGCCGGACCTCGGCGGATTGTATCGCTGGATCGACGCCTATGTGGGGCGCCATAGACCGGCCTTGCTGAACGGCTCGCGCGATCCAGGCGCCTTCTTCGTCAAGACCGTGAAGACCTCGAGCCGCGACGCCGCCTACAACCAGCACACCTTCTACAGCGCCTGGCGTCAGGTGATCCAGCGGTATGGGATCTACAACCCTTATACGGGTAAGGGGGCGATCCCGGGCCTGCTTCCCCACGGGCCGCACAATGTGAGGGACGTCCTGGCGACCCACGTGCTGAAGCTGACCGGGTCCTATGAGCAGGCCAGCTACGCCATCCAGGATACGCCAGCCACGGTCGCCGACCATTACGGTCGCTTTCTCCCGCAGGACAAGGCGGCGCTGGCCGCTCAGGTCCTGAACCGGGTCTGGGAGGCGGCCTGAGGCTTGAAGGGCGTTCTGGCAGAGGCGTTGGCTCTTGCCGGGCGTGGATCATGGACCTGGCCGCGCCTTGCAAGTTCGTCGAAGCGGATATGGACGCCTTGGCGAAGCGGAGGCATGAGCCCGTCTTGCGCGGCGTCGGAGCCGGGAGCATTGCCCGGGTCGCTCGGCGGGCGGCGTCTAAGCAAATTCTAGGAAGCCGTACTCGGTCGGTGTGCGCTGACGGGAAGGCTCTGGTGTTGCGACATGGACATCGCCGTTGAATCAGGCGGTGCGGCCCTCCATTGATTTTAGGGATTGTTGACGTCACGGCGACCCGGGCAACTGAAAGGGCCTTCAAGGCATTGTCACGCCATGCAGTTTGACCTGTTGGCGGATGGAATAGCGGCGACTTCCGCGCGCGCTGCGCTCGGCTTTCTGGCGGCGCTCGCCCTGTTCAAGACGGCCAAGAAGCGGTTCATGCGGGGCGGCACGCCCCTGGACACCCTGCTGATCGTCATCGTCGGCGCCGTGCTCGGGCGCGGCGTGGTCGAGGGCGAGCACTTCTACAGCGCGCTGGCCGGCTGCGTGGTGCTCGTTTTGATGCATTATCTTCTGGCGGGGACCGCCTTTCTGTTTCCCGGTCTTTCTTCGCTGATCGAGGGTCAGACGCGGGTGCTTGTCCGCGAGGGGCGCATCGATCCTCGCCAGATGAGAGCGGCCCTGCTGAAGCCGGATGATCTTCTTGAAGCGGCGCGGCTGCGTGGAATTTCAGGCCTGGATGCCGTTCGGGAAGCTCGACAGGAACGCAGCGGCGAGATCAGCCTCCTGTTGTATCCAGACGAGGACCGCCTGGCTCCGATCGGAGGGCGCTCGCCTGAAACCGCCGAGGCTTCAACCTAGCGGCATGCGCGATCAGGCATGAGCCGGTCAAAGGGCGCGGACGTCACGCGCCTGCCCAGCGGGTAGCCGGTAGGCGGACGTTCGAACAAGGTCGCGAAGGCCGCATCCCGCAGATTCAATCCTCCGGCGTAGGCGCCGAAGGCGGGCAGGATGAGGCGTTGGCCGTCCGAGGCGAAGCAGCGACGCCGGATGTCGCCGGCAGGGCCGCGGACGCGCAGGCAGGGATGCAGGTGCCCGGACACCTCGCCCCTAGCCGGAGCGGGCGAGGGCTCGTGACGCAGGACAAGGCCTGCAACCTCTACGGATTCCGCCGAGACCCCACCCAGCTCACCGGCGCCGTCGGGATCATGATTTCCGCAGACCCAGACGAGTTGAAGGCGGTCGGAGATGGCGCCCAGCTGCTCTCGGTCTGGTCCGGCGATCCGCGCCTCGGCCTGACGATCATGCAGGGTGTCGCCGAGAAGGACGACGGTCCGGGGCTCAAGCGCGTCGATCTCCGCCCCCAGGCGGTTCAAGGTCTCCCTCGTGTCATAGGGGGGCAGCAGCTGACCTCTGGCGGCGTAGGCCGAGCCTTTTTCCAGATGCAGGTCGGCGACAACCAACAGGCCTTGCCTCGCCAGCCACAGGGCCCCGGATGGGCGCAACGTCGTCTCGATCCCGGCGATCTGGATGGTCAGGTCGCCGAAGCCGGCCGGCGGTGCAAGGCCGGGCGCCGTCAAGACATGGCCTCCTGCACCAGGGCGGCGTCCTCCAGCATCATGTCGGCGGCCGAGGTTCCCGGCGCCCTCTCCCTGCCGATCTCCATCAGCAGGGGCGCGGCGAAGGGGGAGAGACGGGGCAGGCGGTTCACCCGGATGCGGCCGCTGATCCGCGCCAGGAATTCCGAAAGCCGGGCCAGGTCCAGCAGGCCCCGCGCGGCGTCCTCCCGGGCGCAGGAAAGAAGCAGATGTCCGGGATCGTGCTTGCGGAGCGCATCATAGATCAGGTCGGCGGAAAAGGTGACCTGTCGGCTGTTCTTTTCGTGCCCGGGCATCCGGCGTTCGACCAGGCCGGAGATCAGGGCGCATTCCTTGAAGGCGCGTTTCATCATGAAGCTCTCGTCCAGCCAGGCCTCCAGATCGTCTCCCAGCATGTCCTGCTGGAAAAGGACGTCGAAATCGAGGCTCTCCATCGGACGCATGGCCCAGATGCAGACCGCGTAGTCGTTGGCCAGATAGCCGATGGGACCGACGCCTGCCCGGTCGAGCCTTCGCGTCAGGAGCATGGCGAGGGTGGCGTGAGCCAGGCGTCCTTCAAAGGCGTAGCAGACCATGAAGTGACGTCGGCCACGCCGGAAGGTCTCCACCAGAAGGTCGTCCTCGCCCGGAAGGCCTGAATGATCCTTCTGGGCTTCGAGCCATTCGCGGACGTCGGGCGGCAGGCGCGACCAGGAGGCGTCATCGCTCATCAACCCTCGCACGCGCTGGGCCAGATTGGCCGACAGGGCGAACCTGGACCCGCCCCAGCTCGGGACCTTGGGCTGGCGCGAGGTGGAGCGGGTCACGATGGCGTCCACGCCCCTCACGCCCTCGAACCTCCAGACCTCGCCTGCAAACAGGAAGCTGTCCCCGGGCGAAAGCTGTTCGAAGTACCATTCTTCGGCCTGACCGATCCTGCGTCCCGGGCCGCGCCGGCCGGCGAGACGGATATTGAGCGACTGGGCCGCGACGATGGTTCCGACATTCATCCGGTGCCTTCGCGCCGTCTCCTCATTGCGGACCCGCCACAGGCCGTCAAAGCCCCTGAACATCCGGCAGAAGCGGTCATAGGATTTGAGGACATAGCCGCCGGTCGAGACGTAATCGACGACCTGCTGCCAGGCTTCCCAGGTGAGTTCGGCGTAGGGGGCGGCCCGAATGACCTCTTCATAGAGGGCGGTGAGATCGAAGGGCTCCGAGCAGGCGCATCCCATTACATGCTGGGCCAGGACGTCCCGTGCGCCCTTCCGCGGCGGATCCCCGTCGAGAGCATTGGCCTCGACGGCTTCCGAGGCCGCCTGGCACTCGAGCATCTCGAAGCGGCTCGCGGGTACGAGGACGGCGCGGGAAGGCTCGTCCAGTCGGTGATTGGCCCGACCGATCCGCTGCACCAGACGAGAGGCGCCCTTGGGCGCCGCGAGCTGGATGACGAGGTCCACGGCGCCCCAGTCTATGCCCAGGTCCAGGGTCGAGGTGCAGACCACCGCCCTGAGTTCATTGCGGGCCATGGCGGCTTCCACCCTGCGCCGCTGCTCGGGCGCGAGGCTGCCGTGGTGAAGGGCTATGGGTAGGTTGTCGTCGTTCAGCCTCCAGAGTTCCTGGAAGGCGAATTCGGCCTGCCATCGGGTGTTGACGAAGACGAGCGTGGTCCCCGCGTTCCTGATGGTTTCATAGACTTCGGACATGGCGTGCTGCGCGGTGTGGCCCGCCCAGGGCACGCGGTTTTCAGACAGAAGAACCTCAAGCTGGGGCGGCGCGCCCGGCCTTCCCAGGACGATGTCGTCGCCCCTGTCGGACAGCCAGCGACGCAGCATGGGCGGATCGGCGATCGTCGCCGACAGGCCGACGATCCTCATGTGAGGCGCGAAGGTGCGCAGTCGCGCCAGTCCCAAGGCGAGGAGGTCGCCCCGCTTCGATCCATGGAGGGCGTGGACCTCGTCGATCACCACGCATCTCAGGTCTTCGAAGTAGTAGCGGGCGTCCGGCCAGGCGCAGAAGAGAGCCAGTTGCTCGGGCGTGGTCAGGAGAATGTCCGGCGGGTTTTTCCTCTGGCGCTGGCGGCGCGCCTGACCGGTGTCGCCCGTCCGGGATTCGACAACCACCGGCAGCTCCATCTCGCGCACCGGCGTCAGGAGATTGCGCTCCACGTCCACGGCGAGCGCCTTCAGAGGGGAGAGGTAGAGGGTGTGGAGGGTCCTGGGCCCCTTGCGAGGGCCGCGTCCGGAAATATCAATCAGGCTCGGAAGGAAGCCGGCCAGGGTCTTGCCTCCGCCCGTCGGCGCGATCAGGAGGACGTCGGCGCCGGCCTCCGCCTTTTCAATCATGGCCAGCTGATGGACGCGCGGCGTCCACCCGCGGCCGGCGAACCAGTCCCTGAAACGGGGCGGCAAGGATCCTGCGTCAAGGCGGTTCAGATCCAAGCGACGGGTCCGGCTTGGGAAAGGTCAGGGCTCTGGCCAGGCTGGGTCATGCAGAAGGCAACCCCCGACACGGGCGCGCGTTCCGAAGCCTCGGGCGATGGTCGCGCCTGGAGGGCCCTGATGGCGAGACTCACCCGCAAGCGCGACCTCAGGAGCGGCCGTTCCCTCTGGGCGGACAGCGCCTTCATCAAGGTCCCGTTCCGCCCTCTCGAACGGGCCGTCTCCGTGGAGGTCGCCGTCGTGGGCGCGGGCGTCAGCGGGGCGCTCATGGCCCATGAGCTGTCGCGGGACCACGAGGTGATCGTCCTCGATCGCAGGCCGCCCCTGGCCGGTTCGACCCTGGCGTCGACCGCATTGCTGCAGTGGGAGATGGATCTTCCCCTGATCTCCCTCGCCGCGAAGGTCGGGAGCGCCAGGGCGAACCGGGCCTACCTCCGATCGCGAAGGGCGATGGAGGACCTCAGGCGCATTGTCGCCGAGGAAGGACTCCGTTGCGGCTTTCAGGAGGGCGCGGACCTCTATCTGGCGGGCGACGCCCATGGCTGGCGGGCTCTTGCGGCCGAGGCGGAGGCGCGGGCGGCCATCGGGCTGGAGAGCCGCTTTCTGAAGGCCGCGGAGCTCAAGGCCGGGTTCGGCCTGGATCGGACGGGCGCCATTCTGAGCGGCGGATCAGCGGGCGTGGACCCAGCGCGGCTGACGGCAGGCCTGCTGCGACGCGCGCGGGCGAGGGGCGCGCGCATTCATTCGCCCGTCGATGTGACCGGCGCGATCTCCGATCCCGACGGCGTGACCCTCCTGACTGCGGGCGGCCTGGCGGTGAGGGCGTCGGCAGTCGTCTTCTGCTGCGGCTATGAGGTTCCCGAGAGCGTCGCGGCGCCGAAGGCGCGGGTGGTCTCGACCTGGGCCCTGGCCTCGGTCCCGGGGACCCCCATGCCGGCCTGGCTCAGGCGTACAATGGTCTGGGAGGCGTCGGATCCCTACCTCTACATGCGCGCGACGCGGGACGGGCGACTGATCCTCGGCGGAGAGGACGAGCCGTCCGCGACCGCGCATGAAGATCCCTCCCTTCTGCGGTCCAAGCGAGAGCGGCTTGAAGCCAAGCTCGGCGAGCTCCTTCCCCAGGTGAAGCCGGTGGTGGACTACGCCTGGGCGGGGGCCTTCGGCGAGAGCGCGACGGGGCTGCCGCAGATCGCGCCCGTGCCAGGGATGGCGCATGCCTGGGCGGTCATGGGTTTCGGCGGCAACGGCATCACCTCTTCGGTGATCGCCAGCCAGATCGTGGCGGCCTGGGTGAGGGGCGAGACCGACCCGGACGCGGATCTCTATCTTCCCTGACGGGAGCCCGCGGGCCTCCGCGGCGTTAGGCTGACTCGCTGCGGCCGGACCGGCCGAGTTTGGGACTGACCCATGATCTCCATGGCCGATGGGATCGGCGTCGCCGCCGCCCTGTGCTCCATCAGCAGTTTCGCGCCGCAGATCTACAAGATCTGGAAGGAGCGCGACGCTTCCAGCGTCTCGCTCAAGACCTACGCCCTGACCGTGAGCTGTTTCATTCTATGGGTCTGCTACGGCCTGCTGACCGAGGCATGGCCCGTGACGCTCGCCAACGGCTGCGCGCTTGTCATGGCCATGGGCGTCTTGCTGATGAAGCGGCGCTTCGAACGGAAGGGCGAGAGGACCCAAGGCGCGCCGGATTGATCGGGATCGCGCGGCGGCGCGGCGCTCTGTCCGGTAGAGGACACATCGGTCCTTGAGCCGCCATGTCGCTACCGCGGTCGGTCCGGTCTAGCGGGGCAGGCCCTGAGGAACCCGGGTTTCGGGGGCGGGTTGAATGAAGGCGTCGGAGCGGCCTTTCGCCCGATCCGACGATGATCCGATGTCAGGGAGATTTCGAAATGCCCGCCAGATCCGCAGCCCAGCAGAAGGCGGCAGGGGCCGCCCTGGCCGCAAAAAGGGGCGATGCGCCGAAAAGCAAGCTTCGCGGGGCCTCGAAGTCCATGGAGGAAAGCATGACCCGAAAGGCGTTGGAGGAGATGGCTTCGACCCCGCGAAAGGGCAAGCCCGCCCACGTCGGCAAGTCCGCATGACGCCGGCCTCTCTCCTTCTCTTCGCCCACCAGGGAGACGCTTGATGACGCACCAGGACAGACCCGCCGAACGCAGGGGCCGCGAGGCCGAAAATGAAAACCTGCGCGCTCCGGACCAGGCCGGACAGCCTCCGCGGCCCCTGCGTTCGGC
>Ga0247824_10001027_pt1 | contig 14916 bp, 9 predicted proteins | sample 13C_PalmiticAcid_FD_194412 | JGI IMG/M metagenome (GOLD analysis project Ga0247824, IMG submission 194412) | Soil microbial communities from agricultural site in Penn Yan, New York, United States - 13C_PalmiticAcid_Day48 | ecosystem: Environmental > Terrestrial > Soil > Agricultural land... | reverse complement strand
GAGTGAGGAGGAGGTTGAGGGGCAGCATGGTGAGGTTGGTCGAAAACGTTCCTTTAGGCAAACGGCGGGTTATCAAGACCCCCTGGTGAAGCGAGAGACATACCAGCGGGAGCGAGAACGCGTGCATCCCGTTTTTATATTGGTGTGGTCAGACATACCCTCAACGTCCGCATCGCTGCTCCTTGACCATGCCGCAATTCAGAGCCGTGATGGGCCAGGGCCTTTGTGGGAAAGCTTGGCTTATTTAAATCCAGCATTAACATGCTACGGAAGTTGCATTGGGATATCTACTCCGAGAGAATTGGCTAAAGTCACGGCCGGCTGTACAGCAACCACCAGTGAAATGCGGCTTCCAACTCCCGAGGCTCAAGCCGGGCGACCTTCGCACTTGACGGGCGAGCGAGGGTCGAGATTCGGGGTGGTATCACACCAATTTCATGGAGCACACTTGCTCAAAACAGGCCACAGGAACCAAGTTAGAAATTGCTCAGCTCCCAGTTAGGTTAGGACAGCGAAAATCCCGCCTGTTTCTGGGCTCCAGTCAGGAGATACGCTGCAATTCCCTCGATGAACTGCTGCTTTAACCTCTTATTTGCCCAAACTCTCTCAGCCATCTCCTCGTCGACAACTGTACGAGTCTGTGCATCTCAACGTCGTCTCCTGCCTTGTGTCCGCGATGACGATATTCACCCTTGGAGACTAGTTGGTTTCCCTTCGAGACCACACCCATACAGCAGACCGTCCCAGATTACTTTTCTTTCTCCATCTCGGCTGCCCGTGCCGCCTCCTCCTCTCGCTCGCGTATCCTTGCCGCAGACCTCGCCACCATTCTCTCGATCGTCCTCTGCTGGCGCTCCTCAGCCGAAAGGTGAGCAATCGATGGGTGAATCACGGGCGGCGCGGGCCTCTTATGCCACCAGGCCCACCTATCCTCATGACCGATGCGCAACGGGCCCGGCCCTAGGTACAAGACAGCTAGCTTGGTCTCAGGCGGCCACTTAGGCTGGCCGTCCTTCTTGCCTAGGACGTCCAAGAGAGTATCGCGCATGGCCATCAGCCACGGGTGCACGGCCGAGACGTACTCGTGCACGGTGAGGAAGTCGCCTTGAGCGGCGACTTGGAGCTGTGTATCGTAAGCCCAGGGCCGCTTCTGCCCGCAGCATTCCAGCACGTAGAATCTGTTCGGGTCGTTGGTCTCGTCGTCGGGGCGGGGCCCTAGGAGTCTCGGGTATTGGCGGTTCATAGGGACGTCGAGGCAGTGCCGGTGCTGCTGCTCCCAATCGTGCTCCCACGTGTCGATGCACTGGATGCGGACAGTGAAGGACGATACCGGGTGCTCCATGAAGGACTCTTGCGATACGGGGTGAAGGGAGCCGTCCGGGCGGAAGTACAGCTCCATAGAGTCAAAGACGCCAGGTTCGTAGTATCCCGACGGCGCGACTTGAATAGCGTCCTCGAGCGCGCCGTTGAGCCTCCAGAGCAGTCGCTTGCTGGCAGTGCTTATGTCCCGAAAACCCCACTCTTCGCCGCCGTCGGCGAGTGCACTGGTCGTGTCCATGGAGTTGGTGGGCGAATTGACAGTCGGGCAAGTGTGGCGGAAGAGTTCCAGTGAGAAATTCACATGTCGTCAATCCGAAGCAGTCAGGAGGAGGAATACATGTGCCGTGGTCAGGACTGCCGAATTCTGATTGCTCCTCCATTCCCTGCGCGACCCAACAGGCATGGCCGATCAGATCCCACTACTATCTTATACCGCGCCTTTGCCTATTTATTCATTTCTAATTGATGGTTGATCGAGCGACTTCCACACCCGCCGTGTTTCTTCTCTCCAGGCTTAGCTGGGCCGCAAGTCACGGTGCTGCATTAGCCATACGGTGTGCTGAACGGCGGTGTGTTTCCCTATACTCCGGGGACGGCTACGTCATCCAACAATATTACAAGGTGCGCGCTGGCTGCGGCAGGAGCAGCCATGTTGGTCTTCTCTGGTCGGCGTGTTGGGGTACGGGTGGGTGTTTACGCTGCTCGGACTCTGAGACGCCGTGAGCTGTTTCCTCGCCCTTGTCGCGTTGGGAAGATGGAGGCATGGTTGGCGGGACAAGCGGGCGTGAAGACTCAACACCGGGAAGAGTGGCTGAAGACGGGGGATCTGAAGAGCTAGAATCTGGGAGGAGAGTTGAAGAAGAGTAGGCAGAGATAAAGCGCGCCACTTCGCCACCACTATCCCAACTTCCTTACTACCCACTCCGAATCACTGAAACGTTGGACATTATGCAGGGACAGAACCCCGAACGGTCCGACAACTGCGTTGTGATACAGTACCTAACTTCAATTGGACCTTTTCGTTACCTAATGGGGGTCTCAAACGAGGCGCACAAGCAATGGATTCCCATCCAAGGATAAATCGGCCACCCCACAGCGGCAAACTCGGGACGAAAAACTAGCCGGTCCTATCTCACCATACAGCTAACGGTACAGTACCGAATGGTGATGTCAGTCCAGCTTGGGGAGGAGGGGAGTTGGACTCTAGGCTAGTGTGTAATTTTCCAAACAAAACTTCTTCACCGCAAATTACAGAAATCTCCGTATCGCCACCCCCGCGTTGGCGGTCCTTGATGTGTATAAGTCGGAGTCCCAGATATGCTTCCATCTTCTTTGTCACGCCACCCCGTCCGAGCGGCGCTGGTGCAGCACTATCGAGCATCATGGCGTCGGACCCCGTATTCTTCGAGCTGAGCTGGTCAGTTCTCAGCATCATTGGAGCGGCCAACGTCTTCTTTGGCCTTCTCGTCATCAGCGTCACGAACTTCTCCCCGATCGCTACCGTTCCTCTCATCACCTCAACCGCCTGCGCCGTCGCAAATGGGCTCTGTTACTACGCTTTTTACTTGACATACCCGCCGGCTGTAAACCAGGCGGTTGCCTCAACCTTTGCGGATATGCTGTGGCTGGTAAGCCGGCACCCGCCAGCCAGGCTGGTCCAATATCTTTGGCTCACCGTTCCTCGAGGACAGGATTAACTCTCTCGGCGATGTTTAGGTCCAAGAAGCAGGATTGTCGTTCTATGGATACGTCATCCTCAGTCGCATTCTATGCAATACCAGGAAGCGGTATGTCTTTATGGGCTTGTTCTGGGTCCTCATGTTCGCCATCGTCGTTGTTCGCATCATGATCGCCGCCACTCGGGTTCGATACATTGTCGGCAATGACAGCAATAGCGGGCTCCAACACACCGTCAACCATCTGCATGTTGCCTACTTTCTCTTGATTGCCGTGGTCGAATGCGTGAGCGCCTACTACCTGTTGACCACGTTCGCCAAGGCAAGGAAGAACTCCCTGAAGCGCGCCATCAAAACGGGCTTGTTCCAGTACCTGATGCGCAGCACCGAGGTTCGCCTTGCGCTCCTGGCGATTGTTGGCACGATGCGCGCCGTCACCTATTCATTTCAGGTCTCGGCTCAGAGCGCGACGAGCGTGGCCGGCCAGGTCGACCGCTTCTGCTACACGATGGAGTGTCTCTTTCCCGTTATCCTCTAGTGCGTACTCCTCTTCTCTTCTTTTCTCAGCCTCAACTGGCAGCTAATGCCTTAAACATAGCATAGACATGCTGTCCTCCAAGGTCGTCCAAACGAACCATACATACAGCCTCTCCAGCCCCAGCTGGCCGCGGCGTCGATCCGACAATAATACAAGGCACTTCACCACAAACCGGAACGAAGATGTCGAATTTCCTGCTTTGGCATACTCACCGACCCGAGCCAAACGCGTTGTCGAGGCCCATGGCGGCAGGGCCAACTCCGGGTATGGGAGGTCATGTTCTGAGGAGCGCATCATCCGTGGCGAGTTGTCCGGCATGGCTGCCTCGGATGTTGTCGACCTGGACACGATGGATTTTGAGACGGGTCGGGATTAGCAAGACTGCCAGTCAAGTTGGAGGTTGAGGCAAGCGAGTCAAGGATCGAAACTGGCTCGCCATCGCCATAAGAAGAGTAAGGGAAGAAATTCATCACTTGCGGGATACCGTTACCGCCCGTCCATTATAGATTCGCTGTTACGTGGTCGGGAGTTCGTCGCATAGCAGATAGGTGGTCCGCCTCTCTTTGGGCGATAGAGCAGAGCAAGACACCAGAACGTATCTGAGGGTCTTCTCTTCGAAGACTGTCCAGAGACCCGGTGTACATGGGCCGAGAACCGTATCTTATTGGCCCCTTGAAGGTCACAGAGTTGAGACGTGGACATTGATGCAACTTGGCGGAGACCTTGTCCAAGAAAGAGTTGAACTTGGCTCTCGCTCTCAAGCGCTGATCCCAGACGGAGTTGGAATTTGGCTGCTCGAGTAGCCCCTCAATCGGTTGGTGGGCGCCGGCGACACGCCACAGGTCGTGAAACTCGACCAAAGGAGTATTGGGAGTATAGCAAAACCCACTGGCTATTATGGTGATAGCGTTGACATGTGGCAACAGGACGTCGAAGGCAGCGGGGTTCCGGGCAAAGTGCGAGAGGTTGGCATGCGTCAAGAAGAGCTGCTCGACGAAAAGGGTCCAGGCATAGCGAGACCACCACTGGGAGACGGTGAGTCGGCCGACGTCCTGAGCGAAGAATTCACGGCCAACGTGGCGCATAATCCTGAGCACAAGCTCGGCGGGCAGCTCGGAGAACGACCTGGAGTCAAAGGACGCAGCAAAAGCGATGAGGCGAGACGCTCTGGTTTGGGTTTGCTAAGTTCAAGTTGGAAACTCTGCCTCGATTTTTGGATGCATAAGGTACATCGTTGCCTCGAACGTTGGGCACGTGCAACCTTTCCCGTGACCATCCTCGGGAGCATAGCATGGGAGCCCTAACCCCCTTCACCTATCCCTATCCCTACCGTTCACGAACCGCTTTTGGACGGTTTTTCGGGTTAACAGCAGAAATAAAGTTTTAGATTAAGTATAGAATTTGCTGTTCTATCTGCCGAATTTAGCAGAGCATGGCCGTCGTTTTCGGGCGCCCTGATAGTGCGAAGCGCTGGGTCGCCGCTAGAGGTAGGTACGTGGTACGTACCTCGCGCCCTCTAATCAAATCATCCACGGATCCGCAAACCCCTTGCTATAGACGTCCCGCCATCGCATCCTATAGCCTAGTACTTAGGCTGCCCATTTTCATTCCGTCTGGTCCAGCGGTGGGGAAGGATGTTGTACTTGCGAAAATTCTCGCCGCTTCGATCCCGGCCCTTTTCCGTGATCGCTAGACGAAGCTTGGCGTCTATCTTCAAAACCTTCTCGAGGTTCTAGAGCAGATGGATTCACATTCGCCATCTGTTTTGTCATGATTGTGTACAAGAGGGGGGATTCCTATTATACATCAAGACCAGTGTAAAGCCGCTTGCCAGTTCGACCGTAAGTGGTGCGAGACAGTGGTAGTCGATGGTACATACCTACATACCCTGCGGGCTTTCCCGTTCAACTTCAAAGCAAGCAAAAGCTTGACATACGCACATAAGTGATCAGGTGACAAACGTGGGGGAGCACAGGAAATCTCACACTCCTAGACTTGTGGAGAAGGCTGGCTGTGAGCCGTAGGATTTTCACAACATCTCAGACAATGTCTACACCAACTCGGGCGTGAAGGCGCCCATACTCGTCAAGCGCCTCCGTCTCTGCTTTGTTCTTGTAAGGCTCCCATGTCTCCGTTGCTAATACACGGTCTCATCAAAGGTTAACTCGATTACTCTCAAATTAACCCGACGGCTTTACTTCAACAGCAGTACCATCCTTCCCAACGACAATAGGATTCTTCTCCTGCACCAAGACAGCCGGGCCGTCCCCATTCCCCAAGACAAGAGGTTGCTCCTTCTCCTCCAAAACAACTGCCGTCCCCTCAATCTCCACCAACCCGACCCCCGTCTCCGGATCAACCCTTAATCCCAGATCCGGCATTCTCAGCAAATCCTCCCCAAGCATCAGCCTCACCAGCCGGCCCCAAAACCCCCTTCCCTCCCAGACCGGCGGCTCTGGCCCCCTCAACCCCACCACCAAATTCCACAGCAAAGTATGCCCCCAGGGATCCCCTGCCCACCTCGACAGCGCAACCGCCGCGAGAGGCGCTAGCACCGCCACCGCGATCACAAACGTCATCTGCAGCCACGACGCCGCCGCCATCGCCTCCGCCAGCGTCACCACCACCAGCCGCGGGTCCACGCTCACCGCAAACGCCCGCGCCGCCAGCAGCTCGTTGATCCGCGCGTCCACGGCGGGGGAGGACACCCACTCCATCACGGTCTGGTCGAGGGCGGTCGCGCTGCGGTCGGAACGCCCGTTGCCGAGGCCCGTGAGGATGACGACGGCTGAGGTGTCGACTTGGCCGAAGAAGCGGGAGGCTGTTTGGGGGGTTGTTGAGGACATGACCGCGGGGATGTCGCTCTCGCCGACGTAGCAGTCGGTGTCGGAAGGGGGTTGGCCGCCGTAGGCGAGGTTCATGACGTTGGCGGCGCAGTTGGTGATGAGGGGGGCAGGGATGCGTGTGAGGGTTTCGGAGCGGAGGAGGGTGATTGTTGTGGTGCTGAAGCGGAGGATGGAGTAGAGCGGGAGTCGGTTACTCTCGGCTGTGAGGTATTCCCAGGCGGTCTGGGTGGTGGAGAGGTTGCTGAGCCCTTCGGTGAGGCCAAAGGTGAAGCTGGTGTTTTGGGACTGGGCGAGGAGGATGGAACGGGTCAGAAAGGTGAAGATGGGGAGGTCTTGTGTGGTGGTGTTGGTGGTGTAGGAACGGCGGAGGAAGTCGATGATTTCTGAGGCGGGGAAGCGGGAGGCGGCGGTGGTCAACATGGTGCTGCGCAGGACGGTTTGGAGGAAGGTGTGCCGCCGGTTGCTTTTGGTAACGGTGAAGACTTGCTTCATGACGGCCGTGCCGACGCCCTGGCCGTACGACGCCCAGAGGTTTTCCAGCCGGTTCGGGCGGATGTAGCGGCTGTCGTAGACGAGGTCTGACTCGTCGTCCCAGTGCACCTCGGGCCGGACCGCGACTGTGGACAGCTGCCGCTGCGCAAAGGTGTTGTCGAAGGTGCAGTTCCAGTACCACGACTCGGTGCCCTTGAGGGGTTGCGGATAGCAGCTGCGGAGGCCGACGAGCGTCCCGTTTTCGGTCGTCTTGGTCATCAGCATGAAGGAGCTGTCAGGCGACACGGAGAAGCCCTCGGGGTCCAGCCATATCCGGGCGGGGATGCCTGGCTGAGTTGGGCTGACGACCCGGGGTTGGCCCTGCGCAACGATTCCAGCCAGGGTGATGTTAAGGCCGGGCTTGACCAGGTTGACCGTGAAGCGGCGCGCGAAGTCGCGCTCGAGGGACGCGAGGTTGGTGGGCGTGGCGGTGACGGTCATGATGTAGTCCCGCTGGTCGAGCAAGGGGCGGTCAAAGTCAGTGAGGGCCTTGCTGGACTCTTGCAGCACGTACCCGGGAGCGTCGAAGGACCAGAGCATGGTGCCGTAGAAACCGGCCACGAGATAAAATACGCTATAGGTGAAAACGAGGAAGCGGGCGAGTGTGAAAAACTTGGCGGAGAAGACGAACAGGACGCGCTGCCTCAGGCCCTGCTCAAACATCACCAACGGCCCGAACCTGTTGGCACGGGCAGCGGCCAGCGAGAAGAGGCTCTGCACCATGGCCCGGGCCAACAAGGCTGCGCAGGCGAACAAGAGCGACTTGACGGCATTGTTGTAGAGGAGAATGCTCGACTCGCAGTAAGGAGACGTGCAAAAAGACATAGCAAGGCGGCCGCTCTCTTGGATGTGGGTGTTCGGTGCCTAGGGAAGAACTGGACTCCTGGCAGGGCGTGCTGTCGAGGGCCTGGGAGGATCGAGCAGGACGGGTGCAGCATTGGCTTTGTATGCCTTTGATCCCTTATCGGTCCGTTGGCGTCGTCGCCATCAGACGAGGCTTCCTATGGCCCAGCCCATAGGTGCTTTCGCGTGACTCAGCGGGCAATCATGTCCCAACACCCTGAGATTGGTTAATACAGTCCCCGCCGGACGCCTGGGAGAGGGCCGGAGTTTGTCCCAGCCCACCGGGGCCATCAGCGCCCCAACCGCGTTTAGGCTTTCTTTTGCTGGCCAACCAACTAGCGTCGCGCTCCATACCCGTTAAGTGATAGCTTTCCATGTCATGTTGGCGACCGACCTCCGTCCCTGTGGCGCCGCTCAGCTTTGTCTTACCATATTCACGATGCTGCAGGCGTGCGCTGACCATCCATCTCGAGTGAGGCAGCCGAAAGCAGGTGAGTGGCGTCACGTGTGGCATCAGGTTCTCAGGGCGAGCAAGGACGTGCTGTCGCTTTCGGGGCGGGGAAGGGGTGATCTGGGAGTCACAAAATTATTTGCGGAAAGTGAGCCAGTGGTCGTCACCGACCCCGAGGGCCTGCTCCCGCATGATGAGGCACTTCATCCCGTGCTTTCTCCGGACCGGCTGCAATCCGGACCATCCCCAGGATCAACATGGCGGCCCGGGCGGCCTTGCCCGACGCCGAAGTGTTGACGGCGACTGCCAGTCGTCTTCCCAGTAACAATGCGCGGACCAAATTGCAAAGGGTTGTGCCTGGTGGCAGTGTGCTCGATTGGCCGCTGTGCCACACCGGCTGCATGAGCCTGAACGGTTCGGCGGCGCAACTGGCTTCACCGTTTTCTTAAAAACGGGCAGCACTGTCAGAGGAAAAGAGGCGCCCGTTTTTGACCTCGTTCACAAGTCCTTGGAGAGCAAGAACATGCGGTCATCCAGACAATAGGTAACTTGCACGGGAACTGTGATCGAGCATTGGAAGGATTTGATCGGAGAAGCAGACAACACAAAAGAACGAGGCCATCTCGGCCAGGGCCAAGCCAAGTTCAAGAAGGGCGAGATATATGGCGAGATATACGCCAGAGAATGATGCAAAAATCATCCCGCTAAAGTTGCAAGGACTTTCTTGGATCGCAATCGCCGAACGTTTCCCAGGACGTACACCTGGGGCCATTGAGCCTGAGGTGAGGTATCACACCAGGCTCAAGACTGCCAACACTTGTCGACGTAGGGCTCGGCAACTGCGTGATCACTCTCAACTGCCTTCGGTGGTCGACAATGCCGGCGAGGAAGAGTGGGGCGTCGAGGAGATTTGTGAGGCTAGAAAGCTGGCTGACGGCGGCGTCGAACTCCTTGTGTGAAAAGGGACTCGGAAGGTGGTGAGGAGACAGGGGTGCCTTACGAGAACGTGGCGGAGACGGAGGCGCTTGACGAGGATGAGCGCCTTTATGGGACGGTGGCTGTGGATATTGGCCTTGCGTGAGCCGCCAAGATTGAGGAGGGGTCCGGGATTGTTGATTGGGTGAAGCCCCGCGGGGAGATGCGCGGTGTCGCCCAGCAGTCCGACGGCTGTGGTTGCGTCTACATCAATAACACTGACACAACGACAGCAAAATATAGACGACATGAGAGCAGGAAGGTCTTGGATCTGAATACCATAATAAATATCTAAAAGAAGACTCCCAAGAAATTATTATCCAACGTCGAGAACGCCAAGCCAGCACGATGACTCTACCTTACTCGAAAACACAAACCATACCCCCCCTCAATAACCATCCCCAGCATAGTGCCCATTCTGCACGGGCATGTAACCCCCAGGGGTATACGCCGTGCTCACCCCCACCCCACCAGCCGGCGGTGTCATGGGCTGCATGTGCGGCTGCGGGTACGTAGGCGGCGTGCCAGCGGCGTAGTACGTCGGCATCATGGAACCCCCCAGCGGGTTGAACGACGCGCGGTGGTCCACGGGGTGTGGCGGAGCCTGTGCTGCAGACACCATCAGCCCCTGCTTGTCCGCCGCATCCTCGTGACCGCCACCGTGCCCTTCAGCGTCCCCGTGCCCGTGCCCATGGCCGTGCTCGCCTCCGGTCAGCGGATCGCCCGACTTCCTGTTCCTCCGGTTCGCAATCCACGCGCCGATGCGGTCGAGGATGATGATCAGATACAGCAGGATGACCGCGACGGGCAGGATGTAAGGGGTCTCCATGATGTGGTAGATCAGGTCTTTGCTTGCCGAGAGGCCGAGGAGGGCAGCGGCGACGACGACCACGGCGCCGCGGTCAAAGAAGGCCATGTAGTCGAAGGCGTCGACCTTGGTGGTCCGGATCAGGATCATGACGACGAGGAAGCAGCCGATCAGGATGAGGAAGGCGCTCCAGAAGTAGCGATACACCAGCTTCCACGACTCGACCATCACGGAGATGACGTTCTTGTCGACGGGCATGCTCAGGCCGAGAGCGCTGTACATGGCCGCCACCGTATTGGCGTAGAGGTCGATGAACACATCGGGGAGGTCAAACACGCCGCTGCCGGTGACGCGCGGGCCGCAGATGCCCGTCTGGTTGCCGATGAAGTAGATGTCGCTCTCGATCTCGTCGAGGAAGATGAGGCTGGCCACCTTCTTGTCGAGGCTCAGGTACTTGACCGCGGCCGAGAGCTTGCCGGACAAGGCCTTGCCGTCGAGGTGGTCCTTGAAGCAGTACTGCACCAGGGACATCTCGAAGTTGTGGATGCCCTTGAACACGTACCGGGCCAAGGCGATCTGCTGCGCACCCTCGACGAGGCCGACGATGGCGAGGTGGATTGGGAAGTGCAGGGCAGACCAGATCTGTTGTCGGATGGTGCCAAAGTGGCCGTGCGGGTGGTTGTCAAAATAGATCATCCACGTTCCCATCTGCCGCGTGTAAGCGAGTGCCATCAACAACCCCTGAAACGCAAACTTACCAGAAGCAAGACGATGCAAAGAATCAGACCAGACCCCTCGGGATCGAGCCCCGACTTGCCCATCATGCGCGAAATCGTCTTGGTCACTCCGATGGCGCCCTCGCCGATGACGATCAGCGTCAGCAGCCCCATGCGCTCCACCAGATGCGTCTTCTTGAAGCTCAGCATCCGCCAGAAACACGACACGGCAATCGTGGCGATGGTCTCGAGCAGCATCACGATCCACCACACGCTGTAGATGCCATTCTCGGTCGCCACCGGCTTGTTGTCGGCAAACGCGGGGATCATGGCGGCGTAGGCGCCCGTGGCGACGAAGTAGACGAGGACGTTGAGGAACACGGGCAGGAACAGGTCCGTCCGGTGCGCCAGGCCGACAAAGACGCCGACCACAATGTACTGGATGGCGAACAGCACGCGGCTCATGACCAGGGTGTAGCAGAGGATGCGGAAGTTGGTGTTGTCGCCGCTGGCGGTGCCCGGGGCGAAAGACGAGCCGACCAGGGCGAAGCCCACGAACGTGATCATGATGACGGTCTTGCACGCGCGGCTGTAGATGCTGTCGTTCTCGAAGCGCACATCGTAGAGGACCGTGTGGAACCACGTCACCCAGATGATCGCGAAGAAGCCAATGTAGGCGAACAGGGATGAGTGGTCGACGATGTAGTGGTACGCGGTGAAGGTGGCCAGGTTGGCGACGAAGAAGAGGTCGAAGAAGAGCTCGGCCGTGCTGGCTTCATGCCTTGGCGCGAAGACGAGGTGCTCCTTGTCGACGCCCTGGAGCGGGTTTTGGATCCATGGCACGATGGTGTGGATCCGTCTCTTTGTTCGTGCCTCGTGTCTGTACCGGTTAGGAAACGCATAAGAGAAAAGAGCAAAAGAATCCAACTTACATGGTCTTGCGGCGGCGGAACGGAGCCATCTCGACGCGCGGTTTTTGAGGCTCAAGCAAACAAGGAAAGCCAAGTCTCTGCTCAAAGGCACGCCAAGAGGTTGAAGAAGGAGGAGGGACGGGACACTCGTCTTGGCTAAAGCTTCTTTTTACCTTGGGCCCCCATCTTCGCTGCCTCCCGGCGCGACCAGGATGCCCACGCTAGCATGCACGGGGGTGGTTCGCTCGCAGAGATGGCCCAATGGAGACGGGCCAGCGTTCCAGCCCCAGAGTTGTCTGACCTCAGCCGCAGTGCTAAAATCAGCACTTCCGGACCACGTTGTCCCGATTCGACTCGCCGCAAATCTCGTTGCCTGCGAGCAATCCACTCCACGAGCAAGACATGACGGAAAGGAGAGTCAGTCATATGGGATTTACCCCCGATCTTGGTATCAAATGTCACGGCAGCATCGTCTTGGTCAGGGGAGAGAAACTACAAACCCAGACATTGGGAGAGCAGTGTCATCACAGATAAAGTTAAGCGCGAACGTTATTTATTGGGTCGCGTGGCAGTGAAACCCCATGCTGTGGGCCCTCTCTCGGTCGCGCGAAGAGTCTAGACCCCCACAGCCCTCCGACCAGCCCCGAAGGGTCGCAGCGAGAGCCGCAAGGCGAGACCAATGACACCCTCGGGTTTGGCATTTATTACCTCCGATCTTGAAGTCACACAGGAAGCCCAGATCCCCGATGCTTCGCCACAGACAAACACCATTGGATCGTATTCAACTTTTCTGATGATGACGAGACTAATACTGAAGCCACCGGCGGCGTTAGGCATAGTTCAAAGAGACGCGGGTTTCGAGTTGGGTCCTTTGCCGAAGACTACATTCTCCAGGGCTCTGTCTTCCCTTTTAACAGGGCTGGTCCAATGCAGAATATACCAGGCGCTACTATTGGATTCATCGATGTCATTTGGCATCAAATTGACACAGCACATCATGAGCCGCGCACAACCACCACCAAGCATGACACACCCGACAACCCAACAATTGTGGTTCGAAAGGAATAGCACGACAAGACCGCTTTGGTGCTCTTGGATACCCATTTCGTGAACAAGAAAATCAAGAAAGACGCTTCGATGATTGAGCCAGCCAACGGAGCCAGACGTTGTGTTGAGATCCCCCAATAAAATTCTGAGCAAATGAACGCGGACAAGAGACTGCTCGTTATCTGCGGCCCGGATGCCGGACGAGGGGTCGGTATTATCAGAAACAATATCCTGGACATCAGGCTCCCGAGACTCCTGGCAGGGGGGGAGGTGAGCTTGGGGACATCATGGTCGCCAATGTATAAGGTAGTAAGCAAACAGCCGGGGTGATGTCTGAAGTTCAGGGACCTATCGCTGCTTCATCGCTGCCACAGCCTAAGGTAGATATCGCAATAGCATGTACACCATACCTATCGTGTGAGATTGGATGGTTGCGCAACGTTAGGGTTAACAACGGAAGAATCATGCTCCAACTCAGTTTGGGGACAAGGCGTAGTGTTATAATTCTCCCGAGTCTACCAACTCTCATCGCCGTCCCTCACACCCACCCATCAGACCACCCCCCACGTGTCCCACCATCTTCTGACCTCCGCTGCCACAAACAACTCGGGAGCCTCCCAGCCACCTCATAACCACCACCGTAGCCATCATGGCCTCCTGCATGCCCGCGAGCTCATGCACAACTACTTAGCAAGTGCTACAGTTGGAGTAGCAGCAGCTGATGCAAGCGTTGCGGCGGGAAGTCTGGCACGCGACGAGGCAGCTCGGGTTGCCGTTGCAGCCCGAGCAGCCGTTGGCGACGACGCTGTTGCACGCCTCCTGGCACGCCACGACCGCGCCGTTGGGGCAGGTGCGCTCTGCGTTTTTGGTGTGAGGTATCAGCTCTCTGCAGTGCAGTGGTGAGGCATCATGGGCAGGCCGGGGAGAGAGTCAACTTACTGTCGAGGGCGTCTCCGTCAGAGGAGCCGGGAAGAGGACCAGCGAGAGCCGTGGCGGCGAGGCCGAGGATGGAGAGGAAGAAGGTGGTCTTCATTGTGAGAGGTTGGTTGGGTTTGGGGTAGTGTAGAGTGTGTTGTTTGCTGGAACTGAGAGAAGCCGAGTGAAGACTGAGTGATCTGGAGAGATTTTCTGTCACAACGCGGCGGCCTGCTGCTCTATTTGTACCCGTCACGACGTCCGCCCTCGGAGACAATGAGCTCGTTGCTCCACGACATCAGAGTCCTGCCATCTCCGTTCAACAAGGCGGTGCTGTGTGCCCTGCACTGAAACAACAGTACTCCGTCCACGGCCAGCTCCAGGAGAATGCGAATCTGGTATCATTGAAGTCGAGTCCATATCCGCTAGGGGACTGGATGACCACTTCCCCGCGATCTGCCAACTGCATTGGGTAGCAGCATGGTCTGGCGGCTCCACTACATCTGCATCGCTTAAGCCCTCGCGCGAAAGGAGGCAAGGTGAAGACACACGATGCCGAATGTGTGTTTACGGAGCCTAACGCCGAGTAGCCAGGACGAGTGAGCTGAGCGAAAGTAAGGCGATGGCTTGTCAGACGGCTGAACAAGAGTGCCGAGAGTTCCAGTTCTTACCACGAATGGTTGCAACAAAGCGAGCAGGGAGTTAACCTATCTCCGCAAATTAAGCGTCGGTTTGAATCCGACAGCTCTGTCCTGCCGCAAGTAAGGGAAGTCAAGCTTGGGTAATACTGAGTCATCCGCAGGATCATTAAGTCTAACCCCAGAAGTGGAGCTCTGATCAGCGAAGTTGTGCATGCAAGGGGAAAACAAACCAGCGTCGGGCCGTGACTCCGTCTCCCGCTTGCCACGCTTTTCTCGTGAGAGTATGTCAATGACACTCCTTGATGACACCGGGATTTCCAATCACTGACGCCCAACTGGTAGGTTGAGAACTGAGGGTCGCAATACAATGTCCCTGCGTCAGCATACCCAAAGGCCTCAGCAAGGTAGATCAGCAAGATAGGTAGGTACCCAAGTCTGTTCCGAAGACTGACGATCCGATACCATGGAGAGTATTTCAAAATCTTGGTATTTATTCACAGAGATATCGCAAAGTTGCCATTAATGGGCTAGTCTAGCCTCCTTGTGACAAAACTCCTTGTGTCAAGGTTTTCCATAGCCACCACAACCAGAAAGCATTCAATACATGTTTCAGCTTGTGCTTCTACAGTCAGGTACCATGCTCCAGCAGATCGTTTGAGACGCACAGCGAGTGGCCACCCCTTTTCCTTCCCAAGAAC
>Ga0247824_10001026_pt1 | contig 14917 bp, 13 predicted proteins | sample 13C_PalmiticAcid_FD_194412 | JGI IMG/M metagenome (GOLD analysis project Ga0247824, IMG submission 194412) | Soil microbial communities from agricultural site in Penn Yan, New York, United States - 13C_PalmiticAcid_Day48 | ecosystem: Environmental > Terrestrial > Soil > Agricultural land... | reverse complement strand
CCGCAGGCGCAGGGCGGTCAGGGCCGCGGCGGGGGTGGAGGTGGCGGACGTGGCGGGCAGCAGGCGCCGCTCGTAGAGGCCGGACGCTACCGCGCGCAGCTCGCGAAGATCGCCGGTGAGACGATTACCCCGGTTGGAGAGGTCCGCATGTTCAACGTCGTTCCGCTGACACGCTGACGGCGGCTTCGCCGCTAATCACGACGGGCACGAAGGCACGAAGAACACGAAGAAAGAACGACGGATTTGAAACGGCTCATGATGCTGGCGGACCGCGCGCAGCGCGGCCTAACGGCCGGCGATCCGCCAGCCCTCGTGCCTTTGTGTCTTCGTGCCGCGCCGTCGGCGCGGCGCATCTACCTGAAGTCAGGGCCGTCGCGCAGGTGTAGCTGACGGAGGCTCCGCTCCAGCCGCCTGAATCGACTTCATAGCCAGCGCGATCATCGAACCGACATCGGCGACGTTTGCCGGCAGCACGAGCGTGTTGCTTTTCTTCGCGAGCTCACCGAACTGCCCGACGTACTGCTCGGCGACACGCAGCTGCACGGCCTCGAAGCCGCCCGGCAGCTTGATGGCTTCGGCCACGCGGCGAATGCCCTCCGCCGTGGCCGACGCCACCGCCAGGATCGCGGCGGCCTGACCTTCGGCCTCGTTGATCTGCTGCTGCTTCCGCGCCTCGGACGCCTTGATCACTTCCTGCTTCACGCCGTCCGCGGTGTTGATCGCTGCGTCTCTGGTGCCTTCGGATGTGAGAATGACGGCACGCTTCTCACGTTCCGCGCGCATCTGTTTTTCCATCGCGGCGAGCACGTCGTGCGGTGGAGTGATGTTCTTGATCTCGTAGCGCAGCACCTTCACGCCCCACGCTTCCGACGCCTTGTCGAGCTCGGTCACGACCTGCGTGTTGATGTTGGTCCGTTCTTCAAACGTCTTGTCGAGATCGATCTTGCCCACCTCGCTGCGCAGGGTCGTCTGCGCCAGTTGCGAGATGGCGAACATGTAATCGGAAATCCCGTAGGACGCTCGCTCGGGGTTGAGCACCCTCAGATACAACACGCCGTCGACGCCGACCTGCACGTTATCGCGCGTGATGCAGACCTGCGCCGGGATGTCGACCGCCGTCTCTTTCAACGAATGGCGATAGCGGATCGTGTCGATGAACGGCAGGAGCACGTGAAACCCGGCGCTCAGGGTGCCGGAATAGCGGCCGAGCCGTTCGACGACGTACGCGCTCTGCTGAGGGACGACGATCGCTGTCTTCGCGATGATGATCAGAACGAGGAACGCAAGAATCAGCAGGACGACGAGGCTACCGGTCACGGGCGCACTCCTTCTGGCTCGATGAAGATCGTAAGGCGGTCGACCGACACCACGACGCAGCGCTGGCCTTTCTGAAGCGCCACCTTCGCGTGATTACGTGCGGTCCAGACGGTGCCGCGCAGCTCGGCGCGCCCGATGGCGCCGGGCTGGATGTCATCGAGCGCGACGGCGACGTCGCCGACCAGTGAATCGACGTCGGCGCCCGGCGTGTCGAGCTGCAGCCAGCGCAGGACCGGCTTGCGGAAAAACATCAGCGCGCCCACAGAGATGAGAGTGAAGAGGAGGATCTGCATCCACGCCGGCCCCGCGAGATCGAGCAGGCGCAGCGAGCCGATCGCCAGCGCCGCGACACCGAAGAAGATCACGTAGAACCCGCCGGAGGCGGCAAGTTCCAGCGCAATCAGAATGAGCCCCAGGCCCAGCCAGTGCCACCATTCAAGGGTGAGCATGTAGGTGTGGGGGACATTCTATACGTGTGCCGGCGGCCCTCAACGTACTTCAACACCCACCTGACACGCGACCCCCGTTCCGCCAAGGCCGCAGTAGCCGTCCGGGTTCTTCGACAGGTACTGCTGGTGGTAGTCCTCGGCGTAGTAGAACTCCGGCGCGGGCAGGATCTCGGTCGTGATCTTCCCGTAGCCAACGCCCTTCAGTTGCTGCTGATACGCGTCGCGCGTGCGTTCCGCCGCTTCCCGCTGCTCGTCGTCGAAGTAGTAGATGCCGGAGCGGTACTGCGTGCCGACGTCGCCACCCTGGCGCATGCCCTGCGTCGGATCGTGGTTCTCCCAGAACACCTTCAGCAGATCGGCGTAGGAGATCTGCTTCGGATCGAACACGACGAGCACCACTTCAGAATGACCGGTCATTCCGCTGCACACCTCGCGGTAGCTCGGATTCGGTGTGTGGCCGGCGGCGTACCCGACCGCTGTCGTGTAGACGCCCTTCAGCTGCCAGAACTTCTTCTCGGCGCCCCAGAAGCAGCCCATCCCGAAGAGCGCTTTCTGAAGACCGGTCGGAAATGGCTCCTGCAGCCGCGCGCCGTTCACGTGGTGGGTGGCGGGCACCGGCATCCGTTCGGCACGGCCGGGCAGCGCCTCGGCCTTCGTGGGGATTGTCATTGGTTTTCCAAACATTGCGGTCACTCCTGGCCGGCGATCGAGATGACGATCAGGCCTACGATGACAATAACAACGATCAGGAAGAAAACCTTCCACCAGCTGAGCGGGTAGTCCCCGGCGATCTTCCCGGAATATCCGTTGACCAGGACCTGGTGGATCTTCGCGCGATACGTGAATGACAGGACCCAGACCGGCACGAGGATGTGCTTGAACGTCTGCCCTGAGAAGACGGGATGAATTCGCAGGTTGCGCTGCGTGTCGCCCGGCACCTCCGCCGACGCCATCTGTCGCAGCTGCTCGGTCATCTGCTCCTGCGACCGCGTAGCGGCGTCCACGAGAACGACCTGATAGTGCTCCACCACGAATCCCGAGAGGAAGGCGCTGTCGTAGCCCTGCACCTCTGCCGTCGCGAACGGCTCGATCTTCTTCAAGAGATCCTGCCGCAGCCCGTGCGTTCCCGGCACCGGCTCGTCGTCGAAGAAGTGCCGCACTTCACCAGACGCCGATTCCCAGCGAGTGTGGCGCACCTGCCGCGTGCGCATGTTCCCCTTGTTGTCGCGGTAGGACTCGGTCGTGTAGTAGTAGTGCCCCGCTTCCGCATCCCACGGACAGACCGCGTGCGCGTCGAACGTCCAGTACGGCACGTAGATGCCATGCACGCGATCGACCATCGCCTTCGCGCTCAGGTTGTTCGGCGCGAGCCAGCGCCCGCGAAACCACGCGCGCATCTGCTCGCGAACCTTGCCCTCATCGACTTTGAACGGGAGGATGCCCTGGGGGCGGATCGGCGCCTTGAGCTCCTGATAGTCGATCAGTGCCGGCGAGCCGCAGAAGTCGCAGTTCTGTCCCGTCCGAGCGACGTCGTAGACCGACACCGCCTTGCAGTTCTGGCACTGGACGGTCCGTTTCTCGGCCAGCCAGCCGCGATCCGCGTCGGGGATCTCGCGGAGCGCCCTGGCGAGATCGTGTTCGACGAGCGCTCCGGTGGCGGGATCGACACTGAACGGCGTCTCGGTACCGCAGAACGAGCACACGAGTGCGCCCTTCCCGGGGTTCCATTCCGCCTGCGCCCCGCACGCCGCACACGAATATTTCGATTCTGCAGTGAACGTCAATGTCGGAGATGCGGACCTGAAGGTCCGTGCTGAGACGTCGGTTGGATCCCTACTTCGCCAGGTACTCGTCCAACGAGGATTTCTTGATGCGATAGGACGAGCCGATCTTCTTCGCCGTGAGCTCGCCCGATTCGATGATCGTCATCACGTCTGCTTCCGGCACACCGAGCGCCTGCGCCACATCCGAGGGCGCGAGGAGATCGGGCAAAGTGACGGCGGACGCGGTCGCTGCCTTCGCCGCTCCCGCGGGCATGCCCTGCTGCTGCATGATCTGCTGCGCGATCGAGAGGCCGACCGCAAGCTCGGTGGCAACGCCGCCGGATCCGCCGCCCTTCTCCATTCCCTGCGCCATCTGAAACTTGATGTAGTCGTTCAGATTGCCGACCGCGGCCATGCTCGAGCGCTTGTCGATGGCCTGCTCCACTTCTGGCGGCACCGAGACATTCTCGATGACGAAGCTTCCCAGCTCGATCCCGTACTTCGCGGCCATGACCGGATTGATCAGCGGCAGCAGCGCCTCGCCCAGCTCGCCGTACCGGCTCGCCACGTCGAATACCGGCACCTTCGCCGACGCGAGCGCGTCGGCGAACACACTGACGATCCGCGAGCGCATCGTGTCGGAGAACTCGTCCACGCGGAAATTCTGATCCGATCCGGCGACTTCCTTCAGGAACAGCTTGGGATCGGTAATGCGGAAGTCGTAGATCCCGAACGCGCGCGCGCGGACGATGCCAAGGTCGTCGTCGCGCATCATGATCGGGTTGGCCGTGCCCCACTTGTTCCCCGTGAAGAGACGGGTGTTCAGGTAGTAGACGTCGGCCTTGAACGGCGAGTTGAAGCCGTACTTCCAGGATTTCAGCTTCGTGAGAATCGGGATGTTGTCGGTCGTCAGCGTGTGCTTGCCCGGCCCGAACGTGTCGCCGAACTCGCCCAGGTAGACGAACTGCACGTGCTGCGATTCGCGGACGATCAGCTGCGCGCCGTTCTTGACGGCCTTGTCGTCGTCGGGATAGCGGAACGAGAGCGTGTCACGCGAATCGTCCGTCCACTCGATGACGTCGATCAGCTCGCCCTTGATGAAGTCCATGATGCCCATGGACGGATTGTAGCCCCATCAACGGTCTGGCGGCATAATCAGCAACAGGGGCCGCGCGCGGCATGCGCGTGCCCGCCGATGACGAAAGCCCTCCGCTTCGGCGTTCTCATTGTTCTCGCCTGTTGCGACCTCGGTCTGGGCGGAGCCCGGCAAAGGCGAGAGGCTCTCGTCATTCGAGGACGCGAACAATCCCTGTATATCTACGGCAATCGCCAGGGGGATCCGGTCATCGTCTCGAGCGGTGACGGGGGATGGATCCACCTTGGACCTCACGTCGCCGACGTGCTCAGCAGCCATGGATATTTCGTCATCGGGTTCGATGTGAGGGCTTACCTTACGAGCTTCACGTCTGGACGCACGACGCTTGATCCGCGGGCTGAACCAGGGGATTACCGTGTGCTCGCGCAGTTCGCAGAGCAGGTGACCGGACGCAAGCCGGTCCTCATTGGCGTCTCTGAAGGTGCGGGGTTGTCAGTGCTCGCGGCAACGGATCCCGATACAAAAGGGGAGATCACCGGCGTGGTGGGGCTCGGTCTTCCCGACGTGAACGAGCTGGGCTGGCGCTGGAGAGACATGGTCATCTACATCACGCACCGCGCACCTGATGAACCCGGGTTCAGCGCTGGGGCCGTGGTGGATCGCGTCGCGCCCCTGCCGCTCGCGGCGATCCACTCGTCGCATGACGAGTTCGTTCCTGTTGCGCAAGTCGAGCGGCTGCTGGACCGCGCGAAGGATCCCAAACGACTGTGGATCGTCGAGGCGACGAATCATGCCTTCGACGGTGGCCGCGAAGAGTTCGATCGCCGCCTTCTCGAAGCGATTGCGTGGGTGCAGGCACGCAGCCCGCGCTAGTGTCCCGAATCAGTGATTCGTGGCATAAGTCGCGGAGCGCCGCGCCCGGATGGCAAGGCGCGAGGAGCGAGGATATTGGGCATATCTGAACGACGAGCAACGCCGCCAGCCGGGATGCGCCGCCCGCGAATTATGTCGCGAATCACTGATTCGGGACACTAGGACCAATGTCACGGCGCCTGCGGGCGATGCTGCCCGCCATCATTGGGCTCGTGCTGTTCCTCGCGGCGCTGGAGGTCCTGCGGACGGAGCTGAAGGCAGTCACATGGCACGCACTGCTTGCCGATCTTGCCGGCGTTCCGGCCTCGCGCCTCTCGCTTGCGCTGGCTTTCACGATCCTGAATTTCGCCGCCCTGGTCGGATACGACTTCCTCGCATTCGCCTATCTGGGCAGACGGTTGCCCGCCCATCGAATCGCACTGACATCGTTTCTCGCCTACGCGATCTCGAACAACGTCGGGTTCGCGATGTTGTCGGGTGCTTCAGTGCGGTATCGGTTCTATACGCGCTGGGGCGTCACCGCGGAAGAGTTGTCGCGAATCGTTTTCTCGTACATGGTGACGTTCTGGCTTGGGCTGCTGTTCGTCGGTGGGCTGAGCCTCGCCTTCAGCGGGCTGCCTGGCGAGCTCGGGTTTCGCGCGCCGGCACTCGTTGCGCCAGTCGGATGGGCTCTGACAGGTGCGAGCGTCGCATACGTGATTTCGGCAAGCCTTGGTCTTGGACCCATGCGGTTCGGGCGCATCGAGGTGCCACTGCCATCGCTGCGGCTCGCGATCGCGCAGCTCGCCATCTCGATACTGGACTGGACGATCGCCGGGGCCGTCCTCTACGTGCTCCTGCCGGCAGGCAGTGTTCCGTTTCTCGCGTTCCTCGGCGCATTCCTCACGTCGCAGCTTCTCGGCCTCGCGAGCCACGTGCCGGGAGCCATGGGAGTGTTCGAAGGGCTGATGGTGGTGCTCCTGAGGCCCTTCATGCCGGCCGCTGCCCTCCTGCCGGCGCTGATTGCCTACCGCGCCATCTACTATCTGCTGCCCCTTTCGGTCGCGGCTCTGCTGCTCGTGGCCGACGAGATACGTCAGCGGCGTTCCCAGGCCGCGCGCCTCGGCGCGGCACTGGGCTGGCTGACGGAACAACTCACGCCGAGGGTACTGGCGATCTTCACCTTTCTCGCGGGAGTGGTGCTCCTTCTCTCGGGGGCCACTCCAGCTGCGGCCGGCCGTCTGAGACTGCTCGACCGGGCGCTCCCGCTCGGTCTCATCGAGCTGTCGCACTTCGCCGGCAGCGTTCTCGGCGCTGCGCTGCTGCTCCTCTCGCAGGGCCTCGCGCGCAGGCTCGATGCTGCCTACGTGCTCACCATGGCGGCGATGCTGGCTGGCATTGTCGTGTCGCTGATGAAAGGCGGCGACTACGAAGAGGCTCTGGCCCTTACGGCAATCGTGCTTGTTCTCTGGCGCGCACGATCGGCCTTCGATCGGCGCGCGGCGCTCTTCGAGACGCGGTTTTCTCCCGCATGGCTCATGTCGATCGTCGCCGCTCTGGCGACATCACTCTGGCTGGGGCTGTTCGCATTCAAGCACGTGGAGTATTCGAACGAACTGTGGTGGCAATTCAGCCTGCACGGCGAGGCATCGCGCATGCTTCGGGCGACGGTAGGAGCAGGCGTGACGGTGCTGCTCTTCGCGCTGGCCCGTTTGATCGGTTATGCGCCGCACGAAGCGCCAGTTTCCAGCGACGCCGATCTCGATACGGCAGCGGCCATCATCGGCGAGCAGACGTCCACTTTCCCCAATCTCGTCTTCCTGCGCGACAAGGCCGTTCTCTTCGATGACGAGCGAACCGGGTTCGTGATGTACGGCGTTCAGGGTCGCACCTGGGCGGCACTCGGGGATCCCGTGGGCCCGCCGCACCGCCTCAACACACTGATACAGCTGTTTCTCGAACGTTGTGACGATTTCGGCGGTGTACCCGTCTTCTATGAGATCTCGAGCGAGCATCTGCACCGGTATGCGGACCTCGGTCTGACGTTCGTCAAACTTGGCGAAGAGGCGCGGGTAGACCTCGCGTCCTTCAGCACCGACGGCGCACGAGGCAAGAAATTCCGCCACGCCCTGCATCGGCTCGAGCGAGCGCAGGCGACGTTTCGTGTTCTCCCGGTCGAGCAGGTGGCGCAAGTGATGGATCAGTTGCGCGCTGTCTCCGGCGACTGGCTCGCGCGCCATGCCGGCGCCGAGAAGGGATTCTCGCTCGGATTCTTCACCGCGGAATACATCACCCGCTTTCGCGTGGCCGTCATCGAGAAGGATGCAAGGGTCGTGGCGTTCGCCAACCTGTGGGAGGGGCCGCAGCGAACGGAACTGTCCCTCGATCTCATGCGCTACGACGCCCGCGCGCCGAAAGAAGTGATGGAGGCGCTGCTCGTTCACGTCATGCTGTGGGGCAAGGATCAGGGCTACCGCCGGTTCATGCTCGGGATGGCGCCGCTCTCAGGATTCGAAAGCTCACCGGTGGCCCCGCTGTGGTCACGTCTCGCGTCGTTCGTCTACCAGCATGGCGAACCGATATACCGGTTTCAGGGGCTCAGGGCGTTCAAGCAGAAGTTCGACCCTGAATGGCAGCCGCGTTACCTGGCCTATCCCGGCGGCCTTCGTCTCCCCCGCGTCCTGGCTGATGTCGCGGCGCTCATCGCGGGCGGATATCGCAGGATCTTCTTGAAGTAAGGAACCGATTCCAATGCGTGTGCTGGTGGTGGAGGACGAACAGAAGGTCGCGGATTTCATCCGCTCGGGCCTCGAGCAGGAAGGATACGCCGTCGACGTCCTGCGCGACGGCACGTTCGCGGCCGAGCAGGCGCGCACCATCGACTACGACGCGGTGGTGCTCGACCTGATGCTGCCCGGCCGCTCCGGCTTCCAGGTGCTGCGCGACATCAGGGCAAGAAAGCCTGCGCTGCCGGTGATCATCCTTACTGCTCGCGATCTCGTCGACGATCGCGTGGTCGGGCTCGACAGCGGCGCCGACGATTACATGACCAAGCCGTTCGCGCTCGCCGAGCTCTCCGCGCGGCTGCGCGCCGTCCTACGCCGTGGCGCCCCTCGCGAAAACATCGTGCGCATCGCCGACCTCGAGGTGGACACGATGACACGAACGGTGCGGCGCGCGGAACGGAAGATCGACGTGACGGCGAAAGAATACGCGCTGCTCGAATACCTGATGCGCAACGGCGGGCGTCCTGTCACCAAGTCCTTGATCATCGAGCATGTGTGGGACATCCACTTCGACAGCGTCAGCAACGTCGTGGAAGTGCACATCAACTCGCTCAGGAACAAGATCGACAAGGGCTTCCCCACTCCATTGATCCACACCGTCCGCGGTGTCGGATACATGCTCAGCGAAGGTCCGCCGTGAATCTCACCCTGCGCTCGCGCCTGACACTCGTGTACGCGGGAGTGTTCGGCACAGTGCTGATTGCACTCGCCATCGCGTCATTCAGGGCCTTCGCTTACCAGCTCGATGCCGACGTGACTGCCAACCTCATGGAGCTCACGAGCGGATTACACGGATATGTCAGGTTCATCGGCGGAGCGCCGTCGATCGTCTTCGACAGCACCGATCCAGCACAGGCCGCATTCGTGGCCGAGGCGACGCGCTACTACGCCGTCTTCGATGTTGCATCGGGCGAGCTCATCACCCAGTCGGACGCGTTCGCACCACTCGGTCTCGAATTCACGACGGCGGAGGTGCGCCAGTTCCGCGACGCGCCCGTGAACTTCGACGTGCAGACCGATTACGGACGCGTGCGCCTGTCCAACAGCGTCATCACGCAACCCGGCGGGCATCAATACCTGCTGCAGGTGGGCGCTTCTCTCGCGGCCATGGATCACGTGCTCCACCGGTTCACGGTGCTGCTGATGGTCAGTGTGCCCGCCGCCCTGCTCATCGCCACCGCCGTTGGAAGATGGATGGCCGGGGTGGCGCTGCGGCCGCTGACGCGTGTCGCGGAGGCGGCACGGCCCATCGACATCACCGACCTTCAACGGCGGCTGCCCGTTCGAGGCGCAAACGACGAACTGGATGCAGTGGCGAACGCGTTCAACGACACGCTGGCGCGACTGGAGCGTGCCGTCGCCGAGATGCGCCAGTTCAGCACGGCTCTCGCACACGAGATCCGCACGCCGCTCGCGGCGCTCAGAAGCGGCATCGAGACCGCGATGCTCGAGCGGCCGGGGGAGGAGGCGCAGCGGCGGCTCGCCGGTCAGCTCGAGGAGATCGACAAGCTCAAACGAATGATCGGCCAGATCCTCACGGTGGCTCGCGCCGAGGCTGGAGAGATCCGTCTCGCGCGCTCGACGGTCGACGTTGGCGCGATCGTCAGTTCAATAGTCGAACAGGTCGAACCCGTGGCGGCGGCAAAAGGGGTCGAACTGTCCTGCGAGCGCGCAGAGGCCGTGCTCGTCGAGGGCGATGCCGAATGGCTCAAGCGCGTGGTGCTGAACCTGCTCGACAACGCGATCAAGTTCACCTTACCGGGCGGCCGCGTCGTCATCGCCGTCGAGCGCCAGGACGGGAGCGCTCACGTCACTGTTCGCGACTCGGGTCTCGGCATCCCCGAAGACGCGCAGCCACAGATTTTCGAACCGTTCTTCCGCGCCGATCCCGCACGCTCGATTGGAGGGGACGGCGTCGGTCTCGGTCTGAGCCTGGCCAGATGGATCGTCGCCCGCCACAACGGAACGATCGACGTGAAGAGCGCACCCGGTCATGGTTCCACCTTCACGGTCCGGCTGCCCGTCGCGTCACCGCAGGCCATTAAGCGAATTTAATCTGCCGTTCATCGCGCCTTCAGGTGCATCGCTTCGAATCGACAGAGAGAACGCCGATGCACGGCGAACAAGGAGAACGGAATCATGAAACGTGTTCTGATGGTAGTGCTGGCGGGGGCGATCGTCTTTGTTCCCTGCGGGGTATTCGCCGCCCAGGCGGCAAAGCCGCAGACCCAGCCGGCGGCCAAACATTCCACAGCCAAATCGGCTCCGACGCACTCGACTGCCGGCGTGGTGAAGTCGATGGACGACAGCTCTCTCGTCATCACTCGCCAGGGCAAGGATACCGGTGAGATGACGCTTTCGCTGAACGCGTCCACGCAGCGCAAGGGAACCATCGCGGTTGGCACTCCGGTTTCGGTCCGCTATCACGACGACGGTTCGACGCACGTGGCGACGGCGATCACCGCGCAGCACGAGAAGAAGCCCGCCACCAAGAAGTAGCGACTGAGAGCCGGCCGGCCGGAGAGTGGCAGGACTCTTCGGTCGGTCGTGCAGAGTCGGCGTTCGACCCGGTTGCAGGATAATGGGCGCGTCATGAGCGCTCCTCGGCAGGCCTCCACGCGCGATTGGCTGACGCGCGTATTCAGCTGGGTCGAAGACATCGTCTACGTGGGCCTGGGCGCCTTGCTCGCCGCCTCGGCGCTGATGCTGCTCGTCGCGGCCGCGCACGCATTCTGGCTGAACCTTCGCGCGGGAACGCTTTCCGAAAACATCGTCGAGCTCCTCGATCGGCTGCTGTTGATCCTGCTGATCGTCGAGGTCACCTACACGGTGCAGGTGTCGTTCCGCGAGCACAAGCTCACCCCCGAACCGTTCCTGATGGTCGGCCTGATCGCCGTGGTCCGGCGGCTGCTCGTACTGACAGCGGAACTGCCGCAAATGCTGGAGAAGGCGGATGCGCTGGTATTTCGTCAGGTCGCGATCGAGCTGGGGCTGCTCGGCGCTCTGATCGTCGCGCTCGTCACGTCGCTCGTGATGCTGCGGCGGCAGCCGCTCGGAACGGTCGCCGAGCGGGGGCAGAAGTCCTGACGTGCTCGCCTGACGGTCTTCGCAGCCGCGCCTACCGGATCCTGGAACTCAGTGGCGCCGCCTGCGCAATGAGACAGTCGCGTTCACCTGTTGTTGCGCTTGCGCTTCGCTCGCGCCTTGACCCAGGAGACATAGTCCTTGGGGACGTCGAGCTTCTTGAGCTCTGTCCACGCGGCGATTGCGTCCGCACGCTTCGCCCTCTTGTCGGCTTCGAGGAAGTCGGCTACGAAGTTGATGTAGCGGCCGTGAGGTACCCTCTCGAATCGCTGCATCTTGTTCAGCACAATGTAGTGGCGGACGAGATCGCCGTACGTGGGGTGCTCGCCGCTCGTGATTCGTTCTTCTCGCCAACGATTGAGCCGATACCAGACCCCGGACTTCTCACGAATATCCGGCGCCATCGTACGGGCCTGTTCGACGATGAACTTTTTCGTCTCGCGGTTGCTGGTGTAGTTCTCGATCCGGAGCTTCAGGTTGAGCCCACGGTCAACGTCCTTGACGCCCGTCTTGCGCAGTGAACGCCTGGTGGGCAACACAGCATTGCCCGTGCGCAGGAATGCCCCGATGGCCCTTTCGAGTTCGTCCTTTCGCAGCTTCTTCGCAGCGGGGATACCGATGCGCTCGGCGAAGTTCTTCAGTTGGTCGAGATACCAATAGCCGTTGTCGAACTCGCGCATCGTCATCGTCGGGGAGAGAGCGTTGGCCATGCGGCCACAGCTTACCCTTTGGCAATCTCTCTTACTCTCCTGTTCCGTGTCGGCACCGCCACGCCGGTCCCAATTCGACTGCGGCCTCGCATAGGGTGCTGGGAGGTCGACGCGAGTGCTGATGACGCGCGCCTGAACGTTTGTCGTGCGGATTCAGTAATCCTTCCTTGCGGGTAACGTGAGTAGGACGGCGATCGCCACCCACACAGTTCATATCCGCGCGCGAGTGGTCGCTTCCGGACAGCCGGATCCTCACGCGGCCCGCCCGTTCCGTGCAAGACGGCCCGATTCACACGGGTTCACTTGCCTGACGAACTGGTACGAATCGTGGGATAACAGTGTTCATGACGGCCATCCTCCAGGACCTGCGTCACGCGGCTCGGGGTCTTCGGCGCGCACCGTCCTTTACCGCGGCCGCGGTCGTGACGCTCGGTCTCGGCATCGGCGCGACGACCGGAACGTTCAGCATCGCGAACGCCGTTCTGCTCGAGCCGTTGCCTTTTGCCGAAGCCGATCGCCTCATACGCATCCAGGAGCTCACGCCCGGCGGTGAGCCGTTCTCGGTCTCGGAACCGACGTTCCTCGATCTGCAGCATGCCAGCCGAACGACATCGCGAATGGCCGCGATCGCGCCGCGTTCGCTGACCCTGACGGGCGTCGGCGACCCCGCGCGCCTCGAAGGCGCCGCGGTATCCAGCGAGCTGTTCGCCGTCCTCGGTGTCTCGCCGTCGCCAGGACGGGGGTTTCTCGCGGACGACGACGGCGCGGCGGCGCCGGCTGTCGTCGTTCTCAGCCACCGAACGTGGCGACAGCGGTTCGCGGGCGACCGGGAAATCGTAGGCCGTACGATCTCACTCGACGGCACTTCTCACGTCGTCATCGGCGTCATGCCGCCCGACTTCGAGTTCCTGCCGGCGGACCTGTGGATTCCCTTGCGAGCCGCAACACAGACCGACCGGACGAATCACAGTCTCGACGTGATCGCGCGACTGGCGGATGGCGTGACGATCGAGAGCGCGCGAAAGGAACTCCAGTCGATCGCCGCGCGGGTGGGCCGCGAGAACCCCTCGCAGACCGGGTGGAACATCAGAGTGAACTGGCTCGGCGAGTGGCTGATCGGGCCGGCATTCCGACGGACCATCTGGGTCCTCCTCGGCTCCGTGGGGCTGCTGCTGCTCCTCGCCTGCGCAAACGTTGCCAACCTGCTCATGGCGCGAGCCGCGTACCGCCGCGGTGAGATCTTCATCCGCGCCGCGCTCGGCGCGAACCGCATGCACATCGTGCGGCAGCTTCTTCTCGAGAGCCTCATCCTCGCAGCAGCCGGTGGACTGCTGGGCGTCGTGCTCAGCTTCTGGATCGCGGACGCGCTCTTCGCGCTCACCGCCGACCTGCTCGTTCTGCCATCCCCGGCAACGACCGACGGCCGCGTGCTGCTGTTTGCGTCGGTGCTCGTGGTGCTCACCACGCTTGTGTTCGGCCTGGTGCCGGCATGGACCGTTGCGTCAGAACACAACGGCGTGGCTGTGAATGGTGAGCGCGTGACGTCGGGACACCGGAGAATCACCGAAGCCTCCGTCATCGCGCAGGTGGCGCTCGCCATGATGCTCGTCGTCGGATCGGCACTGATGATCCGCAGCTTCATCCGCCTGGACGGCAGCGATCCCGGCTTCGTGGCGCGGGATGTGATCGCCGTCCCGCTCGCACTTCCGGAACGCAAGTACTCTCCCGAACGGGCCGAAGCGTTCTTTCGTAACCTCGCATCACGCCTGCAACGAATCCCCGGGGTGGTCAGCGTCGGTGCGACGACGACGAACCCATACCGGCAATGGGGATTCAGCAACAACGTCACTCCCGAAGAGCGCGCGGCGGATGCGCCACCGACGGGTTTCATGCAGGCCTCGTGGCGAGCGGTCACCACAGGCTATTTCGAAACGCTGCGGATCCCGCTCCTTCGCGGCCGGACGTTCGCCAGCGAGGATCGCAGCGATCAGCGGGCTGTGATCGTTTCCGCTTCGCTCGCCCGCGCGCTCTGGCCGAACGCCGATGCTGTCGGACGTCGGCTGTTCTGGGGTGGAGTCGATGGCCGCCCGTGGACGGTCGTCGGCGTCGTGGGTGACATCCGCGACGTCCGCGTCGATGCCACGCCGGATCCGACGCTCTATCTGCCGCACGCGAGCGTGCCGCTGAACGGCATGACAGCCGTGGTGCGCTCGACGCTGGGCGCGACGAGCATTGCTGCCCCGATCCGCGATGCGATACACGAGATGGATCCGAATCTTCCCGTGCCGGAAGTGCGCGCGCTTGCCGCGAACCGCGACGACGCGGTCACCGCGCCGCGCGTTCGCACGCTGCTCCTCACGGCGGTGAGCGGTGTGGCGCTGCTGCTCGCGGCGGTTGGCTTGTACGGGCTCGTGGCGTTCGGCGCCGCGCAACGCGTGCGCGAGGTGGGGATCCGGATGGCGATCGGCGCGCGCCCCGCCGACATCGTCCGGCTCTTCGTGTCGCGCGGACTGGTGCTCGCGGCCGCAGGCCTCGTCGGTGGGGTGATCGCGGCGTGGACACTTTCACGCGCGCTTGACAACCTGCTGTACGAGACCGACGCCCACGATCCGCTGATTTTTGCTGTTGCCGCCGTTCTTCTGTCGAGCGTCACGGCCGTCGCGAGTTATCTCCCGGCGCGCCGTGCCGCCGCGCTCGACCCCGTCCGCGTCCTCAATCGATCGTAGTCCAAGGCGGGGTCAGATCTTGTTTCTTGCACGGAGTGTCATCGAAATGTGACAGCTGGCGCAAGAAACAAGATCTGACCCCAGGACTATCGTGTGGTCTTCACACGCCCGCGCGCCTTTGCCTTGGCGCGGGC